>Ga0307409_100000976_pt1 | contig 13349 bp, 16 predicted proteins | sample 322Ometagenome_2_FD_203888 | JGI IMG/M metagenome (GOLD analysis project Ga0307409, IMG submission 203888) | Maize rhizosphere microbial communities from greenhouse at UC Davis, California, United States - 322HYB-O-2 | ecosystem: Host-associated > Plants > Roots > Rhizosphere > Soil | place...
TCACCGCCGACGCCGCCATTCCGCCGGACGTGGTCGACGGGATCGTCGCGACCGACGGTTTTCTCGCCGGCCGGACGGTGAGCCTCTGATGCACCCGTTCCGCGCCGCTGTCGAGGCAGGTGACATGGACGCGGGCCTTGCACTCTTCGCGGACGACGCGACGCTCGACAGCCCCGTCTCATTCAAGCCGTTCGTCGGGATCGAGCAGGTCGGCGTCGTGCTGCGCGCGGTGTTCGAGACGTTCGAGGGCTTCCACTACACCGACGAGCTCGAGGGACCGGACGGCACGCACGCCCTCATCTTCGAGGCCCGGGTGGGCGACAAGTCGGTGCAGGGCCTCGACCTGCTCCGCGCCGGCGGCTCCGGCGAGATCACGAACCTCACGGTCATGATCCGCCCGATGTCGGGCGTGATCGCGCTAGCCGAGGCGATGGCGCCGAAGGTCGGCCACCTGGCGAAGTAATCGGGCTGTGAGTCCCAAGGAGACTGTTGCCCGCTTCATCGACGAGGCGGTGAACGGCGCGCGCGACGCGCTGGTGGACGAGCTCTTCACTCCCGAGGTCGCGCCGGCAGTGCGTGAATGGTTCGGCGCTTTCCGGCGTTCGTTCCCGGATATGCGCATGGAGGTCGTGCAGCTCGTCGCGGAGGAAGAGGTCGTCGTCGGCCGCTTCGCGTGCTCTGCCACGCATCTCGGTGAGTGGCGCGGGCACGCGCCGACCGGTCGCCGGTTCGAGCGCGTGGACGAGGTCTACTTCTTCAGATTCGAGGGCGACCGGATCGCCCACGTCTGGGGCGTGGAGGACACGCTCGACCGGTTCGAGCAGCTCGGCCTCGAGCCGAGGTAGGGTCGTCCCATGAGGGCGCTCGTCATCACCCAGCACGGGCCCCCGGAGGTGCTCAAGGTGCTCGATCGGCCGGATCCCGCCGTCGGCCCGGGCGAGGTGCGGATCGCCGTCAAGGCGGCCGGGCTCAACTTCTCCGACCTCCTCGCGCGCGTGGGCATGTACCCGGACGCGCCAAAGCCGCCATGCGTGATCGGCTACGAGGTGGCCGGTGACGTCGAGTCCGTGGGCGAAGGCGTCGAGAGCGTGGGGCCCGGCGACCGGGTGATCTCCGGTTCACGGTTCGGCGGTCAAGCTGAGCTCGTGGTCGCGCGGGAGGCGGACGTGATCCCGCTGCCCGAAGCGTGGAGCTACGAGAAGGGCGCCGCGCTGCCGGTGGTCTACGCGACCGCGTACGCCGGGATGATCCGTTACGGGAACGTGCTCGAGGGCGAGCGCGTGCTGATCCATGCGGCAGCGGGCGGGGTCGGGATCGCGGCCACGCAGCTCGGCAAGCACCTGGGCGCGGAGCTGTACGGGACCGCGTCCGCGTCGAAGCACGACGCGGTTCGAGGGTTCGGGATCGAGCACCCGATCGACTACCACAGCCAGGATTTCGTCAAGGAGATCCGCCGCATCACCGGCGAGAAGAAGCCACTCGACCTGGTCATGGACGCCGTCGGTGGCAACAGCTTCCGCAAGAGCTGGTCGCTCCTGCGCGCCGGTGGCCGGCTCGTGGCCTTCGGGATCTCGGAGGGCGGGGGAGGGGAGCGGCGCGAGATCGGCAAGGCGCTGAAGATGCTCGCGACCACGCCGATCTTCCCTGCGCTCTCGATGATGCGCGACTCGAAGTCCGTGATCGGGCTGAACATGCTCACGATCTGGGACGACAAGGGCAGCCTGGACGAGTACATCCGCCCGCTCGACAAGCTCATGGAGCAGGGCGTCGTCGACCCCGTGGTCTCCGAGGCCTTCCCGATCGAGCGGGCCGCCGATGCCCATCGCTACATGAGCGAGCGGAAGAACATCGGCAAGGTCGTCCTGACGCTGTAGTGACGCTCGGTCGCGGCGTTGGCCGTCCTCATGGCTGGATTCTTGGATGGCCAGCTCTAGGCGTGTACCCTTGAACTGCATGTCGTTCCTGCTCGATCTGCGACTTCTCCTTCTCCCCCTTCGGGGGGAATGACGCGTGGCGGCCGCTGAAGCCGCGAGCACAGGAGAAGCGAGGTAGAGCACAGAAAGGGAAGACATGGCGACGAGAGACGAGAGCAACCGAGTAAAGATCTTCGACACCACGCTGCGCGACGGCGAGCAGTCCCCAGGGATCTCGCTCAACCGCCACGAGAAGGTCGAGATCGCGCACCAGCTCGCCCGTCTCGGCGCCGACGTCATCGAGGCCGGCTTCCCGATCACCTCGCCCGGCGACTTCGAGTCGGTCCAGGCGATCGCGCGCGAGGTACACGGCCCGGTCATCTGCGGCCTCGCCCGCACCTCGGTGCAGGACATCGATGCGGCCTGGAACGCGATCCAGGACTCGGAGCGCCCGCGCATCCACACCTTCATCGCGACCAGCGACATCCACATCGAGCGCAAGCTCCAGACGACCAGGGACGACGTCAAGGGCCAGGCTCGCGCCGCGGTCGCACACGCGAAGAACTACACCGACGACATCGAGTTCTCGCCCGAGGACGGCTCGCGCTCGGACGTGGAGTACATGGCCGAGGTGATCCAGATCGCGATCGACGAGGGCGCGACCACGATCAACGTGCCCGACACCGTCGGCTTCACGATGCCGCACGAGTACAAGGAGATGTTCGAGCAGCTCTACCGACTCGTGCCCGCGCTGAAGGACGTGACCGTGTCGGTGCACTGCCACAACGACCTCGGACTCGCCGTGGCGAACTCGTTCGCGGGGCTCCAGGCCGGGTGCCGCCAGGTCGAGTGCGCGATCAACGGCATCGGCGAGCGCGCGGGCAACACGTCGCTCGAGGAGCTCGTGATGCTGCTGCACACACGCGAGTCGAGCGTGGACCTGTGGACCGGCGTCAACACCAAGGAGATAGCGCGGACGAGCCGGATGGTGTCGCGGCTCACGGGCTACCCGGTGCAGCCGAACAAGGCGATCGTCGGCCGTAACGCGTTCGCCCACGAGGCCGGCATCCACCAGGACGGCGTCCTGAAGGAGCGGACCACCTACGAGATCATGGACGCGACCACGATCGGCCTCGAGAAGAACTCGATCGTGCTTGGCAAGCACTCGGGTCGCCACGCGCTCCGCAAGGCGCTCGAGGAGCTCGGCTTCCAGGTCGAGGGCGCCGCGCTCAACACGGCGTTCAAGCGCTTCAAGGAGCTTGCGGACAAGAAGAAGAAGGTCACGGCCCTGGATCTCGAGGCGCTCGTCACCGACGAGATGCGCCAGGCGCCGGCCGCGTACGTGATCGACTGGTTCGACGTCGAGGCGTCCTCCACGCGCGCGCCCCTCGCCAAGGTGGGCGTGCGGATGCCGGACGGGCACGTGGAGGAGGGGAGCTTCACCGGCGACGGCCCCGTCGACGCCTTCTTCAGCGCGATCAACGCGGCCACCGGCCTCGAGGCGCGGCTGAAGGAGTTCCACGTCAGCGCCGTCACCGGCGGCCGCGACGCGCTGGGAGAGGTAACCGTCCTGCTCGAGCTGGACGGCAAGCTCGCGTCGGGCCAGGGCGTGTCGACGGACATCCTGGAGGCATCCGGCAAGGCGTACCTACGTGCGCTGTCGAACGCGCAGGCCAACTCTCCCGTCGCAGAGGCGGAGCACCACCTGCGCGCGGAGACCGAAGCGGCGCCCTCTTCCTAGGTTGGCCGAGAGCTTCAGCTGGCTCGACGGCGAGCGGCTGATCCGCTTCGGCGAGGGGGCGCTCGGCGAGGCTCCCGCCCTCCTCGGGGCGCGCGGCTTCGTGGACTACGCGCTGCTCACCACCGAGCGGGCGCAGGGCGACGCGCCGCAGCTCGCCGAGGGCGCCGCGAAAGTGGCGCACGTGCCCAGCGGGCCGGTGCCCGATGCGTCCGCCGCGGTTAGGGACGAAGTCCGCGGGATGCCGCTGGTCGCGCTGGGCGGAGGACGCGTGATCGACGCCGCCAAGGCGATCGCCGGCGCCGACGGGGCCGCGGTCGCGGCCGTTCCGACGACGCTCTCCGGCGCGCCGATGACACGCTTCCACCGGATGCCGGCGGGCGTCGAGCAGTTCAACCTCGTCCGGCCGGCGCTAGTGATCGCCGAGCCCGGGCTGATGGCGTCGCAGCCGATGCCCGACCTCGCGGCGAGCGCGATGAACGCTCTCGCGCACGCGGTCGAGTCCCTCTACGGCCCGGGGCGAAGCCCGGTCACTGTGATGGCCGCAAAGCGGGCGGTCGAGCTGTTCGAATCGGGGCTCGGCGAGGACGAGCCGCGGCGTGACGACCTCGCGCTCGCGTCGATCCTCGCGGGCTATGCCGTCGGCTGCGCAGGCTTCGCGGTACACCATGCCGTGTGTCAGACGACCGTGCGCGTGCTCCGCACGCCGCACGCGCAGACGAACGCGGTGATGCTGCCGCACACGTCGGCGTTCGTAGCGCGACGTGCGCCTGGCGCGTTGCAGGGCGCCTCGGTGGACGTGATCGCCGGACTCGCCGCCCGCGCGGGCGTGACGCGGCTGAGCGAGCTCGGCGTGAAGGCGGAGCAGCTCGGCCAGGTCGTCGAAGCGACCCTCTCGCATCCGGCGCTCGGGAACACCCCCGGCGGGGCGCCCACCGCGGACGAGCTGCGCGAGCTCCTTGCCGCCGCGCTCTAATCGCTCGCGGATTCGGCGAATCGGCTGCATACTGGGCTTGTTACGTTCGTCTCGAGGCTGATCGTCGCACTAGGGCTCTTGCTGGCTCTGCCGGCTCCCTCGATGGCAGCGATCACCCTGACCGGCCCGGCGTCCGTCTCCGAGAGCGCGGGAGTCGCGACGTACACCGTGACGTGTGGCGGAGACGTGCCCGACGTCCTGGCCGTGACGATCGCGGTCGACCCGGGCCCCGCACCGCCGGCGACGGAGGGCGACGACTACACGGCGCCCACGGTGGTGCCCATCGCATGTCTCGCGCTCGTTCCGAGCCAGCAGGCCTTCCAGGTGCCGATCGTCAACGACACGGTCGACGAGACGACCGAGAGCTTCACCGTGACCTCCGCCACCCTCGGGCAGTCAGTCGAGACCGCGATCGTCGACGACGATCCGGTCGCGAGCGCGACGCCGGTCGTATTCGTGACTGAAGGCGACTCCGGGGCGCAGATGGCGAACATGGTGGTCACGCTCGCCTCCGCCGCGGTCCAGACCACCACGATCGGCTACGAGACGGTCGACTCGAGCGCGACGGCGGGCTCGGACTACACCGCGACCTCTGGGAGTCTCGTCTTCCAGGTCGGCGACCTGACGAAGACGATCTCGGTCCCGGTGATCGGGGACACGACTCCGGAGAAGCCCGAGGCGTTCTTCGTAAACCTCCTCACGACCGACAACGGATCGCTCGACGCCACCAAGAAGCAGACGGCGGTCGGGATCTTCGACACCGACACGGCGCCGCTCCCGACGGTCTCGCTGCCGAGGGGCGTCTCGGTCAAGGAGGGCAACACCGCGGGCAACATCCTGTTCGACGTAAAGCTCTCGAGCCCGGCGGCCCAGCGCACCGAGGTCGGATGGAAGACGACCAACGGGACTGCGAAGAAGTCCGACTACGACAGCGCGCACGGGAAGCTCGTGTTCCGCCGCGGGCAGAAGTCGAAGACGATCTCGATCGACGTGAAGGGCGATAGGCGCGACGAGCCCGATGAGGCGTTCGTGGTCGAGCTGCGCAACCCCGTCGCGGCGACGCTCGGCGCGCAAAAGGCGTCCGTCGGGGTGATCGAGGACGACGACGGGCCGAAGATGAGGATCGGCAAGCCGCGGCTGCGCGGGGAGCGGCTGATCGCGAAGGTCGCCTGCCCGGCCTCGGCCGACAGCTGCACGGGCAAGCTCGTCGGCAAGTCGCGCGGGCTGAAGCTGGGCCGCAAGCGGTTCGACCTGGACGGGGGCGAGGCGAAGAAGCTCAAGCTGAAGCTCTCCGACCAGGCGCAGGCGGCGCTCTCCGAGACGCGGCGGCGGCGCGCGAAGCTGAAGGCGACCGCGTCGGACTCGAGCGGTGACAGGCGCGTGACCACTCGCAAGATTCGCCTGAAGCGCCTGCGGTAGACAAACGTACGTGATAACGTACGGCGCGTGACAGCAGCCACCGTCGCTCCCGCCGACGCCGTCGCGATCGGCCAGCGCGTTCGCGCACTGCGCGCGGCGATGCGGCTGTCGCTGCGCGACCTGGCCGAGCGGAGTGGCGTGTCGGCCCCGATGCTCTCGCAGGTCGAGCGAGGCGAGACCAGTCCGACGCTGTCGGTGGCCGCGCGGATCGCGGGCGGCCTCGACCTGTCGCTGTCGCAGCTCCTTCGGCTCGACGAGGGCGGGGCCGTGACGGTCGTGCGGGCCTCCGAACGGGCGGCGGGCGGCGCCCGCGCGCGCGGGCACAGCTATGAGGTGCTGACGCCGCCGCTTCCGGGCCAGCGGGCCGAGGTCTCACTTCACCTGCTCAAGCCGGGATCGCTCACCGCCGGCGTCGACGACCCGCCGATGCACGAGCCGGGTGCGCGCGAGACGGCAGTCGTGCTCGAGGGGGCGCTCAGGCTCCACTGCGACGGCCAGATGCACGACCTCGAGGAGGGCGACTCGGTGACGTTCGACTCCGATCTCCCGCACCGGTTCGAGAACCCGGGCGCCGCGCCGACCCGCTTCCTCGCCGTGGTCACGGCCGGGCTGCGGAGGAGCTGACGTGGCAAGGACACTCTTCGACAAGATCTGGAACCAGCACGAGGTCGGCCCCGGGCTGCTCTACATCGACCTTCACCTAGTGCACGAGGTCACCTCGCCGCAGGCATTCGAGAGCCTGCGCCTGGCGGGCCGCAGCGTGAGGCGGCCGGATCGGACGCTCGCGACGGCCGACCACAACGTCCCGACGGACGGCTCGAACGCCGCCGCGCAGATCCGCGACCACCTCTCGCGCGTGCAGGTCGAGACGCTCGAGCAGAACTGCCGCGAGTTCGGCGTGCCGGTCTACTCGATCGGCTCGAGCCGCCAGGGCATCGTGCACGTGATCGGCCCCGAGCTGGGTGTGACCCAGCCGGGCATGACCATCGTGTGCGGCGACTCGCACACCTCGACGCACGGCGCATTCGGCGCACTCGCCTTCGGCATCGGCACGAGCGAGGTCGAGCACGTGCTCGCCACCCAGACGCTGCAGCAGCAGAAGCCGCGCTCGATGGTGATCCGCTACGAGGGCGAGCTCGGCTTCGGGGTGACCGCGAAGGACCTGATTCTCGGAACGATCGGCCAGATCGGGACCGCCGGCGGAGTCGGGCATGTCATCGAGTACGCCGGGCCGGTTATCGAGGGCCTCTCGATGGAGGGGCGGATGACGGTGTGCAACATGACGATCGAGGCCGGCGGCCGGGCGGGGATGATCGCCCCCGACGACACGACGTTCGAATGGGTCGTCGGCCGCGAGGCGGCGCCGGCGGAGCTGCCTGAGGAATGGCGCGAGCTGCATACCGACGCGGGCGCGGCGTTCGACAAGGAGGTAGCCGTCGATGCGGGCGCGCTGTCGCCCCAGGTCACGTGGGGGACGACGCCCGGCATGGTCGTGCCCGTCACGGAGGCGGTGCCCGCGCCGCAGACCGAGACCGACGAGCGCGCGCTCAAGTACATGGACCTCGAGCCGGGGACGCCGATCCAGGAGATTCGACTCGACCGCGTCTTCGTCGGTTCGTGTACGAACTCGCGCATCGGCGACCTGCGTGCGGCCGCCGAGGTGATCGACGGCCGCAAGGTCCATTCGGATGTCCAGGCGATGGTCGTCCCCGGCTCGCAGCAGGTGAAGGCGGAGGCCGAGGCCGAGGGGCTCGACGAGGTCTTTCGCGCGGCCGGGTTCGACTGGCGCTCCGCAGGGTGCTCGATGTGCCTTGGGATGAACCCGGACATCCTCGAGCCGGGCGAGCGCTGCGCATCCACCTCGAACCGCAACTTCGAGGGGCGCCAGGGCCGTGGCGGGCGCACGCACCTCGTCAGCCCGCAGATGGCCGCCGCGGCGGCGGTCGAGGGTCACTTCGTCGACATCCGGAGCTGGTCCTGATGGAGCCGGTGCGCGTCATCAGCGGCGGGGTCTCCGTGCTCGACCGCGACGATGTCGACACCGACCAGATCATTCCCAAGCAGTTCCTGAAGCGGGTAGAGCGCACGGGGTTCGGCGAGTTCCTCTTCCACGACTGGAAGCAGGAAACCGGCTGGGACCTGCCCGCGAACCCGATCCTCGCTGCGGGGCGGAACTTCGGCTGCGGCTCCTCGCGCGAGCACGCGCCGTGGGCGCTCGAGGACTACGGCTTCAAGGCGATCGTCGCGCCGTCGTTCGCGGACATCTTCTATTCGAACTGCACGAAGATCGGGCTGCTGCCCGTCGTGTTGCCGGAGGACGAGGTCAAGCAGCTCATGGGCGCCGGCGAGGCGACGGTCGACCTCGAGCGCCAGGTCGTCGCGTTCGACGGCCGCGAGGTGGGGTTCGAGATCGACGCCGAGATCAAGCGGCGCCTCTTAGGCGGCCTGGACGACATCGGCGTGACGCTCCAGCAGGCGGACGCGATCGAGCGCTACGAGGCTGAGCGAGAGCGCCGGGGTCCGGTGACCACGACGCTTTGATGCGCGACTGGGACGCGGCGACCTACGACCGGGTCTCGAGCCCGCAGGTCGAGTGGGCGGGGCCGGTGCTCGACCGGCTCGAGCTCAGAGGCGACGAGACCGTGCTCGACGCCGGCTGCGGCAGCGGGCGCGTCACCGCGATGCTGATCGAGCGGGTGCCGCGCGGGCGCGTGATCGCCGTCGACGCCGCGCCGGCGATGGTCGCCAAGGCGCGCGAGGAGATCGGCGACCGGGCCGAGGTGCTCCTGCTGGACCTCGCCGAGCTGCGGCTGCGCGAGCCGGTCGACGCCGTCTTCTCGAACGCGGTCTTCCACTGGGTGCTCGACCACGATCGGCTCTTCAGGCGCCTGTTCGAGGCGATGCGGCCCGGAGCGCAGCTCGAGGCGCAATGCGGCGGGGCGGGCAACATCCAGACCTTCCACGACGCCGTCAACCACCTGGCCGACCGGCCGCCGTTCTCGGACTACTTCGAGGACTGGCAGGGACCCTGGTACTTCGCATCCGACGACGAAACCGCCCAGCGCCTGGAGCGGATCGGCTTCACGGACGTGAAGTGCTGGCTCGAGGACCGGCCGGTGACCCCGCCAGAGCCGCAGGACTTCATCCGCACCGTGTGCCTGGGCCACCACCTGGAGCAGCTTCCGGACGAGCTGCGCGACACGCTCGTCGGGCACGTCGTGGAGACCCTCGGCAATCCCCTCACCCTCGAGTACGTGCGCCTGAACATCTCGGCCAGGCGGCCCGCATGACGAAGATCGTCGCCCTACCCGGGGACGGGATCGGCCCCGAGATCATGGCCCCGGCGCTGCGCGTGCTGTCCGAGCTCGGCGACTTCGAGATCGACGAGCAGCTCGTCGGCGGCGCCTCGATCGACGAGCACGGCGTCGCGCTTACGGATCAGGTGCTCGGCGCGTGCCGCAGCTCGGATGCGGTCCTGCTCGCCGCGGTCGGCGGGCCCAAGTGGGACTCGACCGATCCCGCGGCGCCACGGCCCGAGCAGGGCCTGCTCGGGCTGCGCAAGGAGCTCGAGCTGTTCGCCAACCTGCGGCCGGTCCGGCCGAGCCCGGCGCTGCTGGACGCTAGCCCCCTGCGGCGCGAGCGGATCGAGGGCACGGACCTGCTGGTCGTTCGCGAGCTGACAGGGGGGATCTACTTCGGCGAGCGCGCCCGCCAGGACGGCCGGGCGCACGACACCTGCGTCTACAGTGAGGCCGAGATCGAGCGGATTGCAGAGGTGGGGTTCAAGTTCGCGCGTCGCAAGGTGACGAGCGTGGACAAGGCGAACATCCTCGAGACGTCGCGGCTCTGGCGTGAGGTCGTCGAGCGCGTGGCGGCGAAGCACGACACCGAGCTCGAGCATCTGCTCGTGGACAACGCCGCGATGCAGCTCGTGTCGCGCCCGGCGGACTTCGACGTGATCCTCACCGAGAACATGTTCGGCGACATTCTCAGCGACGAGGCGGCGATGCTCACCGGCTCGATCGGGATGCTGCCGAGCGCGAGCGTGGGAGCCGGTGGGCCCGGTCTGTTCGAGCCAGTGCACGGGTCGGCGCCCGACATCGCGGGCACGGGCCGTGCAAACCCGCTTGCGATGTTCGGGTCCGTCGCGATGATGCTCCGGTACGGGCTTGACAGGGAGGACGACGCCGTGAAGATAGAGTCCGCCATCGATCGAGCGCTCGAAGAAGGCCTGCGTACGGCCGATCTGGGCGGCGAAGCGACAACCGAGGACGCCACGGAAGCGATCCTCCGATTCCTCTGAAGGAGGGACATACGTGCAGACCGCCGACTTCATCTGGGTGAACGGAGAGTTCGTCGCCTGGGAGGACGCGCGGGTACACGTACTGACCCACTCGCTCCATTACGGCACGGCGGTGTTCGAGGGCATCCGCGCCTACGAGACGGAGCGCGGCACGGCGATCTTCCGCCACCACGACCACCTGAAGCGGCTCGAGCGCTCGGCGAAGCTCTACTACATGGACGTCCCGTACTCGCAGGACGAGCTGCGGAAGGCGACGCACGAGCTGATCGGGCGCAATGGCCTGAAGAGCTGCTACGTCCGGCCGCTCGTCACGCGCGGCTACGGCGAGATGGGGCTCAACCCGCTCGACAACCCGGTCGACGTCGTGATCGCGGTGTGGGAGTGGGGGGCCTACCTCGGCGACGAGGGCAAGGCGCGCGGCGTGCGCGCGAAGGTGTCGTCGTGGCGCCGGATCGGCCCGCAATCCCTGATCCCGCAGTCGAAAGCGTCGGGCCAGTACCTGAACAGCGTGCTGGCGAAAATCGAGTCGCTGAAGGCCGGCTACGAGGAGGCAATCCTGCTCGACGAGCGCGGCATGGTGTGCGAGGGGACGGGCGAGAACATCTTCGTCGTCCGCGACGGAGTGATCAACACGCCGGGACCGTCGTCATCGACGCTCGACGGCATCAACCGGAAGTCGATCGTGCAGATCGCCCGCGACCGCGGCTACGAGGTCGTCGAGCGCGACGTGATGCGCTCGGAGCTGATGCTGGCCGACGAAGTCTTCCTGTCAGGAACCGCGGCTGAGCTCACGCCCGTGCGCGAGATCGACGACGTCGAGATCGCAGGCGCGCCCGGCCCCGTCACGAAGGAGCTGCAGCAGGCGTTCGACGACGCGCTGCACGGCCGCGAGCCACGCTACGCGGAGTGGCTCGACTTCGTAGAGGTGCCGTCGCGGGCGTAGCCGGCGTGGACGCTCGCGATCACTGGGAGCGGATCTACGCGGACAAGCGACCGGTCGAGGTCAGCTGGTACGAGCCCGTGCCGCGTGCCTCTCTGGCGGCCATCGAGCGGTTCGGCCTGCCGCTCGACGCGCCCATCATCGACGCGGGCGGTGGCGCATCACGCCTGGCCGAGGAGCTTCTGCGGCGTGGACATACGGACATCACGGTCGCGGACATCTCAGCGAGCGCGCTCGAGCGCGCTCGCGACAGCTTTGCGGACGCGGAGCGGGTCGAGTGGGTCGTCGCCGACGTTCGCGACCACGATTTCGGGCGCCGGTTCGCCGTCTGGCACGACCGCGCCGTGTTCCACTTCATGGTCACGCCACAGGAGCGTGAGGCGTACCTGGCGACGATGGCGAACAGCCTCCAAATCGACGGGCGCGTCGTCATGGCGACCTTCGGCCCCGACGGGCCGACCCGCTGCAGCGGCCTGCCGGTCGAGCGCTACGGCCCGGACGGGCTGGCCTCGTCGCTGGGTGACCACTTCCGGCTCGTCTCGTCGCACATCGAGGATCACCGCACGCCGAACGGCGCCTCCCAGCAGTTCCTCTACGCCGACCTGGTCTCGGTTTAGCGCTCGAGCGGTAGGGTCGTCTGCGCACGAGTATGGCTGTCGACCTGGTCATCGACATCGACAACACTCCCGGGGCGCTCGCGGAGATCGCAGCCGCCATCAGCGACGCCGGCGTGAACATCGCGGCCGCGACGTGTCTCGGCCCGGACAACCGGGCAGAGCTGCACATCCTCGTCAAGCACGCCGAGGCCGCGAAACATGCGCTCGCGATCTCGCAGGTGGGGGTGACCCGTGAGCGTGAGGTAGTCGTGGTCGAGGTCGAGGACCGCGCCGGCGTGCTCGCGGACCTGACGCGCAAGATCGCGAAGGCCGGTGTCAACCTCGACCTCGTCTACGTCGCGACGAGGAACCGGGTGGTGTTCGGGGCGGACGATCTCGAGGCGCTCAGGGCTGCGCTCGGCGAGCGATGACTTTCGACGCCGCGCAGCGTCTGTAAAGCATCAGCCAACGCAGAGGAGGACCCGATGGGCAAGATCGTCGTAACGGAATTCGTGTCGCTGGACGGAGTCATGCAGGCGCCGGGTGGCGAGGACTTCAAGTACAAGGGCTGGACGTTCGAGTTCGACCGTGGCGATGACGGCAACCAGTTCAAGCTCGACGAGACGATGGAGGCGGACGCCCTTCTGCTCGGTCGCAAGACGTACGAGAGCTTTGCCGGCGCCTGGCCAGAGCGCGAGGGCGATTTCGCCGACAAGTTCAACGAGATGCCGAAGTACCTTGTCTCCTCGACGATCACGGACCCCGAGTGGAACAACACCACGCGGCTCGAGGGCGATGTCGTCGACGCGGTCAGGAAAGTGCGCGACGAGGTTGACGGGATCATCCAGGTGCCCGGCAGCAGGATGCTGGTCCAGGACCTGCTCGAGAACGACCTCGTGGACCAGATCAACCTGATGATCTTCCCGGTCGTGTTGGGCACGGGCTTCCGGGTCTTCGGCGAGTACAGCGACAGGAAGACGATGAAGCTCGTCGAGTCGAAGACCGTCGGCGACGGCATCGTGGTCCTGATCTATGAACGCGCCTGAGCTACGTCAGTGGTGCCTCGCTCACGCCGGCGCGGTCGAGGACTTCCCGTTCACACCTGAGCACTCCGTCTTCAAGGTCCACGGGAAGATGTTCGCCCTTAGCGCGCTCGAGCGGGAGCCGCTGGAGGTCAGCGTGAAATGCGAGCCGGAGCTCGCGATCGAGCTGCGGAACAGCTACCCGGCGATCCGGCCGGGCTACCACCTGAACAAGCGGCACTGGAACACGATCACGGTCGACGGCAGCCTGCCGGACCAGCTGGTCCGCGACCTGGTCGAGGACTCCTACGACCTGGTTGTGAGCGCGCTACCCAAGCGGGTGCAGAAGGAGCTCGGCTGGCCGCCCGTGAAGGCCTAGTACTCGTCGTGCAGGCTCCACCACCGGTACGGCGGGGTCTGCGGGTAGCCCTCGGGTGAGTCC
>Ga0307409_100000978_pt1 | contig 13345 bp, 6 predicted proteins | sample 322Ometagenome_2_FD_203888 | JGI IMG/M metagenome (GOLD analysis project Ga0307409, IMG submission 203888) | Maize rhizosphere microbial communities from greenhouse at UC Davis, California, United States - 322HYB-O-2 | ecosystem: Host-associated > Plants > Roots > Rhizosphere > Soil | place...
CGTCACCGGGTTCGTTGGTACTGGTCAGCAACCGACTCCGCTGTCTCAGGATGAAGTGAACCAAATTGTTTACCGCGTTGCCGACAGTCGCGAGAAGCCGAAGCTCAAGGTCAAGTACGAGAAGAATGAGAGCGTACGAATTACCGAGGGTCCGTTTGCGACGTTTACCGGAGTGGTTGACGAAGTGAACGAAGACCGCGAGACATTGAAAGTCATGGTGACTATTTTCGGCCGTTCGACTCCGGTGGAGCTGGAGTTTGGGCAGGTGGAGAAAGTGGTCACTTAACGGCATTCATGAGTTGTGAGTAGTGAGTAAGAAGATAAGCAAAGAAATCCGGGTGCTCAGCCGAAAATCCTAGACTGGGCGGCGGCGACAAGGAAAAGAGAGAATGGCAAAGAAGGTAACAGGACAGGTGAAGTTGCAGATTGCGGCGGGTAAGGCCACTCCGGCACCGCCAGTTGGTCCGGCGCTCGGTCAGGCGCAGATCAATATCATGGAGTTCTGCAAGCAGTTCAACGCGAAGACCAGCCAAAAGGAATTAGATGGCCTGATCATTCCGGTGGTGATCTCGGTCTACAACGACCGCTCGTTCACCTTCGTGACGAAGACTCCGCCGGCAGCGATTCTGCTGAAGCGCGCCGCGGGAATTGCGAAGGGTTCTGGTGCGCCGAACAAAGACAAGGTCGGGAAGGTCACGGAGAAGCAGGTTGCGGAGATTGCTAAGCAGAAGATGCCGGACTTGAATGCAGCGTCGCTGGAAACGGCGATCAAGAGCATTAAGGGAACGGCGCGTTCCATGGGTTTGGAAGTAGTTGGGTAAGTGCGATTTTTTGTAAATTGAAATTCAACGTCGTCGAACCACGGGCTGCAGCATTGAAGCGGTGCGGTGGGAGACAGGAGTGAAATGGCAAGCAGAAAAGCAGGAAAGAATATCGATAAGGCGAGGCAGCAGGTTGAGCAGCGTCCGTATGCATTGCAGGACGCGGTCACGCTGCTTCAGAAGGTCAAGTTCGCTAAGTTCGATGAGACCGTGGATTTAACGTTGCGGCTGGGAGTGGACCCCAAGCACGCCGACCAGATGGTGCGCGGAACCGTGGTTCTGCCGCACGGACTGGGCAAGTCGAAGAAAGTACTGGTGATCGCGACCGGTGACAAAGTTCGAGAGGCGGAAGCCGCGGGTGCTGACTTCGTCGGCGGCGAAGACATGGTGGAGAAGATCCAGAAGGAAAACTGGACTGATTACGACGCCGTGATCTCCACGCCTGACATGATGAAGTCGGTTGGACGCCTGGGTAAAGTGCTTGGTCCGCGTGGACTGATGCCGAACCCGAAGACCGGTACCGTCACTGTCGATGTTGCGAAGGCTGTTCAGGAAGTGAAAGCTGGCAAGGTTGAGTTCCGCACCGACAAGACGGCTCTTGTGCACGTGCCGGTTGGAAAGATTTCGTTCACGCCTGACAAGCTAGTTGAGAACGCGACTACGGTGATCACCAGCGTCGTAAAGGCGAAGCCATCGGCGGCGAAGGGCAAGTACATCAAGGGATGTACGCTGAGTTCGACGATGGGGCCGGGAGTCCAGATCGATACGACTCCGGTGGAAGCGGCGGCAAAGGTTTAAGACAGCGGCCTGCGGCCGCCTGACAGGCGAGGGCGCCTGTCGCTCCGAATAAGGAAGAAAAGGATCTTACGATGGCTGTCACAAAAGCAAAGAAGATTGAACAGACCGGCGTGCTCACCGAGGAGTTCAGCGGGGCCGAAACGGCGATTCTGACAAGTTTCTCGAAACTGAAAGCGTCGCAGGCGGAAGAGCTTCGCAAGACGGTGCGTTCAGCCGGCGCGAAGTACCGTGTAGTGAAAAACACGTTGGCGGAGCGCGCAGGTAAGGGCACCAAGATCGAGCAGGCACTTCAAAACCTGAGCGGCGTCACATCCGTTGCATACACCAGCGGCGACCCGGTTGCGCTGGCGAAGGCGCTTGCAAAGTACGCAAAGGATAATCCGGAAGTCACGGTGAAGGCTGTAGTGCTTGAAGGCAAGGTTCTGCCGGCGAAGGAAGTCGAGACGCTCGCGAACATGCCGTCGAAGGAAGAGATTTACTCGAAGCTGCTCTTCCTGATCAATGCTCCGGCGCAGCGCCTGGTAACGGTGTTGAATGCTGCGGGACGCGACTTGGCGGTGGTTATCGACCAGGGCGTGAAGGAAAACAAGTTTGCCGGTGGCGGGGAATCCGCTGCGGGCGCGTAAGACGGATTGGTAAAGGGTAATTTGTAATTTGAAAAGTGGAAGCGCACCAAGACTTCGACTTACAATTTGCGAATTCCAATTTACAAATTGTTTTTAGTTATCCGTTGTGGGCGTGCCTATCTGCTGCGTTTGTCTGGCGTGGCGGTGAAGCTGAGCAGGATGCAATGCCGGGAGGCGTGGCATCAGGTTCGATAAGGCTTCGGCACACTGGAAGCCCGATAACGATAACGAGTACACAACGAATAACGACGAATTGGAGACATGGAAATGGCTGATCTACAGACTTTGAAAGAACAGATTGTTGGCTTGTCGCTTCTTGATGCGGCGAAGCTGGTGAAGGAATTGGAAGAAACGCTTGGCGTGTCGGCTGCGGCGGCTGCCCCGGTTATGGTTGCGGGCGGCGGTGCGGCGGCGGGTGCGGCGGCTGCTCCGGCAGAAGAGAAGACTGAATTCACGGTCACACTCACTGGCGTGGGCGCGAACAAAATCAACGTGATTAAGGCTGTCCGCGAAGTCACCAACCTGGGTCTGAAGGAAGCGAAGGACCTGGTTGACGGCGCTCCGAAGACCGTGAAGGAAGGCGTGTCGAAGGAAGAAGCTGAGACGATCAAGAAGAAGTTCGCGGAAGCTGGCGCTACTGTTGAAGTGAAGTAGCCGCGATAGCCGGGCGTTTGGGCCCGGCGCGGCTATCCTGAGGAGGACGCAAGTCCGACGAAGGATCTGGTTGGACATCCCACCCTATCGCTTCGCGATAAGGGTGGGGCATCCAAGGCGAGTTTTTTGGGAGACGTGGTAGGTCTCCGGGATCGCAGTCTCAACAATCGTTGGGGCGATGAATCCGAGGAAGCATAGCGGGCATCAATATCGTACCCATTAGTGTGGAGCGACACAGGTGGGTTACGCGGTGGCCGCAGAATTCCCGGCATCGTGGCTTGAACGCAGGAATTTTGGCGACAGTCCGATGATGAGCTGGGTCGACTGCTCCGGCACAGCAACGGCGGACTGAAGAACAGGCCTTAACTACTGGCGCGGGAAGAAACAAAATTCACAGCCGTTCCTTATAGACGGCAACTTGATTGCATGACGCCGGCAACGGCGCCCACGGGGAGTTCTGTCCTCAGTGGGCATGAGTGTTTTTTGGGTTTGTTCGTATCTATTCCCATCCTGTCGCTGCGCGACAAGGGTGGGGCATCCAGTTCTTATTCTGGAAGTAAGAAGCAAGTCAGTATTTCCTTCCGTGGGTTCGCGCGGTCCATGGAGGCGACCTCGATGGGCTGGTCACAGCAGGCGCTAGCGTCAGCAGCCGTTCGTGACAGCCGGTCCGTAGTTCAGGTTGATTGCGCAGGTGTGGTGTCCGGTATTGCCGGACGTCGCGCCGACTGGGTTCCGGCGTATTGTAGCGCGCCGGCAACTCTCTGATACCGAGGTAGGTATCGTGCGCCGCAAGGCGCAGGGCCTGAAGGTTCGTGGCTTTGAAGGCGAGTGACGGCGCGTTCTTCGAAGTTGCGCAGTGCGAACGAACGTTTGGGTACTACTCAGGAGTTACTTAATGGCGAGCAAAAAGACTCCCTTCCGCAACCGATTCGATTTTTCCAAAATTCCGGCAACTATCCAGATCCCGAACCTGATTGAGGTGCAGAAGCGCTCCTACGACAAGTTCCTGCAGATGGACTGGTTGCCCAGCGAGCGGGATGATGCGGGTCTTCAGGCTGTGTTTCAGTCCGTGTTTCCGATCACGGACTTTCGCAACGTTTCCCAGTTGGAGTTTGTGGACTATTCCATCGGCAATTGGGAATGCAAGTGCGGACACCTGAAGGGACTGCACCACCTGCGTACGACTTGCCGCAATTGCGGTTCAACCGTCGTTACCGATCCTTTCCATCCTGGCGACGTGCTTTGCGGCAAGTGCGGCACGTACAACGCCAACACACCCGACTTCTGTAATAAATGCGGTGACCCTGTCGGGTTGCAACTCAAGTACGACGTGGCCGAGTGCGAGGAGAGAGGGATGACCTACTCCGCGCCGCTGAAAGTCACGATGCGCCTGACGGTTTACGACAAAGATCCGGAGACGAACAACCGCACCATCCGGGACATCAAGGAACAGGAAGTGTTTTTTGGGGACGTGCCGTTGATGACGAACAACGGGACATTCATCGTCAATGGTACCGAGCGCGTGATCGTCAGCCAATTGCACCGTTCGCCCGGCGTCTTCTTCGAGACCGCCAACAACCGTACTTACTTCCTGGGCAAGATCATTCCGTACCGCGGATCGTGGGTGGAGTTCGAGTACGACCAGAAGAACATCCTCTACGTTCGTATTGACCGCAAGCGCAAGTTCCTAGGGACGATTTTCTTGCGCGCTCTTGGTCTGCGTTCGGACGAAGACATTTTGCGCACGTTCTACACAGTCGATCGGATCGCGATTAAGGACAAGAAGCTGTATTGGACGTTGGAACCAGGAATTGATCGTCCGACTAACCTGCAAGGCATGAAGCTCTCGCACCGCGTAGTGAACAAGAAGGGCGACGAAATTGTTCATGCAGGACGCAAGGTCAGCGGCTCGATCCTGAAGGAAATCCAGAAGGCGAACATCAGCGAAGTTGAGATCGACCTCGGCGACCTGGAAGGTGCCTACACTGCGGCCGATATTGTCGACACGAACACCGGCGAAGTGCTGCTCGAAGCCAACTCAGAGCTGACGGCCGACAAGCTGTCGAAGATGATCGACGCGGGCATTACCGAGTTCCACCTGTTCTTCCCCGAGCGGGACGATGTGGGCACGGTGATCAGCGCGACTCTGCGCCGCGACTCGGTCAAGACTCCCCAAGAAGCACTGATCGAGATCTATCGCAAGCTCCGCCCGGGCGATCCCCCGACGCTTGACACCGCGACCTCGCTTTTCCACGGAATGTTTTTTGATCCGCGGAAGTACGACTTTTCGCGTGTGGGCCGGTTGAAGTTCAACATCAAGCTGTTCGAGAACCAGGACGCGACCGACCTCGAAAAGCGCACGCTCGATCCGGACGATTTCTACGGAACGATTCGCTACCTGCTGAAGTTGCGCAAGAGCATCGGCACGGTGGATGACATCGATCACCTTGGAAACCGCCGTGTTCGCGCGGTGGGCGAGTTGCTTGAGAACCAGTTCCGCATCGGCCTGGTGCGGATGGAACGCGCTATCAAGGAAAAGATGAGCGTGTACCAGGAAATGTCGACGGCGATGCCGCACGACCTGGTCAACGCGAAACCAGTAATGGCTGCGATCCGCGAGTTCTTCGGATCGTCGCAGCTCTCCCAGTTCATGGACCAGACGAACCCGCTGTCGGAAATCACGCACAAGCGGCGTTTGTCGGCACTTGGACCGGGCGGCTTGTCGCGTGAACGCGCGGGGTTCGAAGTCCGCGACGTTCACCCGACGCACTACGGACGCATCTGCCCGATTGAGACGCCGGAAGGTCCGAACATCGGACTGATCTCGTCGCTGAGCTGCTATGCGCGAATCAACGACTACGGCTTCATTGAGTCGCCTTACCGTCGCGTGAAGGACTCAAAGGTACTGGACTTCGTGCAGGTGGTAAACGCCGGCGACAGCGAGTATCGCGTGGGCGACCACGTTGAGAAGCACGTCATCGATAAAGCAAATTCCGAGCTTAAGGATCGCCGCAAGCGCCAGATCGATAACGAGCCGTACTCGTTCTACCTGTCGGCATGGGAAGAAGACCGCCACGTGATTGCACAGGCGAACATTGAACTCGACGAAAAGGGCCGCATCGTCGGCGACCTGGTGAACGCGCGCAAGGCTGGCAACTTCGTGCTGGTCAATCGCGATGACGTCGATTATGTCGACGTAAGCCCGAAGCAACTGGTTTCAGTTGCTGCGTCGCTGGTTCCGTTCCTTGAGCACGACGATGCTAACCGCGCTCTGATGGGCGCGAACATGCAACGTCAGTCGGTTCCGCTCCTCCGTGCCGAGGCCCCGATTGTGGGTACCGGAATGGAAGGCGTGACCGCGCGTGACTCGGGTGCAGTAGTGCTGGCCCGCCGCAGCGGCATCATCGATTCAGTCGATTCCGAACGCATCATCGTGCGCGTGGAAGGCGAGCATCACCCGATGCAACTGTCGCGTGAAGTCGGCAGCGACATCTACCAGCTCACGAAGTTCAAGCGTTCGAACCAGAACACCTGTATCAACCAGAAGCCAATCGTGAAGAGAGGCGACAGGGTTGCGAAAGGCCAGGTCATCGCTGATGGTCCCTGCACCGACATGGGCGAACTGGCACTCGGACGCAACGTGCTCGTGGCGTTCATGCCGTGGCGTGGCTACAACTTCGAAGACGCAATTCTTGTTTCCGAGAAGCTGGTGAAAGAGGACTACTACACCAGCGTTCACATTGAGGAGTTCGAGATCGAAGCGCGTGATACGAAGCTTGGTCCGGAAGAAGTCACCCGTGACATTCCGAACGTGAGCGAGTCGGCGCTGCGCGATCTCGACGAGAGCGGCGTAATCCGCATCGGCGCGACCGTAAAGGCTGGCGATATTCTCGTCGGCAAGGTCACTCCGAAAGGCGAGACGCAACTCACTCCGGAAGAGAAGCTGTTGCGCGCAATCTTCGGCGAAAAGGCCGGCGATGTTCGCGATGCCTCACTGACGTGCCCTCCGGGAATTGAAGGCACGGTCGTGGACGTGAAGATCTTCTCGCGCAAAGGACAGGAAAAGGATGAGCGAGCCAAGCAGATTGAGGGCATGCAGATTGCGCGCCTTCAAAAGAACCTGGCAGACGAAATCCGAATCCTGACCGACGAACGGTTGAAGCGCCTTGAGGGGCTGTTGGGCGGCAAAGTTGTTCAAGCCGACCTGCACGATGAGCGGACTAACAAGCGCTTGCTCACCAAGGACGCCGAACTGGATCGCGAGACGATCGAGCGCATCTCCACGCGCAACCTGAAGCGTATCAAGTTCGCCGATAAGGACCCGCGTGTGAACGAGCAGATCGACGAGATCGAAGAAATGACCTCGCGTCAGATCGACGTTCTGCGCAAGATCGTTAAGGAAAAGGAAGAGAAACTGCAGAAGGGTGACGAACTGCCACCAGGCGTGATCAAGCTGGTGAAAGTTTATATCGCCATGAAGCGCAAACTCAGCGTGGGCGACAAGATGGCCGGACGCCACGGTAACAAGGGCGTGATCGCGCGCATTCTGCCCGATGAAGACATGCCGTACCTGGAAGATGGTACACCGGTCGAAATCGTGCTGAATCCGCTGGGCGTCCCAAGCCGCATGAATGTGGGCCAGATTCTTGAGACGCACCTGGGCTGGGCGGGACATGAACTCGGTAAGAAAATTACCGAGTTGCTTGCAGAGAACTCCCGTGCCGAGACCGTCCGCCGTGAACTGAAGACGATGTTTAAAGGCCTGCCGTTCGTGGACGACCTGGTGAGCCTGGACGACGAAACTCTTGAGCGCGCCGCGGAAGGCATGAAGCATGCGGTCTACTTCGGTTCGCCGGTATTCGACGGTTCGAAAGAACAGGAGATCAAGGGTCTGCTCGATCAGGCAGGCCTGCCGACCTCCGGCAAAACAACCTTGTTCGACGGGTTGACCGGAGACAAGTTCGAACAGCCGGTCACTGTAGGCTACATCTACATGCTCAAGCTGTCGCACCTGGTGGATGACAAGATCCACGCACGTTCGATCGGCCCATACTCGCTCATCACGCAGCAACCGCTCGGTGGTAAGGCGCAGTTCGGCGGACAACGCTTCGGAGAAATGGAAGTCTGGGCGTTGGAAGCTTATGGCGCGGCGTACATCCTGCAAGAGCTGCTCACGGCGAAGTCCGACGACGTTTATGGCCGTACGAAGATTTACGAGGCCATCGTCAAAGGCGAAGCTGCGATCGAGCCGGGCGTGCCCGAATCGTTCAACGTGCTCATCCGGGAATTGCAGTCGCTCTGCCTTGATGTGGAACTGATCAAGGTAAAAGGCGGCAAACCGGAAGTGACGTCGGCAGCAGCGGATTAACAGCATTCAGCAGTCAGCACTCAGCATTCAGTTGCGAAGCTGGGTGCTGACGCGAAGCGCTCTTTCTAAAGATGCAAAGCTCAACAGATCGCTCCCGATCTGGTTTGAGCGGAAATCGATCAGCTAGGTGCTGGTAGCCAGCAGCTAGCAGCTAACTCGGGAGCCGCGGGCGGCAGCGTAATAGCCGCACGATCCCTCGGGGTTCTACGGACTGGGCCCAGCAGGCGCACACAAGCGCGGGCAAGCCGGAAAGAAACCCAGGGTAGGAGGATACTTTGTACCGCTCGAGCCCATTCGATCTCGGAAACGCGATCTCCGATTTTGATGCCATCCGTATCAGCCTGGCCTCGCCGGAGAAGATCCGCAGCTGGTCGCACGGTGAAGTCACCAAGCCGGAGACGATCAACTACCGCACGTTCAAGCCGGAACGTGACGGTCTATTTTGCGCGCGCATCTTTGGTCCGGTAACGGACTGGGAATGTTTGTGCGGCAAGTACAAGCGGATGAAGCACCGTGGCGTGATCTGCGACAAGTGTGGTGTTGAAGTCACACTGTCAAAGGTTCGTCGTGAGCGCCTCGGCCACATCGAGCTGGCTTCGCCCTGCTCGCACGTGTGGTTCTTCAAAGGCCTGCCGAGCCGCATCGGCCATATTCTCGATATTTCGCTGCGCGAGCTTGAGTCCGTCCTGTACTTCGAAGCCTACGTCGTCGTCGATGCCGGCGATGCCCCGGTAGAAGAGGGCGACGTCATCAAGGACGAAGTGAAATACCGCGAACTCGATCAGCAGTACCGTCCGTCGGGCTTCAAGGCCATGATGGGCGCGGAAGCCATCAAGGAACTGCTGAAGCGAGTTGACACCGAAAACCTCTCCGGTGAATTGCGCGAGAAGATGCGCAATGAAACTTCTCTGCAAAAGCGTCTGAAGTTTGCCAAGAGACTGAAGGTCATTGAGGCATTCCGCAAGTCGTCCAATAAACCGCAGTGGATGATTCTGGACGTAATCCCGGTCATCCCGCCGGAGCTTCGCCCTCTGGTTCCACTTGATGGCGGCCGTTTTGCCACCTCAGACTTGAACGATCTGTATCGTCGCGTCATTAACCGCAACAACCGGTTGAAGAAGCTGATGGATCTGCACGCGCCTGAAGTTATCGTGCGCAACGAAAAGCGCATGCTTCAGGAAGCTGTAGATGCGCTGTTTGACAACGGACGACGTGGACGCGTGCTGCGTGGCGCGAATAACCGTCCGCTGAAGTCGCTGTCCGATACGCTGAAGGGCAAACAGGGTCGCTTCCGCCAGAACCTGCTCGGCAAGCGTGTGGACTACTCTGGACGCTCGGTGATCGTGGTCGGTCCTGAACTCAAGCTGCACCAGTGCGGTCTTCCCAAGAAGATGGCGCTGGAGCTGTTCAAGCCGTTTATCTATCACCGCCTGGAACAGACTGGACACTGCACCACCATCAAGCAGGCAAAGGAAATGGTGGAGCAGCAGGAATCCGTGGTTTGGGACATTCTGGAAGAGGTCATCAAAGACCATCCGGTGTTGCTGAACCGCGCTCCAACGCTACACCGTCTGGGCATTCAGGCATTCGAACCGGTGCTGGTGGAAGGCAAGGCAATCAAGATCCATCCGCTGGTTTGCACGGCGTTCAACGCCGACTTCGACGGTGACCAGATGGCGGTACACATTCCGCTGTCTCCGGAAGCGCAAGTTGAAGCGAGCGTGCTGATGCTTGCGTCGCACAACATTCTTTCGCCGGCATCCGGTCAGCCGATCACCGTTCCTACGCAGGACATGGTGCTCGGACTCTACTACCTGACCAAAGGCAAGCCGGGCGCGAAGGGTGAGGGCCGCGCGTTCGCGAACATCGAAGAAGTACTGCTTGCGCGCGAAGCGGGCGAAGTGGAAACGCTCACGCCGATCCGTCTGCGCTACACGGGCGAAGTCATCGACCTTACCACGGCGTATGACGATCAGGACGTTACGCACGCCGAGCCGGTGCAGTTCAACCGCCAGTACATCAACACGACTGTGGGCCGGACGATCATGAACGATCGCCTGAAGTCCGCCGCTTCGGAGATGCCGTTCGTCAACGGTCTGCTGAAGAAGAAGGGCATTGGGCAGCTTGTGAACTATGCCTACCTGCGCTTCGGACTCGAGACCACCGTTCGCCTGCTCGACACGATCAAGGATCTGGGTTTCCAATCCGCAACGCGTGCGGGCCTGTCGATCGGTATCGACGACATGGTCATCCCCCAGAACAAGTACACGCTTGTTAAGGACGCCGACAAGGCCGTTATTGGCGTGCAGCAGCAATACCTTGATGGCGCAATCACCAACGGCGAGCGCTACAACAAGGTCGTCGAGATTTGGTCGTCGATTACCGAAAAGGTCGCCGATGAAATGTTCAGTGTGATGCAGCAGGCCGACAAGCACGGCGACATGAACCCGATTTACGTCATGGCCGACTCCGGCGCTCGCGGATCGAAACAGCAGATTCGCCAGCTCTCCGGCATGCGCGGTTTGATGGCGAAGCCGTCGGGCGAAATCATCGAGACTCCGATCACCGCAAACTTCCGCGAAGGATTGACGGTGTTGGAGTACTTCATTTCGACCCACGGTGCTCGTAAGGGTCTGGCTGACACGGCGCTGAAGACGGCGGATTCTGGCTACCTGACTCGCCGCCTGGTTGACGTGGCGCAGGACGTAATCATCAGTGAATACGACTGCGGCACGGTGGATGGCATCTATGTCGGATCGATCGTTGAAGCCGGCGACATCATCGAGCCAATGCGCGATCGAATCGTCGGCCGCGTTTCTCTCGAGAAGATTAAGGACTACGAGGGCAACGTGATCGTCGATATCAACCAGGAAGTCGACGAGGACCTGGCCAATGCGGTGCAGGCTTCGGGCGTTGAGCGGGTGAAGATCCGCTCGGTTCTCACCTGCGAATCGAAGCGTGGTGTTTGCGCACTGTGCTACGGCCGCAACCTGGCATCCGGACGCCTGGTCGAACTTGGCGAGGCAACGGGCGTAATCGCCGCACAGTCGATCGGCGAGCCTGGTACGCAGCTCACGATGCGTACGTTCCACATCGGTGGTACCGCGTCCAGAGTCAGCGAGCAGTCGCGCCTGGAAGCGAAGAACAATGGTACAGCGCGCTTCATCAACCTCCAGACCGTCCGGTCGAAAGCTGGCGATCTGGTCGTTATGAACCGCAACGGATCGATCGTAGTTGTCGACGAGAAAGGTCGAGAAAAAGAACGCTATGCAGTCGTCTACGGTGCTCGCATCAAGGCCGAAGATGGTACGCAGGTCCAGCTTGGCCAGTCACTGGTCGAGTGGGATCCGTACACGTTCTCGATCCTGACCGAAATCGGCGGCACGGTGCAGTTCAAGGACCTGCAAGAAGGACTGACGCTGCACGAAGAAGTCGACGAAGTGACCGGCTTGTCGCGTCACGTCGTGATGGATTCGCCGGACGAGAAGCGCCAACCCGCAATCAGTATTAAGGGCAGCACGGGCAAGGCAGGAACCAAGCGTTACCTGATGCCTTCACGCGCTCACCTGATGGTGCAGGATGGCGACGAGGTCTTCCCGGGCGATGTGTTGGCGAAGATCCCGCGCGAAACTACCAAGACCAAGGACATCACGGGCGGTCTGCCGCGCGTGGTCGAACTGTTTGAAGCCCGCAAGCCGCGCGAAACCGCCGTCATCAGCGAAATCGATGGCAGCGTCAAGTTCGGCGAAGTGAGCAAAGGCCAGCGCAAGATCTACGTCGTCGCCGACAATGGCACGGAGAAGGAATACTCCGTACCGCGTGGCGTACACGTGAACGTTCAGGAAGGGGAACGGATCCGCGCCGGCGAGCAGCTCATGGACGGTCCTCTGAACCCGCACGACATTCTTGCCGTGCTCGGTGAAAAGGAACTGCAGGCTTACCTGGTGAACGAGATCCAGGAAGTCTACCGTCTACAGGGCGTGAACATCAGCGATAAGCACATCGAAGTGATCGTTCGCCAGATGATGCGCTGGGTGAAGATTGAAGACGTGGGCGACACTACCTTCTTGCTCGAGCAGCAGGTTGACAAGTTCCGCTTCCGCGAGGAAAACGAACGCGTCATTTCGCAAGGTGGCAAGCCGGCAACGGGACGTCCGCTGCTGCTTGGCATCACCAAGGCGTCGCTCTCAACCGACTCGTTCATCTCGGCGGCGTCCTTCCAGGAGACCACCCGCGTGCTCACCGAAGCCGCCATTAACGGCTCGGTCGATCACTTACGCGGTCTCAAGGAGAACGTCATCGTCGGACGCCTCATTCCTGCCGGAACCGGCATGGAGTACTACCGCAATGTGCAACTCTCTCCGGAAATGGAAGAGGCCGCACAGAAGGTACAGGAGGAAGTCAGCGAAGCGTACGCCGAAGCCGAGCGCGCGCTCGAACTGCTGCGTCACGAAGGCGAGAACGAAACAGAAGAACTGGCAGCGGAGTAGTAGCCTGTAGCCAGCTAGAACCAAGTCGCGGGTCCGAAAGGGCCCGCGATTTTTCTTTCTGGAGAGGAGAAGTATTCTTGAGCGCTCTCTGCCAGGCACGTCATCCTGAGCGACATTTCGCGATAAAGTGCGCCACGCTTTTGGCGCAAATCGCGAATTGGAGTCGAAGGACCTTGCGGTTCGCCTCGCCAAAAAATACAAGTTCCTTCGACTCGGATTGGGCGACACGCTTCGCGTGATCAGGCCGAAACCTCGCTCAGGATGACGAGCAAGAAAAGAACGTCGCGGTTCCCACCCTCTCGCTGCGCGAGAAGAGGGGGGCATGCAAATCGAGAAGTCACAAACCTTTAGGATCCCGCTCCTGAATTTTGTTTGCTGAACGCAATTATTGCGCATCGCAGGCCTGACTATTTACTCTAAGGCGACTCATGTGGCGCTTTTTCAAGCTTTTAAGACTGGCGTTCTGGCGTGCCCTGGAGCACGATCAGTTTGCTGTCGCCAAAGCCGCAGCCTATTCCGCTATTATCACGTTGTTTCCGGCCGTTGCTGTGGTTGCCGCCATTCTGGCCGCCTCCAACACTACCGTCG
>Ga0307409_100000982_pt1 | contig 13335 bp, 17 predicted proteins | sample 322Ometagenome_2_FD_203888 | JGI IMG/M metagenome (GOLD analysis project Ga0307409, IMG submission 203888) | Maize rhizosphere microbial communities from greenhouse at UC Davis, California, United States - 322HYB-O-2 | ecosystem: Host-associated > Plants > Roots > Rhizosphere > Soil | place...
CCAGACATGTTCGTGATCTCTAATGATCACGCCTGGGGCTGCCCGCCTGATCTCGACGAGCGACTGCCGCAGGCTTCCACGCGCCTGGGCCATGGCGCGGTCGGGCCACAAAAGCTGAATCAGCCGTTCCCGCGTGACGTGTTCGTGCCGGTAGGTGACAAGATAAGCCAGGATGGCTCGTGCTTTGCGCCCTCGAATGGTGACGAGGCGGCCGTCGCCGTCCCACAGCGCAAAACTGCCTCTGCAGTCGAGGCGCCAGAGGCGCGCCGGCGCATTCATCCGGACGATTGTATCGGCGGGCGTTGCCATTGGCGGTCACGTTCAATTTGAGTTCGGCACGCACAGGTCGACGGGCGGGGCCATATCACATTCGGACTGAGTCGCAGACCCGCGGCTACGAAAAAGGGGCGCAAATCTGCGCCCCTCTTCGTACCAGCCGAGCCGGCTACCGCGTGCTGATGACCAGAGTGGCGGTGGCCAGGGCACTATTTGGCCGCCCGGCGATGGCCAAGCTCATCTGCGACAATCCGCCGTTGTAAGCGGTGTCGAAGCAAGCCCGGCGAGCAGCCGCGACCTTCACTTCCTCGCGGTTGTTTTCCAGGCAGAGATCGGATGCAGCCGCCCGGATCCGGTTCACCAGGCGGGTCTGTCCCGCCGAGGACGAGATGTTCAGATCGGCGTAGCTGACGACCTTGAATGGAGCTGCAGTAACAACGACTGGCGGCTGTGCAGCCACTCCGCCGGCTCCGAACATCGCGGCGGTGATCAACGTAATTGCCTTCCTCATTTCGCCACTCCCGTATCTATCCGCTTGATCGGCAATCCCGATCGACACGGGGGCTTAGTGAAGAGGCGTCAATCGACCCGTTATCGCAGCGTGAAAAATACGTTAAATCGGAATTTTACGCTGCTGTTCGCTCCAGGAATGCCGCTTCCTTGGCGACGAACGGTTTGAAGCTCGGGCGATCCAGGATCGTTTCGACGTAGCGCCGGGTGCGGGGATATTTATCGGCATCGAGCTCGACGCCCAGGTGCCGGAAATTCGCGAAAGGACTGGCTACGGAGATGTCCGCAAGGGTGATCCTGTCCCCGACGAGGAACCCGGAATCCCGTGGAACAAGCGTTTCAAGATAATCGAGGATGGGTGGAAGCTCATCGCGAAGCGCGGCCTCCGCGACCGACTCGTCGCCGGGGCGATTGAGAAAGCGAGGCGCCACGACTCGGTTGAAGAAGACCTTTTGTCCGCATCCGAACAGGATCGTATCTGCGAACTCGTCGAACCAGATGACCTGTCCCCGCGCTTTGGCTTCGGCAGGGATCAGCGCCGGATCGGGATGCTTTGCTTCGATGTAGTGGCAAATGGCACTCGAGTCCGCGAGGCAATAGTCGCCGTCCTGCAGCGCCGGCATCTTCCGGAACGGGCTCGCCTTGCAGAAGTCGGGATCGGGATCGCCGATGCCACGCGGCTTCAGCTCGAAGTCGACGCCTTTCTCGGTTGCGAACGCGACCACCTTGCGGACAAAGGGCGACAGAGTGCTTCCGAATAGGATCATGGACGAACTGCCTCCTGGAGCGGGTCGAGCGGCGGATACGGGGCGCCGCCTTGCTCGTTGTGATCGCATAGCACGGGAGAATCGCCATGCGCAGCCACAGCGGCAAGGATGAAGGCCGCAACAACATGCGGGATCCGACGGTCCGAGACCGGAGCATGGGTCGCGACCTCAAGAAGGACACGTCCCAGGCACGTACGACCGAAATGGGTTCGCATGCCCGCAAGACCGGGCAGAAGGGCCACGGGGCGCATCGATAGCGCTCAGGCGACGCGGTAATAATCCGCGACGCGGTCGAGCGCGAGCGTGAGCACCAACTTGCCCGCTCGCGCCGGCCATCCGAGGGCGGTCTCCGCCTCGCGCATGCCCTCGCCGGAACAGACGACTCGCCATAGGATGTCGGCCAAACCGTGCCCGGCAGCGTCGATCGCCGCGTGGAAACGCCGCTTTGCGATCTATCTGAGTGCCGCTGAGGTCGACGACCCCGCCCGATCCTCCACGACGTCCCGATACGGGGGCCGCATCCCACGACATGGTGATCCTTGGCGCGAACTGTCCCCGTTCCCAATCTGCACGCAGTCGCTCTCCCGCGTCGAACTGCCGGTCATTCACCAAGCGCCGGGAATGAAGCCAGCCAAGCGGTGACTCGGCCAGGTTGACCGTGACGGACCGAGCAGCCCGGGGACGCCGCGACCGCGACTTCGGCGCGTCCTTGCTGTCAATAGCGCGTTCCACCAACAATCTTCCGTCCCGCCGCTGCGCCAAAATGCATCCTTCCGCTTTCGATTCGAGCGGGGGCTTGCCACATCGGCGAAACTGTAGGACAGGATAAAACCTGATTGGTTACATCTAACCGACGGGAGCTGCAGATGATCACCCGGATCCGTGAAGTGAGACGCGCCCGGGGGATGACGCTGGACGACGTGGCGAAGGCCTGCAAGCCGGCGACGACTCCGCAGACGATCGGACGGCTGGAAACTGGTACCCGAACGGTCTCGATCGGCTGGCTCAACAGGATCGCCGAAGCGCTTGGCGTCGATGCAGCGGACTTGGTCGAGGGAAGCGGTGAGCGATCGGAGCTGCCGGTCGTCGCGGTTCTCGGCGCAGGCGGAGCGATCGCGCCCAGGCGGACCTCGGTCGTCGTCCCGCCGAGGCCGAAGGGCGGTCAGGTTGCTGTCACGGTATCAGCGAGCAATGGCGATTATCGAGCGGGCGACGAGATCTGGTGCGATATGGTGGAGTCCGGGGGATTCGCGGCCGCGGTCAATCGCGACGTCCTTGTGCCGCGGCCGGCAGGGCGGTTCCTCTTCGGCCGGCTCATCGATCGCGACGGCGACCGGCTGCAACTGCTTCCGCCGGGGGCAGGGGGACGCCAGCAGGTCGTGTCCAACGCGCCGTGGATTGCAGTCGCGAAGACGCTCGTCCGGAACCTGTGAGCTCCGCCTTCATTCGAGGCGGATGTTCTTTTTCTTCTCCAACCGCATGGGCTGCGCCGGATCGCTCCTGCTTACCGTTATTGGCACCCTCCTGATCCTGTTCCTGCTCGGCTGGATCGGGGTCTAGCGCTCACTGGCGGTGCTGTTCGCCTTCGGCACTGACGCCTTCCAGAGCCTGAGTGGCTGTTTCTTCATCCGTCTTGCGCGCGAGATCCCCGAGGCTGACGATGCCGACCAGCCGCTGATCATGATCGATGACCGGCAGGCGCCGCACCTGAGCCTCGCCCATTTTGCGGGCGGCTTCTTCGATCAGCTCGTCGGCGTGCGCCGATACGATGCCGCTCGTCATCAGCTCGCTGACCGGCGTTTCCGGTCCGTAGCCGAGCGCGACTCCCCGCACGGCAATGTCGCGGTCGGTGATCATCCCCACGAGGCGATTGCCTTCTGTGACCGGGATCGAACCAGCGTCGGCCTGCAGCATGAAGCGTGCGGCATCCCTTACCATCTGGTCCGGGCGGACCGTTTCGACGTCGGTGCTCATCACGTCCGAAACCTTCATCGCCCCTAACTCCTATTCCGTTGTGGGCCAGTAACGAACATGCGTCACCGTGCGTTCCTGTTTTCTAGGGCACGTTCTCGGTCAGCAGGTCATAGGTGGCGACGAGTTCGTCGCGCTGGTTGAAGATCTCGACCGCCCAGCGGACCACTCCGGTGTCTTCGCTCTTGAGCGACTTGGACCGGACGCTGAGCTCAACTCGCATCGAGTCGTCTGGATAGAGCGGCGTCAGGAAGCGCAGGTTCTCCAGGCCGGTGTTGGCGAGAACGGGGCCCGGATCTGGATCGACGAAGAGCCCCGCGGCGAAGCTCAGGATAAGATAGCCGTGGGCCACGCGGCCCTCGAAGATCGGCGAGGCCTTCGCCGCTTCCTCGTCCATGTGGGCGTAGAACCTGTCGCCGGTGAACTCGGCGAAATGCTCGATATCCTCGATAGTGACGGGCCGGCTGGCGGTCTTGAGCGTATCGCCGATCTCGAGCTCCGACATCTTCCGCCGGAAGGGATGGACGTCGATCGGGTGCTTGGGAGCGCCCGGGACATACTGGCTTGTGATGGCGGCAATCATCGTGGGTGAGGACTGGATCGCGGTGCGCTGCATGTAATGCTTCACGCCGCGGATGCCTCCCATTTCCTCGCCTCCGCCGGCGCGGCCAGGCCCGCCGTGGACGAGTACGGGCAGTGGCGAGCCATGACCCGTTGATTCCTTGTGGTTGGTTCGGTCGATGACGAGCATCCGGCCATGGAAAGCGGCGGCTCCGCGCACGAAGTCCCGTGCGGCGTCAGGCGAATGGGTGAACAGCGAGAGAGCCAGGCTGCCCTTGCCGCGGTTCGCTAGCGCTATCGCGTCATCGAGATTCCGGTAGGGCATGATCGTGGAGACCGGGCCGAAGGCCTCGACGTCGTGAACGGCCTGTGCCGACCACGGGTCGTCCGTGCGAAGCAGGACGGGCGGGAGGAACGCGCCGCCCGAGACTGGCGGGTCGGCTGAGGGGTCCCCGGCCACGATCCTCGCGCCGGCCGCTTCCAACTCGGCGATCTTGGCGCGAACGTCGTCTCGCTGGGACAGGCTCACCAGCGCACCCATGCGCGTGTCCTCGGCCCGGGGGTCGCCGACTTTGGTCGAGGCGAGGCGCTCGGCGAGTGCCTGCTGAACAGCGTCGAGATGCTCGGCGGGCGCCATGGCCCGGCGGATGGCCGTGCACTTCTGGCCCGCCTTGACAGTCATCTCGATCGCGACCTCGCGCACGAACAGGTCGAACTCGGGAGTGCCCGGCGCGGCGTCAGGACCAAGCACTGAGGCGTTGAGGCTGTCCTGCTCCGCGATGAACTTCACGGACTCGCGCATGACCGTCGGGTGCGTGCGCAGCTTGAGCGCCGTCGATGCCGATCCTGTGAAGCTGACCACGTCCTGCCCGGTCAGATGGTCGAACAGGTCGCCGACTCCGCCGACGATCAGCTGCACCGCGCCGGTTGGAAGCACCCCGCTCTCGATCATCACGCGGAACGCGGCCTCGGCCAGATAGGCAGTAGAGGACGCCGGCTTCACGATCGCCGGCACGCCAGCGAGCAGGGTCGGCGCAAGCTTCTCCAGCATGCCCCACACCGGAAAGTTGAAGGCGTTGATGTGCAGTGCGGCGCCCTGCAGAGGCATGTAGATGTGCTGGCCGACGAAGCTGCCGGTCTTCGACAGAGGCTCGATCGCGCCGTCCATCAGCACGTGCGCATCCGGAAGCTCGCGGCGGCCCTTCGACGAGAAGGAGAAGAGGGTGCCGGCGCCGCCTTCGATATCGATCCAGCCGTCCCTTCGGGTGGCGCCGGTCAGATAGTTGAGCTCGTACAGCTCCTCCTTGCGGGCCAGGATCGCCTGGCCGAGCGCCTTCAGCATCCGCGCGCGCTCATGGAACGTCATTTTCCTGAGCGCGGGGCCGCCGACCTCGCGGGCGTGGGTGAGCATGCCGCAAAAGTCGAGCCCGCCAGAACCGGTCGTTGCGACCGGCGCGCCGTCGATGGCGCTCGAAATCTCGGCGAGATTGCCTTCGCCCGGGGTCCAACGGTCGAGAGCATAGTTCAGGAGCTGGGCGGTCTTCATCATGTCACCTCTGCGCGGCAGTCATTGCGAGCAGCCGTCGCGAGAGGCAATCCACTTCTGAGGCGCAAAGGGCCGGTACGGTGGCATTGTGTGCTTCACCGTGTAGCTCGGCGGCCCTAGGAACGGCGACGCATGTCCGACCAGCGCCGAACCCGCGTCCTCCGCACAGCTTTCTGGGCAGCGGCAGTCTTTGCCTTCGTCATGGCCGTGCTTCCGCACCCGCCCCAGCTTCCCGGCGCGCCGCCGGACAAAGTCCAGCATATCGGGGCCTTTCTTGTGCTCGGGGCGCTCGCGTCCTTTGCCTACCCCCGCACGAGCCCGGTCTACCTGGCAACCGCGCTTTCGCTGTTCGGGGCGGTGATCGAGCTGGTGCAGCTGATCCCGGCGCTCAACCGCGACGGCGATCCCGTCGACTGGATCGCGGACACGGCCGCGGCCGGGTTGATGCTGATCTTCCTTCATTGGTTGCGCGCCCGGTGGACTGGCCCCGCGGAAGACAACGGCTGAACAAAGCTTGTGCGGGCACGCGACTTGCGGCACATCCTTGCGGGACAGACAATTGCGGGTTTGGGAAAATGCGGAAACTTCTGAGTGCTTTAGTGCTGGGCGGCGCCTTGCTCCTTGCGAGCTGCGACACGGTTCCAACGACGACGGAGGTAGCGAAGCCGGCGGCGCCGGCGGGGCAGCCGCTCCCATATCGCTGGACCCACGGCAATGCTGAGAAATCCCGCAAGGCGATGGTAGAGAGTTTCCATCGGGCATGGCTTGCGCCGGGCGATTTCGTCTGGGCCGAGGAAGTGCCGACCGAAGGCGATCCGAAGATCATCATCGATCTGCTGACCCAGACCGCCTACGCCTATCGCGGCGACGTGCTCGTCGGTGCGGCCTCCGTTTCGAGCGCCAAAACGGGCAAGGTCACTCCTCTGGGCTTCTGGAAGGTGCTGGAGAAGCGCAAGGCCTATCGGTCGAAGAAGTACAACAATGCGTCCATGCCCTTCATGCAGCGCATCGACGAATATGGGATCGCGCTCCACGGTGGCGTGAATCCCGGTTTCCCGGCGAGCCAGGGATGCGTGCGCATGCCGATGAAGTTCGCGGAGAAGCTGTTCGGGCTGACGAAGATCGGCACCGAGGTCATCATCGAGGGCTGACCCCTAGAACACTCCGATCAGCAGGCAGAGGAGCAAGGCCATGTGGTGGATCCGCATGGCCGGTGCCCTGTCGCATCCGCCGTCGGATCGCACTTGCTAGCACGTCCGTTCCGGATGGATCAGCGGCCGACGAAGTTCGGCTGCCTCTTCTCAAGGAACGCAGCGACGCCTTCGCGATAGTCTTCCGAGAAGCCGAGGCGGCGCATCGCATCGCGCTGATGGTTGAGCTCCTGGTCCAGCGTGTGGCTCCAGCTCGACCGGATCATCTCCTTGATGGCGGCGAGGCCGAGCGGCGGAAGCGAAGCGAGCTTCTGCGCGATCGCGTCCACTTCCGCGTCGAGCGCTTCATCGTCGACGCATTTCCAGATGAGACCCCATTCTTCCGCTTTCTCGGCGGGGAGCGGCTCACCGGTCAGCGCTAGGCCCATTGCCCTCGCTTGGCCGACGAGGCGCGGAAGCGCCCAGGTGCCGCCGCTGTCCGGAATAAGCCCAATCGCTGAGAAGCTCTGGATGAACTTGGCCGATCGCCCCGCCACGACCATGTCGCAGGCGAGCGCGATGTTGGCGCCCGCACCCGCGGCGACGCCATTGACCCGCGCGATGACGGGCTGCGGCAGGCTGGTGATCTTGCGGATAAGCGGGTTCCAGGACGTCTCGACGGTCATGCCGAGGTCGACCGGATGATCGCCACTCGTGACGGCTCGATCGTTGAGGTCCTGGCCTGCGCAGAAGCTGCGGCCGGCGCCGGTCAGGACGATGACCCGCGCCTCGGCGACCTCGTTCAGCGCCTCCTTGAGCTCCTCGTGCATCGAGGCGGTGAAGCTGTTCAGCCGATCCGGCCGGTTGAGGGTGATACGGGAGATAGGCCCGTCATGCTGGACGATGATGTTCTGGTATTCGGCCATTGCGCTCTCTCCCAGCGATCCGTCCGATGCGTTGCCAGCGCTTACGAACAAAAGGGATGCCGAAACAAGCGCACGCCGATAGGGAGCAGCCATGGACGCCGACCAGCTTGCCAATCGCGTGGCCCACGAGATGCTCGCGGCCGAAGGGACGGGACCCGTCTGGGGAATTCACATCGAGGAGGCGCGCGCCGGCTATGCTCGACTTCGAATGGTTCTTCGCGAGGACATGCTGAACGGCCATGGCACGGCGCACGGAGGAATGGTCTTCTCGCTCGCCGACACGGCCTTTGCCTATGTGTGCAACGGAAACAATGAGCGAACGGTCGCCGCTCAGGCTTCGATCGTCTTTCTCGGCAGCGCTGAGGTCGGCGAAACCTTGATTGCCGAAGGCGAAGTACTGGCGGAGGTCGGACGCAGCGGGGTCACGCGCGTTACCGTTCGGACCGACGACGGCCGACCGATCGCCGAATTCACCGGCTATTCGCGCACGATAGGCGGAGCCGTGCTCACCTGAGCCTCGCGCCAGCCGCCGATCAATGGCTTATGCGACGTTGGTAGAATCTTTCTTGATCCGCGCCTTAGAATCCCAACGGTACTCGATCGACTGTCTCACCCGGAAGGAGACCGGTCATGAAGGCACTGAGGAGCATAGCGGCGATCGTCATAGGCTATGCGGTGATGGTTGCCGGCGCTTGGTTAGGACAGGAGTCCGTGTTTCCCGGCACCGAATACGGCTCGCCGGTTCTGGAGCTTTTGACCGTCGGCGTCATGACATCGGTCCTGGCCGGGATGGGGGGTGCCGTCACCGCTATTCTGGCGCCGAGTAGACCGTATCTGCATTTGCTGCCGATGGCAGTGCTGATCTCGATTGAGACAGTTTCACTATACGTTACCGGCCGAGTGGCCGGGCCTCTATGGTTCGAGCTTCTAGCCGGTGCCTCTCTAATCGCCGGAACCGTCATCGGAGCATGGGTTGCGCTTCAAGCAAGGCGGCGGGTGACTGGAAACGGCGGGCAGACCGCCGCCGTTTGACCGCGGCGTGATCGGTAATGCATCGCAATGCCTTCGGCGTAGCGGTGTACGGGCTCGTGGGCTCCGTAGCCTTCATTTGAACGTTACACGCTCTGGAGTTACACGCATTGCCATGTACACGACCGAGCTTTCCAAGACCGCCAAGATCCAGAACCTCGAGGACCCGAAGCTCCTCGAGGCGTTCGAGGCGCGCGTTGCGGCCGACGAATTCATCGAGCCGAAGGACTGGATGCCCGAGGCTTATCGCCGAACGCTGACGCGGCAGATCAGCCAGCATGCGCATAGCGAAATCGTCGGCATGCTTCCGGAGGGCAATTGGATCACCCGCGCGCCGTCGCTTCGGCGCAAGGCCATCCTGCTCGCCAAGGTGCAGGACGAGGCGGGCCATGGGCTCTACCTGTACTGCGCGGCGGAGACGCTAGGCACGAGCCGCGAGGAGATGATCGAGGCGCTGCACAGCGGCAAAGCGAAATACTCGACCATCTTCAACTATCCGACGCTCACCTGGGCGGACATTGGCGCGATCGGCTGGCTAGTCGACGGCGCGGCCATCATGAACCAGGTGCCGCTGCAGCGGACCAGCTACGGCCCCTATGCTCGCGCGATGGTCCGCGTGTGCAAGGAAGAAAGCTTCCACCAGCGCCAGGGCTACGAGATCATGATTGCCATGGCGAATGGCACGCCGGAGCAGAAAAGGATGGCGCAGGACGCGCTCAACCGATGGTGGTGGCCGAGCCTGATGATGTTCGGCCCGCCGGACGCCGACAGCCCGAACACCGCGCAGTCGATGCGCTGGCGGATCAAGCGCGAGACCAATGACGAGCTTCGCCAGAAGTTCGTCGACATCACCGTACCGCAAGCGGACTATCTCAGTCTCAAGGTTCCAGACCCGAATCTCAAATGGAACGAGGACAAGGGCGGCTACGACTTCGGCGAGGTCGACTGGGAAGAATTCTACGCGGTCGTCCGCGGCGAAGGCCCGGTTGCCAAGGAGCGCATGGATGCACGCCGCAAGGCGTGGGACGACGGCGCCTGGGTCCGCGACGCCGCCGCGGCGCACGAAGAGAAACGCCGCGCGAGGAAGGCGGCGTGAGCCATGACTGGCCGCTCTGGGAGGTTTTCGTCCGTACCAAGGGCGGCCTTTCGCATCGCCACGTTGGCAGCGTTCATGCTCCTGACTCGGAGCTCGCGCTCCGCCACGCGCGGGACACCTACACCCGGCGGATGGAAGGCGTGAGCCTGTGGGTCGTCCCCTCGGCGCAGATCATCGCTTCCGATCCTGAGCAGGCGGGCGAGCTGTTCGAGCCGGCGGCGGACAAGATCTACCGCCACCCGACCTTCTACGACATCCCGGACGAGGTGAAGCACATCTGATGGCTTCGCTGCCGCCGATCGACGTGCCGACCGGAGCGACCGGGAAGGGCAGCTTCGACGCGCCGTCGGTTGGAGAGCCGGATGCTGCGCGCTTCGAATATCTGCTGCGCCTAGGCGATGACTCGCTGATCCTCGGGCAGCGTTTGAGCGAATGGTGCGGGCACGGGCCGGTGCTGGAGGTCGACCTCAGTCTCGCCAACCTGTCGCTCGACCTGATCGGGCAGGCCACGCACCTGCTCGAAGCGGCCGGCGATGGAGATAAGCTCGCCTTCCATCGCGACGTTCTCGACTTCCGCAATTGCCTGCTGGTGGAGCAGCCGAACGGAGACTTCGCGCGGACCATGGCGCGGCACCTGCTTTTCTCCACGTGGCAGCACATGCTGTTCGAGCGGCTGACGCAATCCAGCGATCGTTTTCTGCACGAGTTTGCATCGAAGGCGGTGAAGGAGGTCGCTTATCACCGCGAGCTGTCGTCCGAATGGACCGTTCGGCTGGGCGACGGCACGGAAGAAAGCGCGCGGCGCACAGCCGAGGGTTTCGACTGGAACTGGCGCTTCGTGCCCGAGCTTTTCGAGGTCGACGAGACGCTGCAGGCGCTCATCGACCGCGGCATCGCACCCGATCCGCGCGGGTTCGAGGAGGAATATTGCTCCGCGATTGGGGCAGTGCTCGCCGAAGCGAAGCTCGAAGTCCCGGCGGACCAGCGTCCCATTCTTGGAGGACGACGCGGCCATCACAGCGAGCATCTCGGCCACTTGCTCGCGGTGATGCAGTTCCTGCCGCGAACCTATCCCGGCGCGACCTGGTAATGAGCGCGCACTTCTATCCGCTGAAGGTCGCGGAGATCGTTCCCGAAACCGCCGAAGCCAATTCGATCCGCTTCGAAATCCCGTCGGAACTAAGCGATGCGTTCGCTTTCAAGGCGGGCCAGCATCTGACGCTGAAGGCGACGATCGACGGTGAGGACGTTCGCCGCAACTATTCGCTCTGCACCGCACCAGACGAGCAGGACTGGATGGTGACGGTGAAGCGCATTGCCGGCGGCGTCTTCTCCAATTGGGTCGGTGATAATTTGAAGTCCGGCGACACGATCGAAGTGATGCCGCCGCACGGCAGTTTCACGACGGAGTTCGAGCCCACGGCCAAGCGCCACGTCGTTGGCATTGCGGGAGGCTCCGGAATTACGCCGGTCATGTCGCTGCTGCGGACCACGCTGAAGGAAGAACCGAAGAGCCAGTTCACTTTGTTCTACGGCAATCGCGACAGCAGCTCGATCATCTTCCTCGACGAGTTGGCGAACCTGAAGGACCGCTACGTCGGGCGCCTGTCGCTGCACCATTTCCTCGCCGAGGAAGAAGGCGAGATCGACCTTTTCAACGGAATGCTCGACCGCGCGCGCTGCGACGAGGCCATTATTGCCCTTGTCGGCGATGCCGCGAGCGTGGACGCCTGGTTCATCTGCGGTCCCGGCCCGATGATGGATGCGGCGGAAGGCGCTCTTCTTGATCGCAACATCGACAAGGATCGCATCCATATCGAGCGCTTCACCGCCGACCGGCCGTCGGCCGCGCTCGCAGCGGAGATGGCGCAGCTGCAGACCCAGGCGGCCGGGACGACCATGTCGGTGACACTCGACGGACGCACGCGCCGCGTTGCCTTCACCGAGGCGAACATCCTCGACAGCGCGCGCGCGTCGGGCCTTCCGGCGCCCTTCGCCTGCAAGGCGGGTGTCTGCGCGACCTGCCGGGCGAAGGTGACCAGCGGCAAGGTCGAGATGGCGGCGCGCTACGGCCTCACAGACGAGGAAGTGGCCGCGGGGTACGTCCTGACCTGCCAGTCCGTCCCGGTCGGCGACGGGGTCGCAGTGGATTACGACGCTTAGCCGCGCTAGACGCCCCTACATGCTGAGCGAAACCGACGCGCGCGCCAGGGGGCTGGCCGATCTTCCCGAGGTCCAGAGCGACTCGCTTCTTCAGCTTATCGCGCTCTGCAACGCCGACCCCCGGCCCGAGAAGATCGATGTCGGTGTCGGTGTGTTCCGCGACGGTCACGGCAACACGCCGATCCTGAAAGTCATCAAGGAGGCCGAGCGGATCCTTCTCGAGACGCAGGAGACGAAATCCTATCTCGGAAGCGCTGGCGACAAGCGCTTTGCCGAACTTCTGCGGCCGATCCTGCTCGGCGAGCATGCCGACGATGATCGGATCGCAGGATTGCAGACACCTGGCGGCTGCGGCGCGCTTCGCCTCGGTTTCGAGCTGATCGCGACCGTCAATCCCAATGCTCGTGTGCTGGTCGGGACGCCGACCTGGCCCAATCATGCACCGATCATCCGCGCTGTTGGCCTGCAGATGATCGAATATCCCTATTACGACCGTGACGCCTGCAGCATCCGTTTCGAGGCTATGGTCGCGGCACTCAAGGAAGCGCGCGCGGGCGACATCGTCCTTCTGCACGGCTGCTGCCACAATCCAACCGGCGCGGATCTCGACGACGGTCAATGGGCCGAAGTAACCCCGATCATCGCGGAGCGCGGGCTGCTGCCCTTCGTGGACATTGCATATCAGGGCTTCGGGCGCGGGTTGGACGAGGACGCGCGCGGCTTGCGCGGGCTTCTCTCGGCCTGCGACGAAGTCATCGCCGCCCAGAGCTGTGACAAGAATTTCAGCGTCTATCGCGACCGCGTCGGCTCGCTGTTCGTAAAGACGGGCTCCACGGACACTACCGCACGAGCGATGGCGCACGTGGGCCAGCGCGCTCGCGAGATGTGGTCGATGCCGCCGGACCACGGCGCTGCTGCAGTACGGATCGTGCTCGATACTCCGGAGCTCAGGCACCGTTGGCCGGGTGAGCTGGCGGCCATGCGAGACCGCATCAATTCGGTCCGACAGCGTATCGCGGCCGCCGACCCACGGCTGGCGTACATCGGCAATCAGTTCGGGATGTTCTCGATGCTTCCACTGAGCCGCGATCAGGTGCTCGCGCTCCGCCAAGGCCACGGGATCTACATGGCCGACAGCGGGCGCTTCAACGTCGTGGGCCTCAGCGACGCGCAGATCGATCGATTTACCGCCGCCGTGGTCGAGGCGCTGGACGCGTAGCTCGCCATGGCTGATCGCGACCCGGGCAAGGTTTCCGCAGAAGTGAATTGGCGCGAGGTCGCAAGGCTGGTCCTGACCAGCCGCGAGATGGACCGGCTCGAGGAGCAGGAGCTCGTTCCCGCCAAGAAGGTCCTCTACCAA
>Ga0307409_100000983_pt1 | contig 13328 bp, 14 predicted proteins | sample 322Ometagenome_2_FD_203888 | JGI IMG/M metagenome (GOLD analysis project Ga0307409, IMG submission 203888) | Maize rhizosphere microbial communities from greenhouse at UC Davis, California, United States - 322HYB-O-2 | ecosystem: Host-associated > Plants > Roots > Rhizosphere > Soil | place...
GGAACCCAGCTCTGAGCAAGGCCGGCGGTAGGCGCGGCAAGGAGCGTCGCCCCCAGAGTCATCTTGATGATTTGACGCTTGCCCATACCAGTCTCCCTAGACTCCAGCCCATTCCAACGGCCGCGCCTGCGCAGGCGCAAGACACGCAGATTACGGGCTGATTGGCAGGTTGATTTCCCCGTCGCTGTCGTTGTGTTTCAGAACGACGGCGGCCAAGGCGACGATTGCGGCGAGGCCCACCAACAGCGGCAGCGCACCGATGCTGCTTCCACCCCCAACTGCGACCGGAGCGAGCGCGGCGGGAGGCGGCGGCGCAGCTTCGGTCACCACAGGCGGCGGAGCGGCGTCCATCACCGGCAGTACGCAACCGGCCTGACCCGGCGCGGCCTGGGCAGCCAGCGCAGCACCGGCAGCGGCTGCTGCCTGAGCGCCGGCGGCGCATACCGCTGCGCGTGACTCGGTAGTTCCAAAGACGCTCAAAGCGACGAGGGGATCGACAGTACGCGGAGCGGCGCTCGCGGCACTGCCGGCGAGCATCGAGATGGCGATGAATGCCGTCGTATACTTACGAAACAAACCGCGCGCGGCCATGACCCTCTCCTCGGATCGACACCTGTCCGGAATGGCGCGTAGTTGCACCAGCGGTGTAAGCGATGAGGACGTCTGGGCGGACCTCGCGGATTAGTGCGCGGACCTTGCGCAGCGACTGCAGCATCGACGCTGGATTGAGGCTGGCGTTGACCAGCTGGAGCTCGCGCGGTTCTGCGCCGAGTTGCCGCAGCTTTTCCACCACGTCGGCAGAAATGGACGGTGCTGCCGCGACGACCCTGTGTCCACGTTCGATGATCGCGGCAATGAGCGGCCCGCGAAAGTGCACGAGCGAGGGCGCGAAAGAGCCGAGGAGCAGAACCGTCTTGCCGCTCATGGATGCGTCAGGCTGGCGAGCGGCTGTCGAGATTGCAATGGCTGCGGCTTACTCGCTCTCGCGGACTTCACGGTGGGTCCAGAGCCGCCAGACATAGCCGATGACCAGCACCGCGATGATCGCATTGGAGGCAGTGCCGACATATTGGTCGATCTCGCTGAAATTCTCGCGGAGCTTGAAGCCGGCGCTTGCGAGCAGTGTTGTCCAGCCCGCAGTGCCGATGGTTGAGGCGATGAAGAAGGTTTTAAAGCGCATCTTCAGCAGGCCAGCCGGAATCGAAACCAGCGAGCGCACCGTCGGAAGAAGGCGTCCGAGAAAGACGAAGAAGACGCCGTTGCGGCGGAACCAGACCTGCGCCCGCTCGACTTCCGACCAGGTCATGGTGATCCACCGTCCGTAGCGGCGGATGATCGGCTCCAGCCGTTGTACTCCGAGTGCTCGGGCGGCGAGGTACCAGACGATGTTGCCGAGCATTGCGCCGGATGTTCCGCTGGCGACGACCAGGGGGAAGCTCATCTTGCCTTCGGCGGCGGCCATGCCGGCAACTGGCATGATCACTTCGGACGGGATCGGCGGGAACACGGTTTCCAGGAACATCAGGAAGCCGACGCCTAGGTAGCCCGATTGCTCGATCAGGCGGATGACCCAGTCACTCATGATTTAACTGCTCCGACGCGCTTCCAGGCGAGCTTCGATGGCGTCCCATATGAGCCCAGGCGTATCGGTGCCGTTAAATTTGTCGATCGCGACGATCCCGGTAGGCGACGTAACGTTGATCTCGGTGAGCCACTTGCCCCCGATGACGTCGATACCGACGAAGAGCAGGCCGCGGCGCTTCAACTCGGGACCAAGGGCGGCGCAAATTTCCAGTTCCTGCGCCGTCAATTCAGTCTTCTGGCCCTTGCCGCCGACAGCTAGGTTGGACCGGATCTCGCCCTCGCCGGGCACCCGATTGACCGCGCCGGCGACTTCACCGTCGACAAGCACGATGCGCTTGTCGCCGTCGACGATCTCCGGGAGGAACTTCTGGATGACGTGCGGCTCCCGATACGTCCGGTTGAACAGCTCGATCAGCGACGCGAGATTGCGGCCGTCGGGCCCGATGCGAAAGACCGAACCGCCAGCAAAACCGTGGAGCGGCTTCACGACGATGTCACCGTGGGTGTTGAGGAACTCGCGAGCGGCCCCAAGCGAACGCGTCACCAGCGTCGGCGGCATGAACCGCGCAAAGTCGAGCACCCAGACCTTTTCGGGCGAGTTCCGCACCGTCGCCGGGTCGTTCACGACCAGAGTCTCGTTCTGGATCCGCTCGAGCAAATGCGTCGCGGTGATGTAGCCAAGATCGAATGGCGGATCTTGCCGCATCAGCACGACGTCGACGTCGTGCCCAAGGTCGAGGATCGCGACCTCGCCGAGCTTGAAATGGTCGCCGGCGACCGGCTGCACGCTGACTTCGTGCGCACCCGCGTAGAGCCCTCCGTCCTGCCAGGTCAAAGCGTCGGCAAGGTAATGGTAGAGCTTGTACCCGCGAGCCTGCGCACCGAGCATGATTGCGAAGGTGGAATCGCCGGAGATGTTGATGTGCTCCAGCGGATCCATCTGCACTGCGACGCGAAGGGTCATGGGCAGCGCCTAAGCGAGGCTCGACCCATTGTCACCCTTGCCAGATGTTCGCGACGTGGCGGGGCAGGCGGCCGGGCACGATGAAGACGGCATCGATCCGAACGTCGTCGCCGACCTTCATGTAGCGCACGGACAGGCGTTCGGCGGCAACTACGACGCGCCGCAGCCGCCAGGCGTCGAGCGACAAAGCGGCGGCTTCTTCGGTGGCGCGAGCCTTCACTTCGATGAATGCGAGGGTGTGGCAGCGGCGCGCCACGATGTCGACTTCGCCGCCAGGGACGCGGGCGCGCCGTGCGAGGATCCGCCAGCCGCGCAGGCGCAGCCACCAACAGGCTAGCGTCTCGGCCGCGCGACCGCGCTTTTCCGCTGCTTCGCGGTTCACTTCGAACGTTCGAGGGCGCGGGCGTAGGCGCGTTTCCGCGGGACGTTCAGGCTCGCTGCGACTTCCGCCGCCGCGCGGGACGCCGAGAGCCGCTGGAGCGCTTCGTCGAGCGCCGCGTCGAGCTCGCTGTCGGTCGCTTCCGCCTGTTCGGCCGGCGGGCCGACGACGAGGACGATCTCGCCCTTGGGAGGCTTGTCTGTGTAGCGGTTGGCGAGGTCGCCGAGCGTCCCCGTGGCAGTTTCTTCGTGCAGCTTGCTAATCTCGCGCACGACGGCTGCTCCCCGGTCTCCGAGACCTGCCTCCAAGGCGGCAAGCGTGTCGGCCAGACGCGGGCCACTTTCATAGAATGCTAGCGTCGCGCGGATGCCTGCAAGCTCGGCGATTGCGTCGTCCCGCGCCTTGGCTTTCGCCGGCAGGAAACCCGCGAACAGGAACCGATCCGTCGGAAGGCCGGCAAGAGTCAGAGCCGCGATGACGGCGGAGGGACCGGGAACTGTATGCACCGTACGACCGGCTGCTCGCGCCGCTCGAACCAGCTTGTAGCCGGGGTCGGAAATCAGCGGCGTTCCGGCATCGCTGACCAGCGCGATCGCCTCCTCGCTAAGCCGTGCGACAATCTGGTCGCGCTCATCTTCGCTCGTATGGTCGTGATAGGTCGCCATCCGGGTCTTGGCGCCCGCATGGAAAAGCAGCTTCGCGCTGACCCTCTTGTCCTCGGCCAGCACCAGGTCTGCCCGGGTTAGAATGTCTGCTGCGCGCGGGCTCAGGTCGCCGAGATTCCCGATCGGCGTTGCCACGATGTAAAGTCCGGGAGGAAGCCGCTGCGTGTCCATTGCGCCGGTGCATCGCATTCGATTGGCGGTGCAGGCAAGCGGCGACTTGCCCTGTGTTAACTCCTTGTCGCTAAACACTTCCAAAGGGACGAAAAAGGAGTAATCCTTCGTCCATCAACGGCTCTGGGGAGAGAGTCATGATTGTAGCAATGATCGCATCTGCAATCTGGGCCGCCGCTTTTCAGAGCGCAGCGGCGGACGGTGCCCGAAGCGCGCTCAGGACGTGCATCAGGTCGGCTTCGGCCGAGGCCAAAACACAGAAGATCGCCAACGACGCTGTTGGCGCCTTCATTCGGCAGAAGTGCACGGCGCAGGAGACCAGCTTTAAATCGGCGGTCTGGGCGTTCGATTCAAAGAACAAGGTTTCGAAGAAGCAGTCGGAATCGGACGCAAACTTCCAGATCGAGGACTTCGTAACGTCCGCCGCCGATCGCTACGCGATGGAGTCGGCGCCGCAATAGGCCTCAGGCCGCGGCGATCTCAGCAAGCACGCGGTCGAGCAGGAGCCGGCCGGCAGGGCTCGTGCGGATCCGGTCGCCTTCGCGTTCCAAGTGACCGCTGGCGACAAGTCGCGAGACGGCGGCGTCGTCGATCACCGGCTTTCCAAACCTGCGCTCCATCGCTTGCGGGTCGATGCCTTCGGAGAGGCGAAGGCCCATGACCAAAGCCTCGTCGGCGGCCTCAGCCTGGGTGAGCGGCTCTTCCTCGACCATCCCGTGTCCGTTACGCCGCATTCCCGACAGGAAGTTCTCGGGCTTGCGATGCCGCACCGTTCTCGTGCCGAGGCGCCGGCCGTGGGCGCCGGGACCCACGCCGGCATAATCGCCGTATCGCCAATAGGTCAGGTTGTGCCGGCTCTCCTGGCCGGCACGCGCGTGATTGCTGACTTCGTACGCTGGCATGCCGGCCGCGGCTGAGCGCTCCGCCGTCAGTTCGAACAGCCCGGCCGCTTCGTCGTCGTCCAGGGGCTCGAATTCGTGCTTGGCGACCATCGACGCGAAGCGCGTGCCTAGCTCGATGGTCAGCTGGTAGAGGGAGAGGTGCGATGTGCCTTTGGCGATGGCCTTGTCGAGCGTCGCCGACCACTTGGCTTCAGTGTCGCCCGGCAAAGCGTAGATCAGGTCGAAACTGACACGCTGGAAAAGCTTCTGCGCGATGTCCAGCGCCTGCTCGCCCTCGTTGGCGGAATGGGCACGGCCGAGGAACGCGAGGCTGCTATCGTCGAAGCTTTGCAGGCCGAGCGACAGGCGATTGACCCCAGCGGCCGCGAGGTCGGCAAAGCGTGCGGCCTCGACGGAGTTGGGATTGGCTTCGAGAGTGATCTCGATACCGTCGGCAGCTCGCCAATGACTGCCAGCAGCGCCGATGACTGCGGAAACGGTTGCCGGATCCATCAGCGAGGGCGTCCCGCCGCCGAAGAAGATCGACGTCAGCTTGCGGTCTGGAAGGATGCTTGCTTCGTAGGCGAGGTCGGCCAGCAATGCGTCGCGCCATCCGTCCTGGTCGACGCTCGACCGGACGTGGCTATTGAAATCGCAATAGGGGCATTTGCTGACGCAGAACGGCCAGTGGACGTAAAGCGCAAGCGGCTGAGCGGTCACTTTAGCGCTTTCACCAGCTTCCGGAAGGCATCCGCGCGATGGCTCATCTGGTGCTTTTGCGCCGGATCCATTTCGCCGAAGGTGGCCTCGTGGCCTGCCGGCACGAAGATCGGGTCGTAACCGAAGCCCTTGTCGCCGCGCGGCGGCCAGGTGAGCGTCCCGTCGACGCGGCCTTCGAAATTCTCGGCCTGTCCGTCATTGGGCCAGGCGATCGCAAGCGCGCAGGCGAAATGCGCGTCATGCCCGGCGTCTGGGCCGGCAGCTTCGACCTCGCGCCAGATCTTCTCCATGGCGCGCATCCAGTCGCGATTGCCTTGCTCGTCCTCCGCCCAGCGAGCGGAGAAAATGCCGGGCGCTCCATGAAGAGCATCGACGCACAGGCCGCTGTCATCGGCAAGGGCAGGAATGCCGGACAGGTCCGCGGCCTCCCGCGCCTTCAGATCGGCATTGTCGACGAACGTATTCCCGATTTCCTCGGGCTCCGGCAGTCCAAGCTCAGCCGCGCCGACGCAGGCGATGCCCAAGGGCTCCATCAACTCCGCGATCTCGCGCAGCTTGCCCGGATTGTGGGTGGCGATGACCAGCTTGTCGCCGATCGGCCTCACCGGCCGGTGGCCTTGAGCTGCGCCGCGAAGATGTCCGCGCAGCCGATGCGGGCGAGGCGGAGCAGCCTCAGCAGGCCTTCCTCGTCGAAAGTCTCGCCTTCAGCCGTCAGTTGTGCCTCCACGATCGCGCCGTCGGCGGTCAGGACGAAATTGCCGTCCGACCCTGCCGTGCTGTCCTCGACGTAATCGAGGTCGAGCACCGCGGTTCCCTGATGGATGCCGCAGCTGACAGCCGCGACCTGCGTGCGAATGGGATCATCGGCCAAAGCCTTGGACGCAATCAGCTTGTCGACGGCGATACGGAGCGCGACCCAGGCGCCGGAAATCGACGCCGTCCGGGTGCCGCCGTCCGCCTGGATAACGTCGCAATCGACGATGATCTGGCGCTCGCCGAGCTTGGGTAGATCGACCACTGCCCGCAGCGAGCGGCCGATCAGTCGCTGGATTTCCTGCGTTCGGCCCGACTGCTTGCCCTTGGCCGCTTCGCGATTGCCGCGCGTGTGGGTGGCGCGGGGAAGCATGCCATATTCGGCGGTGACCCAGCCCTGGCCCTTGCCGCGAAGGAACGGCGGAACCTTCTCGTCCACCGATGCCGTCACCAGCACGCGCGTGTCGCCGAACGAAACGAGGCACGAACCCTCGGCATGGACGGTAAAGCCGGGTTCAAAGCTTAGTGCTCGCATTTGGTCGGTTGCGCGGCCGCTGGGGCGCATTGGTTGCTCCTGCTGATGAATTCGTCGCTCCCCTAGACCGGCGTGGACGGCAATCCTAGATGCGAGAACAGGATGGCCCAGCATATCGGCGAACTCAGCGACCGGATGCGCGAGATTTTCGGTCTCGTGGTGGAATCCTATCTCGACCGCGGGCTGCCGGTCGGGTCGAAGACGCTCACCGGGAGCGTGAACCTGTCGCCGGCGTCCATCAGGGGCGTGATGCAGGATCTGGAGGAGCGGGGGCTTCTCACCCATCCGCACACCTCGGCAGGCCGCATTCCGACCGAGACAGGGCTGAGGCTGTTCGTCGACGGCATCATGCAGGTCGCTGCACCCGACCCGCGCGAACGGCGCGAGATCGAGCGGCAGATCGTTCGCGACCAGCCGATCGAGGATGCCTTGGCGGCGGCCTCTGCTGCACTGTCTGGGCTATCGCAGGCGGCGGGCGTGGTCCTGGCGCCGAAAAGCGAGATGCGGCTGAAGCAGCTTGGGCTGGTGCCGCTCGGGCCGGATAGGGCGCTGGCCGTCCTCGTTGGCGCGGACGGCTCGATCGAGAACCGCATCGTCACTCTCGACGGCGTGATCAGCGCCGACGCCCTCACCGAGGTAGCCAACTTCATCAATGCGCATCTGGCGGGGATGACCCTCGCCGAGGCGCAGTCGCGGCTGCTCGCGGAAATTCGCGACCGTCGCGAGGCGCTGGATCATGCGGCGGCCTCGCTCATTGCGTCCGGCCTTGCCGCCTGGAGCGAGGACCATGCCCGGCGCCCAGTTCTCATCGTTCGTGGGCAGGCGAACCTGATCGACGATAGCGCAGCGGCCGACCTCGAACGCGTGCGCAGCCTCCTCGAAGAGCTGGAGGACCGGCAGGAGATTGCCCGGCTGCTCGGTGAAGCGCGCGATGCTCCGGGTTGCCGGATTTTCATCGGCAGCGAGAACCGCATGTTTGCTCTTTCGGGGTCGTCGGTGATCGCCGCGCCCTATCGCGGGAGCCAGGGGGATGTCGTCGGCGTTGTCGGTGTTATTGGCCCCACGCGCTTGAACTACGCCCGCGTCATCCCAATGGTAGACTTCACGGCCAAGGCCCTAACGAGATTGATGGCATGATTGAGAACGAAGACAGGATTGAGGAAGCGGAGGAAATCCGCCGCGAGACCGCCGGCGCATCGCCTGAGGTCGCAGAGCACGACCGCGTTGCGGAGCTCGAGAAGCAGCTTGAGGAGGCCAATAGCAAGGCGCTCTACGCAGCTGCCGAGATACAGAACGTTCGGCGGCGTCTCGAAACCGAGAAGCAGCAGGCGGCGAACTATGCGACGACGCAGTTCGCCCGCGACATGCTGGCAATCAAGGACCATCTGGAGCGCGCACTGGGCGCTGTTTCCGATGAGCTTCGCGGCGACAAGGTCGCGAGCAACTTTCTCGCCGGCATTGAATCCACCGCGCGCGAGCTGGAGCAGGTCTTCACTCGTCACGGCGTCAGCCGCATCGACGCGCTCAACCAGCCGCTCGACCCGCACCGGCACCAGGCGATGATGGAAGTGCCGAGCGACGAGGCGGAGCCTGGCACGATCGTCCAGGAAATGCAGCCCGGCTACATGCTGAAAGACCGGCTGTTGCGTCCCGCGCTCGTCGGGGTTGCTCGCAAGCCTTAGCTCAGAGGCTCTGCGCGCTTCTCTTGGCCGTGCGGGTGCTAGTGGACTTCCCGATGCTGCCTCTCACCTTTGGTTGCGAGGCTGAACTTCGGCTCGGCTTTCACGCCGCCGAACAGGCGCGCGGCGGCGTAGCGGCCGACCTCGGGGCCATGCTTGAAGCCATGGCCTGATCCGCCCCCGACAAGCAGAACGTTCGACAGGGCGGGGTGCATGTCGATCAGGAAGTCGCCGTTGGAGCTGTTCTCGTACTGGCAGACCTCCGCGCCGATCAGCTGGGCCCTGCGCAGGCCCGGGAAACGGCGGTCGCGGAAGGCGACGATTTCATCGATCGCCGCCTGCGTCGGGCGCCTGTCCTGCGTGTCGGGGTCGACGGGCACGCCATGCTTGTCGTTGGCGAACTTCACCCCGCGGTTCTCGAGGTCGGGAAATCCGTAGAAGATGTCTCCCGCGTTGAAATCGGCCCAACCGGGCATGTTCGCCGGCGAATAGCTGCGGTCGCCCGGGGGCGTTGCGAAATAGAAGACCTCCTGCCGCGTCGCGAAGATCTTCTTGCCAAGCACGTCAGGGAAAATCTTCGGCAGCCAGGGGCCGAGAGCGAAGACGAAACGGTCAGCGGTGAGGGCCTCGCCCGACTGGAGCTTCACGGCAACCAGACGCGATCCGCTCCCTGTAACGGGGAGGGCGGCGCCGAGGCGATATTCGCCGCCCGCGCGAACGAAGCGATCGACGAGCGTCTGCACCGACCGCCGTGCCATCAGCGCGCCGAACTTCGGTTCGTAGAGGCCGACCTCGATTCCGGTGAAATCGATCATCGGGAAGCTTTTCTGCATCGCCGCGCTGTCCATGCGCTCGATGGGGAAGCCGAGCTGCTTGTGCACCTCAATGCTGCCGCGAAAATAATCGTCCTCGACCGCGCTGAAGAAGACCACGCCGCACTGCACGAGGATCGGCAGTCCCGACACCGCGCTGAGTGCCTGCCATTGCGGCAGGCTCTCGGTCGCCATGCGCGTGTAGATTGCATCCTTGCCGTAGCCGGCGCGGGTCAGGCGGGATTCGCCGCCGGATGACGCGCGGCTGTGCGAAGCCCCCCATGCGTCGACCAAAGTGACGCGGTGGCCCGCATTCTGGAGGTGATGCGCGGTCCAGGACCCGAACACCCCAGCACCGACGACCACGACGCGCTGCCCCGTCTTTCCCTGCGCCATTGCCGAACTCCCTGCGGCCATAACGGCAGCGCCGCCCGCTCCCTGGAGGAGCGAGCGGCGCGTTACGTTTAGCGGAGAGCCAGGCGGTTCGCCGCTACTCATTTACCGATCGTCAGCCGCGTTCCGGAGCCGGCGGCGGCGGAGGCGGCGGAGGCGGCGGAACCGGGCAAGCCTCGGTCGCCAGGATCACCGATCCGTCCGCGCAGGTCTGCGTCGCCGGGGGCGGCGGAGGAGGCGGCGGGGGTGGGGGCGGCGGAGCTTCGACAATCGCAGGACGCCCGCCGAACCTCTGGCGCACGGTCAGCCCGATGACCCGAGGCGTGCCGATGTTGTAACCGAGACGGGCACGTCCGCCACGTTCGCGATCGAGCGATAGCAACGGATTTTTGTCGAAGAGGTTGTTGACGTAGGCGGTGACTTCCAGCCCGCTATCCCACTTCACGCCCGCCGAGATGTTGACCAACTCGTAGTACGGAAGCTTTAGACTTCCGAATCGATCGTCCTCGGTGCCGGAATCTTCGGTTTCCGGGTCGAAGAAGATGAAGTTGAAGATCTCGTTCCCAGGTTCCTGATCGCCCGGCTGGGTGTAGCGGCTGCCGACGTGTTGGAAGCTGCCGTTGACGTACCATTCGGCATTGTCGCTGAAGCGCTGACCGTAATTGATCGTGGCGGCCATCTGGAAGCGCGGAACCGTCGGGAGGCGGTTGCCTTCGCGAATGCCCGTTCTGTCAGCAAGAACGGCGTTGTCCACCGTGGAGTCGAATTCTGCCTTCACGTAGCTGCCCGCCAGCGACAGGCTCAGGCCCGGGAGGGGACTGGCCGAGAATTCGGCCTCCACGCCAGTGGTGTGCGCCTTGTCGACATTGAGAACGATACGCGAGGAGCAGCTTCCGGCGTCCACTGTAACCTGCAGGTCTTTGATTTTGCTGTGGAAGACTGCGGCGTTGAAGGTCATTCCGCGCCGCTGGTATTTCACTCCTGCTTCGTAGTTCCACAGCGATTCATCCTCATAGGTCGCTGCGGCGAAATCCTCGTAGATGTCCTCATCTGCATCGCTGCAGAGTGGCAGGTTGAGCGGATCGTTGATGCCACCGAGGCGGAAGCCCTTCGCTGCCTGCACATTCACACTGAGGTTGTTGGTCGGTTCCCACGTGGCGATTACGCGGGGGTTGAAGCCGTTGGACTTCGTCTTGTCATCAAGACGCGTGTCGCCATTCGAAAAGACGCCGCCCGAGATGAAGTCACGGGTTTCGCTGAAGTCGTACCAGCGGCCGCCTGCAGTCAGTTTGAACTGACCGAAGTCGTAGCTAGCTTCACCAAACAGGGCTTTCTGCTTGATAATGTACGGCAGGTCGGCGTTGTAAGGAGAGTCGGCCGGGAAGCCGTTGGCAAGATCCGGCGAAGTAACCGGAGTTCCCGTCACGGAGTCCAGGCAGCCCGCACCTTCGTTGACGTCCGGCGTCAATGGATCGTCGGGCCCAGCGCAGATCGAATCGAAGAACTCGTCGATGAAGACGTCGTAGCCGGGGGTCGGGAGTCGCTGAGTATATTTGCGGTCCACGTGCGAATAGAACGCACCGAACACCCATTGGAACGGTCCGCTTCCCGTCGAACCAAGCCGGACTTCCTGCGACCACTGCTTCAGGTCCGTCGTGTCGCGAAGGTTCGAACCGATGAGCAGGGCCTCCGGCGGAAGAGGGATGGAGCTGACGCCTACGGACGCGGTCAATGCCGATGCGTCGCGGCTGACCAGGATGTCGCGGTTGATGTAGCTCGTGACCGATGTCAGCTCGACGCCGCCGAAGTCGACGCTGCCGACCAGGTCGGCGATCAAAGTGTCGTCCTTGAACTTTTCACGGAGCAGCAAATACTGCTTCCGCTTGCCGATCAGGTCGCCGCCGGTGGTCGTGAACTGATTGTCGTAGAAGTTGTAATGCTCTTCGCGGTTGAAGCCATCCGCTCGGATTTCCTGATAGACGACCCGCGGGGTGATGCGGATGTTCGCTGCCGGCTCCCACAGCAGCGAGATGCGTCCGCCGACACGGCTTCCGTCGTTGATGTTCTTGCCCGCTGCTGGGCCAACCGCGTCGATGAAACCGCCGTACTTCGTGCCGTAGGCAACCGCGCGCACTGCAGCCGTGTCGCCGAGCGGAAGGTTGATCGCGCCCTTCAAGTGATAGCCGAGGTCGCCTTCATCGACGGTGTTGATGTTGGCTTCGACCAAGCCTTCCATTGTGCCGAGCTCTGGCTGGTTGGTGATGTAACGGATGGTGCCGCCGACCGAGCCCGAACCGAACAAGGTACCCTGCGGGCCGCGGAGCGTCTCCACGCGGTTGAGGTCGAATAGGTCGAGATCCGGCGTGAACAGCGACAGCGAGGTCACGCTTTCGTCGAGATAGACGCCGACCTGTTCCTTCACGCCCGGCTGGTCGCGGACGATCTGACCGGCGGACACGCCGCGGACAGAGACCTGGCTCTGGCCGGGGCCGAGGTTCTGGACCGTCAGGCCCGCGATGTTGCGGCTGAGGTCCTCGATCGTCTGAGCATTGGCGCGCTGAATGTCTTCCTCGGTCTGCGCATTAATCGAGAAAGGAACGTCCTGGACGGTCGACGCACGCTTCGTGGCGGTGACGATGATCTCGTCGCCTTGCGAGGCGTCTTCCGGAGTGGCGGCCTGCGCCGTCTCCTCCTGCGTCGTCTGAGCGTAAGCGGGAACCGCAAGAGCAGCTGCGGCTGTGCCGATCAGCAGAAGAGCCGGTGTGCGCATGAAAACCCCCTGTTGTTTTAGCGCGGAGCCGTAATGATTAGGGATCACAGCCGCATTTGGAAGCTGGACCAAGGGCTCGTGTCAGCTTTGTTACGTTGGTGTGGCCCGCCGGACACGACGGTTTTCCGCCAAAAAAGAGGCTTACGCTACGGAATCGCCGGCCCGAATGCGGCGCTGCTCCACCGAGGCCGCTAGTTCATCGAGCAGTTCGACCGTATCCTCCCAGCCAAGGCAGGCGTCGGTGACGCTCTGGCCGTAGGCGAGATCGAGCCCGTCGCCGAGGTCCTGACGTCCCTCCGTCAGATGACCTTCGATCATCAGACCGAAGACTCGCCGCTCGCCCTCGGCGACCTGCCGTGCGACGTCGGCGGCCACCGTCCGCTGACGGCGAAAGTCCTTGGAGCTGTTGCCGTGGCTTGCGTCGATCATGAGGCGGCACTCGATGCCTGCCTCTGCCGCAGTCGAGCAGGCCTCGTTGATGCTCTCGCGGTCGTAGTTGGGACGGCTGCCGCCGCGAAGGATAACGTGGCAGTCCTCATTCCCGGTCGTCGCAACGATGGCCGAATGACCGGCCTTGGTCACCGACAGGAAGTGATGCGGCCGGCTCGCGGCCTTGATGGCGTCGCAGGCGATGCGGATGTTTCCGTCCGTGCCATTCTTGAATCCGACCGGGCAGGAGAGGCCGGAGGCAAGCTCGCGGTGCACCTGCGATTCCGTCGTGCGAGCGCCGATCGCGCCCCAGGATACGAGGTCGGCGATGTACTGCGGCGTGATCATGTCCAGGAACTCGGTTCCCGCCGGCACGCCAAGCTCGTTGATATCGAGCAGAAGCTCGCGGGCGACCCGAAGACCCTGATTGATCTGGAAGCTGCCGTCGAGGTTCGGATCGTTGATGAGCCCCTTCCATCCGACCGTCGTCCGCGGTTTTTCGAAGTAGACGCGCATGACGATCTCGAGCGACGGTTTCAGCCGTTCACGCTGCTCTAGCAGTCGGGCGGCATAGTCCCGCGCTGCAGCCGGGT
>Ga0307409_100000984_pt1 | contig 13323 bp, 11 predicted proteins | sample 322Ometagenome_2_FD_203888 | JGI IMG/M metagenome (GOLD analysis project Ga0307409, IMG submission 203888) | Maize rhizosphere microbial communities from greenhouse at UC Davis, California, United States - 322HYB-O-2 | ecosystem: Host-associated > Plants > Roots > Rhizosphere > Soil | place...
GGAAGGTCGATGACTTGTTCGCGGCACGCGGGATCACGAGCGTACACACCGCTGACAACCGTGAGGCCTATGGGCTCATTCACGGCGCGCTGCAGACCCTCGGTAGCGGACTGCTCCTGGCCAACGTGATCGAGTTCGATCAGACGTGGGGTCACCGAAACGATGTCGCGGGGTTCCACCGAGGGCTGGAGGAGTTGGATCGTGCGTTGCCGCAGGTACTTCAGGGGGTGCGGCAAGAGGACCTCATTATCTTTACCGCCGATCACGGTAACGACCCTACGACCCCTTCGACCGATCACTCGCGCGAGGTAGTCCCGCTTCTCGTGCTGGGGCCCAGAGTGCGGCCGGTGGATCTGGGTCGGCGCCGTACCTTCGCTGATATCGGGCAGACGGTCGCCGAGTTCTTTCATGTGCCGGCTCTGGCGTCCGGCACCTCGTTTCTTTCCGAGGTTTGGTGTGACTGATTCGCTGATTGCTGCGGCGCGTTCCGCCCAGGCCAGGGCCTACGCACCCTACTCGAACTTTCGAGTCGGGGCCGCGCTGGAAGCCGTCGATGGGAGCGTGTTCTCGGGCTGCAACGTCGAAAACGCCTCCTACGGTCTCACGATTTGCGCCGAGCGGGCTGCGGTGTGTGCCGCGGTGAGCGCCGGTGCCCTGCGGTTTCGCCGGGCCGTCGTAGTCTCGGATGTCGACCCGCCGGCAGCACCCTGTGGTGCCTGCCGTCAGGTACTAGCGGAGTTCGGATTGGACCTGCCCATAGAGGCCGTCGGCATCAGGCGGGCGGTCACCTGGAAGCTCTCTGAGTTGCTTCCCGCAGCTTTCGGTCCCGAGCAGCTCAGGTGAGGTCATGGATCCTGTCGCTCGGAAGCGTCGTTGTCTTGGTCGGTTGTCAGGAAAAACTGACGTCGCCCGGTGAGTGTCCCGCGCTGTGCCCCGGAGGCCAACCTCAAGTATTCGATGAGGTGTTCAGCCCTATAGCGGGCGCTGACAGTACCTTCACGGGCTACGTTCAACCACAGGCCGCACCGGCGTTGCTGGTGTCGAACGGATTGCGCGGGTTCGAAGAACGCGCTGTCATGCGATTCCCCGCCCGGAGCGATTCGGTCACTGTGCGGGACACCGCCCGAGCTTACACGGTTGACTCGGTGGCTTTTGGGTTCAACCTCGTGGCCCGGGATACCGCCATCAGTGGACTTCAGCTTCTGGTCTACCGCCTTCCGCCGTTCATCGACACTACCACCACCTACGCTCAACTCGATCCGGCCTTTGCGCCCGAAAACCTGGTCCTGACCGTACCGATCCCGGATAGCGTCAGGACCGGTGTGCTTCGGACTGTTGTGCAGGGCACTGACCTGGCGCGCATCGCGCTGTCTCCGGCCGATACCGGGGTTCTTTCCCTCGGGGTTCGACTCGATGCCCCCCAGGTCACTGGCATTCGCCTGGGCGCGTCGGCGACGGGCAGTGGTGGGGTATTCCTGACCTACGCCACCCTGGCCATTCCTGACACCGGAACAGCCAGGCTGAGGTCGTTCCCTCTGACTGCCACCTTCAACTCGTCGTTGCCCGCCGTGCCCGAGGTTGTCGACCCGAGTCTGCTCACGGTAGGAGGAGCGCCGGCGTCACGCTCGCTGATCCGGTTCGATCTTCCGCCCCGGATCCGGGATTCCGCCACCGTCATCCGCGCTACGCTCGAGCTCACTCCCGCGGCACCGGTCTCGGGCCTCCCCAGCGATCCGGCGCGGCTTCTCGCCCGTGCGGTGCTCGCCGATCTGGGCGCAAAGTCGCCGGTCGAGTCCAGGGTCGCGGGTGTGGATACGATTCCTGTCGGAACCAGCGGCACCGTGGGCATCGAGATTGTCCGACTCATGCAGCAGCTCTGGCTCGGCACATCGCGTCCCACGGCGCTGGTGATTTCCCTCCCGCAGGACCTCGAGGCGGGGAGCTTTGCCCGTCCGGTGTTCTACTCCACCCGTGCCCCGGATCCTGCGGTCCGCCCCCGGCTTCGGATCAGCTATCTCCTGTCGTTTCCCTTCGAGAATCCCTGATGCACGGCCTTCTCTCGCTCCTGCTCCTTGCCGTGATGCCTGGGGTGGCTCTCGCGCAGTCCTCGCAGTTTGGGGTGCGGGGGCTGGGCTTTCCCGGAAGAGGTCTGGCGACGCGGGCCATCGGTTCGGGAGGGGCCTTTGGACTCTTCGACCAGGAATCCAGTCTCAACCCCGCAGCGCTAAGTGCAGCGGCAACGCTGACCAGCGTATTTACCCTGAGCCAGGCCTTCCGCTCAGTCGAAAACCCGTCCGGAACCGCGTCGACCCGGGACACCCGTTTTCCTCAGCTCATGATCGTGGGTCCGGTGCGGCAAACGGGAGCGGCGTTGGGCCTCAGTTACACCGGCTACACCGATCGTGATTTTACGATCGCCAGCTCGAGCACCATCGACCTGCGCGGCATACCTGTGGGAGTCGTCGATTCGTTTTCCTCCCGGGGTGGGTTGAGCGACCTGCGAGTCGCTGGAGCCTACCGGATTCGCGACCGGTGGACCTTCGGAGTCGGCTTCCATGTGATCACCGGCTCCAACCGGCTGGAGTCCCGCCGGACGTTCAGCGACTCCAGTTATTTCCCCAGCCGCCAACGGGCTGAAGTGTCCTACACCGGCGTCGGTGTCAGCGGGGGAGTGATCCGTCAGATGGGAACCCGCTTTGCCATGGCCGCGCTGGCCCGATGGGATGGACACCTGAACGTGGATCGCGACTCTGCCCGGGTGGGAACGGTGGACCTGCCGTATACCTTCGGGCTCGGCATCCGCTGGCTGCCGGTCCCTCAGCTGGACCTCGCCACCCAGGCAATCGTGCGCACCTGGTCCGGCGCCAATAGCGATCTGCTGGCACAAGGCGGGCTCGGCGCGGATAACACCTGGGAGGTTGCCGTCGGCGCGGAATATACGCCCGACCTCAAGCGTCCGTTTCGCCGCCCTCTTCGCATTGGAGCTCGCTATGGCCAACTGCCCTTTCGGCTCACGCCGGCCACCCAGCCCCATGAGTACGCCGTGTCGGCCGGGAGCGGCATGCGGTTTGCGCAGCAGCGCGGCGGCGTCGACCTCGCGCTCGAGCACGTTTGGAGGTCAGAAGGACCGTATTCTGAGCGTGGCTTCATCCTGACCTTTGGAATTTCCGTGCGGCCCTAGAGCGGCTCCCCATCGCTGACGCTGCTATAATTGCCTGCATGAAACGCGTGTACATCGAGACCTATGGCTGCCAAATGAATGTGGCCGACTCCGAGCTGATGCTCGGAGTTCTCCGCCGTGACGGGTACGTGAGCACGGAAAGCCCCGCGGACGCCGATGTCATGCTGGTGAATACCTGCGCCGTGCGTGACAATGCCGAGCAGCGGGTCATCGGCCGGATGGGCGAGCTGCAGCGGTACAAGCGTGAGGGCGGGGTGCTCGGCGTGGTAGGCTGCATGGCACAGCGGCTGGGTCCCGCACTACTGGCCAAGGTTCCGCGGGTCGATCTGGTGGTGGGCCCGGACGCCTACCGTAACTTGCCGCAGCTGCTCATTCAGGCCCAGCATGGCCAACGCGCGACAGACACCGAGTTCCGTTCCTGGGAACACTACGAGGACGTTCCCGCGGTGCGGGAATCGGTGCCAACCGCTTTCGTCACGGTACAGCGAGGCTGCGACTATCGTTGCACCTTCTGTATCGTCCCGTACACCAGAGGCCCCGAACGAAGCCGCAGACTGAACGACGTCGTTCGCGAGATTTCACGGCTGGTGGAGCAGGGCACCACCGAGGTCACGCTTCTGGGCCAGACGGTCAACAGCTATCACGATGGTGAGCACGATTTCGCCGACCTGCTTCGGTCCGTTGGGTCTGTCGACGGCCTCCGACGCCTGCGTTTCACCAGTCCGTACCCTACCGACTTCACTCCGCGGGTCATCGAAGCCATGGCCTCGACCCCCGCCGTCTGTGAGCACGTGCATCTCCCGGTCCAGAGCGGGTCGAACGCTGTTCTCAAGCGCATGCTGCGCCGGTATACCCGGGAACGATACCTGGAAGTCGCCGGGGAGCTGCGGGGCGCCATCCCAAACATCACCTTCTCGACCGACCTCATCGTTGGATTTCCCGGCGAGACCGAGGCCGATTTTGCCGAGACCCTGAGCCTTGTTGGGGCAGCTGATTTCGATGATGCGTACACCTTCAAGTACTCGGTCCGGGAGGGAACACCGGCCGTCCGTCTCCGGGATCATATTGCCGATGAGGTGGCTTCATCCCGGCTGGGACGGTTGGTCGAGGCGGTTCGCGCCAACGTCCGCCGCAAGAACATGGGACGGATTGGTGAGACCCACGAGGTACTGGTGGAGCGCCCGGCTAAGCGGGGAGAGCTCATGCTGGCCCGCACCCGAACCAACCACCTGGTGCTGGTCGACCTGCCGCCGAGCTCTGTCGGAGAGTATCACCGGGTGCGTCTCACCGGGACGACCGGCTCCACCTTCACCGGCTCGGTCGTCACCCCGGCACTGGCGCTGCTGTGATCAAGAACCTGGTAGAAGATCATGTGACGGCCGCCTATCAGACGCTGCGGCCCCACTTCCCCGCGTTCTGCGGTTGCGATCTGTGCCGGGAAGACGTGTTGACCTTTGCCCTGAACCGGATCCCCCCGCGGTATGTGTCCCGCCGGGAAGGTTCCGTGCTCACCGAGGTCAATCTCGAAAAGGAACAGAGTCGGGCTGCCATCGAGGTGGTGGTGATGGAAGCCCTGCGGAAAATCTCGGTTGCGCCCCGGTGCGGCAACCAGAGAGCGAGTATGCCGGGATAGGCGCAGCGCCGCAATGAAAGTGCGGCCACCGATTGTGCTCACGGCGTCATACGCGGCCGGTCTGATGACCGGCCTCTTGCGTTTTATGAGCCCCTACGGCGTGATGGCGGTGGCACTGGCGATCATTGCCTCCAACAAACATCCGCTGGCGCGAATGCTTGGTGTGGCCCTGCTTCTCGGCCATTACAGCGGACAGATCGCCTGGATGCAGGAGAGCGGTGCGTGTGCAACCCGCCTTCCTGCCGGGGCCATCCGAGTGGCCGTGCAGTTACTCGAGCCGGTTGGATCTTCCGGCGGGCGGGTGGAGGTGCAACCGCTGGGAGCGGCCTGCCATGGTTCGGTCGCCGCGCGCTGGCCTGCGCACCGCCAGATGCCAGCCGGTTCAAAGGCCAAGGTCAGCGGCAAGTGGATACCTCGCGCTGCTGTCGCCGGACGTCCCTCAGGCACTCTTCTGCTCACGGCGATAGACCGGCTGCCTGGGCAGGATCTCGGCGCGGCGCATCTGCGCAACAGCCTGAGCCAGGCGAGCAGCTCACTCTACGGCTCTCGCGCTCCGCTGGTGGACGCGTTAGTCCTGGACCGCCGCGGCACCATCGATCGCGATCTGCAGGACCGCTTCGCCCAGTCCGGCCTGGTACACCTCCTGTCCATCTCAGGGTTCCATGTCGGCGTCATCACCGCCTGGGTGTTCCTCTTGGGCCGGATGGTCCGCCTCAACCGGACTCGGGCCCTGGCTCTAGCCGCGGCGGTCAGCGTTGGATATGTGGCGTTCCTCGACTGGCCCGCTCCCGCCACTCGGGCCGCCGCCCTCGCTGTTTTCCTGGCCCTGAGCCGGATTCGACAGCGACGGGTAGAGGCCAGTGCCTTGCTCTCGGCCACCTGTCTCTGTGTGTTGCTGGTCGATCCGTGGGCGATGGTGAACCTGGGCGGCTGGCTATCGGTGGCTGCACTCTGGGGAGCTTCCACCTTTACCCGGTGGACGGACCGCGCCTTGGGCACCAGCATGTGGTGGAGGACCCTGGGTTCCTCGCTCGGCGCTACGCTCGCCACTGCTCCGCTGACCGCCGCCGCTTTGGGCACGGTGGCCCTGATCGGCATCCTGCTCAACTTCGGCGCTATTCCGCTCGCTGCGCTCACCGTGCCCGGCGTATTCGCCAGCCTACTGGTCTGGCCTGTCTGGCCCGGTCTGGCCAGTGCACTCGCTGGTGGAGCGGGATTGGGCCTGCATTTCCTGGAGCTGCTCGCTCGTGCCGGAGCCGCAGTTCCCGGCGGCCACATCGTGGAACCTGCCGAGCTGCGCTCGGCTCTTCCTTGGCTGCTCGGACTGGGGCTGAGCCTCTGGGCTACGCGGCGTCACAACAGCCTATCTGAAGCGCTGCGGCGCTGGAGCTGGTCAGGCGTAGCCGGGCTATGGATGGTGTTGGTGTGGCAGTCGAGCTCCGGCGGTGCTGACACCGGTTCCAAACTCGCGTTACATTTTCTTGATGTCGGTCAGGGAGACGGTGCATTGCTGCGGACCCCGGCTGGCCGCTGGGTCCTGATCGACGCCGGCCCCAAGACGGACCAGAGGGATGCCGGTCAGCGTGTGGTGGTCCCGTTCCTCTTGCGGAATGGCGCCCGCGAGCTCGATCTGGTATTCGTGTCCCATGCCCACGCCGACCACCTCGGTGGCGTGGTGAGTGTACTGGAGCGATTTCGGGCCGGAGCCGTGATCGAGCCGGGTGAGCAGGTGGCGGACCCGCTGTACTACGCCTTCCTCGACGAGATTGCGAGCGAGGCCATTCCCTGGCACGCCGGCACTCGGGGCGAACATTTCACGCTCGACAGCGTCAGGTTCAGCATCCTGCATCCGGATCGGCACTGGGCAGGATGGGGCGAGGACGTCAACGAAGACTCCCTGGTCCTGTTGATCGAATATGGCGCCTTCCAGGTGCTGTTTGCGGGCGACGCAGGATTTCCCGCCGAGCTGGAGATGCGCACCCGGACCCGTATGGTTGACCTCCTGAAGGTGGGCCATCACGGAAGCCGGGGAAGCACCGGCAATGAGTGGCTGGATTCACTGCGAGCCAAAGCGGCGGTGATTTCCGTCGGACACAATAACTACGGCCATCCTGCTCCGGCCACGGTGGCCCGGCTTCGGCAGCATGGAGTCGCGCTCTGGAGAACGGACCAGGATGGAACCATCAGTGTCACCACCGATGGTCGGCATATGACCGTCCGATCAGGCAAACGGGAAATGACCTACGATGTTCGAGAGAAAGGTGAACCGTAAACGGTAAACAGGAGGTACACTCAGGACAGGAGTTCACTGTTGACCGTTGACGCTTTCTGGGAGGTTGCGTGCAGACGTCAGTCACCACGATCGAGCGGTTCATCCTGGACCAGGAAGATCGCTATCCCGAGGCCACGGGAGAACTGTCCAACCTGCTCTACGACATAGCCCTGGCGAGCAAGATCATCGCCGCGGCCATTCGTCGCGCCGGATTGGTGAACATTCTGGGAGCGGCCGGCAACCAGAACGTTCAAGGTGAGGAACAGCAGAAGCTGGATGTTTTCGCCAATGAAACGATCAAGAACTGCTTGAAGCACACTGGCCGGGTCTGCGCCATGGGCTCGGAGGAAGACGATGACATCATTCCCGTGCCGCCGGAGTATGCAGCCGGGAAGTACGCGGTTCTGTTCGATCCGCTCGACGGCTCCTCAAACATCGATGTGAACTCCGCCGTGGGGACCATCTTCAGCATTTATCGCCGGATCAGCCTGCATGGGCGGGGGACGGCCGGTGATGTGCTGCAGCCCGGCTGCAAGCAGGTCGCCGCGGGATACATCATGTATGGCTCCAGCACGATGCTGGTCTACACCACCGGCCAGGGGGCGCATGGATTCACCCTGGATCCCACGATCGGTGAGTTTCTTCTCTCCCATCCCCGCATCATCACTCCCCGCATTGGCCGGTACTACAGTGTCAACGAGAGCAACTTCCACCGCTGGGACAAGGGGATGCAGACCGCGGTCAGGGGCCTGAAGGGCGACCTGAGCGATGGGGTGAGCCCCAAGAACAGCCGGTACATCGGTTCGCTGGTGGGCGACTTCCACCGGAATCTGATCAGCGGAGGAATCTTCCTCTATCCGGCCGACAGCAGGAACCCGAAGGGCAAGCTGCGGTTGCTGTATGAGGCCAGCCCCATGGCCTTCCTCGCTGAACAGGCGGAGGGCTCCGCCACCGACGGAGTGCAGCGCATCCTGGACATTGTCCCCCAAAGCTTGCACCAGCGCACCCCGCTGGTGATCGGCTCGCGGGAAGACGTGGGATATGTCGCCGATACGCTGCGACAGACCGCTGCCCGTTCGAGTGGTCCGGTGTCTCAGCCCGCGTTGTGAAAACCGTGTACGGGCCGGAAGACTGGACCGGTGATCCGGCCCAGGATCTCGGCCGCCCCGGCGAGTTCCCGTTCACCCGTGGTCCCTACCCCAACATGTACACCGGCCGGCTCTGGACGATGCGCCAGTACGCCGGCTTTGGCACCGCGCAGGAGACCAATCAGCGATTTCGCCAACTGCTGCAGGCCGGGCAGATGGGCCTTTCCACGGCGTTCGATCTTCCGACCCAAATGGGATACGACTCGGACCACCCGATGGCGCAGGGTGAAGTCGGCCGGGTGGGTGTCGCCATCGACACGGTGGAAGACCTCGCGGAGCTGTTCCGGAACATTCCGCTGGACCGGGTTTCCACCTCGATGACGATCAACGCCACAGCCGCCATTCTGCTCGGGATGTATGTCGTAGTGGGGGAGGAGCGTGGCGTAGCCCGGAGCAAGCTGACCGGCACGATACAGAACGACGTGCTCAAGGAATACATCGCGCGGGGAACCTACATATATCCGGCGGCTCCTTCGCTCCGCCTGGTGGCCGACATCTTCCGTTTCGTCAGTGACGAGGGCATGAGCTTCAACCCGATCTCCATCAGCGGCTACCATATGCGGGAGGCGGGTGCAACGGCGGTGCAGGAGGTGGCCTTCACCCTGGCCAACGCGCTGGAGTACATCCGCGTGGCGGTGGATGCCGGACTTGCCGTCGACGCGTTCGGACCTCGGCTGTCCTTCTTTTTTGCCAGCCACAACGACCTGTTCGAAGAGGCGGCAAAGTTTCGGGCGGCCCGGCGGCTCTGGGCTCGCCTGGTGCGAGAACGATTCAGTGCCGGTGACGCAACGGCCCGGATGCGGTTCCACACCCAGACCGGTGGCGTCACCCTCCAGGCTCAACAACCACTCAACAACGTGGTGCGGGTCACGGTTCAGGCACTGGCCGCAGTGCTCGGCGGCACCCAGTCACTGCATACCAATGGCTACGATGAAGCACTCTCCCTGCCGAGCGCGGAATCGGCGACGCTGGCGCTTCGCACCCAGCAGGTCCTGGGGTACGAATCGGGGGTAGCCGGTGTGGTTGATCCCCTGGCCGGCAGCTACTACGTCGAGTCGCTCACTGACTCCATTGAGCGAGACGCCCGCCGGCTCATCGGGGAGATCGATCAGCTGGGAGGCGCAGCCCGGGCTATCGAGCTCGGGTTCTTTCAGGACGCGATCGCTCAGAGTGCCTATGAGCTGCAGAAGGCGCAGGAGTCTGGCGAGCGTGTCGTAGTCGGGGTAAACCGCTTTACCGACGAGTCCGCGCCACTCGCGGTCCAGACGCCGGATTTCACGGTCCTGGAGCAGCAGCAGCGCTCACGACTGTCGCAGGTCAAGGGCGGGCGGGACGCCAAATCAGTACAGGCCGCGCTGGAGTCCCTGCGGCAGGCTGCCGGCGGAAATGAACGGCTCATGCCCCTGATCATCGAAGCGGTGCGAGCCCGGGCCAGCTTGGGAGAGATCAGCGACACACTTCGTGCGATCTGGGGCGTCTACCGTCCTTCGTGAACCGGCCTCTCCATGCGAGCATGGGTTTCCTTAGTGTCCTTCGTGGCTTGGTGGTAAGCAGACCAACCGATTCAGTTGAACACTCGCTCATCGTGCGGTAAGTTTCGTAGCTGGTTTCATTTACCTCTCGAGCTCTCATGCCGACCTATGACTACCAGTGCCCGGAAGGGCACGTCTTCGAAAAATTCCAGAAGATGACCGAGAAGCCTCGGGCCAAGTGCCCGGTGTGCGGCAAGCCGGCCGTACGGAAGATTTCCGGTGGCGCCGGTCTGGTATTCAAGGGCAGTGGCTTCTACATCACGGATTACGGCAAGGACGGGAAAGGGCCTAGGAAACCCGAGAGTGAGGCCGCGCCGACCGGCGAGGCCAAGACGGGTAGCGAGTCGAAAACCGAGAAGTCTGATACCAAAACGGCCCCCGCCAAAACCGATGCGGCAGCAGCCAAGTCGTCTTCCCGGCCAAGCAAAGGGAAGGCTGCTTCCGAGTGAGCGACACGCTTCGCGCCGAGCTGTCGCGGGTGGCCGCGCGGTTCGGCGCCGATGGACTCGATTTTGTTCTCGAGCGGCCCCGCGATGCCGGACACGGTGACCTCGCAACTAACCTGGCCATGTTGCTGGCCCGGCGCGAACGGGCCAATCCGCGCAAGACAGCCGAGCGGGTCCTCGAAGAGCTGAAGCTTCCCCCTACGCTCATCGCCAAGACCGAGATCGCCGGTCCCGGCTTTATCAACTTCTGGCTGGCCGAGGATCAGCTGGCGAATGCCCACCGGCAGATTTTGGAAAGCGGCACCCGGTACGGGCGCGCTACCTGGGGAGCCGGACTCAAGGTGAACGTGGAGTTTGTGTCAGCCAATCCAACCGGACCGCTTCACGTCGGACATGGCCGCGGAGCGGCGCTGGGCGACGCCATCGCCTCACTCCTGGAATGGACCGGTCATACCGTCACGCGCGAGTTTTACGTCAACGATGCGGGAGTGCAGATCGACAAGTTGGCTCAAAGCCTTTGGGCCCGGATTCGGCAGGAGGCCGGCTTTCCCGCTGAGATTCCCGAGGGTGGCTATCACGGTGAATACCTGCGGGAGAATGCGCGTCAGGTACTCCAGCAAGAGGGGCCCGGCTTTGCCCAGCTGCCGGAGGCCGAAGGAATCCGTCGTGCCCGCTCGCTGGTGGTGCGGCTTCAGCGGGCGGAGCAGGATCGGGATCTGGAGCAGTTCGGGGTGAAGTTCGATGTCATCAGCTCGGAGCAGGCCGCCTACGACTCCGGGAGCGTGGTCCGCGCCGTCGAGCTGCTGGAGCGGCGGGGACTGACCTATGAGTCTGAGGGTGCCCTCTGGCTCCGTACCACCGGTTTCGGCGACGACAAAGACCGGGTGCTGCGGAAAAGTGATGGCACCTTGACCTATCTCACCCCCGACATCGCCTATCATATCGACAAGCACGACCGGGGCTTCGATCGGGTCATCGACGTCTGGGGCGCCGATCATCATGGCTACATTCCCCGCATGCGGGCTGCCCTGGCTGCCCTGGGCTATCCACCCGAATTCTTCGATGTAGAGCTGGTCCAGCTGGTGCGAGTGGTGCGGGGGGATGAAGAGGTCAAGATGTCGAAGCGTTCGGGCGAGTTCGTGACGCTTCGCGACCTCTATGAAGAGGTCGGGGTGGATGCGGCCCGGTACTTTTTTCTGGCCCGAAAGGGAGCGAGCCCTTTCGACTTCGATATCGAGCTGGCAAAGCGGCAGACCGACGAAAACCCGATCTTTTACGTGCAAATGGCTCACGCACGGCTCAGCGGAATCTTCCGGACGGCCCAGCGTGATCCCAGCACCGTCAACGGAAATCTCGATCTTGGCGCGCTGCCGGCTGCCGAAGATACTGAGCTGCTGAAGAAGCTGGTGCAGTTTCCCGAGATCCTGGAGAAGGCCGCCCGTGAGCGCGAGCCGCATCGCATCACCGTCTACCTTCATGAGCTCGCCACGGTAGTCCATGGTTGGTACCATCGCACCCGAACGCTGGGCGAGCCCACCGACATCGAGCAGGCCCGGCTCCTCCTTGCCCGAGCCGGCCGGATCGTGCTCGCCAATGCGCTCGGAGTGCTCGGCATCTCCGCCCCCGACAGGATGTGAGAACATGACCCTGCTGGTCGTAGGCAGCATCGCCTTGGATTCCATCTTCACGCCCTTTGGCGAGACCGCGGACGCCCTGGGTGGATCCGCCGTCTACTTCAGCGTCGCGGGATCCATCCTCCATCCGGTGCAGGTGGTCGGCGTCATCGGAAAGGACTATCCCCGGCAGGAGCTCGAGAGCCTGGCCTCCCGCGGCATCGATTGGGGAGGCGTGGAGGAGGCGGACGGTGAGAGCTTTCGCTGGAAGGGGAAGTACTCCTACGACCTGCAGAGCCGCGAAACGCTGGAGACCCGCCTCGGAGTGTTTGCCGACTTTCAGCCGCGGCTCCCGCAGGGATTTCGGTCGGCCAAGTTCGTTTTCCTCGGAAACATCGATCCCGATCTCCAGCTCGGCGTGCTGGAGCAGGTGTCCCGGCCCGAGCTGGTTGTGTGCGATACCATGAATTACTGGATCCAGAGCAAGAAGGCTGCGTTACTCGAGCTGCTCGCCAGGGTGGACGTGCTGATGGTCAACGACAGCGAAGCCCGCGAGCTGAGTGGGGACTGGAACATTCATCGGGCCGGCCGCTGGATTCTGCGACACGGGCCCAAACGGGTCGTCATCAAGCAGGGTGAGCATGGTGCACTGCTGATCGAGCCGAAGCGCACGTTCTACGTGCCCGCGTATCCGCTGGAGACCGTCTTTGACCCCACGGGAGCCGGTGACGCCTTTGCTGGTGGGTTCATGGCGTACCTCGCGCGGACGCGGTCCGTTGCCGAGGACAACGTCCGAAGAGCCATGGTGTATGGCGCCGCCATGGGCTCGTACGCGGTGGAGCAGTTCGGCATCCGCGGCTTCGAACGAGTTACTCTCGCTGATGTCGAACGCCGGGTCCGCGCCTTTCAGGACCTGACTCACGTGAGTCTGGCCGAGGCGCTCGCGTGAAGGCTGGTGAGGCCCGGGAGTATGCCCGAGCCGGGGTAGACCTGGTCGCGGCAGACGCAGCCAAAGCACGCATTGGTGAGTTGGTCGGAAGTACCCGGACCCGTCACTCTCTCGGTCTGGTCGGTGCCTTCGGTGGGATGGTCCGGGTCCCTTCCGGAATGCGAAAGCCCACCCTGGTTCTGAGCACCGACGGCGTCGGCACCAAGGTGCTCGTGGCCATGCAGGCAAACCGTTTCGATACCATCGGTCAGGACCTCGTAAACCACAGCGTCAACGACATCCTCGTACACGGGGCCCAGCCGCTTGCCTTCATGGACTACATCGCCGGCGCCGCTCTCGGAGTGGAGCAGATTGCCGCCGTGGTAGAGGGGATTGCCGCCGGCTGCCGGGCTCATGAGATGGCGCTGGCCGGCGGTGAGACGGCCCAGATGCCGGGCCTCTATCAGCCCGGAACCTTCGATCTTGCGGGAACGATCGTCGGAGTGGTGGAAGAGGAGCGGGCTATCCATGGAACGGCAATCGTACCGGGCGACGTGCACCTGGCCTACG
>Ga0307409_100000985_pt1 | contig 13317 bp, 14 predicted proteins | sample 322Ometagenome_2_FD_203888 | JGI IMG/M metagenome (GOLD analysis project Ga0307409, IMG submission 203888) | Maize rhizosphere microbial communities from greenhouse at UC Davis, California, United States - 322HYB-O-2 | ecosystem: Host-associated > Plants > Roots > Rhizosphere > Soil | place...
TTCGCCGGCAGCCGGTCATAGTTCGTGCCCTGCGTCGCATTCGAAATACGGCCATCAAATTTGGCAACAACACCGTAATTTGCGGAGAGCGCGGTGATAGTCTTTTTCACATCTGCCCAGTCCGCCTGCAAACGGCGGTTGAGGGTTATCGTAACGAGCGAAGCTTCAACGTCGTTAGCCGAAGTGATGATCTCGTTCGCGTCGTCGCGATTTTCGCGCCTGGCGAGGAAATTTTCGTCGAAATGCGTGATCTTGTCCTGAAGATTGCGAAGGCTGCGATTTATGTCGCCGGTATTAGCACGCGTGCCCGCGGAATTGTTCTTCAGTTCGTAATCCAGGCCATACTGAAAATCATCGACCTGAGCGGTGAGCGTGCGGACGAGATCGCGCACCTCGCGCTGGTTACGTGCCTGTGCGTCGGCGGAGGCCGAAACACCGAGCAGCACCACTCCGATCACGGCAAACGACCAAAAAGCGTTCGAAAAGCGTTTCATCTTGAATATCTCCGATTTATAGAAAGCGTCAGGCCAAAGTTGTCCCTGTCTGAATTTGAAGCATTTTTTATACCAAACGTTGTTCGCGGCAGGCGTCTTCTTGAGGCGGATCTTCACTATGCTAATATTCACTCGGTTTTGACGACACCCGAGAGCGAGAATATTATGGCCGAAATCGATTATAAAGCGACGGTTCGATATGCCGGTGACGAACTTTTCATCGGTACATCGCCGAGCGGAAACTCCGTAGCTATTGACGTAAAAGGGGATAGGAAATCGGCGCCGTCTCCGCTGGAGATGCTGCTGATCTCGGTTGCCGCATGTACCGCGGCAGATGTCGCGTCCATACTTGAGAAGAAGCGACAAGACGTTCACGAGTACCTGGTGGAGGTCACCGGCTCCCGCGCGGACGATTTCCCAAGGAAATTCAACGCCTTCCACGTTCACCATATCGTGCGCGGGCGTAGCGTTTCGGAAAAGGCTTTGGCCGACGCGATTCATCTTTCGGATTCCAAATACTGCTCGGTCGCGGCCACGGTGAGGCCGACGGCGGAGATCACAACAAGCTACGAGATTATCGAAATCGACTGAACACGCTACTCCAACACTTATGAAAGGATTTCTTTTATTGATCCTGGCTTTAGCCATGATGTCGGCGCCAGTGTTTTCCCAAGTGTCTGCAGCGGTTCACGTGCAGATATTAAAGGCCGAGGATGCCCGACGGTATGACAAGGTGATCGAGGATCTGATGAAGAACCCGAACGCGTCCGTCCGGGAACGAGCGGCGTTGGCGGCCGGGCGGATCGGCGACCCGGCGGCGGTTCCGGCGTTGGTGAAGATGATGAATGGCGATGCGTCGGACCGGGTGCGCGAAACGGCAGCGTTCGCCCTCGGCGAGGTGGAATCGATCGAGGCGGCGGATGCGGTCCGGATCGCTATAGGCGAAACCGGTAAGGCCCGGCTGCCGGGCCGAACGGAAGACAGCATTCGCGGTCGATTGGCGGAAGCCGCGGGGAAGATCGCGGCGGCGAATGCGAAGGATCCGAAGGCGAAGGAATTGGGGCAAGCGATCCTATTTACACTTGAGGCGGAACATCTAAAGGGTGCGGGTGCGAACAAGGATATTGTTTTGCTTGCCCTAACAGCTGCACTGCGTGCGAGACCGGAAGGAACGAACGTGGCAGCCGCGAAATTTCTCGCGAGCCCTGACGCCCGTATTCGGGCGGATGCTGCGAACACCTTGTCGCGAGTGCGGGCTAAGAATGCGAACGAGGCTTTGCGGAAGATAGCCGCAAGCGACACGGACAAGAATGCACGCGTAAATGCTATGCGAGCTCTCGGCGCGGCGGAGGACAAAGAGGCTTTCGATCTGTTGCTGAACGCGGCGACAACGGATAAAAGCACCGCGGTTCGGATAGGGGCTACAAGGGCCTTGGCGGCGCTTAAAGATGCACGAGCGGGTGAGCGGCTCACCGCACACGGCGAAAAGCTGTTTGCGGAATACAAGGCCGCGAAAAAGCCGGATTCTATACCAGACGTTCAGAACGAATTCATCGAAGTGGCGACGGCGTTGGGGCGCCTTCTCGCCAATACGAACAACGAGCGGGCGAACAAGCTGTTTGCCGATTTCGGAAAGCTGGATAAAGGAATGACGCCGGAGGTCTATATCGCACGCGTCCGTATCGGGCCGAAGCGAGGCGATGGAAGCGCGCCGGAACTGACGAGTTGGAAGCAGTACAGCACGCTGGTTCAAACGGTAGGCGAATTTTCCGCGATCGAGCCAACAAGCGATGTGGGGAAGCAGATGAAAACGGAGGCTTCCGGAATTCTCCGCCCCCTTACGAAAGCATTCGCCGAAGCGGACCCTGTCACGGACAAAGCTACGATACTCGCAGCTCCCGATGCTCTACGGGCTTTTGCAAGATTTAAGACGGACGATCTCGGTGAAATGCTCCGCTCGGCGCTAAAGAACAAGGATGTTTTTGTGAGAGCGACGGCGGCAGAGTTGATCTCGGAATTGCCCGCTGCACCGGAGAACACGGCCGCGCTCAAGATCGCTTTTGAATACGCAAGCACCAATGATCTTTTCTACAATGACGCTTCGTTGGCGGCATTGGAAGCCTATCTCAAATTTGAAAAGGAAGATTTGAAAACGATCGAAGCGGCATTGAATCATCAAGACGGTCTGATAAGGGCAAAAGCCACGGAATTGATCCGCACGACCGACCTCGGAAAAAAATGGCCGACGTTAAATTCTCTGGCAGATCGGACAAGGACATTGAAAAACTTCATAGGAAGCGGCACCAAGAACGGACAGGTGATAAGTATAGACGCGGATTACCGTAGGGCGGCCGTGAGGAAGAACGGAAGTGTGCGGGCGGTTTTCACGACTCAGAAGGGGTCTTTCACCATTGAATTTTTGCCCGAGGACGCGCCGCTGACGGTGGACAATTTTGTAAAGCTAGCCAGGTCCGGCTATTTCAACGGGCTTGAGGTGCATCGCGTTGTTCCGAACTTCGTAATGCAGGACGGCGACCCTTTAGGTAATGGCAGCGGCGGGCCGGGTTGGTCCATCAGGTGCGAGGTGAACATGGTGCCGTACGGCCGCGGGAGCGTCGGAATGGCTCTTTCGGGCAAAGACACGGGAGGTTCGCAATGGTTTGTGACCCACCTGCCGCAGCCGCATCTTGACGGCGGGTACACGGTCTTCGGAAAAGTGAACGAAACCGGGATGAAGGTTGTGGACAGGATCGTGCCTGGGGACAAGATTTCGAAGGTGCGGATCGTAGGAAATTGATCGTTCCGGACTTCTGATTCGGTCTATGCTGGACGGTATTATGGAATACCGCACGGTCTCAGAAACCGGCATATAACACCATGCATGAGAATTTATCGCTACGAACTTCTCGCCGTGGTGCTCGTACTGCTGGGCTCGATATTGTTCACCGTTTTCGAAAGTGGTTTCGACGCTTTTGTGAACTTGAACACGGCCGACGCACAGACGACCGCCGCACCCAACACAGGGATGGTTTCTCTGAAGTAGGGTCGGCGAGCAGGTAAATAAAAGGCGGAGACACAGCCGTTTGGCGGCACGTACGCGGACCCGCGCACTTTAGCGTTGCGACCGCAAACGCACAAACATGTGTTTCCGCCTTTGCTGTATATTCACTTCTATGAACGAGCTTGAAACGCGTAGTAAGCCGGATTTGAAGCGGGAGGTAAAGATCGAACAGGGGCTTGAGAACCTTTCGATGTATTTGGACGGGTTGTTTCGCATCCCCGGAACGACGTGGCGTTTCGGGCTGGATTCGCTGATCGGGCTGATACCGAATGTGTGCGACACGCTGACGCTCTTCCCTTCATTTTACATTTTGCTCGCTGGCGTGCGTTACGGGGTGCCGAAGATAACGCTGCTGCGGATGGCGTTCAACATCGGGTTGGATTACGTGGTGGGGGCGATCCCGTTTATCGGCGACGCGTTCGATTTTGTGTGGAAATCGAATAAGCAGAACATGGACCTGATTCGCACGCGTGCGACCGGGAAAAGCGGGACGGGGTCGGATTACGCGTTCGTTTTCGTGATGATGGGTTTGCTCGTGCTGCTGCTGGTGGTATCGATTCTTGTAAGCGTATGGATCATTTACGGGATACTGTGGGAATTGTTTACGGGCAATATTTAGGAGGAAATTTTACGCAAAGTCGCTTTGCAACGCCAAGATTTAAGTGTTCGGCTAGGGCGAGCAAGGTGAAAACGCCGAGATTGACGAGCAGAAGATTTGAAATTTAAGATCTGAAATTTCAAATTGCATATCAGATTGCATTTACAAAAGGCAGCCTTGCGGCTGCCTTTTCACCTTCCCGTGCTCGTCTAACTGTTCACGCCGTTGCGGCGTGGGATGCGAACATTTTATCGAGGGCGGTCTGGAGCACGCCGATACCGAACTCGCCGGCGGCCCGCGTCTTTAATTTCCCATCCGCGTCGAAGAGGAAATAGACCGGCACCCAGCCCTGCTCGTTCTGGAACGCGTCTTTCAGCTTGTGCAGACTGTCCACGGCGGTTGGCTCATTGATGTTGTTGTCCGTCATCGCCTGGTTAACCGTGTCGAGATCGGTGTCCGCCTCGTAACGCGGCATGTGCACGGCGATCGTTTGCAGGCCCTGTTCGCCGTATTTCGATACGATCTCGCGTAGCTGCGGCATTTTGTCTTTGCAGATGCCGCACGATACCGCCCAGAAATGCACCAACGTCGGCTTACCCTTAATGTGTTCCTGCAGATCTTCCCACGAGCCGTTGAACCACGTCGTGGCCCCTTCAAAAGACGGCATTGCGTCTCCAATTCTCATCGGCATTGTCTTACTCCTGATGGAACGCCGGCAGCTTGCCGGCATCCCACACTCACGTTTTAAAGAGCCGGCAAGGTACCGGCGTTCCACTAAACCTTCAGATTTTCCTGCCCCGGGGTCCAGTCGGCTGCACACAATCCGCCGGTCTGCAGGCCCTGCAGCACACGAAGCGTTTCGTCGACCGAGCGGCCGATGTTCAGATCGTGGATGACCGAATACTGAAGCACTCCCTCTGGGTTAATGATGAACAGGCCGCGAAGGGCGATGTTCGATTCCTCGACGAGGATGTTGTAAGCCTTGGCCAGTTTCCCGCCTACATCAGAGGCGATCGGGTACTTCACGCCCGCGATGCCATTCTGATCAACAGGGGTTTTCAGCCATGCACGATGCGAATGAACCGAGTCGGTCGAGACGCCGACCACTTCGGCTCCTACACCCTGAAATTCTTCCAGGCGATCGGAAAAATGGATCAGCTCGGTCGGGCAGACGAATGTGAAATCGAGGGGGTAGAAAAGCAGAATGAGCCATTTGCCCTTGTAGTCGGAAAGTTTTACGTTCTCGCCAAGCGTCTCGAGGTTCTTTGTCGACGGCATGTTGAAGTCCGGTGCCGGCTGGCCGACCTTGGCCAATGTGACTGTATTCTCAGTTGCGGTTCCTGTTGCAGTTGCCATTTGTTTAGTTATCTCCTTGTAATAAATATTCACCGCCGAATTCAAAGAGCCCACTGAGAAATTAATTATCATTTTTCATCTCAGTGTTCTCTGTGTTTTCTGTGGTTAATCTTTTCTGACGCACTCCGGGCATTTGCCTCGGAGCGTGAATTCCAATGATTCCGGTTTGAATTTCGATTGGCGGGCCGCCTTTCGCAGGATGTCGACGGGCACTTCCATCTCGATGTCGACGAGCTTTCCGCAATCGGTGCAGATAGCGTGATCGTGCCGCGCGGTCATGCGGTCGAACCGGCTCGCCCCGTTGCCAAAGCTGATCTCCGCGATCATCCCAGCCTCCTTCAAATAGCGAAGGCTGTTGTAAACGGTGGCGAAGCTGATGCTCGGCAGTAGGCCTTTAGCGGCAGAAAAAACCTCGTTCGCCGTCAGATGCTCGTGCGCATCGCGGATCACCTGCAGCACCACCTCCCGCTGCTTCGTCAATCCCAATTCCTGAAGAGTTTTCGTTTCCATCGTGCAGTCAAGGCAGATCGCCGCCCTAAGTTAGTATTAGAATAATTCTAATTGTAAGGGATGTCAAGGAGAGTGCTCGACGAGTCACGGATGGAAAGATGTTTTAGTTTTGAGTGCTAGGTTGGGAATCACACGCTGAGCAGCTCGGGTTAACCGCTCCCGGCGGAACCCTCCAAAATTCTACTAAATCCGCTCCGTTTTCGTAACGAACTAGAGTTAGTCGCGAACGATCCCGGTTTTTGAGCCTCTCGATGATCGAGGCAATTACTCGGTTCTCGCGCGACGTCATTGCCTGCTTGAGGGTTGACGGCGGGTAGCTAAAAAAGATAAAGCCCTGATTATTCGGGTTGTTGTTAAGTTCTTCAGCAAATTTGCTCATGGCTTGTACGATATTGCGCAAATCACTGGAATGAAGAACCCCGATTTTGACAGGTTCCGGAGGGGGATCCAAAACCGACGACTCGCTCGCGGAAAAAGAGCAGCCGTTTGGTAACCCTAATACGTCCACGGTAACGGTCAAGCTATCTCGCCCTCGGCGCACCTTAATTTGTTTTGTGCCCTGCCCAGAAACGATCTCACCCGCGCTTATTGACCATCTATAGCTAGAATCGATTGCTGTTCTCACTGGATCGACAGAGACTGTATATACCTCCAACTCCCCCTTCTCGGGTATCCCAGCCGGACCGGATACGAAGATGGTTGGACAGTCTTCCTCGGAGTCTGGAGGTGTTTCCCACTGGACCCTGTTAATTGCAACGACTGGACACATAGTGTCGTCCGGCCCGCCGGCTATGTTTACTGTCGCGTCGAGTATCGAGGTCGGCGGCCGCCTAACAGTGATTGAAGCAGTTCCCTGACCGCTTATCGGCTCGCCGGATGATAGGCGCCATCGATACTTGAACTTCCACTCGGGTTTCTCTGGCGTTATACGGACGGAGATTCGAGCTTCTTGATCCGCCGCGAGTTTTTCTCGCGGGACATCGATTTCGATGCGAGGGCACTCAAGCCGAAGATCTTGAGCTGTCGCGACGCCGACACCAAGTAACAAAAAGGCGACGCATACGCTCGAACGAGACAAGGAAAATAAGCTCGACTTGACCGACATTCGTAACAGTATATACGCGTTAGTGAGCAATCTGCCGAAATATTGAAGGAGAGCGTTTCGGGTTGTTCTCCCAGTAAATCTCAAATATGCTTTCAGCAATGAAGATCTACGACGTGACGGTGGCGATCGGGGAGGGGGTGCCGATTTATGAGGGGGACCCGACGGCGGAGGTACGGTCGGAGAAGGCGTTGGCGCGGGGGGACGGGGCGAACGTTTCGAGCCTTTGCTTCGGGGCGCACACGGGTACGCACGTCGATGCCCCGAATCATTTTATCGAGGGCACGCGGCGGGTGGATGGGCTTGAGCTGGAGAAGCTGATCGGACCGTGCCGCGTGGTGGAGATCGATGGAAGCGTTGTGGCGATCGGGCCGGAACATCTACCTGAGCTCGGCGGTGTGGAGCGGTTGATATTAAAAACGCGCAACTCGGCGTTTTGGAACACGCCGGAGGATGGGTTTCGCAAAGATTTTACGTATATAACGCCGGAGGCGGCCCGGGCGATCGCGAATGCAGGGCTGAAGCTGATCGGGATCGATTACCTATCGATCGAGGCGCCGGGGGCGGTCGGGCACCCGGTTCACGTCACGCTGCTCGAGAAGGAGGTCGTGATCCTGGAAGGGCTCGACCTACGCGAAGTGGCGGCGGGAGATTACGAACTTGTTTGCCTGCCGCTGAAATACGTCGGCGGGACAGGGGACGGCGCGCCGGCGCGGACGATCCTAAGACAAGCGTAAAATGGCAGGATCCGGAATGGGTACAGACCGCGGTAAATATGCCAGGGAGCGGAAGCAGGTAGCGGGCAAATCTGTCGAAGAGCTTCTCCAACTGCTTGGAAGCGGCAATTTAAGGACGCGGTTTCTGGCGGAAATGGGCCTTCGCGATGCGACCGGAACGTGACTGAGTTACAGGCCGGCGGGTCCGCCGGATGAACGTGAAAAAGCGATCGAGGAATGGCGGGAATGGATAGGGGCAAATGAATGGCGGGTTCGCAAGTGATCTATTCACGGTTTTATTTGAAGAAGGTTCCCGCGAAGACGCAAATAGTTGATTGCTTCCTCTGCATTGAATGAATATTGCGAACGATAGAAATTACCGTGAGCGCGTATACGAGCTTGTGAAGCAGATCCCGCCGGGGCGGGTGATGACTTACGGGCAGATCGCCCGGGTGTTGGGGGCCGGCTATACGCCGCGGACGGTAGGCTACGTGCTGCATGCGTCGGAGAGCGAGATGGTGCCGTGGCAGAGGGTGATCAACTCGCAGGGTAAATGCTCGACCGGGCGGCTAACTATCCCTTTGAATCTGCAGCAGACTATGCTGGAGCAGGAGGGCGTAGCGTTCGACGCGAAAGGGAAATGCGATCTTGGAATGTATGAGTGGTGGCCCGAGGGTAGTGAACCGGACGACGTGACTCAGCCTTCACTACTTACGTGACGATGCTGATTCCGGCTTCGGAGCAACAATTTGATCAAAAACATGGCCCGCAAACCTCTTTGCAATTACCTCTGACGGCGCCGCAACCTTGATGAATGTTTTGTCCTTTCGGAAGACTAGGGTCGCAAAACTGCCCGATCGATCTCTTGAAAGTCGGTTGTCGTCGCCGAGATCCGGCAACTTGATCTCTTTCTTTCTTGTTCCGAGAATGTTACCAAGTGCGACGACCTCGCCGTCGAAAACTGCTTTAGCATTAAGTTCATCATCCATGATCCAAAAGTAGATCAGAACATCGCCGTCAACCGATCTCAAATGCATCACTGGCGGACTCATCTGGACATATGGCCGCTCTATCTTCCATTTGGGTTCTTTTTCCTCGAAGACATTTTCGAGTTTCTTCGCTAACGGAGGGATGTCTTGCTTCGAGGTTTCCTGCGCGATGATAAACGCGGGGCAGCAAGATATAGTAAGGAGTAACGCCAAACGAAGAATTTCGGTCATTCTTTATCCATATCACAAGGAATATGTAAACTCCTCATCGATGGATCTTCTTTCCAAGGCTACCGGCCCCACTTCAATTTATTTCTCAAAACATCAAAGTAGTTTCTATTTGGCGGCTGCAGGAGGTTAAAGGTGGTGCGGCTTTTGCGGATGCGGACGCAGTCGCCGGAGTGCATGGGGTGGCCGATCTGGCCGTCAAGGGTGAGCACTACGCCTTCGTTCTCGTTGACGAGTTTTAGTTCGACGGCGGCAGTGTCGGGGATCACGATCGGGCGGTTCGTGAGCGTGAACGGGCAGATCGGTGTCAGCACGACGGCGTTCATTGAAGGGTAGATTATCGGGCCGCCGGCGGAAAGGTTATAGGCGGTTGAACCGGTCGGGGTGGAGGTGATCAGCCCGTCCGCACGGAACGAGTTAACGAAAAGCCCGTTCAGGCTGACCTCTATCTCAATTATGCGGGCGAGGGCCGATTTGTTGATCACCACGTCGTTCAGGACGCGGCCCGATGCGATCTGTTCATCGCCCCGCCACAAGTCAGCGTGCAGCATCACGCGGGAGTCAATGTCGTATTCGCCTCTCAAAATGGCTTCGAGGGCGGGAGTCATCTCTTCAATCCGAAAATCGGTCAGATAGCCAAGGCTGCCGTAGTTTATCCCGAGCACCAGCACCTCATGGTCGCCCACCATTCGAGCGGTCGAGATCATCGTTCCGTCGCCCCCCAACACCACGATCAGATCGGAGTACGCGGCGAGTTCGCTCCGTTCGGAATCGCCATCCCTCGCGGGGCTTTCGGACCAGACGCAGGGCTCGCCGACCTGTTCGATGTCGTTCGCCCGCAACCAATCGGACAGCTCACATGCGGTGGCGAACGCCTCCGGATTGTTCGGCTTGACGACGATGCCCACCTTTTTTATTGACCGCTTTTCCATCCCTTTCGAGTTGGGTAATGATTCAATAATTCCCGCGAAACCGCAAGCAATGATGATGGGAGCTTGGCAAGCTACCAGATATTGAATTCCGGCATCAAAGAAACACGGCGGCTGGCATGTAAATCCCCCGATCTTGTGGCGGATTGCCCGTTGGATATTGCATTTTCTTTTGCTAATATCGCAGTTTGCCGTATTGACAGCACATTCCAGTATTGCAGGTAAATTCAGATGTTAAAGTTTTTCAACCGCCTGGAGCGGACGCGTAATTTCGTTCTGCTCGCTTTCGCTATCCTGATGGTAGCCAGTCTTGTATTCTTTTACGCACCCTCGAGCGGCAACGCTGGTGCGAACCTCGCGGTGAGCCAGGAAGCGGCTGCGTCGGTTTCCGGCGAGAAGATCACGGTCGGTGAGGTCTTCCGGCAAAAGCAGGCATTCTCGCAGATGATGCAGGGCCGGCCGTATCCGGCCAAGGCGATATTGAGCAGCATCATCGGCAGCCGAATCGCTCGGGTCGAGGCGGAACGCCTGGGCCTGACAGCGTCCGACGCTGAGGTCGCGACTGCAATCCGCGAACAGTTCAAGCCGGTGGATGGGAAACCGTTTGACCAGAAGCTTTACGAACAGAACGCCGTCAGCCAAGCGGGCAGCGTCGCGGCGTTCGAAGAGCAGATCCGCGATTCATTGAGTGCGGAAAAGCTGCGTGCGTTCATCACCGCTGGCGTTACGGTTTCCGAAGAGGAAGTGCTGCAGGACTATCAGCGCAGTAATACAAAATTCGATTTGTCATACGTGCTGGTGACCCCCCAGGATCTGGCTCAGGCGATCACGCCCACTGACCAGGAACTTCGCGATTATTTTGAAAAGAACAAGGAACTGTACAAGATCAACGCGCCTCAGAAAAAGATCAAGTACGTATTTTTGAACACGGCGAAGATCGGCGAAAAGCTGCCTATCACGGACGCGGAACTTCAGACGGAATACGACAAATTGCCGGCGGACAAGAAGATCGGCGGCGTGCTCGGTCAGGAAATCGTTCTGCGTATACCGCGGCCCGAGCAGGACGGCGCGGTGTTGGAAAAGGCGAACAACCTGGTGGCTGAACTTCGCAAGAACGGCCCGACCGTTTCTGAAGAGACTTTCTCGGAGATGGCCAAGGGGCAATCTGAAAATCCGGCATCGGCGGCGCAGGGCGGAAAGCTAAAGGGCCCGGTTCGCGAGAACCTGAACAATGCGGCGGACCCCTACCAGCGGCTGATCAAAATGCAGCCCGGCGAGGTGACCGAACCGATCAACTATCAGGGCCGCTACTTTATTCTTCGCCGCGGCGATTCGGTGCCTAAGTCCTTCGAAGACGCAAGGAAGGAGCTCGAGGTTTCTTTACGAAACCGCCGCGCCTATGCGGTGACGGCGGAACTTGCTCAGAAAGTAGCCGATGCTCTTAAGCAGAACAAGAACGTAGACGCAACTGCCCAACAGTTTGCGGGAGAAGCGAACATGTCGACGGCTGAGATGATCCGCGAGACGGATTACGTCAAACCCGGCGACGACGTGCCGAACGTTGGTGTTTCGCCGCAGTTCGAAGAGGGTATCTCGCTTCTCGTGAATCCGCAGGATGTTGGCGATAAGATCCCCGTGCAAAACGGTTTTGCGATTCCTCTGCTAGTTGATAAAAAGGAGCCGCGCGAGCGCACTTTCGAAGAAGCGAAACCGATTATGATAGATACGGTGAAGCTGGAGATGGCCCGTGCAAGGGTCGGCGACATCGCGAATCAGATCGCCTCCGGGGCTGCCAACGTAGGTGCTCTCGGCGGTGCTGCAAGCGGCAGCGGGCTAAAGGCGGAGGAGGCGAAGGCTTTCATCCTGGGCTCGCCGCTTGGCAAGGGAACATCGGCCACGACGAACGAGGCGCTCGAGGATGCGATCTACGGCTTAAAGCAGGGCGAGGTTACGAAAACCCCGGTCCAGATCGGTGATTCGTACTACATTGTCGGTGTGAACAGCCGCGAGGAGGCAAACATGGAAGATTTCGCCAAGCAGCGTTCCACCCTTATGGAACAGATGGCGATGCGGAAGAAAGGGGAGGTTTTCTCTGAGTACCTTGCCTCAACCCGCCAGAAGCTGGAAGCGGCGGGTGACATCGTGATCTACAAAGACGCCGTCGCGAAGCTCGACAAGGAAGATCTTCCATTCGGGGATCTCCTCGATCAGTAATTTCGCCTTTCAAAAAACTTCAACCCCGCCGTTTCGATTTCAAAACGGCGGGGTTGAAGTTTTTATTATCAAAGGCTCACTTAACGTGAAGCTCGGCAAAATGAACAAAGAACCAGTAGGTGATCCCCGCCCAGATGACCAAATTCACGAGCGATGCTATCAGGCCGATCTTTTGCACGGACGCACTTCTTACTCCCGCTCTGTCACCTTTGCCGTACATCAGCACCCCGACCAAAACTCCGGTAACGACCCAGGCAAATAAGCGAATACCCAGATTGACCGGTATGACCTCGGCTTTCAAGTCCATCAGGTAAGGCACCTGGTAAAGCGTAAGTGCGATGCACAGTACGATCGCGATTATTGCTGCGATAGGCGGAGTGTAGTTTCTGGGCACCTCAGCGTTCGAATTCTCGTCGGTGACTCTCGCAAGGTTGCTGTGGCTGTAGCTGTAAGCAAAATAGATCACGAGGCCGATCGCCATCCAGTCAATAAGGCGAATCCAGGTATCGAGCGGCAGGCTGTTCATCAGATACGCCGCGGAGACCACCGTTGCGATCGGGATGAAAGGCGAGAGCGGCACCTTGAACGGTCGGTTCAACGCCGGGTTGGACGACCGTAGGATTATTATTCCTGTACCGACAATTACGAAGGCGAACAACGTCCCGATACTCACCAGCTCGCCTAGCAGGCTGATTGGGACGAAACCGGCAAGGATCGCGACGATGGCGCCGGTGATCGCGGTGGTGATGTGAGGGGTCTGAAACTTGGGATGCACTTTCGCAGCCCAGGCGGGAAGAAGTCCGTCCTTCGACATCGAGTAAAAAACTCGTGGCTGGCCCATAACCATCACGACCATTGTCGAGCTAAGGCCGAGCACGGCTCCGACTTTAATGATCGTCGGGAAGACTTGAAGGACCGTTCCCATGGTCGTTCCTTGGGCCACCCTTAACGCGGCGTCAATCGCGACGGCGATCGGAGCGGCGGCCGTTGTGAGTTCCCTATAATCAACCAATCCGACCATGATTCCGGCGACGAGGATGTAAAGGACCGTGCAGACGGCAAGCGAACCCAAAATGCCCCGGGGCATATCGCGTTGCGGGTTTTTAGCTTCCTGCGCGGC
>Ga0307409_100000986_pt1 | contig 13303 bp, 10 predicted proteins | sample 322Ometagenome_2_FD_203888 | JGI IMG/M metagenome (GOLD analysis project Ga0307409, IMG submission 203888) | Maize rhizosphere microbial communities from greenhouse at UC Davis, California, United States - 322HYB-O-2 | ecosystem: Host-associated > Plants > Roots > Rhizosphere > Soil | place...
GATCGCCGCGGTCTCGAGGGGCGGTCGTGCGAGTGCTACCAGGTCGTGAAATCGGAATACGACCGGCTCTTGTCCGGCGCGGCACCGAACCCCTGAAGCGCCACTGCGGCGCGTCGCAGGGGCGCCAGTCCCCGCCCTGCGCGAACCTGCGCGCCCCTGCGCGAGCGGTCGCCCGTGCTATGTACGCCAGCGCGCAGACGCTGCGGGCGTTGCCGCGTAGCGTGAGATTCGCGACGCCCCCGCTGCGCGGAGATCCGCGCGACGCGCGTGGCAAACACACCTCAGCTTGACATCGATGGAGCCCCCGCCGGTCGGCAATCGCCTGCTCGATCGACTGCCAGCCGCCGACCTGCGCCGCCTGCTCGCAGCGGGAAGGCCGGTCGAACTCGTCTTCGCTGCGACGTTGCATGCCGCGGACCAGCCGATCGCGGCCGTCTACTTTCCGACGCGTGGTTTCATTTCGCTGATCATGCCGGTCGATCGGCACGTCGGCGTCGAAGTCGGGCTGGTCGGCCGCGAGGGCATGTTCGGCATCCCGCTCGCGCTCGGCGCGGCCCGCGCGCCGATGCGAGCTGTCGTACAGGGCGCGGGTTCCGCGATCGTTCTTAGCGCCGAGGTATTCCTGGGCGAGCTCGCGAGCGGCCGCGCGCTGCGCAGTGCGATGTACGCGTACGCCGTCGTGCAGCTGCGCCAGTTGTGCCAGAACGTCGCCTGTGCGCGATTCCACCTGGTCGAGGCCCGCCTCGCGCGCTGGCTGCTGATGACACAGGATCGCGCGGAAGGGCGCACGTTCCGCATCACGCACGAGTTCCTCGGCAACATGCTGGGCGTGCGCCGCGCTGGCGTCACGATGGCGGCAGGCGCCTTGCAGCGGCATGGCCTCATCCAGTATCGCCGCGGTACGCTGACGATCCTCGACCGCCGCGGCCTCAAGGCGGCCGCGTGCGGCTGCTACGCGGCGGACCGGACCTCGTACGACGACATCCTGCCTTCGACGCGCATCGCGCGTTCGTTCGCCTAGCCGGTCAGGTAGCGCACGTCGCCGACACGCGGCGCACGTCCGGCGTGAATCACTTCACGATCAGCGGCGCGACATCCGACGCGTGCTTCTTCTTCTGCTTCGCCGTCTTCTTTTCCTTGGCGGTGAGGCGCGGCTGCTTCTTCTGCTGCTTCGGTGGTCGGTTTCCCATGAAAGCGCTCCGCGGGTCGAGAGGTCGCGTGCCGTAGCGCACGCGAAATGCATGCTACGCCGATGCGCTCGTGCGAACCGAAGCCGGCTCGCGGCCCGCGCGAAATAAAGCGATCGCTATGTGCGGTAGCGGACATACGCAATGGCCCGCCTGCGGTATGCGTTGAAGCATCCGGCCGCGTGGCCCGCGTTCCGTCCGCCGTTGCGGGAAGCCTCTCGTTGCGCAACACGCCGTGCCGCGGCCGCGGCAGCGCGGCATCACACTCTCGAGCAAAGGGACATGTTCATGAACATTCCAGTCGAAACGAAGCCGTTCCTGTGGGGTCTCGTCGGCGGGGCGATCGCCCTGGCGGTAGCCGGATTCTCGTGGGGCGGGTGGGTCACCAGCGGCAAGGTGGAATCGATAGCGTCGCAGCGCGCGAACGAGGCGGTCGTCGCCGCGCTCGCGCCGGTGTGCGTCGAGAGCTTCAAGGGCGCGCCCGACGCGGCCGCGAACCTGACGGCGCTGAAGAAGGTCGACACCTGGTCGCAGGGCGAATTCGTGGAGAAGGGCGGCTGGGTGAAGATTCCCGGCGCGAACGCCCCGGATCGATTGTCGGCCGTTGCCAAGGCGTGCGCGTCGCTGCTCGCGCCGACCTGACACACGACGCACGGCAGGCGCCGCGGGACCGACAGTTCGAAGCGTCTACGCGCAGCGCCAGCGTGCGGTGTGGCTGCGATCGACAGCCACGAGCGAGCTCGCTGCCCGTGAAATGCCGCACGCCGACGCACGGGCTGCCACACGTCATCGACGTGACACGCGAAAGCCTTGGCCGGAACGACACCGCGCGGCCGCTCGCTGATGGACAACGCGCCGTCGCGGTGTGAGCCTCATGCCGCGGCGCGTCCGGGCGACGATCGCCGGCGATAGCGCCCGTTCGCCTGGACGCCGCTACGGTGACCTCGCACGCAGCAGGATCGACCGCGGGATGTCGAGCCCGAGCGCCTTCGCCGTCGCCAGGTTCACGACGAGGTCGATCGTCGTCGGCTGCTCGACCGGAAGGTCGGCCGCTTTCACGCCTTCGAGGATCTTCACGACGTAGACGGCTGCGTGCCGGTACATCTGCTGCCAGCTCGGACCGTAGACCATCAATCCGCCGACGTCGGTGAATTCCGAGAACTCGCAGATCGCCGGCAGCCGGTGCCTGAGCGCGAGGTCGGCGACCTGCCGCAGGTTCCGGTGATGAAGCGGCGAAGCCAGCACGACGAGCCCGTCGACGCGCTCGCGCGTCATGGCCGCGAAGGCCGCCTCGAATTCGTCGGCACGCTGCACCGCCACGGCCTGCAGCGTGATATGAAGCGTTCCGGCTGTTCGCTCCAGATCGCGAAGCTCCTCCTCATGACCCCGGATGTCGGGGTTCGTCAAGACCGCCACGCGCGCGATGGCCGGCACCGCCTCCTTCAACAGTTCGAGTCGCTTGGGGGTGAGCTGCGGCGTGAGCATCGCGATGCCGGTCGCGTTGCCGCCGGGGCGCGCGAGGCTTTGCACGAGCTTGAGTCCGACCGGATCGCCGACCCCGGCGAAGACGACGGGGATGTCGGGCGCTCCCTTCGCCGCGGCGACCGCGGCGGCCGTGTTGGCCGCGAAGATGACGCTGACGCGCTGCTGGACGAGCTCGGCGACGAGCGCGGGGAAACGGTCCGCATTGCCGTCGGCGGACCGGACGACGATCTCGACGTTCTGTCCCTCGACGTACCCGAGCTCTCGCAGGCCGGTGCGCAGCGCGGAGTGCAGTTGCGGAAAGTCCGAGCCGACCGACGCGAGCAGGTAGCCGACGCGGCGGACGCTCCTGCGGTCCTGTGCGAGCGCGTCGCGCGACAACGCCGAAACGCCCAGTGCGAGCAACGCGTCGAGTGCGCTTCGCCTGTCCAATGCCCGTTCCTCGTGACGAAGTGCGGCGATGGCGTGTGCTTCGACACCAGTACCGCGCAAGATCGATCGCCGCATTCGAGCGAGCCGATGACTTCGCCCGCGCTCGTTTTCCGCCGGCGATCGCATCGGTGCCTCGAAATACGCTCGACGACAAGTATAGGACCGTGGACCTGAGGGTGGGCCCGGCTGGATTCGAACCAGCGACCAAGGGATTATGAGTCCCCTGCTCTAACCGTCTGAGCTACGGGCCCGGCGTCGGCGATCCGCTATCGATCGTGCGGTCGACGCCACGCATCGCGCGTGAGCGCGTCGGACTTTAGCACGCGCGCTCGTGCCGCTCTCGCTTGCCGAAGCGACGATCACGCCGCGCTACACTACCGCGCCGCTCACACTCCCATGGCCGACCCGGCGCCGATGCTGCCGCACTACCTGCGACCGCTGCTCGCGCCATCGAGCATCGCGGTCGTCGGTGCATCGGAGCAGTCCGGCAGCCTCGGGCGCATCGTGTTCGAGAACCTGCTCGGTAGCGACTTCCGCGGCGCGGTCCACGCGGTCAATCCGCATCATCGCAACGTCCTCGGTCGGCCCTGCCACCGCCGGCTCGCGTCGATCGGCGCGCCGATCGATCTCGCGCTCGTGGCCGTCGCGGCGCGCCGCGTGGAGAGCGTGATCGCCGACGCGGCGAAGGCGGGTGTGCACGCCCTGTTGATGCTCACCGACCCCGCGCCCGCCGACGCGACCGACCGCCATCGCTGGATACGCGAGCTCACCAGGTTCGCCCGCCGGCACGACGTGAGACTGGTCGGGCCGGGCGCCTTCGGCGTGGTGCGCAGCGACATCGGACTCAACGCATCGGTGACCGACGTGCCCGTCGCGCGCGGCCGTCTCGCGCTCGTCGCCCAGTCGGGCGCCGTGTGCGCCGCGATGCTCGACTTCGCCGCGCCGCTCGGCATCGGCTTCTCGACGGTGCTGTCGATCGGCGGCGCCATCGACGTCGATTTCGGCGAGGTGCTGGACGCGCTGCTGCTCGACAACGAGACCGACGGCATCCTGCTGTACGTCGAGGTCGTGCACGACGCGCGACGTTTCGTCTCGGCGCTGCGCGCGGCCGCGCGCACGAAGCCGGTGATCGTCCTTCGCGCCGGACGCTCGCACGACGTCACGCGCGCGCGCTCGCCGTCCGCGGATGCCGTGTTCGACGCCGCGATGCGCCGCGCAGGCACGGTTCGCGTGCACACCTACACGCAGCTATTCGCGGCCGCGCGCATCCTGTCGATGGGACGGATCCCGCGTGGCGACGCGATCGCGATCGTGGCGAACGGCCGCGGTCCCGGCGTCCTGGCTGCCGACACCGCCGTCGAGCGCGGTGTCCGGCTTGCCACGCTCTCGGCGACGACGCGCCGGCGACTGCACGAGATCGTCGCCGATGACAGCTCCCCGTCCAATCCGGTCGACGTGCACAGCGATGCGCCCCCCGAACGATTCGCCGCGGCCGTCGCGACCGTGCTGGACGACGCGGCCGTCGACGCCGTCGTGGCGCTCCACGTTCCACGCGCGACGATCGGCGCCACCGATACCGCGCGCGCCGTGGCGGCGGTGAGCCGCGCGTCCGACAAGCCGGTGCTCGGCGCATGGCTCGGCGCGCTGGACCGGCACGAAGCGCGCGAGGCGCTCGAGGCCGGCGGCATCGCGAACTTCTATACGCCGGAGAACGCGGTCGAGGCGTTCTCGTTTCTCGCCGCCTATCGCCGGCACCAGGAGTGGCTGCTCGAAGTGCCACCGCCGCAGCCCGAGCCGACGCCTCCCGATGCGGCGGCCGCGGACGCGGTCCGCAGGGAAACGTCGCTCGACCGCGCCACCACGCTCGACCACGACGCGGCCACGCGCCTGCTGCGCGCGTTCGGCATCGCGGCCTCGCCGCGGATATTCGTCGAAACCGCCGACGCGGCGAAGCTTGCGGCGCGACAGCTCGGTTATCCCGTGGCGCTGTCGTTCGAGCGCGCACGCATCGGTCCCGTCGTCGTCCACGATCGTCTGCGTGACGCGCGTTCGGTGGCGCACGCGTTCGAAGCGATCGTGCGGCGTCGCGACGCACCGGCCCGCGCTGCCAGGGGCGCGATCGTCGTTCGCAAGGACGCCGGAGAGGACGTCGTCGTCGAGCTCGCCGTCGGCGTTCGCACCGATCCCGTGTTCGGTCCGGTGATCGTCATCGGCGCCGCGCGCGGCGTGCCGCCGGCCGAGCCGATCGTGATGCTGCCGCCGCTCAATCGTCGACTCGCCGGGGACATCGTCGACGTGGCGCTTTCGCATCGCCGGCTGCACATGCCGGCCGGGGAATCACGCGAGGGACTGGTCCGCCTGCTGCTCCAGCTGTCCACGCTGGTTTGTGCTTCACCGTGGGTGATCGACGTCGAGCTCGACCCGGTCGTCGTCAACGGCGGCGGCGTCGTATCCGTGTGCGCGCGCGTCCGCACCGACGGCAGGCGCGCGCGCCTCGCGAACTACGCGCACATGGCGATCCATCCGTACCCGGCGGAGCTCGAGAGCGAATTCGTGGCACGCAACGGGACGCGCGTGCAGGTGCGGCCGATCCGGCCCGAGGACGCGTCGCGCGAGCAGCGCTTCGTCGAGGGGCTCAGCGAGCAGTCGCGCTTTTTCCGCTTCTTCTACCGGATGCAGCAGCTGACGCCGGCGATGCTCGCGCGCTTCACGCAGGTCGACTACGACCGTGAGCTGGCGCTCATCGCGCTCGTCCCCGACGCGTCCGGCGTCGAGGGAACCGCGATCGTCGGCGTCGCCCGCTACATCGAGAACGCCGACCGCGCGAGCGCCGAGTACGCGGTGGTCGTCGCCGACGCCTGGCACCGCGAAGGCATCGGACGTGCGCTGATGCAGCGCCTGATCGCGGCCGCGCGCCGCAAGGGACTGAAGCGGCTCGAAGGCGTCGTGCTGCGCGAGAACGCGACCATGCTGCAGTTCGTCGCGCAGCTGGGCTTCACCACGCGCGAAGACGCGGGCGACGCCGAGCAGGTGATCACCGAGCTCGCGCTCCGCTGACGGGCGCGCGGTAAACTGCGGCCATCAATGTCCGAGGGGACTCGCGCATGAAGATCCTGGTCGCCATGGATGGCTCGCCGTCGTCGCTCGCGGCGCTCGATGCGCTCGTCGCTCGCCTGCCGTTGTTCCGCGACCCGCCGCTGCTCGTCCTCGCCTACGTCCACCTGCCGATTCCCTATCCGGGCGCCGTGCACTGGGTGGGCAAGGACGCCGTCGAGAAGTACTACCAGGACGAAGGCCTCGCGGCGCTCAAGCCGGCGGAAGAGCGACTCGCCTCGCGTGGCATCGCGTTCGAGCACGCGATCCTGAGCGGCGATCCGGCGCACGAGCTGACGCGGCATGCGTCGGCATCGGGCTGCGACATGATCGCCATGGGCGCGCGCGGCCACACCGCGCTCGCGAACCTCGTGCTCGGCTCGACCGCCACCAAGGTGCTCGCCGTCGCGACGCTGCCCGTCCTGTTCCCGCGCTGACGCGTCCGGCAAGAAAACGCCCCGGAGGTCCGGGGCGTTTTCGTTGCGACGTCCGCGGTCACTTCGACGGCGACGTGTTCTTCGTGTTGCTGCTGCTGCCCGCAGTCGTGGGCGCGGGGTGGGTGCCGCTCGCCATCCCGCTGGAGGAAGGCGCACCGGTCGCCGAGCTCGCGCTGCCCGACGCGCCGCTCGACATCGTGCCGCCCGAGCTGCCCGCCGTGGTCGTGTTGCCGCCGCGCCGCGCCTGCTTGACTGCATCCTCGGTGCTCTTGGCCATCGACAGGTGCTGCTCGAGCGTCGGCAGCGTCGTGCTCGCGAACGAGCGGACATCCGCATCCTTCGCGTTCTTGGCCATCGAGCGGAATTCCTTCACGTCCTTCTGGTGGTCGTCGACCATGTCGTCCATGTAGGCGCGGTCGAAGTCGTTGCCGGTCTTCTTCGACATCTTGTCCAGCTTGCGCTTGTGCGAGCTGTCCATGTCGGTGGGCAGCGTGACGCCCTTCGCCGTGGCGATGCGCTTCACTTCGTCGTTGGCCTTGCTGTGGTCGTCGACCATGCGCTTGCCGAAGTCCTTGACCTGCTGGCTGCCGCCATTCTGCTGGGCGAGCCGGCCCATCTCGACTTCCGCCATACCGTGGCGAGCAACGGTCTCGAGGAAGCGGCGCTCGCCGCCTGCCAGCGACGACGGGGCGCTGCCCTTCGCCGTGCTGTTCGCGGAGCTGGACGTGCTCTTGGACGCGGCGCTTCCGGCGCCCTTGTCCATGCCGGTCGAACCGGCCGCCGGCGGCGCCGGCGTGGCCGTCGTGCCGCCGGACGGTTGTTGCGAGGTGCCCTGCGCCGATGCGCCGAGCGCGAGGCCGAGCGACACGAGCGCCGCGGCCAGCGCGGATTTCCTGAACACCGGTTGTGACATGTCGTACTCCTTCGCAGAAAAGTGCGCCTGCCGTGGCGCGAATGCGGGATGCGTGACGCCGCGATGGCGACGACCGCCGAGCAAGGCTGCTCTGCAAGTTCCGTGCGCGGAGCGCGCAGCGCAGTCGCTCCAGTAGGAGTGGGTGAGCGCCGCGATGGCCGGCCGTTCGGGCGGCAATTCCTTCCGGCGCGGATTGCAATCGCTTGCGCGCTTGTGCGGATCGGCGTACGTGGATGTCGCGCGCAATGCCGCTGCCAGGCCCCGCCGACATACGACGCCCGGCACACGCGGTCCACGTCGCTGCCACGGCGGTGCCAAGCGTCGAGGGTCGTCGACGCGACGCGGCTCGCGCGCCGACGACGAAGCGGGCGATTTGTGAACCGGCCCGCGGACGTCAGGCGGCCGTTGCCGCGGCCGGTCGTGCGCGACGCGCCAGCGCGACGCGATCGCGCGCCGCGCTCACTGCGGCAGGCAGAACACGATGCCCTCGGCGATCCAGCCGCGCGCGAGCATCGTCGCCGCGAGCGCGCCGTCGCTGACGTAGCGGTGCGTCGCCTCGCCGAACGGACGGAAGAACCGCGTCACCGGCCGCGAACCGGCAGCGCATTGGCCCGACCTCGGCATCGCGACCAGGAATGCGCTCGTCGTCTCCAGCTGCCACACGGGAAAGCGGCGCGGCACCTCCGCGCATTCGGTCGCATCCGCCGTGTAGAAGTGCGTGTCCGGACCCTTGCGCTTGCCGGTGTGCTCGTCGATGCTCGCGTCGCCGTAGAAACGGCAGACCGGCGCGAGATCCGGGCTCGTGCTCTCCCACACCGGCCATGCGACGTCGGTCCGCTTCCAGCCGGCGAGCGCGCCGCTGTCGAGCGAACGCTGCTCGCTCGGCGAGGCGGTCATGAAATACTCGCCGGTCGCTTCGCGCACGTACTCGCGCAGCGTGCCGGTCGGCGACGCCGTCGTCGCCGGCCGCGCCGAGCACGACAGCGATTCCTTCTCCCACGGATTGGCGACCCACGTGCCATTCGAGCAGTACGAGCTGCGCCGGTAACGCGTGCCGCCCTCCATGCCGGCGGGACAGGCACCCGGCTCGGTCTTGTACTCGTCGGCCGGCTTCGCGCCGGCGCAGTACGGATTGTTGTAGAGCGCCTGGCAGCCTTCGACGTCGTCCAGCGTCGGCTCGGCGCGGTAGGTGTAATTCGAGTACGGCGGGCCGGACATCACCGTGCTCTCCTTGTTCGAATGCGCGAGCCCGAGCGCATGGCCGATCTCGTGCACGGCCGCGGTGTAGGCGCTGCTCTCGGACTGCACGAGGCTCGCGTTGAACAGGATGTCCGCGTCGTCGATCCGCGCGCCGTTCTCCGAGCGCACGTACGTCATCGCGAGATTCGCGCCGGAGGGCGTCCAGCCGAACACGTTGTCGAGATCGTAGCTGCCGGCGGGCTGCGATGTCGCGCCACCGTATTCGAACTGGATCGCGCATCGCCGCGACCACGCGGCCGCCGCCGTCCGCAGCAGCGTCGGCATGCGGCCCGCGAGCGCCGGCGGCTCGTTCGCGGGGTTGTAGTACCAGCGCAGGCGACGCGCCGGATGAGTGGCGGGCGCTCCGGAGAAATAGCGGAACTTCGTCGGCGCACGCGCGCTTTCCGTCACGTCGTCGACATCGGGCTCCGAGGCGATCGCCGGGGCGCACACACCCGCCGTCACGGCGGCCATTGCCAACGCAATCAACGACGCACGCATCTTCGCGCTCCCGCAAGTCCTTGACACGACGTGCTCCCGTGCCGATGTGCGGTGCGAATCGAAGACGATCGGTACCTGTCCTTTCGCGTGTTGCGCACGCCGCGGAAGCGATGTGCGGGAACGTCGTGCAACCGATATGCCGTGCGGAACGAGCGGTCGTGCACGCGGCAGCGTGTCGACCACGCGCGCTCGTCGACGAGACGTTCGCTACAGCGTGTCGGGGGACGTACACTTCGGCCTGCGCGTCTCGGCGCGGGATCCCATCCGGGGGGAAGACATGAAGGTCACGCTGGTCGGCTCGCGCTATTTCGGCGCGGCGGTGCTCGGTGCATTGCGCAAGGAAAGCGGCGTCGATATCGCGCGCGTCGTCGCGCCCGCGGCCGATGACCGGCTCGCGCTCGCCGCACAGGCCGCCGGGATCGCGGTCCACGTGCTCGACAACCCGAAGCTCGTGCCGGGCGAGGCGATCGCGGAGGGCACCGATCTCGTCGTTGCCGCGCACACGCACGCGCGCGTCAGCCCGGAAGCGCTCGCGCGCTCGCGCTATGGCGGCATCGGCTATCACCCGTCGCTGCTGCCGCGTCACCGCGGCATCGCGGCCGTCGAGTGGACGATCCTCGAAGGCGATCCGATCGCCGGCGGCTCGGTGTATCACCTGGCCGACGGCTGGGACGCCGGGCCCGTGGCCGCGCAGGAGTGGTGCTTCGTCGGAAAGGGTGAAACGGCGCGCGAGCTATGGGAGCGCGCGCTCGCGCCGATGGGCCTCGCGCTGCTGGCGCGTGTCGTTCGCCACGTGCGCGATCACGACACGGTGCCCGCGTTCCCGCAGGACGAGCGCTTCGCGACCCGCGCGCCGCTGATCAAGCGCAGCGTGACGCTCGCGACCGAGTCGGGTTCGACGGGCGCATCGCTGGTGGTGACGATCGTCGGCCCCGATCGGCCCGGCATCGTGCGGGCGATCGCGGAGCGCGCGAAGCGACATGGCGCGAACTGGGCCGCCAGCCGCATGGCGTCACTGCAGGACCAGTTCGCCGGCATCGTTCACCTGCAGGTACCGACCGGGAATGCGCAGGCGCTCGCCGACGCGCTCCGCGCGCTCGAATCGACCGGGCTGCAGGTTGAGATCGCGCGCACCGAAGCGCGTCCCGCGCCGCCCGGACGGCGCATCGTGCGGCTCGAGCTCACCGGCGTCGACCGGCCGGGCATCGTGAACGAGCTGTCGTCGCGGCTCGCCGAGCGCGGCGTCAGCATCGAGGACCTGCACACGGAGATCGTCGACACCGACGACACCAGCGAGCACGTCTTCCGCATGGTGGCGATGCTCTTCGTGCCGAATGCCTTGCGCGACGACGAGCTTCGCAGCGCGCTCGACTCGCTCGCGAGCGAAATGAAGATGGACCTGGCACTCGGGGAGCGCAACGCGCATCCGGCCGGCTGATCGCGGCGCGCTGCCCGCGCCGACTATCCCCGTCGAGCGCGCACGCGCCCGCGGGCCAAGCGAAACGCCCCGCGCGAGGCGGGGCGTTCGACACCGACGAGCGGGCGCCCGCCGATCGCTTCAGCGGATGAGGTGCATGCACAGGCCGCGCCGATCGTCCACCATCATCCGGTTCCCGTCCCTGTCGTAGCCGTACTTGACGCGGCCGATGCGCTTGCATCCGAGCCAGATGCCATGCCGCTTGCACGACTTCGAATGCTTGGCCGCCGTGCAAATCGGCAGGTCGTGGATGTGCGTCGCGATGGCGAACTTCTGGATGATGGCCTGCGTTTGCGAAGCGGGGGGTCTTGGCATCGGTCGCTCCCTTGAGCCGCCCGTTGGTGGGCGCGCCTACGATGCGACCGGTCCGGCGCATCGTCAAGCGACCAATCCGCATCCGCCGACGCGCGCCACGGGCCCGAAAGCGCAACGCCCCGCACGAAGCGGGGCGCTCGTCCTGCTCCGGCCGCCGGCGAGTTACTCGCCTTCGAGGAAGCTGCGGAGCTTCTCGCTGCGCGACGGATGGCGGAGCTTTCGCAGCGCCTTCGCCTCGATCTGGCGGATCCGCTCGCGCGTGACGTCGAACTGCTTGCCGACTTCCTCGAGCGTGTGGTCGGTGTTCATCTCGATGCCGAAGCGCATGCGCAGCACCTTCGCTTCGCGCGGCGTCAGCGAGTCGAGGATTTCCTTGCACACGTCGCGCAGGCTCGCGTTGACGGCCGCATCGGACGGCGCGATCGTCGACAGGTCCTCGATGAAATCGCCGAGGTGGCTGTCGTCGTCGTCGCCGATCGGCGTCTCCATCGAGATCGGCTCCTTGGAGATCTTGAGGATCTTGCGGATCTTCTCCTCGGGCATCTCCATCTTCTCGGCCAGCGTCGCCGGATCCGGCTCCTGCCCGGTCTCCTGCAGGATCTGCCGGCTGATCCGGTTCATCTTGTTGATCGTCTCGATCATGTGCACCGGGATGCGGATCGTGCGCGCCTGGTCGGCGATCGAGCGCGTGATCGCCTGGCGGATCCACCACGTCGCGTAGGTCGAGAACTTGTAGCCGCGGCGGTATTCGAACTTGTCGACCGCCTTCATGAGGCCGATGTTGCCTTCCTGGATCAGGTCGAGGAACTGCAGGCCGCGGTTCGTGTACTTCTTAGCGATCGAGATCACGAGGCGCAGGTTCGCCTCGGTCATCTCGCGCTTGGCCTTGCGCGCCTTCGCTTCGCCCGTCGACATCTGCTTGTTGATCTCCTTCAGGTCCTTCAAGGGGATCATCACGCGGTTCTGCAGGTCGATCAGCTTCTGCTGCTGCTCGACGATCGCCTGGCGGTACTTGCCGAGCTGCTCGCTGTACGGGTGGTGCCCGCCGACCTCGTTGTCGATCCAGCGCAGGCTCACCTCGCGCTCCGGGAACTTCTTGATGAAGTCGGGCCGCGGCATGCCGCCCTTGTTCACCACGAGATCCTGGATCTTGCGCTCGATCTGGCGGATGTTGTCGACCTCGCTTCGCACGCTGTCGCACAGCCGCTCGACCTGCCGCGCGGCGAAGCGGATCTGCATCAGCTCGGCGCTGATCTTCTTCTGCAGCTCGACGTACTTCGGCGACTTGTGGCCTTCCTTCTGGAGCACGACGAGCATGCGGCCGAACAGCCTGCGGATCGTGCCGAACCGCTCCAGCGACGCGACCTTGAGTCGCTCGAGGTTCTCGGCGGCGATCGCGCCCGCGTCGCCCTCGTCCTCGTCCTCCTCGTCGCCTTCCTCGTCGTCCGACGCCTCGATCTCGGCGACTTCCTCGTTGAAGTCCATGAGGCCGTCGACGAGATCGTCGATCTTGAGCTCGTCCTTCTCGATCTTCTCGGCGAGGTCGAGGATCTGCTGGACCGTCATCGGGCACGCCGAGATGGCCATGATCATGTGCTTCAGGCCGTCCTCGATGCGCTTGGCGATCTCGATCTCGCCTTCGCGCGTGAGGAGCTCGACGCTGCCCATCTCGCGCATGTACATGCGGACGGGATCGGTCGTGCGCCCGAACTCGCTGTCGAGCGTGGATGCGGCGGCCTCGGCTTCCTCCTCGACGTCCTCGGTCGGCGCCGCCGGCGCCGCTTCGGCCATCAGCAGCGTGTCGGCGTCCGGGGCCTCGTCGTAGACCTGGATGCCCATGTCGCCGATCATCGAGATCACGCCCTCGATCTGCTCGGCGTCGAGCACGTCGTCGGGCAGGTGGTCGTTGATCTCGGCGTAGGTGAGGTAGCCGCGCTCCTTGCCGAGCACGATCAGGCTCTTCAGGCGGCGCTTGCGGGCCTCGACATCGGCGGCGGTCAGCTCGCGGGGCGCCTCCGCGTGCTTGCCGTTGCGGGCCTTCTTCTGCGCCGCGTCCTCGGCACGCTTGCCGGCGATCTTGGCGGCGATCTCGCTGGTCGTCGGCTTCGCGCCGGGCGTGCGGGGGGTCGCCTGCGGCGGCGTCGCCGCGGCCTGGGCGGGCTTCCCGACCGGGGCCTTGGGCGCGGCCTTGACCGGCGCGACCGCCTTGGGTGGCGCCTTCAGGGCG
>Ga0307409_100000988_pt1 | contig 13296 bp, 10 predicted proteins | sample 322Ometagenome_2_FD_203888 | JGI IMG/M metagenome (GOLD analysis project Ga0307409, IMG submission 203888) | Maize rhizosphere microbial communities from greenhouse at UC Davis, California, United States - 322HYB-O-2 | ecosystem: Host-associated > Plants > Roots > Rhizosphere > Soil | place...
GGTCGCTAAACAGGCAGCGGCTCTGGACGTTTTGAGCGGCGGCCGTTTGCGCCTCGGTATCGGCGTCGGCTGGAATCCGGTTGAGTACGAGGCGCTGGGCGAAAATTTTAGTAATCGCGGTGAGCGGTCGAAAGAACAGGTTGAATTGCTGCGTCTACTCTGGACTCGCGAGCTGGTCAGCTTCGAAGGTCGTTGGCACAAGGTCAGCGATGCCGGGATCAATCCACTGCCGGTTCAACGGCCGATTCCGATCTGGTTCGGCGGTGGTCATGACCGGGTGCTGCGGCGTTTAGCGCGGCTGGGTGACGGCTGGTTTCCCCAACTACCTCCCGAGAAATGCCGCGCAGCGATCGAGAAGATTACCGCCTATGCGCGGGAAGCTGGACGAGATCCGAAAACGATCGGCATTGAGGGTCGAATGACGATTAGCGCGGCATCGGCCGAGACATGGAATGAACAGGTCAAGGCCTGGAAAGAAGTGGGGGCAACCTATCTTGGCGTCAACACCATGAACTCGGGATTTAGCAACCCTGCGGCTCATATCGACGCGATTCGGAACTTTAGTGAAGCAACAAAACAGCTTTGGTGAGCGTTTTGTCTGCGTCATCCGGCCTGCTCGATCAATCCTGTCTTATGCTTGTTCATCCAGGAACGCACGGCGCCAAACGGCTCGCCGCCATTTTGCGTAGATTGCTCTAAAGCATCGATCGTCCGCACGAGATTACCACCTTCGAGCTCGTACAAAGATTCAAATAGCTGTAGGTTCTTTAGATAAACGCCATAGTGCATCAATACCGCATTATTGAGCGGCTGTTGGGAAAAGCCGCGAAACCGATGGGTCGGTCGGCTCGCAATGCGGCGGGCCCACTCGGATTGACTGCGGGCGAATACTTCGTTACGCAAACGCAGCTTATCGTCTTTGGCTATGTTGCGCCGATACAAGTCTGAAAGATTGATAATGAGTTCTTCGATGAACCCGGCAAATTCAAGCTCTTCCTGCCAGAGTTGAACCGCCCTTAGGTATTCCGCGCTTTCGTGGCCGAAACGTTGACCGAAAAAATCGATGGTTGCGTGATGGCCAATAAAATTAGCGGCACTCTCGTTAAACGCGCCGGCACCTTTTACATACAACGTGTTATGAAAGAGCTCGTGAAAAACTATCTCGCTGAGCGCGATCTTGTCGAATCTTAAAAGATGCGAGAGCAGTGGATCGTCAAACCAGCCCAGGGTGCTAAACGCCGCCGAAGTTCGAATCGTCGTGTCATAGCCTTGCTTATCAAGACGTTCAGCCTCCGATTGCGCCTCACTTTTGGAGAAAAAACCTTTGTAAGGCACGTGACCGACAACTACAAACCACCAGGTGTAGGGCCGCAATTCGGTTTGGGGAGCGGCGATGACAACGTAAGTCAGGTCCGGACGGTCAACATAAGAGTAACTGGCGTAACTGCCGGCCACGTTAAGATTCAGAACTTTCTGGGCGTAATCGCGCACTGCCAGGACGGTAGTGAGCTTTTCTTTGGTATCGTTGTGCAGATCCGGCGTGGCCAAGAAATCCGCGATTGGCTGCCGCCGCCACAGTATTCGTCCTTCCTCGTAAGCGGCGCGAAGAAAATAGATCGGCGAACAACCTGAGAGCAACGAGCTCAACATCAATCCCACGATAAGGAAGCAAGAAAATGCTCGGATAACAACGCGGCTGCGGCAAACAAGCTCTTGCAAGCGATGTAAAACTCCCCATCGCCGGCAATTAACCATAGATCTTCGGCTCCGTTTCTTGAACCGGCAGTCGCAACTCCTCGCGCTCGTATTGCAGCTGATATAATCGATAATAGATCCCTTGCTTCTCCATCAGCTGCGAGTGAGAACCGAACTCGCGCACTTCGCCGCGATGAAGCACGATGATACGGTCGGCATTGCGGATAGTCGAGAGCCGATGCGCAATCAATAAACAAGTGCGATCGCGCATAACCCGCTCCAGGGCATTCTGTATCAATGCTTCGGTCTCGGTATCGACACTTGAGGTCGCCTCATCCATCACCAGGATTTCCGGCTCGAATACCAGCACGCGTGCGAGTGCGAGCAATTGCCGTTGTCCACCGGAAAAATTACTGCCGCGCTCCCGTACGTCGCCGCCAAAGCCTCCGGCAAGCCGCCGTATAAAGATATCGGCGTTGGTCAAACGAGCCGCATTTTCAATCCGCTCCAGCGGCACCGAACGGTCACCGAGCGCGAGATTGGTGCGGACATCTCCGGAGAAAAGAAACACGTCTTGCAAGACAACACCGATATGTCTGCGCAGCGCCTGCAGATCCCAGTCTCGGACATCTACGCCGCTAACTTCGATCGATCCTTTCTGTACGTCATAAAAACGATTGAGTAGCTTGATGGTGGTTGTCTTCCCCGAGCCTGTCGCTCCGACCACGGCGATTTTTTCTCCGGGTTCGATCCGGAAAGACACTCCCTTGAGGACCGGGTCGTCCGCTTTATAGTGAAACCAGACTTTATTAAACACCACTTCGCCGCGGAACGGCTTGGGTATAACGGCTTTTTTCGGACTATCAATCGTAACCGGCGTATCCAGAAGCTGAAAAATTCTTTCCGCGGACGACATGGCAGACTGCATGACAGCGTATTTCTGACTGAAATCGCGCAATGGAATAAAGAATCGATGGATGTATTCCTTGAAAGCCACTAGAGTGCCGATGCCGATGATGCCATGCACAACTTCGCCGCCTCCATACCAGAGCAGCAAAGCCACGCTCACCGAACCGGCAGCTTCGACCATCGAGTAAAGGGACGCTTCATAAAGATTGGAGAGATGATAAGCGTCACGGTGAGCGGCATTGAGATCGTCGAACTCGCGATAGGTCTTCTCCTCCCGGGCAAACAGTTGAATGATGGCCATACCTGAGATCGCCTCGCCGAGGTAGGCGTTGATCCGGGCGATCCGCTCGCGAATCAAACGGTATGTCTGGCGCGCTTTGATCCGAAAAAAATTTATGGCCAAAGCCATTGGCGGGATCAGCGCCAACGAAACCAGCGCCAACTCCGCATGCAGATAGAACATGATACCGACGATCCATACAACCATGACGAAATCGGAGATCAGGGTCATCACCCCGGAAGAAAACATCTCTTGTAGAACATCGACGTCCGTGGTCATGCGCGTGACTAACCGTCCGACAGGGTTGCGATCGAAATACGCCATCGGCAATTTTTGCACGTGTGAGAATAGATCGACCCGGAGATCGGCCAGACAGCGCTGCGCCACAGCCATGGTCAGGTAATAATGAAAAAAAATCATGATGGTCTCGCCGACGATTGCTCCCAAGAAGAGCAGGGCGACAACTTGCAAACCCGATAGATCGCCATGGGCAATGTATTGATCGATGCCGATTTTCATCAGATACGGTTGCGCTAGGCCGAAGGCTTGCTGCATCGGCAGCAGCAACATGGCGACGAAAAACAGGCGCCTGTAAGGCGTTATGTATCGCCACAGACGCCGGATCAGTCGCAGATCGTAGGCCTTACCGAGAATTTCTTCCTGGTGGGAGAGCTCGGCCACTTAGATCTGCTCCAACTCCTCGGCCAAGCGTTGCTGCTGGTGGAGTTCGGCATAGAGGCCGCCACGCTCCACCAGTTGATGATGGCTACCTCGTTCGAGAATGCGACCGTCCTCAAAAACGAGGATTTCATCCGCATCCTTTACAGCGGAAATCCGATGGGAAATGATCAGACACGTTTTCTCTTCCAGTATCGACCGCAATCCTTGCAGAATCTCAGCTTCGGTCTGGGCATCAACACTCGATAAGCAGTCATCGAGAATAAGCACCGGAGGATCGATGGCCAGTGCACGCGCCAAAGTCGCGCGCTGCTTCTGGCCACCGGAAAGTGTGACGCCGCGTTCTCCGACCACTGTGTCGAGCCCCTGTGGAAAACTTTCCAGGTCGCGTTCGAGCCGGGCAATGCGCACAGCCCGTTGCAAATCCTGATCAGAAACATCGTCTCGGCCGAAGCTAAGATTGCGCCTGAGGGAAGTCGAAAACAGAAACGGCTCTTGAGGAACATAGCCCAATCGCTTGCGCAAATCGCGCAGCGACAGCGTACGAACATCCTGTCCGTCTATGAGAACCTCGCCGGATGACGCGTCGAAGAGCCGCGGCACGAGCTGCGCTAGGGTGCTCTTTCCGGAACCAATCCGGCCGACCAGAGCGACGGTTTTTCCTATCGGCAACGAGAAGCTGATGTTCTCCAGAATCGGGTGACCGTTCGACTGGTGCTCATAGGCAAAGGAAACCCCCCGGAACTCGATTCCCTTCTGTAGCTCCGCAAGCGGCAGTGCGCCAGGCAAACTGGCAATCGCCGGCTGAGTATTGAGAACTTCCTCGAGCCGCTTCATCGCCGCACGGCCGCGCTCCACCAGTGAAAGCATCCATCCGAACGCGGCAGTCGGCCACGCCAAGACGTTTAGATAAGCGATGAAGGCGACGATATCCGCCACCAGTAAATCGCCCCGCGCAACGCGCACGCCGCCATACCAGATCACGATCACAACCGTCAGCCCGTTGATGCCTTGCATGAGCGGGGTGACAATGCCGCGCATTCGCGCCATCTCCAAACCCTTGATGCGAAATTCTTCGTTGAGTGCGACAAATTGCTGGGTCTGATACTTTTCCTGCGCATAGGCCTTGACCACATGCATTCCACTAAGATTCTCCTGCACATGGCTGCTCAGCGCGGACATCTGCTGCTGAACCTCAAGTGAGGACTTCATAATCCGGCCGCGAAACTTGGCCGCGGCGTACATGAGTAACGGAAACGGTGCCAACGCCGCCAGGGTCATTCGCACGTCCATCGAAAGCATCAAGGCGAGAGCATACACATAATAGAGCGGCGCGTTGGCAAAATTGAGCACTCCTGGGCCGAGCATCACGCGTACGGCAGAGATATCGTTGATCACTCGCGACATTAAATCGCCGGTACGACGCGCGTGATAGAACGACAAAGGCAATTTCTGCAGATGGGCGAATAGATCGTTGCGCAAATCATACTCGACATTGCGCCCGGCATTGAAGATCAGGGCCCGGGAGCAGGTCCGTAGGATCCCCTGCGCCAGCGCGGCCAAACCGATAACAGCAGCATAATAGGTGACATCGCCGAGCGAGCCGCCCTGCTCGAGAATACGCACGGCCTCGCGGATCCACCAGGGAATCCACATCACCAAGGTTGCGGTGCCAAACAAGCATAACCCGCCCAGGAGATAACGGCGCCAGTACCGCCAAAGATAAGTCTTAAGCCGCCCCATTTAAATGATCAAAATACTCTAGGGGGTACGCCTTATCAAGAATTGTCGAAGTCACTGCGGAGTTGGGCCAAGAAGGATTATTGCTTGACAATACCAAGTCGCTCACTAATAAAGATGTATGACGCAAACTCAGAATCGTCGTGATGATCTTCGCAACATAGCTATCATCGCTCACGTCGATCACGGCAAAACAACTCTCTTAGACGCGATGTTGCACCAAAGCGGCATCTTTCGCGCCAACGAACACGTGGCCGAGCGAGTGATGGACTCCATGGACCTGGAACGCGAACGCGGCATCACGATCATGGCCAAGAACACGACAATTCATTACGGCAATATCAAAATCAACATCGTCGATACCCCGGGGCATGCCGACTTCGGCGGCGAGGTCGAGCGCACCTTGGCCATGGTCGATGGCGTGATGTTATTGGTCGATGCCTCCGAAGGACCGCTGCCACAAACCCGTTTCGTATTGAAAAAGGCGCTAGAATCCAAGTTGCCGCCAATCATCTGTATCAATAAGATCGATCGCCCGGATGCGCGCGTTGCCGAGGTTCTCGATGAAATTGTCGATTTGTTCATCGACTTGGACGCAACCGAGGATCAACTCGACTTTCCCGTGGTCTATACCAATGCGCGGGCGGGCACAGCCACGCGCGATCTGAAGCGGCCCGGCGAAACTCTGAAACCTTTGTTTGAGTTGATCGTGCAAGCATTGCCGGGACCCAACGTCGACCCCGCAGCCGTCACACAGTTTCAAGCCAACAACTTAGATTATAGCGATTATGTCGGACGACTGGCAGTAGGCAGGGTCAAAAACGGCACGTTGACTCCCGGTCATTATACGCTGTGCCGGGTAGACGGCAAGCAAGAAATCGTCAAGGTAACTCAGGTTTATGGCTGGCAAGGATTGAAACGGGTCGAGATTCCAAAGACCGAAGGGGGCGATATCGCTGCCATCGCCGGCATTGAAGATATCAATATCGGTGACACGATCACCGATCGCGAAAACCCTCACCCCTTACCGCCGCTGCGTATCGATGAACCGACCATTGCCATGGTTTTCAGCGCCAACAATTCGCCCTGGTCTGGGCGGGACGGCGAGTTCGTGACGTCGCGCAAGTTGCTCGAACGGCTTTTCTTCGAGCAACGGCGCAACGTCAGTCTGCGTGTCGAGGAAACAGACCTACCCGAAGCATTCAGGGTTACCGGCCGCGGTGAATTTGCCCTGGCCATCGTCATCGAAACGATGCGTCGTGAAGGTTACGAGCTTCAGGTCTCGAAGCCTACGGTGGTCACTCGAGAAATAGATGGCATCACCCATGAACCGATGGAACTGCTGGTCATCGACGTGCCCGAGGATTTTATCGGCGTCGTATCACAGCTGCTGGCTGTCCGAAAAGGAAAGATGACCAAAATGATCCATGCCGGATCGGGCCGCGTGCGTTTGGAATTCGCCGTTCCGTCGCGCGGCCTCATCGGTTTTCGCTCCCGTTTTCTAACCGACACTCGCGGCACCGGCATTATGAACGCGCTCTTCAATGGCTGGGCGCCATGGCACGGCCACATTCAATCGCGAACCAACGGCGCCATGGTTGCGGACCGCGAAGGTCCAACAACCCCCTACGCTGTTTTTCACCTGCAGGAACGCGGCGTGCTGTTTATTGCACCCGGCACAAAGGTTTACGAAGGAATGATCGTCGGCGAGTATTCACGGGACAACGATCTCAATGTGAATATCTGCCGGGAAAAAAAGCTGACGAACATCCGAGCCGCCGGCAAAGACGAAAACATCCTAATTTCGCCGCACCGTGAAATGGGTTTGGAAGAAGGAATCGAATGGATTGCCGATGATGAACTGGTCGAAGTGACGCCGGAATCGATCCGTCTGCGCAAGAAGATCCTAAGACAGGCTGATCGACCCAGGCGCCGACAGGAGAAGGATGACGAGTGACGCTGGCGTAGTTTAGTCGGAGTGTAAGGCTACCCGGTTTCCCTCGCTGTCCAAGATGATACAGCGAAATCCGAACGGTCCAATGGCATGTTTCGGCTGGAGGATTTTGCCGCCGTGAGCAGTCACTGCTGCAATCGCCTCATCCAAGCGCCCGTTGGCATCGAGGTAGATCATTACACCTCGGGGCGACGGCTTCTCTTCCGGATTTTGGAATAAGCACCCACCCACCTCACCGTCCTTATGCGGCAACACACCAATGGTCATTCCCGGGAAATTCTGCGTTTTGACTTCCCTGCCGAGTACCGCCGAGTAGAATTTCACGGCTCGGTCCAGCTCGGAAACCGGAATATCACACCAAACAATCTGATTGCCCATGAGCTCTTCCTCTGAGGAATCTATGATTCAAGTCGCTTTCGTGAAGTGCGTTACTTTCTCTTTTCGTCTAAATCACTTATAGCCTGCGCTCGCAAGGGATGAAAGCCTGCAGCCGTTTTGTCGAGATCGCAAAATACTTAACCTGCAGCAGCGAAACTAGCTGGACTTCAATCTGGCAGCTAATTGCTTAGCGCTCAGCCGGTATTTGAATGCTTTGCGGCCGTTGATGAACAACACGGGAACCTCTTCCCCGTACTTTTGTTTGAGATCAGCGGAGCAATCGATGTCGATTTCGTCGAGCTCGACGGGAGTACTTTCGGCTACCCGGCGAATTACAGTTTTCATCTCCTCGCACAGACAACAGTCGGCTCGAGAGTACAAGAGCAACCGATGGCTCATTGTGGCGCCGCCTTGTTATCATCTCGCTTCAGGTTCTCGCCCAAGCCAATCGCGTTCTTCGGTATGCCGAGAACCCCCCAGAACCATTCGGATAAGGTGCCGAGCGGCGCCGGCGTAATCGTCGGCTCCTCAATCGAACCTTTGATATTAAAGCTCGCCACTAAGAACGAGTTTTTTATTGCGGCGATACCACGGCCAAGAAGGGGTATGTGATTGATCACTGTATCGATCCCTGCAAACGGTCGCACGGCGACGAGGAAATCGATGTCGTCTTTCGTCACGTCGATTCTGCCGGTGCCGGTCATGCGCAGATCATCGCTATCGACGACAAGATTTTGGGTGTAATACACTCCTTTGTTGACTTTGAAATCACCGGCAATGGAGCGAAAGCGAATACCGTCCTTGGCCAAGTCGGGAAGTTGCAAGGTAAACCATCGAGATAAGTCGAGCAGATTTAAAATCTGCACCAGAATCCGCATACGGTGGATAATCCCCTCCTCGATCTTGAGATTGAAAGCGCCGTTCAGATTCCTTTTACGTTCGGCATCGTCGTTGCCCGCCGTCTCGAGGCTTCCGGTTAAATTTACCGTTCCGCTCATTTCCGTCGTGGTCATGTCGAACCAACGAAGAAACGACTGAACCGGGACTCCTCGAACCTGAGAATCCGCACGTATGCTCAAGCTATCGGCACGATCATCAATGCTTGTCTTAGCCTGCACGGCTCCGCCCGCCGCGCGCGCTGTAAGATTTGTTAGACGCCACACCCGGCGGTCAAGGGTGACGTCACTCTTTAAATCACCGAAATCGATCGCCCTGATCTTTCCATTAGCGACAGCGATGCGACCTTGGGCCTGCAGATTAGCGTAGAACTCACTCGATTCGGCATCGAGCTGTGTCAGTAAGTAAGTGATGTCCAAACTTGGAGCGGTGAAGTCGAAGACCAGCTGCGGCCGCTCGGCGTAGTGCCAGCGTCCGCTGGCGGCGCTGGGGAATCCAACGAGCAGGCCCCTGAGGTTCTTAAAATCGATTCCGCTCTCATCGATGTTTATCTTTCCGTTCAAGGCACGGATCGGCTGCAATAACGGCGAAGTGGCGAGCTGAACGTTAACCAGCTCCAAAATGCCGGTAAAGCTCCGCTTGTCCTTGTTGGTCAACGATCCTTGGTACCGGACCGAGCCGCGGACGATACCTGGATCGTTCAGCGAACCGGAGGAGAGCAAGAGCCGCGTCACTATCCCGGATTTCAAGCCCGTCGAGTTGACGCTGAGATCGAAAACGCCATCTTGCAAGGCGTAATCCCTCACTACAAAAGCGATCTCGATCGGTGATCCAGAAATCGCCGCGCTGATTTTTTCAGCTTTTATCTCTGTTCCGGTGAAAATGATATCACCCTGCCCCTGGGTCAGAAGAAAGTCGTCCTTGCGCACCTGCGCGTTAGCCAATGCGAGCCTGCCGGTAATTTCTGGTGGCGCCTCTCTGATACGGTTTAAAGTCACCGCAGCTTGAGCTCTGCCGCTGAGTTCTTGAATTCCCGTAAGGATCTTCGCTTGGGACGCAAAGACACCTAAAAGCAGTTGCTCCCGAAATTCCGCAAGATCCAGGTCGGCAAGAGCTTGCAAGTTAAGCGCACGCTCACGCAGTGAGTACGTCCCAGCCAGGCTGTTCAGTCGCGAATTACCGTAATTTCCGTTGATGTCAGTAAGGGTTATCAGATCATTGTTTAGAGTTATCTGGCCTTGAACCCCGCCCAGGGGCAGAGCTCGTTCACCGTTGCTGAGCCTGATGCCGACGTTGCGCAGCTCCGCCTCTAACCAGATGTCACCACCGATCCCGAACTCGATCCAACGCCGTATCTGCGCTAGGCTCGCATCGATACCGGCCTTCTTAATATGCACCTCTCCCTCTTGAATGTTTGCGATCAGGCTCTCGGCTTCGGAGGATGCGATGAGTTTTGTTGGAAGCAATCTACGCACTGTCGCAATCGGCATCGGCGAGGCCGATAATTGCAAAGCAAGACGAGAATCATCGCTGGTGGATCGAATCTCCCCTTTGATGGCAACACTGACATCATTTGCAACAATAGTGAGCTGCGACAATGCGAGCCGGCGCGGAGTCCATTCGGCTGCGAAACTCGCTTTCCCATCGCCGGCGTTCAACGGCATCGCAAACAGCTCAGGTGCATCAAGCCCCAGCTGCTTGAATTCAAGATCGCCGCTGACCTGCACCCGCTCGGAGGCCCGACCCTCAAAGTGCACTTGTTGCGCCACACGCCCGCTCACGGGTCTGAGCGGAACGCGTCCACCGCCATATTCGCCCAACAGCTTGGCCGGCAAGTCGTTGAACCTTAGATCGGCGCTCCACCATGCATTGCGCAATTCGAAAGTGTCATGGGGCAAAACCAGCTTGCCTTGCAGGCTCAAGGGACTGTTCTCTGAGTCTTTCTCGAGCATGCCGTCCAAGGCGACGCGCAACGCAGCTCCAGATGGAGGTTTCTTCTCGATTTTAAGAAGATCTCGGATGACTTCCCTCAATCTATGCCCTCCGAGACGCTCGATCTCCGCGTCGAGATCACGCAGACGGAAACTCACTGGAGGACCATCCGGCACTCGGTCAATCCATTGGAGTTGCGCTTGTTGAATCTTGATGGAACGCAAATCAAACTCATACTCGAGGCTTTTCTGCTGCAAAAAAGGAAGAGTCAGAAGCTTATCGAGTAGCGGAATGCGGCCGTTGTTTTCGCGCACCAGCTGCGCCGACGGCTTAAGCAGACGAACGTCATAAAAAATCAGCTTTCGTTGCAACAGCGGCAACAATGCAATCCGGGCAGTAATCCGTTCAGCCGTCAATAGGGGTTGGGCTGCGCCCGAGTCGGACAATTTAAGATCCTGAAATCCGATTCCCGCAATCCAGCCAAGATCGAACTCTCCTTGGCCGAGTTGAACTTCTAATTGGGTCTGTTGTTCAATCTGCGTGATCACAAATCGGCGAAACTCGCCGACGCGTAGCAGATGGTAAACCGCCAGACTGCCAATGATCACAAGGAGAAGGGATGTTGCCGCACAAAATAAGCCGAGCTTGAGAAGTTTTTTCATAGCCACGCGCGGGCGAAATCAGTCAAGCTCGTTGCCTTAGATCGAGTTAAGATTCACCTCGGCGAATGTGGTCATGCTAATGGAACTCCATCTGAGGCGCAAGCAAACAGGTTCGCCGCGAAGGGTCAATAGCGATAGGTACGAAGCGGCGATCTAAAGACGTCCCAGCTTTGGGATTGTGCCGAAGCTTCTTTCAAGCCTTCAACCTCCGTCTAACGCGCTACTCTCCTTGACACTCTTGGGTGAACTTGTTACAAAAAAAAATCCCCCACGAAGGCAACTGACAACAACCTCGGAGGAAACTTATGCTTGAGAGAGATGAGGAGCTGTTAAACAGTAAGCAAGTTGCCGTGATTCTCGACATGAGCCCGGACACCGTGAATGAGTTCGCGCGTAAGAACATTCTGCCTGCGTTCAAAAAAGGCAAGCAGTGGCGATTTCGTAAACGAGATATTTCCGTCTTTTTTAAAAACCAGTCCAGAGACATACGTGATGCCTAACAGGTACATGTAGGCAAGGGGTGCTAATAATGGCTGAAATCGAGGCGCATGAGAGCAAAATCTACTCAGAATTTGCTCCTCTATACGACAAAATTTTTGGGAAAATCTTCTACTCTCGTTTGGAGCGCGTGATCGAGGATTTAGAGATCCCGCCGGGCGCAAAAGTTCTCGAAGTAGGTGCCGGCACCGGCACTTCTTTCCCAGCGTATCCCACTCATTGTGAAGTTACTGGAATAGATCTGGCCCCGGACATGTTGGCGCGGGCCAGGCAAAAGATTGAGGATCATGGATGGACACATTTCAGAGTGATGGAGATGAACGCCCTCAGCCTTGATTTTCCGGATAACACTTTCGACTATGTGATGGCCTTCCACGTCGTGACGGTTGTCCCCGATCCAATACGAATGATCTCTGAAGCTAAAAGGGTCTGTAAGCCTGGCGGATCGATCGTCATCGTTAACCATTTTACCAGCGATGTACCGGTATTGGGCTCTATGACCGAGGCGTTAGATCCGCTCACTCGTAAATTAGGGTGGCGCACCAACCTGCGATTGAAGCCGTTCATTGAGGCGGCGGATTTGAGCGTGGAGCGGGCCTACAAGCTCTCGAAAGCATCGCTGTACACTGTTGTACTAGGCAGCAAAAGCCGCAACGGCCAACATTTTAGTAATGGCGCCGCAGCCAAAAACACGCACCACTGAGTAAGCACAGCTGTATTCTCTATACCCGCTTGATCATTCACTCGTAGCCGGGCGTTTCAAAATCGCCAACGAACCCGACAGGGAAATAATCTGGAGCGCCGGGGTCGCTACCGATGAAGATCCTTGGAGTTTTCGTCCTTAGTTTGCTTGACGGAATCCTCATCATCCTCGCTGCTCACTCCTTTTTTGAAATCGCGAATGGCTTTGCCCAAGCCGCTGCCAATCTGCGGCAGTTTGCTGGGACCGAAAACGACCAGCGCGATTGCCAAGATAATTAAAAGCTCTTGCATACCAAGTCCGAACATAAACCCTCCTAGCTCTTACGCTTCAAAGCGAAGAATACAGCGTTATCTCCTCGCTGAACGAGAAGCAAGATTCGCTCCCCACGTCTGCCCTGACGCACGGCCCGTTCGAAGTCTTTAACATTGTTGACCGGCTTTTGATTAACCTCACGAATCACATCCGCAGGCTCCAGGCCTACCTGTTCCGCAGGGCTGCCGGATTGCACTTCCAGAACCAAAACCCCCTTTACGGAGCTCAGTCCCAGACGGCGCGAACTTTCCGGCGTGATGCGTTGAACCCGTAATCCCAGCTCCGGGTCACGCGCTTCCACCTGCTGGCTGCCATCACCATCATCTGGCAACTCGCCAATGCGAACGGAGGTGATTCGCTCGAGTTTCTCGCGAACAACCTTCAACGTTATCTTATGGCCGGGCGCGGTGTCGGCAATCATTGTGCGAAGATCGGGATCTTTCGAGAGCGGCTTGCCGTTGAACTCGACAATTACGTCACCGACCTTGATCCCCGCTTCTGCCGCTGGGCTATTTTCCGTAACTTCGGTCACTGTTTGTATCTCTCCGGCAAAATGAGACAGACCCGATGAAGAGGCTACTTGCCGTGAAACGGCTTGCGCGCGAATGCCAAGCCAGCCACGCACCACTTTGCCGTTCTTTCGGAGTTGATCGGCAAT
>Ga0307409_100000989_pt1 | contig 13285 bp, 11 predicted proteins | sample 322Ometagenome_2_FD_203888 | JGI IMG/M metagenome (GOLD analysis project Ga0307409, IMG submission 203888) | Maize rhizosphere microbial communities from greenhouse at UC Davis, California, United States - 322HYB-O-2 | ecosystem: Host-associated > Plants > Roots > Rhizosphere > Soil | place...
ACGTCGGCCGTACGGTTCCGGGGCTCCTGGGAGGTCCCCGCGCAGGTGGCCACAGCAGGCCCTTCCGCCCGCGCGCGGGCGGCGGGCGTCGTCGTCGTCCTTGCCGCGGCCCTGCTCTCAGGATGCAGCACAGCAGGACCGCCCCCACAGAAGGCGCCGCCGTCCGGGGCCGTTGCCCCTGCGGTTCCGGCAACTGCACCACCGCCTGCGCCGGCTTCTGCCTCCGCAACCCCACGTCCGCCGGCCGCTTCACCCGGCGTTCCCCTCCGCCAGGCCGCTGCTGCCCCCCTCGCTCCCCGGGACCCGGCACCGCGTTTCCTGACGGTGGAGGGCACCACCATCAGCATGGAGATCGTCGAAGTGGGCGTCTCGCCGGACGGGGCAATGGAGATTCCCGAAGCTTTCAACCTTGCCGGCTGGTACCGGTATGGACCGGCACCGGGCGCAGGGTCGGGGGCAGCGGTGGTTGCCGCCCACGTGGACACCGCGTCGGACCGGGCGCCGTTTTCGCAGTTGCAGGGCCTGGCGGCAGGAACGCGCGTGACCATTGAGCGGTACGGCGCGCCTGCGCTGAACTACCGGGTCCGTTCCGTTGAGTTGATGGCCAAGGACAAATTCGACGGCGGTTCCCTCTTCCGCCGTGACGGGCCGCACCAGCTTAGGCTCGTGACCTGCGGGGGCCGCTGGCTGGACGAGAAACAGGACTACAGTGACAATGTCATTGTCACTGCGGAACTGGAATGAGCCGCGAGTCAGCCCTGACGCTCACTGCCGAGGAGGGGAAGGAGGCCGCTTTGGCACCTTCTGGCCAGCCGCCTTCCGGCGACGAGCAGCCCGGTGGTGGATCAGCGCACCGGCCGTCCGCCAGCGGGAATTGGAACCCGGAGCTTGACCACTCGTTTTCTGCTGGGGACGAGAGGGCCCTGGCGGAGGCCTACCGCCAGTTCTCGCCGCTCGTGTACACACTGGCCCTCCGGGCGCTGCGAAACCGCAGTGCCGCCGATGATGTCACCCAGGAAGTATTTATCCGGGTATGGAAGTCAAGGGCCACGTTCGATCCTCAGAAAGCGGCATTGCCGGCATGGATTGTGGGCATCACCCGGAACGCCATCTCCGATGCGCTCGGTGCCTCCGTCCGGGAATCCCGCACGGTGATGGCGGCTGTGGAACTGCAGCCCGGGACAGAGGACGCGGCAACATCTCCGTCCGCCGAGGTCCTGGCGGACCGGCTGCTCCTGGACGGCGAGTTGGCCCGGCTGGGCGAACCGCAGGGCTCCATCATGCGTCTGGCCTTTTACGATGACCTGACGCACGACCAGATTTCACGGCAACTCAACCTTCCCCTTGGTACGGTCAAGAGTCACATCCGCCGCAGCCTTAGCCACCTGAGACACCGATTGGAGGTGGACCATGCAGCACCTTGACCCCGAAGCCCTGAGCCTGTTCGCCCTGGACGAGCCGATGGACGACGCGAGCGTGAACCACCTCCGCTCCTGCCCCGAGTGCAGCGCCGAGGTTGCCTCGCTGCGCCGCGCCGTTAATGCCGTGCGGACGGTGCCGGACAGCGGTGGCCTGGAGGCCCCGGGCGCGAATGTCTGGGAAGGTATTCACCGGGAGCTTGGGCTCACGGATGCGGTGGCGGCTGATCCGCTGGGTCCCGCCCTCGGGAAGGATGCTGCCAGCGGGGAAGTATTGCCCGAAGAACCGCGTGATCCAGGACAGCATGCTGAAAAACGGGGCAGCAATGTGACCTGGCTGCGCCGGCCGGTGACGTGGCTGGCAGCCGCCGCGGCCGCCGTCGTCATCACCACCGGCGTGGTGCTGGCCGTCAACCAGACTGCCGCCCCGGTGACCCTCGCCTCGGCCCGGCTGGAACCGCTGGAGCGGTTCACTGCTACTGGTTCGGCAACAGTCACTGAGGCCAGTGACGGTTCGCGGACCGTTGAGGTGCAGCTCGACAAAAGCGAAGCCCGGGGTTACCAGGAAGTCTGGCTGATTGCCCCGGACCTGTCCCGGTTGGTCAGCCTGGGGATCATGAACTCACCGTCCGGCCGCTTCGAAGTTCCGGCCGGCCTGGATCTGTCCGGTTACCCCATCGTCGATGTGTCCGATGAACCGCTCGACGGCAACCCGGCGCACTCAAGCGTCAGCATCGTCCGGGGCACTCTCAGTTCCTGAGGATCGGGAAGATTCCGGCTGGACAGTCAGCGGCCGGCGGCGGCCAAGTTGCCCGGCACGGGATCATGCCGGAGGTAGCTTCGGCTAAACGTGCCGGTGCCCGCCGTCAGGGCGCGCAGCTCCACCGCGTATTTCAGGAGTTCCTGGTCCGGGACCTCCGCCGTGATTTCGGTCCGGTCCCCGCCGGATGACGAGGTCCCCGTGAGCCGGCCGCGACGCCCGGAGAGATCGCTCATCACCGTCCCCACATGCTCGTCCGGAACGCTGAGCACCACGGACGAGACAGGCTCGAGCAGCTGGATACTGCCCCCGGCGGCAGCCTCCCGCAGCGCCAGGGCCCCGGCCGCCTGGAAGGCTGCGTCGGAGGAATCAACACTGTGCGCTTTGCCTCCCACCAGGGTCACGCGGAGGTCCACCACGGGAAAGCCGGAGGCAACGCCCTTCTGCATCTGCGCCCGGACGCCCTTTTCCACGGACGAAATAAACGTTCCCGGAATCACGCCGCCCACTGTTTTGTCGATGAATTCGAAGCCGGCGCCCCTGGCCAGCGGTTCCACCTCGATGTCGCACACCGCGTACTGGCCGTGGCCGCCGGATTGTTTGACATGGCGCCCGTGCCCGACGGCGGCAGACGCGAAGGTTTCCCGCAACGGTGTCACCACGCCCACCGTGTGCAGCTTCACGCCCTGGTCGCGCAGCCTGTCCAGCACCACTTCCGCATGCGCCTCCCCCATGCACCAGAGGATCAGCTGATGGGTTTCGGCGTTCCGCTCCACCCGAAGCGTGGGATCTCCGGCGGCCACCTTGCCCAGGCTGCGGGCCAGGGCATCCTCGTCGCTGTGGGAATCGGCTTCAATGGCCACAGGCATCAGCGGCTCCGGCATCTCCCAGGTGGCCAGCAGCAGCGGCTGGTCTTTCGCCGAGATGGTGTCCCCGGTCTCTGCGCTGCCCAGCTTGGCGACGGCTGCAATATCACCGGCAATACAAAAAGGGACGGGGCGAAGGGTGGCTCCCAGCGGCGAGTAGAGGTGGGTGAGCCGTTCATCGGTGTCATGGTCCTGGTGCCCGCGGTCCGCCAGCCCGTGCCCGCTCACATGGATAGGTGTGTCGCCGCTCAGGGTTCCGGAAAAGACGCGGACCAGGCAGACACGGCCCAGGAAGGCGTCCACCGTGGTGCGGACCACCTCCGCCGCGAGCGGCCCGGCAGGGTCGCAGGCAAGGGCCCGGACCGGGGCTCCGGACAGGTCGGTGGCCCGCGGCAGGGGGCGCTCCGGGGGAGACGGAAACGCCTTGGTCAGGAGCTCCAGCAGTTCGGCAGTTCCCAGCCCCGTCACGGCCGAGGCGGGCACCGCCGGGAAAAAGGACCCACGGGCGACGGCGGTTTCCAGGTCCGGGATGAGGACGTCGGCTGCGATGTCCTCGCCGCCGAGGTAACGGTCCATCAAGGTCTCGTCTTCGCTTTCACCGATGATTCCCTCGATCAGCTCCGCCCGGGCGGACTCCGCTGCCGCCAGCTCCCCGGGTTCCGCCGCCCGTGCCGACGCACCGGGATTCTCCGCCGGATACTCAAAGACCCTCCCGGAGAGCAGGCCGAGCAAGCCGGTGACGTTTCCGCCGCCCCGGACCGGGACGTACAAGGGCAGCACCGTGTCGCCGAACGCTTCGCGGCAGGCGGCCAGGACGCCGTCGTAATCAGCCCGGGGATGGTCCAGCCGGGTGATGACCAGGGCGCGGGGAATTCCCAGGTACTGGCATTCCTGCCAGATGGCGGTGGTGCCGGCGTCCACCCCGTCCACGGCGGAGACGGCGAACAGGACGGCGTCCGCGGCGCGCAGGCCCGCGCGGAGTTCGCCGATGAAGTCCGGATAGCCGGGCGTATCCAGGAGGTTAATCTTCATGCCCGCCACCGGCAGCGGCACCACCGACAACGCCACGGAGCGCTGCTGGTGGATGGCGGCGGGATCGGAATCGCTCACGGTGGTTCCGTCAACTACGGAGCCCTTCCGCGTGATCATCCCGTTGGCCTCAAGCAGCGCCTCGATGAGGGTGGTCTTGCCGGCACCGGAACGGCCAACGAGTGCCACATTCCGGACCAGGGCAGGGTCGGTGGGCGTGATGCCGGCGGAGCCACTGCCCTGGCGTCCCTCCGGCCCGCCCCGGCCTGCTGCGTCCTTGGTGCCTTTGACCGACATCGGAACCTCCTGGCGTCTTTGCCTGGTTGTGCTGCTGGCCGCTGTTTTTAGCGGCCACGTGCCTTGCGGGTTGCGGCGTCGTTCGCCTTTTGCAGCGCTTTGACGAGTTCTTCTTTGTCCATGGTGGAGCGGCCGCTGATATCCAGTTCCCGGGCCCGCTCCATCAGGTGCTTCTTGGAGGCGTTGGCGTCCACGCCGCCGGCGGTGGGTTCAGCCGAGCCAAGACCCTTTTCTGCCCGCTCGTCCGAAGGCCCGCGCTTCTCCTTGGGCTCCCAGTGGTCCCCCACCTTTTCGTAGCTGTGCTTCAGGGAGGCATAGGCGGCGCGGGCGGCGCGGCTTTCGTCGTCGTTGTAGGACTCCATCGCGGAATCGTAGGTTTTGGCGAAGGTGTCCTGTGCCTTCTGGTCCGAGCGCTGCAGGGTTGAGGGAAGCTCGTCCTTGCGGGCGTGATCGTTTTTTCCCGTTTTTGGCATGGCACTCACCGTACTTTCGTCAGCATGGCAGAACACACCCAGCTTAGCCACGCCGTGCTTTGCTTGTCTGCCTGCAACGGCCGGCGGGAACCTTTCCGGAACCCATGATCCGTAACCGTGCATCAATGCGGTTCCGGCCACTGGTCCGGGTCGTAGCCGTATAGCGGTGGAGGGCGGTGCGCTTCCTCCGGCCCGGTGGCTTCTTCCTCCGGACCGGTGGCTTCTTCCTCCGGCCCGGCAGCCGGGGATTCTTCCTGCTGCGCGTCCTCGGAATCCCCGGTGCTGGACGGCCGGCGTTTCTTCCGGCCTTCGTCTTTACCAGTGCCGGCCCTGTGCGGGCTATCAGCCATGACCCACTCCAATCCCCCGGTGAAGAGGTCCGGCTGCTTGAACCAATGAAGCCCACCCTAGCCGCAGGGGATGCCTCCTTAGATGTCACTTTTCCTCAAGAAATCGGCAGTTTCCACGCATCCCGTCCAGGCAGTACCCGGCGGGCAGGGCCGTGGCCTTCAGGCGGGCAGGGTCCGGTCCAGTGAATCGAGGAGCCGCCGCACGGAGCCGCCCAGGTTCCACTCAGTGGCGAGGCGCTCCAGCTCGGTGCGGGGCTCTCCGGTGACGGGGCGCAGTTGGGCGCCGGCCTCTTCCAGGGTGGGCAGCTTGAGGTCCCGGACAAGGCGCACGACGGCGGGCGCGGCCGTGAGGTAGTCCGCGGCGGCCTCCAGCCTGGCCCGGACAGGTGACGAGAGTCCGCTGCGGGCGTCTGCTGCTGCTTCCAGCAGGTTTTCGAGGGTTCCGTACTTCAAGAGCAATGTGGACGCCGTTTTTTCGCCTATTCCCGCCACACCGGGCAGCCCGTCCGAGGCGTCGCCGCGGAGGGTGGCGTAGTCCGCGTACTGCTGGGGCAACACCCGGTACTTTCCCACCACCACTTCCTCGGTCATCACCTCCAGGTTCCTCATGCCACGGGCGGTGTAGATGACGCGCACCTGGCGCCCGTCGTCGCAGACCTGGAAAAGGTCACGGTCCCCCGTGACCACGTCTACGGGAATGCCGGCATGGCTGGCGTAGGTGCCCACAACGTCGTCGGCCTCGTGCTCCGCCGCACCGACGATGGCGATTCCTGCCAGCCCCAGGACCGTCCGGATCATGGGCAGCTGCGCCTCGAGTGCATCCGGCACCACCTCCACGTCAGGAGCGCCAGTGTTCGCCTCGGCCACGCGGTGGGCCTTATAGGTGGGGAGAAGGTCCACCCGCCATTGTGGCCGCCAGTCGTCATCCCAGCAGGCAATGAGGTGGGTGGCCCCGTAGTCGGTGGTGAGCCGGGCGATCATGTCCAGGAGGCCCCGGACCGCGTTGACGGGCGTCCCGTCCGGGCGGCGGATTGAATCGGGCAGGCCGTAGAAGGCACGGAAGTAGAGCGAGGCGGTGTCCAGCAGCATCAGGCGGTCAGGCATACCTGATCCTGACACGGAAGAGGGCGTCCCGGGGCAGGACGGGGCGGCCGCCACGCCGCCGGCCCGCTTGCGGGTGGCGGAACATCGGGCACAATGTGCTTTATGGGGCGTTGGAGCGAGGACAGGGTGGCCGGCGCCGCGCCCGATGCCGCATCCCTGGCCGCCGCCCGCAAGCTCGCACGCCCGGGGCCCTGGTCCGGCACCGGCAGCAACGACGTACTGGTCTGGGGCAAATGCCAGGGCAGCGGAAAGGCGCCCTACGAGGTGAGCGTTGACCTCGCCGCCCCCGCCTACCGCTGCTCCTGCCCCAGCCGGAAGTTCCCCTGCAAGCACGCGCTTGCCCTCCTGTTGCTGTGGTCACGGGGAGAAGCGGCCGACGACGGCGTGGAGGCTGCAGGCTTCGCCCGGGAATGGGCGGCCCAGCGTGCGGACCGGGCAACAGTGCGTGAGCGGCGCCAGCCAGAGCAGCCGGCCGATCCGGCGGCGCAGGCCAAGAGGCTGGCCGACCGGCTGGCACTGATGGACGCCGGCATCAGCGACTTCTCCCGCTGGCTGGCCGACCTGGTCCGGACCGGGATGGCCTCCGCCCGGACCCAGCCGTATTCCTGGTGGGACGGGGCGGCTGCCCGCCTGGTGGACGCCCAACTCCCTGGACTGGCCGAACAAGTGCGCGCCATGGGCTCGGACATCCATGCCCGCAGCGACTGGACCGACCACCTCCTCCACCGGGCTGGCCGCTGGTGGGCGCTCACCAAGGCCTGGCGCATGCGGGAGCACCTGACCGCTGTGGAGCTGGCCGACCTCCGCGTGGCCATTGGCTGGACGGTGCCCGCAGCGGAAGTCCAGGGAACAGGGGCGTTGCCGGGGCCTTGGCTGGTACTCGGCGCCCACCGCAGCGACGACGGGCGGCTCCAGCAGCAGCGGACCTGGCTGCGCGGGCCGGACGGAACAGTGGTTCTCCTCCTTGATTTCGCTGCCCGCAGCGAATCCCTGGCGACGCCCCAACTCGCCGGGGCCGTGCTGGACGCCACGGTGGCCCTGTACCCCGGATCGGCACCTCAGAGGGCAATGTTTGCCGGCACAGTGGGCCCGCGTGGAACGGCTGAAACCCTGGGCGGGGGAAGCAGTATCGCCTCGGCACTCGCAGACGAGTCAGCCGCCGTCGCCCTGTCCCCGTGGCGGGAGCGCCACCCGGTGCTGCTCGCCGGAGTGTGCGTCTGCACCGCTGGTTCCGGGTGGCTTCGGGACGAAACCGGCGATGCACTCCCCATGGTCGATGCGCCCCTGGACTCCCTGCTCGCCCTCACCGGCGGCCATCCGGTAGACCTTTTCGGCGAACTGGAGGAGGGCCGCGTGCGCCCGCTGTCCGTCGTCGTTAATGGTGCGGTGGTGACGCCATGACCTGGCCCGAGGAGCTGCGGGCTGCCGCCCTGGTGGGGACTGCCCGGCACGCGGCGCCTTCCCCGCCCGCGGAGCTGGGCGTCCGCCCGCCTGAAGGGCTGCCGGCCGAGGAATTACTCCTGGACCAGGCCGCGCTCGCCGACGCCGTCATCCGCGCCGCCCGGATTCCCCGCCGCCTGGATCCCACCACATTGGCCGCGCCGGCGCCACCGGACGATTGCCCCCAGGCACAAGGCGAAGCCGCCCGGCTGTTGGACCTCCTGCTCACCCAGCCGCCGGTGGGGGCGGAACTGCGGACCCAACTGGTGGCGGACTGGCTGCAATACGCCACCGCTTCAGGGTTGCGGGTTCCGCACCGGCTCCTCCCTCCACTCCTTACGGTGGCGGATTCCAAATCATCGGTGGCGGAACACTTGCACCCGGCCATCGGAACCCGGGGCCGCTGGCTGCAGGGCATGCTGGCCGGCAACCAAGGGAGCAGCGACATGCCGGGCGAACACCAGCAGGCTCCGGCAGCGGATGACTGGGCAGAACTGGCGGCCGCTGACGCCACCACGGAACTGGAACGGCTCCGCCGCACCGATCCGGCGGCAGCGCGCAGGCAGCTTGGCGAGCACTGGGAGGGCATGGCCGCCCGGGAGCGTGCCGCCCACCTTGCTGTGTTTGCCACAAACCTGGGTTCCGCCGACGAGGAACTGCTGGAACGGGCCCTGGACAGCAAAGCCAAAAGCGTCCGGGACACCGCCGCCGGCCTGCTCGACCGGCTGCCGGACAGCGCCCGCGCCGCCCGGATGGCCGCCAGGCTCCGCCCGTTGCTCCGGCTTGGCGGCGTGCTGCGCCAACACCTCGACGTCGAGCTCCCGCCGGAACCGGACGCCGCCGCGCTCCGGGACGGAATCCCCGCCGATCCCCGCAGCGGCGAACCCGACCGGCTGGCGCGGCTTGATGCCATCATCCGCGGCGCCCCGCTCGATACCTGGACAGCGGTTGCCGGCCGCAGCCCGGCGTCGGTCCTTGCGCTACTCAAAGGCGAAACCCGCGTGCTCGAGGCCATTGCGTCCACTGCTGCCCTGCGGGCTGACCTTGAGTGGGTGCGGGCACTGCTGGATGACCGCCTGGACCTGCGCCTGCTGGCATGCCTGCCGCCGGCTGAGCGCGAGGAACGGCTGCTGCGGCATCTCCGGAGCGGCGCGGCGCAGCCCTTCGCACTGGTTGAACCGCTCCGCAGCCTTCCCCGTCCGTGGGGAGCCCCGCTGGCCGCCGCCGTGCTGGAGCAGATCACCGCCAAAAACGGCGGCCAGCTGGCGGTCATGCTGGCCGGCACCCTTCCAGCGGCGCTTCCGCCCGAGGCGGCCGGGGAATGCCGGCAGCTGCTGGAGCGCTCCGACGACGACGCCGGCCGGCGCCGCGTGCTCCGCGACGCCGTGCAATACCACTCGTTCCGACAATCCCTGACGGAGGCTTTCCGATGACCGATGCCCAGCCCACCCAGGGTGTTCTCCGCGCCCACGCCGAAAACGCCTACGCCGGGGAGCTCGCAGCCCTCGCCGCCGCCGACGACCGGCCCCGGCCGCCCAGCTGGCGGCTGTCCCCCTGGGCCGTCACCACCTACATCCTCGGCGGCACCCTGCCCAACGGCGTCCCCATCACGCCCAAGTACCTGGGGTCGGAACGGCTCGTGGAAATCGCCGTGGCATCCCTGGCCACGGACCGGGCCCTCCTGCTGCTGGGCGTGCCCGGCACGGCAAAGACGTGGCTCGGCGAACACCTTGCGGCGGCCATCTCGGGAACGTCCACCCTGGTGGTGCAGGGCACCGCCGGCACTCCGGAAGAGGCACTGCGCTATGGCTGGAACTATGCCCGCCTGCTCGCCGACGGACCGTCCCGCGCCGCCCTCGTTCCCGGGCCGGTGATGCGCGCCATGGAGTCCGGGAGCCTGGTGCGGGTGGAGGAACTCACCAGGATCCCCTCGGACGTGCAGGACTCCCTCATCACCATCCTCAGTGAAAAGAGCCTGCCCATTCCCGAACTCAATGAAGAGGTCCAGGCACGTAAGGGGTTCAACATCATCGCCACGGCCAACAACCGGGACAAAGGCGTCAACGACCTCTCCTCGGCACTCCGCCGCCGGTTCAACACGGTGGTGCTGCCGCTCCCGGACAGCATGGAACAGGAGGTGGAGATCGTCACCACCCGCGTCCGCAGCCTTGGCGAGGCCCTTGAACTGCCGGCGGACCTGGCGGCACTCTCCGAGGTCCGCCGGGTGGTGACGGTGATGCGGGAGCTCCGTGCCGGAGTGACACAGGACCAGCGGACCACCATCAAATCTCCCTCCGCCACGTTGTCCACCGCGGAAGCCATCTCGGTGATGACCAACGGCCTCTCCCTGGCTGCCCATTTCGGGGACGGAACGGTCCGCGCACAGGACGTGGCCGCCAGCCTGGTGGGCGCCGTGGTCAAGGACCCCGTGCAGGACCGGGTGATCTGGCAGGAATACCTCGAAACCGTGGTGCGGAACCGGCCGGAGTGGAAGGACCTCTACCGGGCCTGCCGTGACCTCGAATCGTCGAACTAGGCCGGGATTCCTTCAACCATGACAGAGGTCCACGTCCTCGGGATCCGGCATCACGGCCCCGGCTCGGCGCACTCCGTGGCCGAGGCGCTCGCCGCCCTCCGGCCCGATCTGGTGCTTGTGGAGGGGCCACCGGAACTGGACCAGGTGATCCCCCTCCTCAATGACCCGGAGATGCTCCCGCCGGTGGCCGGGCTGATCTATGTCCCCGATGAACCCCGGCTGGCCTCCTTCTACCCGATGGCCGCGTTCTCCCCGGAATGGGTGGCCATCCGCTGGGCACTGTCCACCGGCACCCCGGTGCGGGCCATCGACCTTCCCGCGGCGCACGCTTTTGCCCTGCAACTGGCAGCTGAGCCTGCCGTGCAGCTGCCTGCCGTGCAGCTGCCAGCCGGGGCGCTGCCAGAGGAGGAGCTGCCAGAGGAGGACTTGTCAAAGGAGGAGCCGCCAGCCACGGCGCCCTCAGCGGAGGACGACGGCGGTACCCCCGGCGCGGTGTCACGCCCCTACCGGCCGGATGCCATCGGTATCCTTGCACGCGCCGCCGGGTACAGTGACGCCGAGCGCTGGTGGGAAGACGCCGTCGAGCACCGCCACAGCGACCCCGTTGAGCGGTTCGCCGCACTCACCGACGCGATTGCCGAGATCCGCGCCGCCGATGACAGGCCCGCCCACCATCCGGATGTGGTGGAGAACAACCGGCGGGAGGCTTGGATGCGGCGGCTGCTGCGGGCCGCGCTCCGCGAGGGGCACGCCCGGATTGTTGTGGTGTGCGGTGCGTTCCATGCCCCGGCGCTGGTGCCCGCGGGCTTCCCTCCGGCCTCGGCCGACAACAAGGTGCTGGCCGGCCTGCCCAAAACAAAGGTTGCCGTCACCTGGGTTCCGTGGACCTCCGGCCGGCTCAGCCTCGCCAGCGGCTACGGTGCCGGCGTCACGGCGCCCGGCTGGTACCAGCATCTTTTCACCCACTGGATGGGCCGGGATCCCGGCACGGACGTATCCACCACCTGGCTGGTCCGGGTAGCGCGCGCCCTGCGGGTCGAGAACCTGGACGCGTCGACGGCTTCCGTGGTAGAGGCCAGCCGGATGGCCAACGCGCTCGCCGCCGTCCGCGGCCGGCCCAGCCCGGGGCTGGCAGAACTTGATGATGCCGCGCAGGCGGTGCTGTGTGACGGGTCGGTGCTGCCGCTGGCCCTGGTGCACCGTGAACTGACCGTGGGGCTCGAGCTGGGAAGCGTCCCGGATTCCGCCCCCACCGTCCCCCTCGCCGCCGATATTGCCGCCACCCAGCGCAGGCTGCGGTGGAAGCCAAGCGCCGTGGAGGAGGTCCTGACCCTTGACCTGCGCAAGCCCGCCCAACTGGCCCGCTCGGTGCTGCTGCACCGGCTGGCACTGCTCGGAGTGGACTGGGGAATCCCCACCGAAACGGGCCGGACCCTGGGAACGTTCAAGGAGGCGTGGACGCTGCAGTGGAAGCCGGAACTCGCCATTGCCGTGGTGGAGGCCAGCCGCTACGGCACCACCGTGGCCGCGGCTGCCGCAGCCTGCGTCTCCGAAACCGCACGGGAAGACGGCAGCCTGGCCAGCCTGGGTGAACTGCTCGCATACTGCCTCCTCGCCGACCTGCCCGAGGGACTTAATGCGGTGGTGGCGGTCCTCGCCGAGCGGACCGCCCTGCAGCAGGACGTCGCCCCGCTGTTGCAAACCATCGCGCCCCTGGCCCGCACCTGCCGGTACGGCAACGTCCGTGGCGTCGACGTGACTGGCGTGCGGAAGATCCTGGACACCACCGTAGTCCGGGCCTGCGTGGGCCTGCCCACCGCCTGCGCAGGCCTGGATGATGAAGCTGCCGAGGAGATGCGCCGCGCCGTTGACTCAGCCCAGCAGGGCCTCTCGCTGGTGCCGGAACTGCCCCTGGGTGACTGGCACCGGGCGCTGGCCGCCGTCGCAGGTTCGGACGTGGTCCATGGTTCGGTGGCGGGAAGGGCCACCCGGCTCCTGCTGGACGCGGGACTGGTGGAAACCGACGAGGTTGCCGCCAGGCTTAGCCGCCGCCTGTCCATCGCCGCTCCAGCCAGGGAAGCCGCCGCCTGGCTGGACGGCCTGGTCTCCGGCGACGCCACCCTTCTGATTTACGACCGGCGCCTCCTGCAGCTCGTGGACGGCTGGGTGGCAGGCGTTGACGAGGACATCTTTGCCGATGTCCTGCCGCTCCTGCGGAGGACATTCTCGGCGTTCAGCCAGCCGGAACGGCGGGAGATCGGCGAACAGGTCAGCAGGATGGGCGGCACCGTCCAGGCCGGAAGTGATAAAACACTGGACCTCGCCGCGGCCGGGCCGGCGGTCCGGACGGTGGCCCGGTATCTCGGATGGGACGTGGTGGCGTGACAGATCCGGATAACAACAGCCGCACCCGCCTCGGCCGGTGGCGGCTGGTGCTCGGCGGGCACCGGGCGGACGGGGTTACTGACGGCAACGGCAACCGGGTGGAACTATCGGCCGCCGACAGCCGGCGGGACCAGGCCCTGGAGGATCTCTACGGGGACGAGCAGCGCCGCCGCGGGGGCCTGGGCGCGTCCAGCCCCCGGGTGTCCCGCTGGCTGGGCGACATCCGCGGGTACTTCCCGTCCAGTGTGGTGCAGGTCATGCAGGCTGACGCGATGGACCGGCTGGGACTGCGGCAACTGCTCCTGGAGCCGGAGATGCTGCGGACAGTACAGCCCGACGTCGGCCTTGTCAGTACGCTGATCGGCCTCGGCCGGGTGATCCCCGAGCACTCCCGCGAGACGGCCAGGGCTGTGGTGCGGCAGGTGACGGACGAACTGGAGGAGCGGCTGCGTGCCAGGACCATCCAGGCGGTCACCGGCGCGCTGAACCGGGCCGCCCGGACCAGTCGGCCCCGGCACCAGGACATCGACTGGAACAGGACCATCGCCGCGAACCTCAAGCACTACCAGCCCAGGTACCGCACCGTTATTCCGGAACGGCTGGTGGGCCACGCCCGGCGCAGCACCG
>Ga0307409_100000990_pt1 | contig 13277 bp, 10 predicted proteins | sample 322Ometagenome_2_FD_203888 | JGI IMG/M metagenome (GOLD analysis project Ga0307409, IMG submission 203888) | Maize rhizosphere microbial communities from greenhouse at UC Davis, California, United States - 322HYB-O-2 | ecosystem: Host-associated > Plants > Roots > Rhizosphere > Soil | place...
AACCGCCCACACTACCGAATCAGTCAAGGCGCCGAGGCTGTCGCGATGAGAGGTGATCGTCAGCCCCTGTGCTAACGGTGCAAGATTGGCCGCGTCGTAGACCGCGAGATCGAGTCGCACGTTGTTCCCGATCCCGACAACAGTCCCCAGCAGTGTGCTTTTGGCACCGAGACGTCGGGCCAGCGCACTTGCATCGGCCGGCGAATTGATCGGCCGCTCGTTTGTCTGGTGAACGATCCTGAGCGGATCCGCGGTAGTGATCCCGCCGACACCGTTGAGGCTGGCACCCACTGTCGTCGCCAAATCCCGGCCTAATCGGCTTAGCGCGGTATCACCGGCGGGAGCACGAAAAGGAAGAACGGCCATCGCCGCCACGGCGGGTGTCACCGGTAGATCGGCGGTTGCCCTCCGAACCAGGAGTCCCAATCCCACCGCAACTCCGACCGTGCCGAACGCGATGAGGATGGCACGCCGGAACTCGGTCCTTGCCCGAAGCAGAGGATGATGACTCCGCTGCGTCAGAGCCGTGGCAAAATCGTCCGGGGTGGTGAACCGATCGGCCGGGACCTTGGCCAGCGCCCGGTTGATCGCGTACTCCACGCCTTCGGGAACGGTCGCCCTCACCGTATGCAGCCGCGGTACCGGGTCCACGGCGTGCCGAGCCAGGATCGACTGTGCGGTGGGCCCGGTAAAGGGCGGCGCTCCGGCGAGCATCTCGTACGCGACACAGCCCAAGGCATAGATGTCAGTTCGGCCGTCGAGGCGGCTGCCGGGCGCGGACTGCTCCGGGCTCATGTAGGCCGGGGTACCCAGGGCCAGGCCGGTCTCGGTCAGCCGTTCGCCCCCGGCAACGTCGAGCGCCCGGGCGATCCCGAAGTCGGCAACGAGAGGGTGAGCCGGAGCACCGCTGGTTTCAGCGGCGGACAGCAGGATGTTCTCCGGCTTGATGTCCCGATGAATAACTCCCTCCCGGTGCGCGTAGGTGAGTGCGTTGGCCACCGATCGGACGATCGCAATGACCTCAGGGATGGGGAGCTGTCCTTCCCGCTCCAGCCGCTGCCGGAGCGATTCGCCTTCGACGTAAGGCATGGCGTAGTAGAGATAGCCGCCCGCTTCGCCGGAGTCGTGGAGCGAGAGAATGTGGGGGTGGGTGAGCCGGGCCGAGATTGCGATCTCGCGAATGAACCGCTCATTGCCGAGTGACGCGGCCAGCTCCGGCCGAAGCACCTTGAGCGCTACACGCCGTTGATGTCGTACGTCGCGCGCCAGATATACCGTGGCCATCCCGCCGCGGCCCAGCTCGCGCTCGAGCACGTACCGGTCCTGCAGGGAAACGGCCAGGGATTCGTAGGTCATGGCTGAGGATCGATCCCAAGAATCTGCCACCGATGCTGGAGGGCCGCCAGCAGGATGTCCCCGTGAGCGGCTGATATGACTTCTCCCCTCGACCGCCCCATCGAGCAGACACAAGCCGTGCTTGGGAGTATCCTTTCGAGGTATGCCCAAATCCGGTGGCAAGACTCCAAGCTCGAAGAAGAGCGGCTCCGAACTGCTGGTGGTCGATGGTCGCGAAATTGCGATCTCCAATCCAGACAAGGTGCTCTTCCCTGAGCGCCATTACACCAAGCTCGACCTGGTCCGCTACTACCTCGCGGTAGCAGAGGGGGCTCTGCGCGGGGCCGGCGGCCGGCCCAACATGCTGGTACGCTATCCCAACGGCCTTGGGGGGGAGCACTTCTATCAGAAGCGGGCCCCGGAGTCACGCCCCCCCTGGATAGAGGTGGTCTCGCTGCAGTTCCCTTCGGGCAGGAGCGCCGACGAAGTGGTGCCGCGTGATGCCGGCACACTCGCCTGGCTGGCCAATCTGGGCTGTCTCGAGCTGCATCCGCATCCAGTCCGGGCGGAGGACCTGGACCATCCCGACGAGCTTCGGGTGGACCTCGACCCGGTGCCCGGAGTCACCTGGGAGCAGGTGCGTGAGGTGGCTGGAGTCGTGGATGCTGCGCTGAAGGACTACGGTCTGGTGGGGTGGCCCAAGACCTCAGGCTCCCGCGGCATTCACGTCAACGTTCGAATCGAGCCGCGCTGGAGCTTCGACCAGGTGCGGCGGGCCGCGCTGGCCTTGGCCCGTGAAGTCGAACGACGGGCACCCGCCATTGCCACGAGCAAGTGGTGGAAGGAAGAGCGTCACGGCGTGTTCGTGGACTACAACCAGAACGCCAAGGATCGCACGGTGGCCTCCGCCTACTCGGTGCGGCCAAAGCCCGAGGCTCCGGTGTCAGCGCCGCTCAGCTGGGAGGAAGTGGGGACCTGTGAGCCCGGTGATTTCACCCTGGCCACGATGCCCGCTCGCTTTGCCGAGATTGGGGACCGACATAGAGGCATTGACCAGCACGCCGGGTCGCTCGATCAGCTGCTGGAGCTTTCAGGCCGTCACGAGCGGGATGGTCTGGGTGACGCCCCCTGGCCACCCCACTACCAGAAGCAGCGCGGTGAGCCGGCCCGAGTACAGCCCTCCAAGCGCCGCACCTCCAAGCATCCACTGATCGAGATCGGTCGCGCGCAGCGCAAAGAGGACGCGCTTGCCGGACTGGAGCGCTGGAAGGAACGGCATCCCGCAGCCGCCGCCCACCTGCAGCCCGCCGATGTCCTAGTCGACGCCATGCGTGGCCGATTCACCACCTGGACTCGCATTCGGGTCAACCTACAACACGTTCCACCGGAGCTGCGACCGGTTCAGGAGCCGCTCGATCCGGACGAGAAGACCTTGTCGAGGTCGTAGGCGCGGGTCACCTCGAGCTGATCGTAGCGGCAGTCTTCCGGCCACTTGTCGGGCCGCCAGCGGAGAAACGTGGTGGCATGCCGAAACCGGTCGCCCTGCAGGTGATCGTACTTGACCTCGACCACTCGCTCGATCCGGAGCGGCTCCCAAGAGAGATTTTTCCCGGCGCTCCAGCGGCTCTGAGCTCCCGGCATCCGGTCAGTCTCGCTTCCATCGACTTGGGCCCAATCCTTCCAGGGATGGTTTTCGAAGGCGTTTTCCCGAAGCGGAGCGAGCTCCGCCGCCAGCTCGCGTCGCATGGCCATGGTAAACGAGGACGTCACCCCGACGTGCTGGAGCACTCCTCGCTTGTCATAAAGCCCCAGCAGCAGGGATCCCACCACACCCTTCCCGGTCTTGTGCCAGCGGAAGCCGGCCACAACACAATCCGCGGTGCGGACGTGCTTGATCTTGAGCATGGCGCGTTTGCCCGGCTGGTAGGGGATGTCCGCCGGCTTCGCGATGACACCGTCCAGGCCGGCGCCCTCGAACTGATCCAGCCACTTGAGCGCCTTCTGCCGATCGGTGGTCATGGGGGTGAGGTAAACCGGAGGGCCCAGCCTGCCGGCTAGACGTTCCAGCTGCTCTCTCCGCTCCGTCTGCGGCGCACCCATGAAGCTCTTCCCCTTCGCCGCCAGCAGGTCGAAAGCGACGAAGGAAGCGGGTGTCTCCTTGGCCAGCTTGGCCACGCGCGACGCGGCAGGATGGAGCCGCAGCTGCAGGGCGTCAAAGTCCAGCCCGTGCGGGGTCATGATCACGATCTCACCATCCAGCACGCAGTCAGCGGGCAGTGTGGCGAGCAGGCTGTCGTGCAGCTCCGGGAAGTACCGGTCGAAGGGTCGAAGGTCTCGGCTCTGGAGGTACACATCCGAGCCGCTCCGGAACACTATGGACCGAAAGCCGTCCCACTTGGGCTCGTAGAGATAATGTCCGGCCGGGGGCAGTGTGTCGGCCAGTTTGGCCAGCATCGGCTCGATCGGTGGCGCAAGGGCCGAGGCGGTCGTATCAGACCTGGGGCTCATGTTTTCAAGTTACTACTCACCGGCGGGACCGTAATACCGATCTTCGATGGTGCTGGAGGTTGCGGCTGCGCTCGCTACCAGCTGAGCCAGTAACTGGCTTTCACCGCGAGCACGTTGCGTGACTCACCCCCGGTGAAGAGGGCGTCCACGTCGCGGCCCAGGCGAAGATTGCCGAACGAGTCCTCATTCTCCCGGTTCTGCTGCCAGACCAGGAAGAAGGTCGACCCGGGGCTCCACTCCCAGCGCAGCACCGCATTGGCCCGAAGCGAGCGGATGGTGAAGTCTTGCTCCGGCACGGTGAAGGTTGCTCCGCCGTCGCCAGGATCAATCTGGCTGCCTTGGGCCGTGCTGGTGATGGCCCCTTTGTCTCGGCCGTACACCGCGAAATCGTAGGTCCGGGGCCTGACGAACTCCTTGAGATCGATGAAATCACCAGCGGAGATGAGCGGTTGCAGGAAGAGCTGCAGGCTCAGCGCCGGTGTGAAGGTCCAGTCCAGGCGGGTGATCATCGACACCTCCCGCTGATCCAGTGTGGCAAAGACGTAGCGCGAGCCGAACGTGCCCATGGCGGCCGGATCGGACACACTGGTGACATACTGGGCCTGGGTCCGATATAACGTCAGCGCGGGACCGAGGCTCAGGTGAAATGCGGGCGAGGGCCGGACACTCAGCGTCAGGTCGGCTTTGGTCTGATGCTCGTCAGCCGTGGTCCAGGACTGAGTGAAATTTCCAGTGAGCCTGGTGGTCTTGCGGGAGTCGGAGTTGACCGTCAGCCGTACATCGCCAAAGCGGGGTTGTCGTGCCAGCGGCCCTCCCCGAGTGAGGCGGTCGTCGTATACCGGTGGTGTATAGTCCCCCCGCAGCTCAAAATCCCAGAAGTTTTTCAGCTGGCCCGAGAGGATCAGACCGTACGAGCCGTAAAGCAGATCGCCGTCGAAGTTCCACTGGTGATTGGTAAACGGGAAAATCCCATACCTACGGAACACGCGGCCGGGCTGCCGCTCCTGATACTCCAGGGCGATCGAGATGCCGCGCTGCGACGCTTCCGATTGGAAGCCGAGATCGTTCGACTCAAAGGCGGGACTGACCTCCTGATATACCAGTCCGCCCAGCCAGTGCCGGCCGCTGTTCTTGCCCAGCGCCAGCTGGTAGGCGTAGCCGGTGAGGGAGGTACGGGTCGGGTCGAAGTGGAAGCTCGTTGCATCGGGGCGCTGATAAAAGCGCGCGCTCGACTCTTGGGTACGGGCGATGGCCTCCGAAGTGCCGTGGACCGTGCTGATGCCGACTGAGCCATCCAGAGACCATGCCCGGTTGGACCATGAGTTGGTGAAGTCGGCCCCGAACAGGTACGCGTTGCTCCGCAGCAACGACTTGAGGTCAACGTCACTCTGGTCGCGATTGACCGCCGTAGCGATCACGCCGACCGTGCTGTTGCCCTCCCGGAGATCCTTCCGAACCCGTCCAACGAAGTAGTTGCTGAGCGGCTCCACTGGCGTGCTTACTCTGGCTCCCAACCCATCCACGTACCGGGCCTCCTCGCCGGCGGTGAGCGCGTCCAGCACGCCGATAGACCACCCGGTGCGGGTTCGGCCACTGAGCTTGGCAGCCGTGCGGATCGAGGTCTCGGTCGGTGCGTCGAGGAAGCTCACCCCATCTCCACCCAGACTCCGTTGCGGCTCCCGCCCGATTCGGCGGCTGAAGAAGAAGGTGGGGAAGCCGAAGCTGTTGGACGCCCGGATCCCGCCGAAGCGAAAGACATCGGCCCCCTCGACGAAGAACGGTCGCTTCTCCGGGAAGAAGGTCTCGAAGACGCTCAGGTTGACCACGGCGGGATCGACCTCGACCTGCCCGAAATCGGGATTGAGCGTGGCATTGAGCGTCAGATCGCTGGTCAGGCCGTACTTGAGATCCAGCCCGGCTGAACCGTCGTAGTCGTGGCCGCTGCGGAAGGGATCGCCCGCGGCCGTGGGCTCATAGGCAGCACGGGCCAGCAGATACGGTGCAAGCTCCAGGCGTCGCTGCGCCCGCAAGGGTCCGAGCCCCACCAGATGCGCGTACCGGCTCACTCCTCCAACTTCGCTCTTGGGCACGAAAGCAAACCAGTCCTCCTCACCCTTCCGGAGGATTTTTCGATAGAGCTGGATGCCCCAGGTTCCGTTCGAGGTGGAGGTGTACCGCAGCTGCGAGAGTGGGATCCGTATCTCCGCCACCCATCCGAGTGAGTCCACCTGCGTCGCGCTCTCCCAGACCGGGTCCCAGGAGTCATCCTCCTCACTCCCCTGGGCGGAGGAGCCGAGGATGCCGTCGAGGGTGGCACCCCCGGGCGTCACCCTGAAGCGGACGCCGCTCAGGTGGTCGTGGAAGGTGTCCAGGTAAACATCGAATTCGTCCGCCTGCACCTCATCATCCCGGCGGGCCAGCGCCGCCTTGATCCGGCTCGGCTCCCGATCGTGCAGCCGGGCCCCCACGTAGAGTGCATCGGTACCGATGAGTACCCGGACCTCCGTCGTCTCCGTGCCGGGCTGCCCCTCGGCCGGGTCGGTTTGGATGAAATCCGTGGCTGGTTCGGCGGCTGCCCAGGCCGTTTCCTTCAGGTGACCATCGATCGAGATGGTACCGTCGAGCCGTGCTGCACGGATCTCCCGCGCGCCGGCATGCCGGCTGGTGCGGATCGAGTCCCGAGGTGATGGGGTTTGGATGGCGGCAAGAACAGCACAGGCGAGCGGCATGAGTGGTACGCCGAGCATATGACTCCTGAGGTTTTGTGGCTAACGCTTGGACCTTTGATACGCCACCGCCTCGAAAGGTTGTCAGCTAGATTGGCACCGATGGTCTGTCAGCTTCCTGGAGCGAGCTCATGAACGAAACCGTGCAGTCGGCCCGCCTTCCACGGGGCCAGGTGCTCACCAAGAAATGGCCGGTGCTCACCTACGGGGAAACCCCCAAACTGGACCTCGCGAGCTGGAGCTTCCGCTGTGTTGGCTCGGTCCAGGAGCCGGTAGCCTGGAGCTGGCCGGAGTTTCTCGCGCTACCCCGAGCCCAGGTAACCTCGGATATCCACTGCGTCACCCGCTGGAGCCGGTTCGACAATCGGTGGGAGGGAGTGGCTGTCGCCGAGATACTCCGTCGCATTCGGATCCTGCCGGAGGCGACGGCAGTCATGGTCCACGCCGATCCCGACTACACCACGAACCTCTTGCTGGAGGACCTGGCCAGTGCAGACGCACTGCTTGCCTACAAGCACGATGGAGAGGACCTGGCGGTCGAGCATGGCGGACCGTGTCGGCTGGTGGTGCCACGGCTGTACTTCTGGAAGAGCGCCAAGTGGGTTCGGGGGTTCGAATTTCTCGACCACAATGCCCCGGGGTTCTGGGAGCAGAACGGGTATCACCTACGGGCCGACCCCTGGAGGGAAGAGCGCTACTCGGCGCAGGAGACCGATGCAATGCAGCGGATGCGGGCGGAATCGGCCCGACGCCGCCGCAAAGTTTGAGCGCAAGAAGCGGAGCGCCGGCTCGAGCCGCGGAGGCTAGACTGATCCTGACAGGAAGACCCGAAACCTGAAAGGATGACCATGAGCGGATTACTCTCCATCCCGGCAACTACAGAGCTCCAGTTCGCGGTAGGGCAGTGTTCTCTGGGATCTGTGCTGGTGGCCCAAGGAGAACGCGGCGTCTGCGCCATTCTCCTCGGCGATGAGCCCGAAGCTGTCATCCGGGAGCTGGCCGAGCGGTTCCCCCGGACCGAGCTCGTCCGCCGCGATGCGGATCTCACTGAGTTGGTCTCCCAGGTGGTCGGCCTGGTTGAGACTCCGGCGCGGCCGCTCGATCTGCTGCTCGACCTCCGGGGCACCACCTTCCAGCAGCGCGTCTGGCAGGCGCTGCGGGAAATTCCGGCTGGGACCACAGCGACCTACACGGAAGTGGCCAGCCGGATCGGGGCCCCGAGGGCCGTGCGAGCAGTGGCCCACGCCTGTGCCGTCAATGCCCTCGCAGTTGCGGTCCCCTGTCATCGGGTAGTTCGGAGCGACGGAGCTCTTTCGGGGTACCGGTGGGGAGTTGAGCGCAAGCGGCGGCTGCTGGAGTCGGAGGCCCGCTCATGAGCGCACCGGCCCGTGTCGCGGCACCACCTGCCGCCGACACCACTGTAGCAACCCGCCTCGAGCGGTTCGATTGGCCCCAGGCAGGTCGGGATCTCGACCAACAAGGGAATGCGGTGCTGACCGGCTTGATCTCACCGGACGAGTGCCAGGACCTCGCGGGCCTCTACGACGGGGAGCACGGCTTTCGGACTCGGGTGACAATGGCGCGGCACGGCTTTGGGCGGGGGGAGTACAAATATTTCGACTATCCGCTGCCGTCTCTGATCGCCCAGCTTCGACCGGCGCTCTACCCGCGGCTCGTCGGGGTCGCCAACCGGTGGAACGAAGCCATGGGATCGGTGGAACGGTATCCCGACGAGCACGCCGGGTTTCTTGGCCGCTGCCACGCCGCGGGGCAGCGGAGGCCGACCCCGCTGTTACTCCGATACGGGCCGGACGACTACAACTGCCTGCATCAGGACGTCTACGGGGAGCTTGTGTTCCCACTGCAGGTAGCAATCCTGCTGTCCGAGCCGGGCCGGGACTTCACCGGGGGAGAGTTCGTCATGACCGAACAGCGGCCGCGGATGCAGTCGCGGGCGGAGGTGGTGCCGCTCCGACAGGGAGACGCGGTGGTGTTCACCGTGCGCCAGCGGCCGGTCCAGGGAACGCGGGGAGTATATCGGGTGAATCTCCGGCACGGTGTCAGCCGGATCCGCTCAGGCCGACGCTACACTGCCGGCATCATCTTTCACGACGCGGCCTGAGGCCGCTGCGCCTGAAGAACTGCCTCGGAGACACGCGAGGCAGCGGCGCGCTGGAGCAGCAGATCCCGCTCCCGAGCGTTCCGGGTGAGTGCGGCCGCACGCTCGAACTCGGCTTTGGCCTCTTCGAGCCGCCCCAGTTTGGAGAGCAGATCGGCCCGCACTGCCGGAAGCAGGTGATAGCCTTCGAGCGTCCGCTCGGACACCAGGCTGTCGGCGAGCTCGAGTCCCGCCGCAGGGCCATATGCCATCCCAAGCGCAACCGCACGATTCAACTCTACCACCGGCGATGGCGTGAGCCGCGCCAGCTCAGCATAGAGGGAGGCAATCCGGCTCCAATCGGTGTCCTCCTGAACCCGCGCCCGCGCGTGACACGCCGCAATCGCGCCCTGCAGGGCGTAGGGCCCCTGAGCACCACCCAGGGCCTCCGCCCGCTCGAGTGCCGCCAGCCCCCGGCGAATGAGCAGCTGGTCCCATCGCGAGCGATCCTGATCCAGCAGTAGAATCGGCTCGCCCGATGGGCCAACCCGGGCGCGCAAACGCGACGCCTGGATTTCCATCAGCGCCACCAGCCCATGCACCTCGGCCTCCTGGGGAGCGAGCTCCGCCAGGATCCGGCCCAGGCGGAGCGCCTCCTCGCACAGCTGGGGCCGTATCCAGTCGTCCCCCGCCGTGGCCGAGTAACCCTCGTTGAACACCAGGTAAAGCACACCCAGGACGGAGGACAGGCGGGACTGGAGCTCGGCTCCGCGGGGCACTTCGAACGGAATCTGCGCGTCGGTCAGCGTCCGCTTGGCCCGCACAATTCGCTGCGCGATCGTGGGCTCGGGAGCCAGGAAGGCTCGTGCAATCTCCGCGGTGGTGAGGCCGCCTACCAGGCGCAGCGTCAGGGCCACCCGTGCCTCGGTTGAGAGCACCGGATGGCAAGCCATGAACATGAGACGGAGAAGGTCGTCTCCGATGTCGTCATCGATCGCCGCGTCCAGATCGGGCAGCGCCGCCTCCTGTCGCAGCTCCATCTCATGCCCGACCTGCACGTGCTTGCGATCCAGCATCTTGCCGCGGCGCAGCTGGTCGATGGCGCGGTGCTTGGCCGTAGCCATGAGCCACGCCCCGGGCTTGTCCGGTACGCCTGACTCGGGCCATCGCTCCAGGGCGGCGACCAGAGCATCCTGGGCCAGATCCTCGGCCAGGCCCACGTCTCCAACCAGCCGGGTCAGGGCTGCAATCAGCTTGGCTGACTCGATCCGCCAGACTGCGTCGATCGTTCGGTGGGTTTCGGCAGTAGTCACGGGTACGAATCAACAGGCTTTACCTCGCGATGCAAGACGAGTGTCACCGGGTCGACCCCGACAGGACTCGCGTCTTACGCGGCCCAGCGGCAGATTCGACGCTCACTTGGCCGTCGAGACCCCCATGCGACTTTGCCTCACCCTCGCCACAGCAGCTGGACTTCTCTGGTCGTCACCCGGCCAGGCCCAACGCCGCACCGGGACTTCCGGTGCCCCAGGCTGGGCGGCATACACCAGAGTCCTCGATGCGTTTGCTGCGGAGGACAGCGTGGTAGGCGCGAGTGCCGTGTACCTGCGCAATGGAACGATTGCGGCGCATCACGAGTACGGCTGGTCGGACCGGGCCCGTCGGGAGCGGGTCGAGGAGCGAACCATCTTTCACTGGGCGTCGATAACGAAGACGCTCACCGCCATTGCCATCATGCAGCTGCGGGACCGGGGCAAACTCTCGCTCGATGACAAGATCACTCGCTATGTCCCCGAGCTACGACAGGTACACGACCCCTTCGGGTCGGTCGACGACATCACTATCCGCATGCTGCTCTCCCACTCATCCGGATTTCAGGACCCAACCTGGCCGTATAAGAAGGGGCTGCCCTGGGAACCGTTCGAGCCGACCCGCTGGGAGCAGCTGGTGGCGATGATGCCGTACCAGGAGATCCTGTTCCGCCCCGGCTCCCGTTTCGGCTACAGCAACCCGGCATTCATTTATCTCGGCCGCGTCATCGAGCAGCTCAGCGGCGATCCCTATCAGAGTTATGTCCAGAAGAATATCTGGACTCCCCTGGGGCTCACGTCGAGCTACTTCGGCTCTACTCCGTATCACCTGGTCCGCTGGCGCTCCAATAACTACACCGTACGGCGCGATAGCTCAGCGGGCCTCCTGCTGGTGGCCAACGGCAAAGACTTCGATCCCGGGATTACGATCCCCAACAGCGGCTGGAACGCGCCACTCGCTGACCTGGCCAGATATGTCGGGTTTTTGTCGGGAGCGAGCCGCGACGAGATCCTTCCCCGTTCATCGCTCGACGAGATGTGGCGAGTCGTCGTGCCCAGAGGCGGTCAGGACGAGATCCCCGCATCGGTGGGGCTGTCCTTCTTTCTATTCCGGCTGGGAGGCGTGTCACTGGTGGGCCACACCGGCGATCAGGCAGGCTTCAGCTCGTTCTTCTATCTCCGACCAGACACCAGAACAGCCGTGATCACCGTTCTCAATACCGGCAACGAAGCAGATCCGAATCGTGAGGCGGAATGGACCAGGGTGAAGCGCGCGGCCATGGCACTGCTGGCCCCGTGAGGAGCCAGCAGTCACCTGGTCAATTAACGGGCTTGCGCGACCCGGGGTTCGGTTTCCTGTGCCTCGGCACCGGCGGGTAGATCGCAGTTGATCATCCAGGGGATGTTGAACCGGTCCACCAGCATGCCGAAGCGGGCGGCCCAGAAGGTCTTCTCGATCGGCATGGTGATGCTGCCCTGGTCGGCCAGAGCGTAGAATATCCGATCCGCTTCGGCCGGATCCTTCAGAATCAGCGAGACGTAAATACCGGCAGGCTTCTCATAGTGATCGGGTGGGCTGTCGGAAGCCAGCAGGACGGCGTCTCCTATGACAAGCCGGGCGTGCAGGACCCGCTGGTGCCACGAGGGGGGAACCTGATCGGCAATCGGCGACTCACCGTGGGTCATCAAGGTCTCGATTTTTCCGCCCAGCACCTTTTCGTACAGTCGGAACGCCTCTTCGCAGTTGCCATTGAAGTTGAGGTAGGGATGGGCTTGCACCGTAAGCTCCTCCAGTTGAGTGTGCGTCTTCAATTCGCTCGCCACCGCCGGGCTCTACTTCTTGGCCGAGACCTGCTGCCGAATCCGCTCTTCCTGTTCCCGCAGCTCCGGGGTGAATTCGGCGCCGAAATCTTCTGCCTCGAAGACCTGACGGATCTCGACCTCGCCCTCCCGGAACGGGGCCCGCTTCAGCCACTCGATGGCCTCTTCCTTTGACCTCACCTGCCACAGCCAGAACCCGGCGATCAGTTCCTTGGTCTCGGAAAAAGGTCCGTCAATCACGCTTCGCTTGTTGCCCGAAAATCTCACCCGCGCCCCCTTGGAGCTGGCCTGGAGCCCCTCGCCCGCGAGCATGACGCCGGCCTTGGCCAGCTCTTCATTGTACTTCCCCATCTCGGCCAGCAGCTCCTTGCTCGGAAGTACGCCGGCCTCGGAGGCCTGGTCGGCTTTGACGATCACCATGAAGCGCATGTTCATACTCCTGAATTGGTTGTAAGTAGGCTGGGCCCTCCCCACTGCTTCCTACTTAAGACGTCGAACGATTTGTCTCGAAATCGACACGGGCCTACGCCACTCGGGCCTTGAGGGATCGCTCCAACAGACGGCTCTCCTTGAACCGTTCGGTCAGGGCGGCAAAACCGGGGGTCGGGCCCTGCCAGAGAAGCTGGTCTACATCGTCAAACAGCCTCGCGTCGATTCTCAGGGTCGCGAGGTGCTTAAAGAGGAGGGCAAGCTCCTGTTTGTCGCCCAGGACAGTTCCGGGGAATTTCTCGATCGGGCCATACTGGTTCAGCAGCCGCGCGGCCGTGTTGCGGCCGATGCCGGGAATTCCGGGGTAGCCATCAGCAGCGTCTCCGACCAGAGCCAGGAAATCGGGAATTAGCAGCGGGTCCACCCCGAACTTCTCGCGCACAGCCGCAGCATTGCGGATGTTCCGGCTCTTCTGATCCACCTGAACCACCCGGTCGTCCCGGACACATTGAGCCAGATCCTTGTCAGGCGTCCAGATGCAGATCTTCTCGACTCTCTGGTCTTCTGCCGCAATCGAGGCGGCGGACGCGAGCGCGTCATCCGCCTCCAGCTCGACCATGGGCCACACGGCCACGCCCATGGCCGTGAGTGCCTCTTCCAGGGGAATGAACTGAGCCAGCAGTGCGGGCTCGATCCCCTCGCCCGTCTTGTAGCCGGGCCACAGCTCATTCCGGAAGGACTCGATCACGTGGTCCGTCGCCACGCCCAGGTGGGTTGCTCCGGTCTCGATCAGCTGCAGGACGGTATGCAGCACGCCCACGACCGCGCCGAACGGCCGGTCCGTACCCTTGGTAAAGCGTCGAAGCCCGTAGAAGTGGCGAAAAAGCTCGTAGGTACCATCGACGAGATGGACAATCATGCGGAACCGGTTATCGAGGATCGCGAAGGTTGCGGAAGGTAATCGAGAACCGGAGGGCATCCACCGCAGGAATGCTGTGCTCCCACTCGGAGCGGGATGACCCGCTGAGCAGGTAGGCAGATCGTGGCTCC
>Ga0307409_100000992_pt1 | contig 13265 bp, 10 predicted proteins | sample 322Ometagenome_2_FD_203888 | JGI IMG/M metagenome (GOLD analysis project Ga0307409, IMG submission 203888) | Maize rhizosphere microbial communities from greenhouse at UC Davis, California, United States - 322HYB-O-2 | ecosystem: Host-associated > Plants > Roots > Rhizosphere > Soil | place...
TCGATAAAGCGCATGCGAAAGAGCCGATAATCCCACTCGCGCAGCGGCAGGCGAAAGCGGCTGGAACCGCTACCATCCTGCAGCAACACCGCTTCTTGCGAGCGATCTTTGGTCGGGATCGATACCGGCGACATGTCCAGCCAACCAGGAGCCAGTTGAAGGTTGTACTGGCGGATTTGAGTCGAAAACATCGCCATGTTCAATTGAGCCTCCACGTAACCATCGGCAACATTATCGAGCATGGTGGAAGACAGAAGCACTCCGTCAGGGACATTCCCGCCGCGGCTAAACAGCGGATATCCTGCCGCCGCGGCAAGCGCGACGACTATCCCCAGGCCGACGACCAGTTTGCGCGCCGGCAAACGACTCTTTTGCCATAGCAAAGCTAACATACCGAGAGCCGCGAAGTAGCCGATTATGCCCAGCAACAAGGAACGGGTGGGCACATAAGTCGAGATAAATGATGGGCTAACGATGATCTGAGAAAAGATGGCATCGTCCCACCGGGTTCGCGGCGGCAACACATCCTCCCCGGCGGGGGCCACAAGCTTGCGCAAAAGCTTGGGCAGGCCTTCCCATTGAGCGAGCGGCGCTCGTCCAAGATCGAGGGCAAAATAGGTGATCCGGCCCTTGCCCCGGCTTCTCTCAACCAGGAGCGGAATTCCCGCCGATTCCAGGAGAACTTTGCCATCCAGCAAGCTTGAAACCTGTGCCCAGACTCCAGCGATTGGGGTTGCGGGTTCATCTTCGATAGTTTGCGGAGAGAAAGAGATCCGCTGGCTGCCGGTGACCCGCACCGGGAGAAACCGACTGAGTGATGTCTCCTGATAAAGCGCATAGTTAAGGCTGCCTATGATGACCATTCTGCCGCCCGCGGTGAGCCAGCTTTCCAAGGCAAACAGCTGCGCCCGCGAGAGCTCGCGCAAGGACTGGTCATACACAAACAGATGAGAAACCCCGAGCAGAGCTCTCGGATCCGACGGTAGCTCGCTCAGTGAAACAGCAACTAACCGATGGGGCAGGGCCGAGCCCAGAGATATGGAGAGCGAACTGGCTTCGCTCACCACCAGCATGAGCGGGGATGGCGAGAAGTATCGCCGCAGATCCAGCTCACGTGACGCGCTCCCGGCGGGGCTGATAAACGAGATCACCAGCGGCCGGCTGATGAAATCGGGATCGACGGTAAGTTGGATGGTTTTCCGCGACTGACCGGAGACAAAAAGATCCCGGCGATAATACAGCGGATAAGGAACGCCGCTCTTTGCAGCGCCGCCTTTCCAAACCTGAACTTCCACAAAGCCGTCGGCCGGACGGCCGGAGTTACTGACTTCTAGTTCCAGCGGAAACGGACGTCCCAGCTGAAATACCCCGTGAAAGCCCACACGTGGTTCGATGAGTATTTCACCGTAACTGAGAGATGTGAGAAGAAACGTTAATAGGAAGGAGCAAAGCAGAGCGGTTAGTCGCGGGCCGGCTTGAAATAGCTCAAGCGAAAAGTTAGGCAGCGCCAGAACCGACGGGCGAGGCCAATCTGCTATCTGGCCGCGGCTAAAAGCTTGAGCTGCCTTTCGGAGTGAAAAGGACATGATCCCTTTCCAGAAAGGCCCGCCCCACTACAGCAGAGATCAATCGATGTACTCGACGCTTAAGATCTCGAATGAACGCACGCCCGTGGGGGTCTGGACCTGAACCTCGTCCCCCTCGCTTTTGCCGATCAAAGCACGCGCAACGGGAGAACTAATAGAAATTTTTCCGTTCTTCGGCTCCGCCTCATGATCACCGACGATCTGGTATACCACCTTGTCGCCGGTGTCGCCATCGGCGAGCGCGACCGTCGCACCGAAAACCACCCTCTCGCCGGACAGTGTTGAGATATCTATTACCTGAGCGCGCGCCAGGCGGTCCTCGATCTCGCGAATCTGTATATCCAGCAACGATTGGCGTTCCTTGGCCGCATGAAACTCGGCATTTTCAGAAAGATCACCATGCCCGCGCGCCTCTTCGATTTCCCGAACGTTTTTAGGCCGCTCGACACTCTTCAGGCGCTTAAGTTCATCCATCAAGGACTGGTAACCCCGAGTAGTCATCGGGACACGCTCATCCTGTGTTGCCATACATTCAACTCCTATACAAAACAAAACCTCTCTGGATTGGCTCCTGAGAGGCTCTCGCTCGATCGCTTTACCTTCTTACCCGTGAAGCGCCGTTACCAACGGATGGTAGCATCCTCCGCGGTTAATTCAACTCTCTCCGGAAGGCACTTCCAATGGACCATCGAGGCGCTGGCGCAAGATTTGATAGGGACGGATTAGGCGCGTTTTACAGGGCCGAAAACATGACAGGCGATGCCGTGAAGATCGGCGTCGAAATCCAACGGCGGCTCCATCTGATCACAAATCGCCGCACGGTAAGCGCAACGCGGATGAAAGGCACACCCCGACGGAGGATTTACCGGACTGGGCACATCACCTTGCAACAACACCCGTTCCTTTTTCCCGTCAATCTCGGGGATCGGCACCGACGATAGCAGCGCTCGGGTATAAGGATGCTTAGCATCCCGATAAATCGTATCGCTCTGGGCTATTTCCACGACTTTGCCCAAATACATGATCGCTACCCGGTGGCTGATATGCTCGACCACTCTCAGATCATGCGAAATGAACAGATAGGTCAAATGCATCTTCTCTTGCAACTCTTGCAACAGATTGATGATCTGCGCCTGAATCGAAACATCCAGCGAAGACACCGGTTCATCGCAAACGATAAACTTGGGACCGACACCCAGCGCCCGGGCGATGCCGATACGTTGGCGTTGACCGCCGCTGAACTCATGCGGATAACGACCGTAATGGTCTTCGCGCAAACCGACTTGACGAAGCAGTTCAATCACCCGATCTCGTTTGGCCTTCCCCCTGGCGATTTTGTGAATTTCCAGGCCTTCGCCGACGATATCACCGACGCGCATCCGCGGATTGAGAGATGCATACGGATCTTGAAAGATAATTTGCATCTGCCGCCGCATGTCGCGGAGCTCGCGCTGCGACATGGCCAATAAGTTCTTACCGTCGAAGTAAACTTCACCGCTGGTGGGTTCAATCAGCCGCAAGATGGCCCGACCTAGGGTTGACTTGCCACAACCGGACTCCCCGACCAGACCCAGCGTCTCGCCTTGTTCGACACTAAGATTAACGCCGTCGACGGCTTTGACCACGTCTTTATTGCGCGAAAATAACGCTTGACCGACTGGAAAATGCTTTTTGAGATTGCGGATTTCTAACAGGCTCATGGTGATACCGGAATCACATCGAACAGAGAGATTTCGCCGGATTGCCTTTTTTCATATCGATCCCTGTCTCTGAACTTCTATTTCCCGCTCGAACTTTGGTTTCCATTCAGTGTGCGGAAAATGGCAGGCAACCGTATGGCCTGGCTCTTTCTCCAGGAGCTGCGGTTCGACCTGGGCGCATAGATCTGCCGCCCTAGGACAGCGATCGCGAAAACGGCAGCCACTCGGCAGATGTAACGGATTCGGCACCACCCCCGGGATTGCATCCAGGCGCTTTTTCTTCAAACGGCCGGTACCGGGGAGCGAATTTAATAGCCCCACAGTGTAGGGATGAAAGGGTCTGGTGAAAATCGCCCGGGCAGTGGCGCGCTCGACGATCTTGCCGCCATACATGATCGCAACCTCATCGGCTTGCTCCGCGACAACGCCGAGATCGTGGGTGATCAGTAACAGCGCCATGCCCAGCCGTTGTTGCAACTCCTTCATCAAATCCAGAATCTGGGCCTGAATGGTGACGTCAAGCGCCGTTGTTGGCTCGTCGGCGATTAACAAGCTCGGGTTGCAAGACAGCGCCATTGCGATCATGACTCTCTGGCGCATCCCGCCGCTCAATTGGTGCGGATAGGCATCGACCCGAGACTCCGGATCAGCGATCTTGACCAGGCGCAACATGTCAATGGTTTTTTGCCGGGTTTCTTTTTTTCCGAGCCCCTGATGAAGCCGGATCGCTTCGCCAATCTGGTTACCGACAGTGAAGACCGGATTAAGCGAGGTCATCGGCTCCTGAAAGATCATCGAGATTTCGTTGCCGCGGATTTTGCGCATCGCCTCGTTCTTAAACTTGAGTAGATCGCGCCCACGATAAAGAATCTCTCCACCGACGATTTTCCCCGGCGGCGAGGCGATCAGTCGCATGATCGAGAGCGAGGTCACACTCTTGCCGCAGCCGGACTCTCCGACCAAGCCCAGGGTCTTGCCTTCGTCAATCTCGAAGCTGATGCCGTCAATCGCCCGGACTTCACCTTCCGGGGTAAAGAAAGATGTGCGCAGATCCTTAACTTTAATTAGTTCGGCCATTTATTCGGGCTCGCGCAGACGGATTAATCAATGAAAAACGAGTTGCGAAACAACATATCATCTAAACCGCTTACGGCGAAGAGTGCGGCAGGATTTTACTCCAGCCGGCAAAATAAGCGGATATTACTTAGGCTGGAGCCATTGTCAAGTTAAGGAATGAGACTAGCGAGACTGAATTAAGTTACGCGCTCCTATTTCATCACGCCATCACCACGCGCTGCGCGCTTGTCTATTTCGCAGGGTAGGTCTTCGCCATCTGATCGATGAAACCGCTTTCGTCGAGTCGCCGCAGGATCCGGTCGTCCACCATATCTTCTACCTTTACCTTGTCGAGGGCAGGGTTACGGATCTTCATCAACCGCTGAATGTTGCGCAGTCCGTCGATCACTGGATAGGGTTTTCGGTCCACGCCATTGATTACGTCCTGATAGCCATCCTCGGCAAGCGATGGGTCCGCCAGTTTAAGGCGCTTGGTAATGGTTGCGATAACCGCGTTCTTGTTTGCCGGCGCGAGACAAAATGCGATGCTTTCCAAAAGTCCCTTCATGACGCTCTCCATGGTCTCGCGCTGTTCTTGCAGGAAAGCCCCGCGCGCCACCAAACCCTGGGAGGAAAACGGAATATTCTCCTTTTGCAGCTCTGCTAAAATCGTGAAGCCCTTCTGCTTCAGTCGCCGGCTAAAAACTCCATCCAACACCGTCGCATCGATTTGACCGCCTTCAAGAGCCTGAGTTGCGACGGTTTGATCGCCGATGACGACGAAAGTAATGTTATCCCTTTTAGCTTCTAAGCCTAATTGCTCCAAACCGAGCATAGCACCCAGCCAGACAGTTCCCGCCAGCGTCTGCACTCCGAAGCGTTTGCCCCGCAAATCTTTGGGCGTTTTGATGCTTGGAGCCGCGACCATATCGTAGCCCAGCCGGTTGGTGAGCGAGGCAATGATCTTTAAATCCGCTCCGCCGGCCACAGCCGTCAGGACAGTGGTCCCGCCCGTATATGCGGCGTGCACGTCTCCCGCCGTGAGCGCTGCAACCAGGACCGGCGCCTGGCGGATAAAGATCGCATTGACGGAGACGCCCTGCTTGGCGAAAAACCCGAGGTCTTCGGCAACCCAGAGAGGCGCCACTCTAGCATTCATCGCCGCATGGCCGATCACGAATTTCCGAGGCGCTGATGCGGCTTGCAATTGGATGCATGCGCTCGCGATCAGAAAGTTCATCCCGAAGAAGACAAGCATGATGCGCATTAATTTCGTCATGAACGTTACCCCTTCATACAATGGGTGCCGAGGGTCAAAATTGCCAGCCGGCGGTTTCCGTCATCGATTCCTTGCTGGTTAACGTTCAACTTCAGAATCGATGCCCGGTTGTTCCGCGGCTCTACTTGACGAACTGCTCCTGGGGAAAGTTTGCCGTGGCGACAACACCTCCGTCCACGACTAAGGGATGGCCGTAGATAAAATCAGAATCGTCGCTGACCAGAAACAGCGCAGCCTTGGCTTGATCCTCCGCGGTTCCCAAGCGGCCCGCCAGATTCTGGAAAGTGCGGCTTCCGGCCACGTCGTCGTCATAACCTACCGGCGACCCTGAACGGTTTGGCACTACGCAATTCACCCGAATCCTGTATGGCGAAAGCTGCACAGCCATGGCCCGAGTCAAGTTGATGACGCCACCCTTGGCAGCCGCATAAGCAATACCGTCAGTCCGACCGAGCATGCCAGAAGTCGAGCCAAAATTGACGATTCTTCCTCCGCGCCCCTGTTTGGCCATTTGCGCGGCAACGTGCTTCGTCACGAGATAAGGCCCCTTGAGACTCACCGCAATCACTTTATCGAACTCGTCTTCGGTGCTGGTGAAGATATCGGCATGATCTGTCAACGCCGCATTGTTAACCAGGATATCGATAGCGCCGAAACGCCCGACGACTTTTTGAACCATCTGTTGCACATCACTGGAATTGGCAACATCGCACAATACAAGCAGGGCTTCGTGTCCGCTGTTTTCGAGTTCCTCAACCACCGCCTGGCCGCGGCCTTCATGCGTCTCGATCACCGCGATTCTCGCTCCCTCATCAGCAAACAATTTGGCGATAGCTTTGCCGATATTTCTTCCGGCACCGGTAATCACCGCCACCTGGCTTTTCAATTTCATTTGATTCTCCTTCTATCGACCGGAGCTCCAGCGCAGCTGAACGATCTCGAACCGGTCGATCCCGTGTTCAGATTTTGAACTCGTCGGGCGCGCTGGCCGTTGCGATATCGAACGCATTCAATGTGCACGCGAGCATCGCATAATAGCCAACGGTGGCGGTGAGTTCGACCAGCCCGCGCTCGCCTAAGCGACCGTAAAGCGCTTGAAAGGTGGTTTCATTAACCCGGTGCGCGCGCAACACTTCGCGCACGAAACTGACAATCTGCGCGTCTTCGAAGGTAAAATCCTCGGCATCTTTGCCTTGGTGAACGGCGCGGATGATATCCAGGGAAATACCTGCCTTCTGCGCATGATTTACATGAGCGGACCATTCATGCTTGCATTGAAGCTCGCGCGCCGATACCAGCGCGGCCAACTCTATGATCTTCGGCTCCAAACTCGATTCGAAGCGCACGTAACTGCCCAGATGCGCAGTTCGAGCGGCAAGCTCCGGGCTGTGCAGAAGCGCCAGAAAGGGTCCGCCGACTACCCCGCGACTTTGCGCAATCGCGTCATAAATCGATTGGTGTTGCGGCTGCAAGTCTTCTTTCTTTTCGATTATAGCGATTCGGGCCATGGCTTTTCTCTCCTTGCACGAGTTTGTCTTGTAGGCTCGTGATAACGGTTCGCCGGCATTTCGTTAACCAGCATGACAGGTTAGGCAAAGCTCGTTCTTGCGGCAGCTTTTTTAGCGCATCAGGGCAGGCACTTCCTCAACTCGCAATGGATAACAGAATCTGGCTAAAAAAATTCAACCTGGGACCGAATTAGCAGAAACAACATGATCAGCGCAACCCCCGGAGCCGGGGATCAAGAACTTCGCGCAACCCTTCTCCGACCAGATAATAAGCGAGCACAGTGATGAAAATGGCGAAGCCCGGAAACACCGCCAGCCACCAAGCAAAGGTGGTGGTGCTGGCTTCCTGTAAAATCGAACCCCAGGTGACTAACTCGGCCGGCACGCCGATACCGAGGAAGCTAAGACTCGACTCGACCAGAATCGCACCGGCAATACCGAGCACCACCGAGACAATGACGGGGGCTAACGCGTTCGGCAGGATATGCTTGAACATTACGTTTCGATCAGTCACCCCGAGCGCAATGGCCGATGTCACGTAATCCTGGTTTCTGATTCTGAGAAACTCATTGCGAGTAAAGCGCGCGATCCCGACCCAACTCGTTGCCCCGATGATTGCCATCGTCAGAAAGATGCTCGGGGGAAGCAGCGCGGCGACCGTGATCAGAAGAAAGAATGTCGGGATCGACAGCATGATCTCGAAGAGACGCGAGATCACCAGGTCCACCCAACCGGCGAAATAACCTGCGATGGCGCCAAGAACGAGGCCGATGATCACCGCGATCCCGACCGCAACAAAGCCGATGGAAAGAGATATTCGTGACCCATGGATCATTCCTGCCATGACATCGCGCCCGAGCTTATCAGTGCCCAGCCAATGCTTTCCCGAAGGCGGCTCCAGCGGCTCGAGTAAATTGATGTTCGTTGGCCGATATGGAACCGGCGGAAAGAATGCCTGAGCGCCGTCAAGTTTCTTGAAGTCGACGTTCAGCAATTCTGGCGGCCAGTGCCCAACTCCGGCGGCGACCATGTAGCTGCGGAGAATCGGAAAGTAAGTATTGCCTCCGTAACGGAGATAATAGGGCTTGTCGTTGGCGAGAAAATCAGCGGATAACGCCATGCAGGCCAGGATGCAAACTACGTAAAATCCCGTGAGGGCGATCGAGTTGCGCTTGAAACGTTTCCAAACGTCGCGCCACAACCCGGCCGATGTGGTGGACTCGGCGCTCCCGATTTCTTCTGGAGCTGCTTGATTCGATTGCAGCGCGCTCATTGTTGCCGTCGACCAAAGACGATGCGCGGGTCTACTGCGGCAAGAAGCAGATCGGAGATCAGGATGCCGGTCAGGGTGAGAAGCGCGCTCACCGTAAAAAGCGCCAGCACTGTGGGATAGTCTCGCGCTAAAACCGATTCAAACCCAAGCTGTCCGAGCCCGGGAATCGAAAAGATCGTTTCAATAATGACGCTGCCGCCAATCAGCCCTGGCAGGATGGATGCTAATATAGTCACCTGCGGGATCAAGGAGTTGCGCAATACATGCTTGAGAATGACCCTCTTCTCGGGAAGTCCTTTGGCGCGGGCAACCTGGACATAATCCTGCGCGAGAACTTCCAGCATGCTCGCCCGCATATAACGCGATAATCCGGCAAAGCCATCGTACGAGAGCAGAACAACCGGCAAGAAGATGTGCCAGGCGCGATCTTCGAGCTTTCGCCAGATAGGCCAGTTATCGGAGAAGTCAATTGATTCCAGGCCGCCGGGCGGAAACAGATAGTAGAAGTCGCCGCCGCAAATAAAAACGATGGCCATGGTCGCGGCCCAAACCAACGGCACAGCAAACAAAATAAAAGCGGCCAAGGTCGTGACCTGGTCGCCAAAGGAATTTGGATGTGTCGCCGAATAGACGCCCAATGGAATGGCGACAAGATAAACCACCAATATGGACCAGAAATTTAATTTAATTGTGACCGGCAGGCGCTCGGCAATCTTCGACCAGACCGACTGATTGTCTTTAAACGATTCGCCGAAATTGAGCGTGCCGATATTTTTAAGCCACACCAGGTATTGGACATGAAGCGGTTTATCGAGTCCGTACTGCGCGCGCCATTGCGCAATGGCTTCGTCGACTGAGCCACGTTTCTCTACCGATATTCCAGCCCCCGCTGCCGCGCCGAGACCGCCTGCCGCGCGCAGTTCCGCGGGATCTCCGGGGGCAAGACGCATGATCAGAAATCCGATGAGGGTAATGCCGATAAAGGTAGGTACCATCAGCAACAGGCGTTTTATCAGATAGCCGGTCATTGCGCAGCGATGCTGTTTGCGTATTTTTGTTGCGCCAATGGCACCCACCAGTCGATCGGCTTTAGCCCGTCAGGAAATACTTCGACACCTTGGAAGCGACGATGCACCGCCGAAACGGTCTTACGGACATGAAGAAAAGTGTAAGGCTGTTCGTCATGCAGGATTTGTTGAAATTCCTTATAGAGCCCGATGCGTTTTTGCGGATCAAACTCCTGACGATACTGTTCCAGAATTTCATCCACACGCGGATTTTTGTAGCTGATCGCGTTGGACCCTTTGTTGGCGGCCTGAGAGGAGTGCCAGACCTGGTAGGCATCGGGTTCGGCAGTGGACATCGCCCAACCGAGCACTACCGCGTCAAACTGATGATTCTTGACGTCATTGAGAAATATGGTCCAGTCCAACTGACGCACGCTGGCGGCGATGCCGTGCTTGTTGAGTTCGTCCATGAGCACCAACGCGACACTTTCCCGCACCGTATTGCCGGCATTAATTTTAATTTCAAAACGCAGGGGAACTCTGTTGCCGTCGATGACCTTGTCAAGCACGCCATCACCGTCAGTGTCTTTCCAGCCGGCTTCATCGAGCAAGGCGAGCGCTTTGGCGGGATCGAAGGGATAACTCACGAGGGTTTTGTCATATTCCGGCCGGAAAAAATAAATCGGGCTGTCAACCACCTCGCCCAATCCGAACAGCACGGTATCGACGATTTGCTTGCGATTGGTGAGATACGTCATTGCCTGGCGCACTCGTTTGTCTCCAAATATCGGATGATCGTTATTCCATCCGATATAGGTGTAGGTGGGCGCGTAATACTCGTATTTTTTGAATTGTCGCTCAAATCGTTCGCTGCTCGTGCCGCGCACCACCTGCACCGGCTGCAAACTCTCCATATAATCCAAACTGCCGCTCTTAAGACGCGTGAGCGCCGCGTCCACGTTGTTGACCACGCGAAATTTAAGCCGATCGACATGGGGCTGGTCGATTCCTTCTTTACCGTTGCCCCAATAATCGGTGTCCCGCGTCAGTTCAGTTTCGCTGCCGGTTCGCCAGTGGCTGAACTTATACGGTCCGGAACCGAGCGGATGACGGTTGTAATTACGATTAAACACGTCGGCAAATTTCTTTACCTCAGCGGGTAACTTCGTCGGGTCTTGTGCTAGCTGCCGGACGGTAACCGAGTGCAAAAGATTCTCTCGGTCATAGTAATGACGCGGCATCACAATGACCCCGCCCAGCACACTCTCATTTAAAAAATAGGGTTCTCTGATGAAGAATCGGATCGTGTAAGGATCGACAAGCTGCGCATCGACGACGGAATTAAAATAGACCCTTAGAAACGGCGCGTTGACCAATGAGCACTTGATCGCCTTGACGCTAAAGAGGACGTCCTCACCGGTAACGGGGCGCCCATCCTGAAACCGCGCATTTTTTCGAATTTTGAAAGTGTAGCTAAGTTTATCCTGCGAAATTTCCGGTCTCGCTTCTGCGAGTAGCGGCTTCAACTCCAGAGTACGCGGGTCACGGCTTAAGAGACTCTCGAAGATATAACCGTTGATTTCGCTGGAACCGGCGTCATTGCTGGTGAGCGGATTGAGCTGTTCAGGGTCGCTGAGAGCGTGGATGATCAGCCAGTCACCGGTTGTCGGAGAGCCGGCGTTCTTGTCATCAACGATACTTTGAGAGTCACTGACGGTGATATCGGCCTGTTCACGACATCCTGCCAGCAGGAAACAAAGTAACAGGACTCCAACACCGCGCGCGCGAAACATCCCTAATGGCCTAGTGTCTCCAGCCGCAGTTCCTCAGCGTGAGCCGGTTTTTCTTGTGTAAAGATTTCCGGCGGGAGAGGCGCATTGACCTCGGGCTGTTGATAGCGGATATCGAGCTTTCTCTTCTGCAGCTGTGCTTCGATTTGGATCCTCGATGGAAATGGGCCAGCCGGCGTCGACACATAGTCCGAGAATTGGGCGCTTAACTCCACCGCGCCGGCATCATTAAAGCGTTTCCATTGGGTCGGCACGGGGGCTTGCGCCTCGAATGCGACCGAATCCTGCTTGAGTCCGTGTGGCGAGAACACCAGAGCCGGACCCTCCTGATGCACCGGCGCGCCTGTGTCAACCGGCGGCAAGCCCACCAATAACGCGGTCATTTCATCTAGTTCGAGAGGAATTTGCGTATAGCGAAGCAGATTTTCCGCATTTCGCGGACCGCGCACAAAGATTCCCTCGCGCGGGTGGTAGCCGATGATCTCTCGGTCATTAACGGTAACGATCAAAACTGCGCCGAGGAAGGTCAGGGTTTCTAGCCGTAGCCGGTCCGGCCGCTGAATCAACACTGCTTCTTGCACATTGCCCTTACCGTCCGGCCCGGCATAATCAAGGCGGGCCAAAGCACGCAATGAGCGGAATTGCTTTTGCCGCTCGCCTAGCGAGTGGATCAGCTCGCCGGCTTGCCATTGTTTGGCCGGAAGCTCTGGCTTCGCCGGCGGCGGTTTAACGCTGACACAGCCGTTAATCGTGCAAACTGCGGCCGCTAACAAGAAAACGAAATTCTGCACGCGAACGGATAATTCGCGCCGCAGAGCCGCCGTCAAATCTTTTTCTCCAAGCGCTCAATCTTATCACGGATTCGTTTGACTTGATCATCTTCTTTGGATTTCTGAATCGCCTCGCGATAGCGGGACAACGCAAGATCGGAATTTCCAAACCTTACATAGGCATCGCCGAGATGCTCGATGATGGTCGGATCGTCGACAGTAATAGCCACCGCGCGTTCTAACTGTTCGACGGCCCTGGCGTAGTCGCCTTTCTGAAAGTATACCCAGCCGAGACTGTCGATATAAAACCCGTCGTTAGGCTCAAGTTGCAATGCGCGCTGGATCAACTGTTCCGCTTCATCTAGGCGCACGCCCATCTCGGCCCAGGTGTACCCGAGATAGTTTAGCGCCGCGGCGTTCTTCGGGTTGAGCTCGATCGCCCGTTCCATGTTAGCGACGCTTTGCTCTTTGTTCTTGGCCTCGTCGTGCAGCGCTCCTAACTGAAAATAGGCCTGGTCACTCTTCGGGTCCAGGACGACGACGCGCTCCATTGCCTCGATCGCTTTGGGAAAATCCTTGGCTTTGCGGTACAAGGTTGAAAGAAACGCGTAGACTTCTTTGCGGTCACTTTTTTTACGGAGCACCGATTGAACCGAATCGATGGCTTTCTGTAACTGTTCCGTGCGTTCATAGAGATAAGCCATCTGCAAACGGCTGTCTAAGTACAGGTCGCTCTTCTCGGAAATCTTGGCAAATTCGCCGAGAGCCTTTTCATCCGCCTTTAATTCGACGTAAGTGGCGCCGAGATAATACCGCGCGCGATCGTTCTCGGGATCACCGGCCAGGACCAGATTGAACTCGGTAGCGGCCCGCTCGAAGTCGCCCTTTTCATAGGAAATGAGACCGATTTTGATCCGTGTTTCGCGCGGATCCGCTTCGCTGCTCTTCAAATTTTCAAATTGCGCCAGAGCATCATCGAGTTTGTTTTGGCCGACGTACAGTTCGCCAAGCCGTTTTCGCGCCCAGACATTCTGCGCGTTAAGTCCGAGCAATCTCTGGTAAGTCTGAATGGCATCTTCCGTCTTGCTTTGCAGTTCATAGACGAGCGCCAGATCCATCAGCACCGCTTCAGACTTGGGATTCAACTCCAAGGCTCTGCGGTAGCTCTGCTCGGCCGCTAAATAGAGCTTGCTCTTGGCGCGCACACGCCCGAGATAGTAGTGCCCCAGCACCGAGTCGTTGTCGAGCTTCAGCAGAGTATCAAGCATTTCAGTGGCGCGAGAGTTGTCGTCGCTT
>Ga0307409_100000993_pt1 | contig 13263 bp, 11 predicted proteins | sample 322Ometagenome_2_FD_203888 | JGI IMG/M metagenome (GOLD analysis project Ga0307409, IMG submission 203888) | Maize rhizosphere microbial communities from greenhouse at UC Davis, California, United States - 322HYB-O-2 | ecosystem: Host-associated > Plants > Roots > Rhizosphere > Soil | place...
TCACCCGCGTCCTCAACTCCGACTACTTCGGGGAGTCCAAGAAGGGCGGCCTGCGGATGTGGAACCGCAAGGTCTACGAGGGCGGCGGGCTGGCCATGCACGCCGGCTGCAAGGTCATCCCGACCTCGGACGGCGAGAAGACCATGCTGATCGTCGGCCTGTCGGGCACGGGCAAGACGACCACCACCTTCACCAAGCAGAACGGCTCCCGGGCCGTCCAGGACGACTTCATCGGCCTGTTCGCCGGGGGCCGGATCGTCTCCACCGAGGACGGCTGCTTCGCCAAGACCTTCGCCCTCTCGGCCACCGACGAGCCGGCCATCCACGGGGCCGTGACCAAGCCGGACGCCTATCTGGAGAACGTCTCCCAGCACGGCTCCGAGATCGACTTCTTCGACACCTCCTACACCCAGAACGGCCGGGCCGTGTTCAACATGCGCTCGATCGACAACTACCCGGCCGACCAGGTCCCGCCGGCGTCGTTCCTGCTGATCCTGAACCGCAACGAGCACATCATCCCGGGGGTGGCCCGGCTCAACATCGAGCAGGCGGCCGGCTACTTCATGCTCGGCGAGACCCAGGGGACCTCGGCCGGGGGCAAGGACGAGGAGGGCAAGTCGCTGCGGGTCCCGGGGACCAACCCGTTCTTCCCCCTCCGCCACGAGCAGCAGGGCAACCGGCTGGCCGAGCTGCTGGAGACCCACCCGCTGGAGGTGTTCCTGCTCAACACCGGGCGGGTCGGCGGTCCCGACGGCGACGACCGCTCCAAGAAGGTCCGCATCCCGCACTCCTCGGCCGTCGTCCGGGCCATCGCCGAGGGCACCATCACCTGGGAGGAGGACCCCGACTTCGGCTACCAGGTGGCCGGCGAGGTCCCCGGGGTCGACGACGTCGAGCTGCTCCAGCCCCGCCGGCTGTACGAGCGCCAGGGTCGCGGCGACGAGTACCGCCGCCACGTCGAGCGCCTCAAGGCCGAGCGGGCCGAGTACCTGGCCGAGTTCCCCGGCCTGGACGAGGCCATTGTCAAGGCGGTGTCCTGAAGCTTTCCGAGATCGGTGAGTTCGGGCTGATCGCCCGCCTCACCGGGGACCTCGAGCTCGGGCCCGGGGTCGAGGTCGGGGCGGGCGACGACGGGGCCGTGCTCGAGCCCACCCCAGGGCACAAGCTCGTCGTCACCACCGACGTGCTGGTCGAGGGGCTGGACTTCACCGCCGCCCTGTCCGAGCCCGAGGACTGGGGCTGGAAGGCGGTGGCGGTCAACCTCTCGGACCTGGCCGCCATGGCGGCCGAGGCCCGCTGGCTGGTCCTGGCCCTGACCGTCCCCGAGGCGACCCCGGTGGCGACCCTGGAGCGGGTGTACGCCGGGGTGGGGGAGGCGTGCCGGGCGTTCGGGGCGGCCCTGGTCGGCGGGGACATCTCCGCCGGGCCGGCCCTGTCCCTGGCCGTGACCGCCCTCGGCGAGGCCGAGCGGCCGGTGCCGCGGTCGGGGGCCCGCCCCGGCGACCGCCTCTGTGTCACCGGCCCCCTGGGCGCGGCCGCGGCCGGGCTGGCCCTGCTCTCCTCCGCCGAGCCGGCCGCCGCCGGCCTGCTGGCCCGCTTCCCCGGCCTGGCCGCCGCCCACCGCCGCCCGGCGCCCGCCCTGGCCATGGGCCTGGCCCTGGCCCGGGTCGGGGCCACGGCCATGATCGACGTCTCCGACGGCCTGGCCGGCGACGCCCTCCACCTGGCCGAGGCGTCCGGGACCGGGCTCGAGATCCACGACAGCGCCGTCCCCCTCGCCCCCGGGGTCGCCGAGACCGCCGCCCTCCTCGGCCGCGACCCCATGGCCCTGGCCCTTGGCGGGGGAGAGGACTTCGTCCTGGCCGCCGCCCTGCCCCGCACCGCCGACCTCGGCGGTGTCCTCGACTGCGGCCGCTTCACCCCCGACCCCGGCCGCCGGGTCCGGGTGACCGGCGTCGGCGAGGCCCCCCTGGCCGGCCTGGCCTTCGACCACTTCCGCGGCCGCGCCGGGGGCTAGGAGGCGGCGAGGATCTCGTCGGCGGCGCGTTCGCCGCTCTGGACGGCGCCCTCCATGTAGGAGGTCCAGACGGTGGCGGTCTCGGTCCCGGCCCAGTGGAGGCGGCCGATCGGCTCCCGCAGGGCCTGGCCGAAGGAGGTCCAGACACCCGGTGGGAAGTAGCCGGCGTAGCAGCCACCGCTGTACTCCTCGTCGGCCCAGGACCGCTCCAGCAGCTCGCGGGGCCGGCCGGCACGCTCGCCGAGGTAGTCGGTCAGGCAGGCCAGGATCCCGGCCCGCCGGTCGGACCGGTTGCGGCGGGCCCAGGTGCGGGCCTGCTCACCCTCGATGAAGCCGACCAGCACCCCGGGCGACCCGTCCTCGGGGGAGTTGTCGTAGACGACCCTGACCGGCCCGCTGTCGCTGACCACGAACCCGGACAGGCCCTCGGACCGCCAGAACGGTTCCTCGTAGATGGCGTGGACCTTGATGACGCTGCCCATCGGCACCCGCTGGGTGAGCTGGTTGCGCCAGCCCGGCATGGCCGGCCGGTAGCTGATCCGCCCGGCCACGGCCGGGGGCACGGCCACGATCGCCCGGCCGGCGGCGACCGCCCGCCCGTCGGCCTCGATCACCACCCCGGCCTCGCCGTGGCGGACCACCTGGGCCGGGGCGCCGAGGACGACCCGCTCGCCCAGCGACTCGGCCAGCCGGATCGAGACCGTCTGGGCGCCCTGGTGGAAGCGGCGCTCCTGGGCGCCCCCGGCGGTGGCCAGCAGCCGGGCCAGCCCGCCGGCCGAGCGGATCACGAACAGGGTGTGCAGCAGCGACAGGTCCCGGGCCTCGGCGGCCAGCGTCCCCCGGATGGCCGCCCGCAGCCAGATCCGGGCCCGCTCCGATGACACCCTGGCCTGGAGCCAGGTCTCGACCGTCTGGGAGTCCCAGGCCAGAGCGTCGGCGGCCGTCCAGGGGGCCTCCAGGGGGACCAGCCCGGCCATGGCGTCCAGCTCCCGGATGGCCTGGCCCATGGCCACGGCGCTGACCGGGTCGTTGCCGTCGGGCAGCTGGCCGTCGAAGCGGTGGGCCCGGCCGTCGCGGTACTCGGTGTTCAGGCCCTGCTCCCAGGTCGGGTAGGTGGTCACCCCCATCCGCTCGGCCAGGGCGGCCATGCGGTCCTGGGTCGGGCCGATCCACTGGCCCCCGTGGTCGATCGGGGTGCCGTCGGCGGCGGGCAGGGTCAGGGTCCGCCCGCCCACCCGGTCGCGCGCCTCCAGCACCACCACCTCGGCCCCGGCGTCCACCAGCCGGCGGGCGGCGGACAGGCCGGCCAGGCCGGCGCCGACCACGACGACGTCAGTTGCGGCGGTCACTGCTCTCTCCTCGCTCGGGTGGCGTCGGCGGCGACGCCAGGGGGAGCTTCGGCGGTCGGGCGAGTCACGGCCCCTCGCGAGCGCCGAGCGGGATGCGGGGCGAACTCTACGAATTGGTGAAGACAAAACTCCAGTGCAATGACCGCTTCGAGACGATCGGCTCGCGGGTGGTCGCCAAGTCGTTACAGTCTCCGGATGGCAGGATCCCCGCCCACGGTCTCGTGGTCCGCGGCCAACGGGCGGCGGCTGGCCCGGCACGCCCTCCTCGAGCCGGTCGCGGCCGGGACCGGGCCGGCCGGGATCGCCGCGGCCGTGTGCGGGGCCCACGCCCAGGTGCTGTCGGCGGCCGAGGTGTCGCTGGCGCTGCGCATCGATGGGGCCACGCGCGCCGACGTCCGCCACGCCCTGTGGGAGGACCGCAGCCTGGTGAAGACCTTCGGCCCGCGGGGGACGGTCCACCTGCTGGCGACCCGGGACCTTCCCGTGTGGACGGGCGGGCTCTCGGCCGTCCCGGGCCAGAGCCCGTTCCCGGAGGGCGTGCGCCTGACCCCGGACCAGACCGAGGAGGTCGTCGGGGCCATCGGCACCGCCCTGGCCGACGCCGAGCTGACCGTGGACGAGCTGACCGAGGCCCTCGTCGACCTGGCCGGGCCGTGGGCCGGGGAGCGTGTCATGCCGGCCTTCCAGGACCTGTGGCCCCGCTGGCGGCAGGCCGTCCACACCGCCGCCCACCGCGGGGTGCTGTGCTTCGGCCGCAACCGGGGCCGCCGGGTCACCTACACCAGTCCCCGGCGCTGGCTGCCGGGCTTCCGGCCCGGCCCCGAAGACGGGGCGGTCGCCGAGCTGCTGCGCCGCTACCTCCACGCCTACGGGCCGGCGACCTCCAGGCAGTTCGCCCAGTGGATCGGCGCGCCGCCGGCGTGGGCGGCCGACCAGTTCCGGCGGCACCGCCACGAGCTGGCCGAGGTCGTGTTCGAGGGCACGCCCGCGTGGGTCGCCTCCGGGGACGCCGCCATGCCCGAGGCCGGGGCGCCGGCGGACGGCGTCCTGCTCCTGCCCTACTTCGACGCCTTCGTGGTCGGCAGCCAGCCGCGGGACCGGCTGTTCCCCGGCGGGGCCGCCGGCCGCGCCCTGGCCCCGTCCGGCCAGGCCGGGAACTTCCCCGTGCTGCTCGCCGGGGGCGAGGTCGCCGGCGTCTGGCATCAGCGTCGTTCGGGGAGGAAGATCGAGCTCACGGTCGAGCCGCTGGCCCCGCTCAGCGCCGGGCGTCGCCGGGCCCTGGAGGTGCAGGCCGGGCGGGTCGGCGAGATCCTCGAGGGCACGCCACGGCTGGTCGTCGGGACCGTCACCGCGGGAGCGCACGCATAGACATGGACAAGGCCGAGACCCTCGACCGGGCCGCCCTGGACGCCGACGTGGCCGCGCTGCGGGCGGCGGCGGGGGAGTGGGCGGCCACGCCGCTCCCCGAGAAGCGTCGGCTGCTGGAGGCCGTGCGCGGGGCCACCGCGGCGGTCGCGGACGAGTGGGTGCGGGTGTGCTGTCAGGGCAAGGCCATCGCCGCCGGGTCCCCGGCGGTCGGCGAGGAGTGGATGAGCGGGCCGTACGCGCTGCTGTCGGGCGTGGCCGCGCTCATCCGGCTCCTCCGGGGGCTCGAGGCCGGCGCCAACCCGCTCGACCGGCTGCGGGTCCGGACCCTGCCCGGCGGCCAGGTGGCGCTGCGCGTGTTCCCCTCCAGCCCGGAGGACCGGCTGGTGCTCGGCTATGCCGCCGAGGTGTGGCTGCGCTCCGGGGTGACCCTGGAGCAGGCCAGGGCCGGGGTGGCCCGCCGGCTGCGCGACCCCGGCCCGCCCGGCCGGGTCGTGCTCGTGCTGGGCGCCGGCAACATCAGCTCGATCCCGCCGCTGGACGCCCTGGCCAAGCTGTACCAGGACAACGCCGTGGCCCTGGTCAAGCTGAACCCGGTCAACGCCTACCTGGAGCCGGTGCTCAACCGGGCCCTGGCGCCGTTCCTGGAGCGCGGGTTCGTGCGCGTCACCAGCGGCGGCGCCGACGTCGGCTCCTACCTGGCCCACCACCCGGAGGTGGACACCGTCCACATCACCGGCAACGCCGCCAGCCACGACGCGCTCGTCTTCGGCCCCGGCCCCGAGGGCGCCCGCCGCAAGCGGGCCCGCGAGCCCCTGCTCACCAAGCCGGTGACCAGTGAGCTGGGCGGGGTCGGCCCGGTGGTGGTGGTCGGTGGCCGCTGGAGCGACGCCGCCCTCCGGGCGCAGGCCGAGGACATCGCCACCCAGCGGCTCCACAACTCCGGCTTCAACTGCATCGCCACCCAGATCGTGGTCCTGCCCCGGAGCTGGCCCAGGCCGACCGGTTCCTGGACCACCTGCGCCGGGGGCTGCGGGCGGCCCCGGGCCGGCGCGCCTGGTATCCGGGGGCGGCCGACCGCCAGCGCGCCGCCGTGGCCGCCCATCCCGGGGCCGAGCTGCTCGGCGGCGACCCCGAGGTGCCCCGGACCCTGCTGGCCGACCTGGATCCCGGCGACCCCGGCGAGCCCGCCTTCCGGACCGAGTACTTCGGCCCGGTGCTCGGCGTCACCCGCCTGCCCGGCGACAGCGCGGCCGAGTTCCTGGACAACGCCGCCGACTTCTGCAACGAGCGGCTCCTGGGCGACCTGGGCGCCGCCGTGATCGCCGCCCCCCGGACCCTGCGCGAGCTCGGGCCGCGGTTCGAGGCCGGGATCGCCCGGCTGCGCTACGGCACGGTGGCCGTCAACTGCTGGGTCGGCCCGATCTTTGGCATGCCCCGCGCGACCTGGGGGGCGTTCCCGGGCCACGACGTCCTCGACGTCGGCAGCGGCGTCGGCATCGTCCACAACGCGCTGCTGCTCGACCCCGCCCACGTCGAGCGCACCGTCGGCCGGGGCTCGTTCCGCCCCTGGCCCCGGCCGCTGTGGTTCGTGACCAACCGCACCGCGGAGGTCACCGGGGAGCGGATGACCCGCTTCGCCGCCGAGGCCTCCTGGACCCGGGCCCTGCCCCGGGTGCTGGCCGCGATCGCCTCGTCCCTGCGGGGCTGAGCGGGGTCAGCCGAGCTTGCGGTGGTCCCAGCTCGACACCCGGGTCGGGTGGAAGCGGACGCCGACCCGCTTGGCCGCCTGGGCGGCCAGGCCGGCCCGGAGGCCGGGGCCGGGGGCGGCGCCGTAGCGGACGGCCAGGGCGACGCCGAGGTCGAGGACCCGGCCGGGGTCGCGGACCAGCTCGGCGTCGCACTCCAGGCTGACCCCGCGCAGCTCCGGGTAGGCGGTGCCGGCCTCGGTGAGCAGGGTCGCCCTGGGGTCGCGCTCCAGGTTGCGGGCCTTCTGGGAGGCGGCGTAGGTCCAGCAGTCGAGGCGGCCGTCGGTGGGGAGGAACCAGAGGGCGGCCAGATGGGGCCGGCCCCCCGGGCCGATGGTGGCGCAGATCACGGTCCGCTGCTCCTCAAGGAACGCGGCCGCCTCGGCCTCGCTCATCCGGATCTGGCGGCGGCGGTCCATGCGGGGAGTCTACGGCCGCCCCGCTGGTAGCCTGGCGTCGACCTGACCCCCAGACGGAAGGATGACGGCGTGCCGGTACCTGCTCGGGTGCTCACCATCGCCGGGTCCGACTCCGGCGGCGGGGCCGGGATCCAGGCGGACCTCAAGACGTTCCTGGCCCACGGGGTCCACGGCATGTCGGCCGTCACGGCCGTGACCGTGCAGAACTCGGTCGGCGTGCAAGGGTTCTACGAGCTCGAGCCCAGGGCCGTGTTCGAGCAGATCGAGTCGGTGGCCACCGACATCGGGGTGGACGCGGCCAAGACCGGGATGCTGGCCTCGGCCCCGATCATCGAGGCGGTGGCCGGCGCGGTCGAGCGCTTCGCCCTGCCCAACCTGGTCGTCGACCCCGTGGCCGCGTCCAAGCACGGCGACCCGCTGCTGCGTCCCGACGCCGTCGCGGCCCTGCGGGAGCGGCTCGCCCCCATGGCCACGGTCATCACCCCCAACCTGGGCGAGGTCAGGCTGCTGTGCGGGGTCGAGGTCCGCGGACCCGGCGACCTGCTGGACGCGGCCAAGGCCATGCACGAGCTGGGGCCGCGCTGGGTGCTGGTCAAGGGCGGGCACCTGCCCGGCGGCGACGCCGTCGACCTGCTCTGGGACGGCCGCCAGGCGGTCGAGCTGACCGCCCCCCGCCTGGTCACCCCCCATACGCACGGGACCGGCTGCACCCTCGCCTCGGCGATCGCCGCCAACCTGGCCGACGGCCTGGACGTCGTCACCGCCGTTCAGGCGGCCAAGCGCTACCTGTCGGGGGCGATCGCCGGCGGGTTCCCGCTCGGCAAGGGCATCGGCCCGACCGACCACGCCTGGCGGTTCCGGGCCGCCGGTCTGCTCCGCCCCGGCGGCCCCAGCCACCCCTCGCCCGTGCCCTGGCCGTACGGGCCCAACCCCTACGAGGGCTGATCCCATGGCCTCGCGCAAGGCGACCCTGGTGGCCAGGACCCTGGTCGTCCACGACGGCAAGGTGCTGGCCGCCCATCACCACCACGACGACGGCGACGACTTCTGGTGCCTGCCCGGCGGCAAGGCCAAGCCCGGTGAGCGGGTCGAGGACGCGGCCCGCCGCGAGCTGCTGGAGGAGACCGGGCTCCCGATCGGCCTGGCCGGGGTGGTCTGGCTCCAGGACATGCTCGAGGAGAACGAGTTCGTGGTCGTGTTCGCCGGCTGGCTGGCCGCCGGCCACGACGGCGTCCTCGACATCGAGCCCAACCCGTCCGGGGACCGGAACCTGGTCGAGGTCGCCTGGCGCGACCCCGCCGAGCTCCTGGCCGGCGACTTCCGCCCCGCGTCCCTGCTGAAGCTGCTCGACCTCGGCAACCTCCCCGAGCTGCCCCGGCCCGAGCCCTAGCCGTCCACCGGCCGGGCCAGGAGCTCGGCCAGGGTGGCGTCGACCTCCTCCCGGGTCAGGCCGCCGGCCTCCAGCTCCTCGGGCTCCAGCGGCCGCAGGCGCTGGCAGAAGGCGATCGCCTCGTCGACCGGCCCAGGATCGTCGGGCCGCTCGTCGATCAGCTCGAACAGTGCGTCCTCGGCGTCGGCGTAGCGGCCCAGGGCCTCCAGCACCCGGGCAACGGCCAGGCGCTGGGCGTCGGTCAGCTCCAGCTCCCCGGTCCGCTCCAGCAGCCCGGCGGCCAGGTCGCGGTCGAGCAGCCGCTCGGAGCGGGCGGCCAGGCACCCGGCCAGGGCGACCGCCCGCCGGTAGCGGACCGCCGCCTCCCCGGCCTGCCCGGCCTGCCGGTACAGGCCGGCCTCGGCCTCCAGGAGCTGCAGGGCCAGGGCCACCCGCCGCATGTCCGGGTTCGACCCCGAGGTGAGGAGATCCACCAGCTGCCCGTCGTCCAGGGTGGCCACCACCCGGCTCCCGACCCCGATCAGCGGCTTGTAGGCCTCGTCGAACATCCCCAGTGCCTCGTCCCCGCGCCCCCCCTTGGCCAGCCCGATGATCTGGGCCAGGATCCGGCCGACCTGCTCGATCTGGCGCATGAGATAGTCGCGCTGGTACAGGGTCGGCCTCCTCGACGCGCGAAACCCTCGGGCGTCCGACAGTATGGCCGTCAGCCGGAGGTTTCGCCGTCGCCGCGACGGCTAGCCGTGTCGGCCAGCGAGCGCGAGAGGAACCAGTCGATGAGCGAGCAGGTGACCAGGGCGGCGGCCCAACCGGGCCCGTCCGACGGCCGGCGGCCGCCCGAGGAGCCGGTGGTCCAGGACGGGGCGCCGGACGTCCCGCCGATGCTGCGCAAGCTGGCCGCCTGGAGCTGGCGGCTGCTGGTCGTGCTGACCGCCGCCGGGCTGGTGCTGTACCTGCTCATCGTGCTCAAGGTCATCGTCGTGCCGGTGATCGTGGCCCTGTTCCTCGCCACCCTGCTGGTGCCGCTGGTGAACACGCTGGAGCGCCGGGGCTGGCGCCACATCTGGGCCGTGCTGGCCGTTTTCGGCGGGGCCGTGCTGCTGATCGCGGCCATCATCGCCGGGTTCATCCCCCTGATCGGCAACGAGCTGGAGACCCTGCGCCAGCGGGCCGACGAGGGCGTGGCCGAGGTGCAGCGATACATCGCCTCGCGGCCGTTCGGGCTCAGCGAGGAGGACCTCAACCGCTACCTGGACCAGGCCCGCCAGCGCTTCACCGAGAACTCCACCGGCCTCACCCGGGGTGCCGTCCACGGCGTGACCGTGATCGGGGAGCTGATCACCGGGCTGATCCTCTGCCTGTTCCTGACCTTCTTCTTCGTCAAGGACTCCGAGCGGTTCACCCGCTGGATCCTCGACTTCGCCGGGCGGGACCGCGCCCCCCACCTGCGCGAGGTCGGCCAGCGCTCGGCCACCGCGGTCAGCGGTTACCTGCGTGGCCAGGCCACGGTGGGCGCGGTCGACGCGTTCTTCATCGGCATCGGGCTGGCGGTGCTGGGCGTGCCCCTCGTCGTCCCCCTGGCCTTCTTGACCTTCGTGGCCGCGTTCCTGCCACTGGTCGGGGCGTTCGTGGCCGGCGCCCTGGCCGCCCTGGTCGCCCTGGTCACCAAGGGCCTGACCACCGCCCTGCTCGTGATCGGCCTCACCGTGCTGGTCCAGCAGCTGGAGGGCCATCTGCTGGCCCCGCTGCTGCTGGGGCGGGCCGTCTCCCTGCACCCGGTGGTGATCATCCTCGCCCTGGCCGCCGGGGCCATCCTCGGCGGCATCATCGGGGCGTTCCTGGCCGTGCCCATCGCCGCGGTGGTCACCGCGGTCGGCACCTACCTGCGCGGCGACCAGCCGATCGGGGAGCCGGCGGACGCCGGCGAGCCGGAACCGGAGACCAGCGGCCGGGGCGAAGGGCCCTAGACGGCCCGGCGGACCTTGTTGGCCTTGATGCAGGAGGTGCAGACGTTGCGCCGCCGCGGCGTGCGCCCCTCCAGGATGCGGATGCGCTGGATGTTGGGGTTCCAGCGCCGCGGGCTGCGCTTGTGGGAGAAGCTCACCTTCATGCCGAAGCCCGGGTGCTTGCCGCAGATTTCGCAGACGGCAGCCATCGTCGGAAGACCTTCCTCGAGAGTGATTTCGCGCGAATTCGAGAGAGCCGGGAGAGGGTAGCACGGCCTCGTCCGAGGCCGCACCTATACTCGACCGCATGCCAGAGACGCCACCCCCCGACCCGCTCGCCACCCCGCTGGCCAAGGCCCCGGGGGTGTCGGCCCCGCTGGCCAGGGCGCTGGAGGAGGCCTTTTCCTACCGTGCCGTCCGTGACCTCCTGGAGCATTACCCGCGCCGCTACCTGACCCGCGGCGAGCTCACCGATCTGGCCCACGCCAAGAAGGGCGCCGAGGTCACCCTGGTCGGCACCGTCCGCAACCTGGCCAAGAAGCAGCCCCGCCGCAACCTGCGCATCCTCGAGGTCCGGGTGGCCGACGACAGCGGCGCCTGGGTCTGCACCTGGTTCAACCAGCCCTGGCACGCCCGCAACCTCACCGTGGGCACGGTGGCCGCCTTCTCAGGCAAGCTCGCCTGGAAGGCCGGCCGCCTCGGCATGGCCAACCCCGGCTACGAGGTCCTGCGCGAGGGCGACGACCCCGAGGGCTTCGCCAACGAGGTCATCCCCGTGTATCCGGCCAGCAAGGAGATCTCCTCGGGCCGCATCCGCCGGGCCGTCGGGACCCTGCTGGACCGCTACGGCGACGTCCCCGACTTCGTCCCCGAGCCGCTGCGCCGCGCCCACGCCCTCCCCGGCCGGGCCGCCGCCCTCGAGGCCATCCACCGCCCCGCCGACCGCGCCGAGACCGGCCGGGCCCGCGACCGCCTGGTCTACGACGAGCTGTTCGTCCTCCAGGTCGGCCTGGCCCTGCGCCGCCGCGCCCAGGAGGCCGGCCAGCACGGCCAGCCCCTCCAGACCGACGGCGACCTGACCAAGCGGCTCCTGGCCAGCCTGCCCTACCAGCTCACCGCCGCCCAGTCCCGGGTCATGGCCGAGATCGGCGCCGACCTGGCCCGGGCCAAGCCCATGCACCGCCTCCTCCAGGGCGAGGTCGGGAGTGGGAAGGCCCAACCGGTCCACTCGCTGGTGCTCACGCCGGGCGGCTTCAAGCGGATGGGTGCCATCGGGGTTGGTGACGAGGTCATCAACCCGACCGGGGAGATCACTGTCGTGACTGGCGTATTCCCTCAGGGCCTCCGTGACACCTGGCGGGTGGTGTTCTCGGACGGCACCAGCGCGGAGTGCGATGACGAACACCTGTGGTCGGTCAAGACGTCCTGCGGTTGGCATCGGGGCGATACGCCGCACGTCAAGACGACCCGCGAGCTGCGCAACGATCTCACCAGGAAGAACGGCTACTCCAAGTGGTACATCCCCGTGGCAGCCGCCGCCGAGCTGGAATGCGGCGAGGAGCGTCCTCTGGACCCGTACCTCCTGGGGCTGCTCCTGGGTGATGGCTCATTCCGGGCGAACCAGTACGATCCCCACCCGGTGGCTGCCGCCCTGAAGCGGCTCGGGCTGCGCGGCGCACCATCTCGCGAACAGCACGTCCCTCGGGCCTACCTGATCGCTCCGAGCAAGGTGCGCCACGCGGTGCTGCAGGGGCTGCTCGACACCGACGGCACCCTCAACGCCGAGCGGGGCAGCAACGTCACCTTCCTCTCGGCGTCCGGGCAGCTCGCCGCCGACGTGCAGTGGCTGGTCGCGTCCCTCGGCGGCGTCGCTCGTCTCCGTCCGGTCACCAGGTCGGGCAAGGTCCACTTCCAGGTCAGTGTTCGGCTCCCGAACGAGTACCCGCCGTTCCGGCTGCGCCGCAAGGCCGAGCTGCTGCGGCCGCTGACGAAGTACCGTCACCTCCGGCGGGCGATCCGGAGGATCGAGTACGTCGGCCCCCGCCCGGTCCAGTGCATCTCGGTGGCGCACCCAAACCAGCTCTACGTCACCGACAACTTCGCCGTCACCCACAACACGGTCGTATCCCTCTTGGCGCTGCTGTGCGCCGTCCAGTCGGGGATGCAGGGGGCGATCATGGCCCCGACCGAGGTGCTGGCCGACCAGCACGGGATCAACCTCCGGGCGCTGCTGGAGCCGCTGGGGGAGGGTGGGGGGCTGTTCGGGGGACCCCGGGTCGAGGTGCTGACCGCGGCCACCACCGGGGGGGCCCGGCAGCGGATCCTGGACGCGGTGGCCGCCGGCGAGGTCGACCTGCTGGTCGGGACCCACGCCCTGCTGTCCGAGGGGGTGGAGTTCCGGCGGCTGGGGGCGATCGTGGTCGACGAGCAGCACCGCTTCGGGGTCCACCAGCGGGTCAGGCTGCGGGAGAAGGGCGACAGCCCGCACGTGCTGATCATGACCGCCACCCCGATCCCGCGGACCCTGGCCCTGACCCTCTACGGCGACCTGGACGTGTCCACCCTTGACGAGCTGCCGCCGGGCCGGACCCCGATCGCCACCCACGTGGTCGCCGACGCCACCCTGCGCGAGCGGGCCTATACACGGGTCCGGGAGGAGGTGGCCGCCGGCCACCAGGCCTATGTGGTCTGCGCCCTCAAGGACGAGTCCGACAAGGTGGAGATCCGCTCGGCCAAGGCCGAGGCCGAGCGGCTCCGGGCCGAGGTCTTCCCTGATCTCAGAGTCGGGCTGGTCTACGGCGACATGCCGGCCAAGGAGAAGGAGGCGACCATGGACCGCTTCCGGGCCGGCGAGGTCGACGTGCTCGTCTCCACCACCGTGATCGAGGTCGGGGTGGACGTGCCCAACGCCACCGTGATGCTGATCGAGGACGCCGACCGCTTCGGCCTCTCCCAGCTCCCCCAGCTCCGGGGCCGGGTCGGGCGGGGCACGGCCCCCGGGCTGTGCTTCCTGTTCGCCGACCCGGTCACCG
>Ga0307409_100000994_pt1 | contig 13262 bp, 14 predicted proteins | sample 322Ometagenome_2_FD_203888 | JGI IMG/M metagenome (GOLD analysis project Ga0307409, IMG submission 203888) | Maize rhizosphere microbial communities from greenhouse at UC Davis, California, United States - 322HYB-O-2 | ecosystem: Host-associated > Plants > Roots > Rhizosphere > Soil | place...
TAGGACTTGAGCAAGCCCGCCGGTTCCTTCGCTTCCGGATTCTGCTTCTACCGAGAATGGAATTTCCGCTGTTCTTGCGGAAGCAGGTGCGGACGAATTATAGCTGACGGCTCCGATCTTGCCCTGGTTGAGGTCGAGCACGACCATGGATTTTAGAACGTCGTCAACCTGAGATTGCTTAAACGACAGGTTGACCTCGGCGTTGCCGGTGATTATGCCGCGGCGTTCGATGTAGGCGACGCCGTTGGAGTAAAGGATGACGCGGCGGATCGGGAGTGTGTTCACGGTCGGGGAGTTCACGGGGGCGGCGTTGCGCGGAACTCTCACGGCGGGACGTGATGACGCCGTAAGTCTATTGGTTTTAATGGTTTGCGAATAACCGGAAAACGCGCACACGAATACTAACAGAAGGAAGATCAATCGTCTCATTTTCTTATTTCCTTGTATTAAAGATTGGCTGCGAAAACTAGCTTAAAGGATGATTCGAGATTTGGAATTGGTTGCATTGGGGCGGAAAGGCAAATTTCGCGAAAAGCCGCAGACGACGCAAAATGAATACTTCCCATTTTTGCGTCGTCTGCGGCTAACGTAATGCCTTAGTTTGTACAAGCTTTTGAGCTAGTACTGTGCGTTTGCGGCGGAGACGGCTTTTTCGGCGGCGTCGGTCATGCCTTGGGCGCTGATGATTCCGATTCCGGATTCGGCGAGGACGCGGCGGCCTTCTTCGACGTTGGTGCCTTCGAGACGGGCGACGATGGGGATCGATACGCCGAGGTTTTTCGCCGCGGCTACGACGCCGTTCGCGACCATGTCGGTGCGGACGATGCCGCCGAAGATGTTGACCAAAACGGCTTTGACGTTGTCGTCGGAAAGCAGAATTCTAAATGCTTGTTCGACGCGCTCCTGCGAGGCACCGCCGCCGACATCGAGGAAGTTGGCCGGCTCACCACCGTGCAGCTTGATAATGTCCATCGTGGCCATCGCGAGGCCGGCGCCGTTGACCATGCAGCCGATGTTGCCGTCCAGCTTAATGTAGTTGAGGTCGAAATTCGACGCTTCGATCTCGAGCGGTTCCTCTTCGGCCAGGTCGCGGAGGTCGGCGTATTCCTTGTGGCGGAACATCGCGTTGTCGTCGAAATTCACTTTCGCGTCGAGAGCGATAAGTCGGTTGTCTTTCGTCAACAGGAACGGGTTGATCTCGAGGAGCGACGCGTCCATCTTCTCGTACGCGTCGTAGAGCGAGAGCATGAACTTTGCGGCCTGGTTGATCAGGTCGTTAGGGATGCCGAGGCCGAACGCGAGCTTGCGTGCCTGAAAGGGGCGAAGGCCGACTGAGGGATCGATCGTTTCCTTCAGGATCAGTTCCGGAGTTTCCTCGGCGACCTTTTCAATGTCCATACCGCCCGCGCTAGAGGCCATGAAAACGTTGCGGCCGGTTACGCGGTCGAGCGTGATGCCGAGGTAGAATTCGCGATCGATCGGCAAGCCTTCTTCGATCAAAAGCGTTTTCACTTCCTGACCTTCGGGGCCGGTCTGGTGAGTAATCAATTCCATCCCGAGTATTTGGGATGCGATCTCTTTCGCTTCCGCCGGAGATTTTGCAAGCTTAACTCCGCCACCTTTGCCTCGACCGCCGGCGTGTATCTGGGCTTTTACCACTACCACATCCGTGCCCAACTCCTTTGCCGCCGCTTCGGCTTCTTCGGGTGTGCGGGCCACGATGCCGCGGGGAACCGGAACGCCGTATTCCTTCAAGAGAGATTTGCCTTGATACTCGTGAATTTTCATAGGTTTAAGAACTAAAATCTTAGCTTTCAGGCATTTAAAATGCAAAAGGTGCCTAATAACGGCACCTTTTGCATTTCTATCCGATTGAGTCTAGCGGATGAAGATCTTCAAGACGAGAAGTTTCCAGCTGCCGTTCCGCTTCACGTACTCGTAGTTAAAGGTGACGGGGATCGGCTTTGTGGAGTACTTTCCGTTTATGACCATAATGTCCAAACCCTGCTCGGTCCTTAGCGACGGCGGGGAAGTGAATTCCGGTTCGGACGATGTTGCCTTCGACAGTATCGGCAATACCTGACGCTTTTTGTCGATGAAATCCTTGAACGAACTCTGTAACTGCTCTTTGGTATAGGTGCTCTTGAAATCGGTCGAGGCCTTTTCGTACATCTTCGTGAAATCGCCCTCGCTGATCGAAAAAGCGAAGTCGGCGGTCGTTTCCTTGACGAGCGCTTTGGTCAGCTCTTCGCCCGGAAGGCCGGTGTCGCCGTCGGAATCGGCCGAGTTGCCGAATGGGTTATCGCTTGACGAATTGCTAGACGAGCTTGAATTGTTCAGGTCGAGGCTCTTGGTGCAGTTGCAGCCAAGCGCGATCGAGGCGATCACCGCCAGCGCGATGAGGCCGTTGATCGTGTTGTCTTTCCCGCGAAATATCTTTTCGATGATCTTTTTCATTTAGTTCTCCGGTTCGGTGTGAGGTTAATTCTTTCGCCAGGGGCCGAGTAGGCCGGACCAAGCGTCAACGGACTTCTGATACTCTATCGGGCATCGAACGGCCCGTTCCTTCGGCAAATAACCTTCGGTGACGAGCTTCTCCCATTTTGGGGCATTCGACCCATAAACCATGCACAACGCATTGTAATAGCGCTGTTCGCCGAGAAGGTGCTCGTCCGCCATGTTCTTCTTGGCTCCGGCGTTGCGTTTCGATTCAATCGCGAAGGCGTCAGCGGCAGCAAGGATGGCATTGACGCCTTCCTGTCCGAGCTCCTCAAGATTGATGTATGCCGAGCAACGGTCAGCGGCGTCTTCTTCGTTGCCTATGATCGGCAACTTGTATTTGTCGATAAGGGCGTGAGCGATCTCATGCAGGAAGACGAAACGAACTGCGTCGAACATCTTGTCATATGCTTCGGCTTCGCTGAGACCGTCGCTGCGGTAAGCCCCGTAAAAGTGTTCCATAAGCTCGTAACACATAGTTACGGAGGAGTCGTTCGGGTCGTAATAGGCGTTGATCTCTTTGCAGTCTTTGGTTCGCAGCGTGATGTCTTCGGGTAAGCCGAGGGCAGCATTAAGCTGGCTGGCGGCCTTCTCGAGCAACTTTTCTCCCTTGACCTGGTTGTCGATCTCGACGTAACGGGGAGTGGTCACCGCCTCGTGATCGACGAGGAAATCGCCCTGATCGGGCTTCTTACCAGAGTCGCCCGTGGTTGACGCACCCTTATTTGAGGCAGGCTGCGATGTTTTGTTTGATGCATATACCGGATCGTCCTGCGACGAACCAACATCACGATCGTTCTTGCAAAAACAGCCGGCCACCAGCATTAGAGTGGCCGCCGCGATAAATAGGTTTTGAATGTTTCGATTCATAGGGGAAGCGGGAAAAAACGCAAAGCGTTGCCGCGGAGAATCTTACTTTTAACTAAACGCGTAATCGCACGATAAAAGGACGAATCGGGCGAACAAAATTGCAATAAAAAGGGCTGATAAGCGAAAAACTTACCAGCCAATTCTAAGTTCAATGTCCCGGAATGTCTATTGCGAACGTTCGACCAGCGAAATGAGCGAACGGACGGCTACGCCCGTGGGGCCCTTCGCGGCGTGCGGCTTGGCCGCGTCAGCCCATGCGGTGCCCGCAATATCGAGGTGAGCCCATTTAGCCTTATCGACGAATTCCTGAATGAACACCGCGCCCATGATGGTCCCGGCCTTGCCGCGAGGGCCGATATTCTTGATGTCGGCGATGTCGGATTTTATCTGTTTGCTGTATTCCTTGCTGATGGGAAGCTGCCAGAAACCCTCGCCGTTCTGCTTGCCGCATTCGATTATCTCGTCGATTAGTTCCTGATCGTTCCCCATGACGCCCGTGTTCTGGTCGCCCAGAGCGACGATGACGGCACCGGTGAGCGTGGCCATATCGATGATCCGGGTGGCGCCCTGTTTTTCGGCGTACGCGACGGCGTCGGCGAGAATGAGGCGGCCTTCGGCGTCAGTATTTAATATCTCGATCGTCTTGCCGTTCATGGCGGTTACCACGTCACTCGGGCGTGACGCTTTTCCGTCGGGCATATTTTCGACGGCGGCGACAACTCCCAGGACCGGTACCGTCGGCTTGAGCAAAGCGATCGCACGCATCGTGCCGATCACCGTCGCGCCGCCGGACATATCATATTTCATCGCCTCCATCCCGTCGCCGGGTTTGAGCGATATGCCGCCCGTGTCGAAGGTGATGCCTTTACCGACAAGAGATATAAGCTCATCCTTTTTGCCCGTGTTCTTCGCCGGGCTGTAGCGGAGAACGATCATCTTTGCCGACTCTTCGGAGCCTTTGGACACGCTCATTAAGGAGCCCATCCCCATCTTTTCCATTTTGGCTTCGTCGAGTACCTCGAACTTCAACCCGACCTCTTTGGCCATCTTCTGAGCACGATTGGCCATTTCGGTCGGCGTGAGGATGTTTGGCGGCTCATTGGCGAGATCGCGGGTGAGGTTCATCGAATCACCGATGATCTCGCCGCGGTTAAGACCGTTTCTGAGATCTGACGACTTCGCCCCTTCAACGTGAACGCCAAATGAACCGACTGTTGGCATCGTGCGGTCTGCAGATTTGTATTTATCGAGCTCGAAGCGGCTGCATAGCGCGCCCTGCATTGCGGCTTGCGCTACTTCGACGGCGTTACCAGCGGCTCGGGGCGAAAAAGCGAGGCTCTTGACCTTTAATTTTTGAAACGCCCGGACGGCGGTGCCGGCGGCCATGGAGACGTGATGATTACCGTAATCGGCTTTCTCGCCGACGCCGATCAGAAGCAAACGGCTCGCCTTTACTTTTCCCGACGGCGCAAATCGGATCAGCGAGGTCTCGCCGGATTCGCCTTTGAATTCGTCGCTTCCGATAACGGCTCTCACAAGGCCGCCTGAGATCGCATCCAGCGCTTTAAGTTCGCCCGAATCTGCCTTTTCACCCTTGAAGACCACGACGGCGAGAGCGTCAACATTCGTTTCGGGGAAATTCCCCGTAACCGCGAGAGATTTCATTAGTTTCCTCAGTAATTAATTTGGCTGACAGATACAAAAACTGCTTATATATCTATAACTTATCTAATCCGTTCTTTCAACTGTTGGCGCGTTTCTTTATCAACGGTTTTCCGCATTTCCGTCTCGCGTTTATCGTATAACTTCTTGCCTTTCGCGACGCCAATTTCGAATTTTATCCGGCCATTCTTCCAATAGATGGAAGTGACGACCAGGGTCATTCCCTTCACGACCGTTTCCTTTTCGAGCTTTTCGATCTCCTTGCGGTGGAGGAGCAGTTTTCGGGTCCTTAAAGGCTCGTGGTTCTGTTTGTTTCCGTGGGAATACGGGGAAATGTGGGCGTTCATCAGCCACACCTCGTCATCTTTGATTGTGACGTAAGAATCCTTTAGCTGGATGCGGCCGGCCATGATGCTTTTGACCTCGGTGCCGACAAGGACCACCCCCGCCTCAAACTTATCGAGGATGTGATATTCGTGATACGCCTGGCGGTTATTGAGAATTTCTTTGTCGGCGGCCATAAGGGGTAAAAGTAGAAAGTATAAGGTTAAAAGTCAAAAACGGGAGGCTGGTATTGCTTTGCGTCCTTTGCGGCTTTGCGTGAAACCTCCTTCTCACGCAAAGGTGCGAAGGACGCAAAGCGGAGCGCAAAGCCCGCAGAAGCCTTAACAATGTCGGGTTTGACAAAGGTCGATTTCGGCACGTAAATTATTACTTACGCTGGGAGATCGTCTAATGGTAGGACTGCAGTCTCTGGATCTGCCTATCGGGGTTCGAATCCCTGTCTCCCAGCCAAATCTTTTCAATTGAAAGTGGATAGTTGAAAATGGAAAATGGCGGAAGTGTTCGCCGTATCTCTATTTTCCATTCTCCATTTTCAACTTTCCACTCTTATGGACGTCTGGCATGAATCTGAGATCCGCGTCCGTTATGCCGAAACCGACAAGATGGGCATCGTCCATCATTCGAACTACCTGATCTGGTTCGAAGCGGGTCGAAGCGATCTATGCCGTGCACGCGGCTTTTCCTACACAGAAATGGAAGAACGCGACGACGCTTTGATGGTCGTCGCCGAGACCTACGTCCGTTACAAATCTCCTGCTTATTACGACGACTTGCTGCAAGTAAGAACGAGGGTTGCGGAGGTCAGAAGCCGCTCGATCCGTTTTGTGTACGAGGTCGTCCGGGCGTCAGACGGAGCGCTAATTGCCGAGGGCGAAACTCTCCATCTGGTGACAGACGGTTCGAAGAAGGTCAAACAGATACCCGATTCCTATAAAGCATTGCTGCTGGCTGACCCGACAGAGCCGATGACATTTCCGCCCCGCGAAGCACCACGCTAACCCGATTCGAGTTTCCTTTCCACGCCTGTTAAAATTGAACTTATGCCGGGAAGCGTAACCGCAGAGGTGATCTTCATCACAGCGATGATGGTCCTTATCCTGATCGTCTGTTTTGCGTCCGTTTATTTTTTTTTCAAGACCTATAAAAAGGAAATGAAGGAGAAACGAGAAGCTAAGGAGAGGGCGAAAAACACACCTGCCAAAGTGGGGGAAGATGCATCGTAATTTGTTGGATATCGACAATTGCTTGCTCGTTGTAGTGGACGTGCAGGAGGCGTTTCGAAAAGCGATTCCGGAATTTGCTGAAGCCGTCTCCCGTATAGCCATGGCAATTCGCGGGTTTCAGATACTGGGGCGACCGATCGTCGTCACGGAGCAGTATCCGAAGGGTCTCGGCCGAACGGCGGAGGAATTGATCCTATCTCTTCCGGACGATACGGAGATCATTGAGAAGTCGGCATTCAGTTCATTCCGCGAGGCAGCGTTCGTCTCGGCTATCGAAAAGTACGAAGCGAAGCAGATAGTTATCTGCGGCGTTGAAACGCACGTTTGCGTGAACCAGACGGCCCACGATCTGTTGGATGGCGGTTATCAGGTTCATCTGCTAGCGGACTGCGTCGCTTCGCGCTTCGAGCACGATAAACGAGCCGGGATGAAGAAAATGGTTTCCAGCGGTGTAATCCCTTCGTCGATGGAAACGGCATTGTTCGAAATGATGCGGGATTCGCGGCATGAAAGATTTAAGGAAATTCAGGCGATCATTAAATAACCCACAATGGATCTATCCTCACTAAATCCTCAACAAGCAGAAGCTGTACAAACAACTGAAGGGCCGCTGCTCATACTTGCCGGCGCCGGTTCGGGAAAGACGCGCGTCATCACGGTCAGGATCGCGCATTTGATCAAAGACAAGGGCGTTGCCCCGCACAACATCCTAGCTGTCACGTTTACGAACAAGGCCGCGGGGGAAATGCAGAATCGCGTCAAGGAACTGTTAAAGGGCGAGCACCTGAACTCATTCCCCCTGATCTCCACGTTTCACAGTTTATGCGTGCGGATACTTCGACAGGATATTGAAGCGTTGGGGCAGGGATATAAGAAATCGTTCACGATTTACGACACCGACGACTCGCAGAAAGTGATCAAGGCGTGCATCAAAGACCTCGGGTTCGACGAGAAGCAGGTGGTGCCGCGCGTCGTGAGGTCGGCGATCTCGGCGGCGAAGAACCGAGGCGAAGATGTCGAATTGTTCGCCTCCAAGGTCGAACACACTGATGAAAAGAGGGCGGCGGCGGCCCGCGTTTTTCGGATGTATGAGGAACGGCTACAACTGGCTAACGCTCTCGATTTTGATGACCTGTTGATCAAGACCGTTCAGTTGCTGCGGCGTTCGGACGAGACTAGGCAGAAGTATAACGATAGGTATAAGTACATCCTGGTGGACGAATATCAGGATACTAACCCGCTTCAGCTTGCACTGATCACCTTCCTGACGGAAAAGCAGCAGAACATCTGCGTCGTGGGCGACGACGCACAGAGCATCTACGGCTTTCGACAGGCGGATATTCGGAACATTCTCGAATTCGAACAGCATTTCCCGAGCGCTAGGGTCATTTTGCTCGAGCAGAACTATCGCTCTACGCAGACGATCCTCGACGCGGCTGACGCGATCATCGCTCACAACGTTAATCAAAAAAAGAAAAAGCTCTGGACCTCGAACGCGGGGGGCGAGCGGATATTTTATTATCAAGCCCAGGACGCTGACGGTGAGGGGCGGTTCGTTGCGGCGAAGATCGAAGAGCATTTGCGGCGCAAGCCGCAGCAGAGACTGGCGATTCTTTACCGGACGAACGCCCAGTCCCGCGTGTTCGAAGAACAGCTTCGCCGGATGCGGATCGAGTACAACATCGTCGGCGGTTTTTCGTTCTACGAGCGACAGGAAGTAAAGGACATAATTGCTTATCTAAAATTGGCCCTGAATCCGGCGGACGATATAGCGCTTCTTCGCGTCATTAATACGCCGACCCGTGGGATAGGGAAGACCACGCTGGATGAACTGCAGGCCAAATCGAAGGATCTGGGCGTTTCGCTTTGGGAAACGATCGGGATCATTACGGATCCTAATTCTGGCGTTACGCCGAATTTAACCAACCGGGCGAAAGACGCGCTTCGATCCTTCAAGAAGGTGATCGATGGGCTGCAGCGGAAAACGACCGAACTCGAAGGCTCAGAGAAGAAGGTGTCCGACGTTGTTATTGCCGCGATCGACGACAGCGGATATTCGCTTATGCTCCGCTCGGAGAACTCGGACGAGTCGGAAGCGAGGCTGGAGAACCTTGAGGAACTTGTGAACGCTTCGGTCGATTACGACCGGATGGACGACGCCAGCCTGAGGGATTTTATCGACCATGCCGCACTCACTTCCGATACTGACAGCATCGATTCGAACGCCCGCGTTACCATGATGACCATCCACGCGGCGAAGGGGCTGGAGTTTCCGATCGTGTACCTTGTTGGGTTGGAAGACGGGATATTCCCGCATTCGCGAAGTATCAACGATCCGGCGGAACTTGAGGAAGAACGAAGGCTGGCGTACGTGGCGATCACTCGGGCGGAGAAGATCCTCTATATATCACACTCCATGCGGCGGCGGGTTTACGGGGAAGAGATAGCGGCCGAGCCTTCACAGTTCCTGAATGAGATGCCGCTGGAATTGATCGAGGACCTCTCGTACGGGGCGTCGTGGCTCTCATTTGCACGCGGATCGACTGCGACGTCGAACAGGAAGGCTGCAGCAGCTCTACGAGGCGAAAGGATCGTCGAGAAGCCGGCGAATCCGTATGCGGGAAAAACTTATAACAGCGCAGATGCGGTCGCGGAGTTCTTTAAGAAAAAGGACATTACTCCGCAGAGTCGGGGATCCGGAGGAGGCTCGTCGCATGAGAATGATGGTCCTGCCGAGGCAACGGAACGCACGATCGAATATGACGAGCCGGTGAGAAGCAAGCCACTTTCGGGGCTGGATAAACTGAGGGCAGCGGGGTCGCCTGCCAAATCCGTAAAGAGTTCTATGCCAACGTCAGGCGGCTTTATTGCCGGTGCCCACGTTCGGCACGAAAAATACGGCAAAGGGCTGGTGCTTCGAAGAGAAGGGAGCGGAGACAACGTAAAGCTGACGATAAGCTTTCCGGGTTTCGGGCAAAAGAAGATGATCGAAAAGTTTGCCAATTTGCAGGAGGCATAACGCTTGCATCTGTCCTGGAAGGATAAGGATTTGTGTATCGAATCAATTCACTTCGGGAGGACAGACATGTTTCGTAATTCTTGCAGGCTTTTCGGCTCGGCTGTTGTCGGATTAGGAATCTCGGCCATTTTGATCGGTTGCGGCGGACCCGTAAATACGACAAATTCGAACATTAACAGTTCGAATTCGACCTTCGCCAATACAAACTTCAACACCAACATTTCGAACATGAACGCAAATTCGACGGCGTCGGCCTACGAGTTCGCGGAGCCGCAAAGCTATCAGGGCGTGATTCGGCTAACGCTGCAAACGATGGGCGAACAGCAGAATGCGTCGATGCCCCCGCTGGCAGCCGTGGTCGCACGCAACGGCGAGGATCGGGCGATGGAGTTCACTCTCCCCACCAACGAAAAGATCAGCTACATCGAAAAGGGAAATATGAAATACCTTGTGCTGCCGGCCAGAAAGCAGTATGCGGAGCTGACAGCGGATGCACTTGGGTTTGAGGTGCGCCGTCTGATGATGCCGGAGCAGGTCGTAAACCAATTGAAGGGGCTGCCGGGCATCAACCGCGCCGGAGAGGAGAACTTCAACGGGCGAACGGTCGTGAAATACACCTACGGCAATACCACCAACACCGGAACTCAAGCCGGGACCGTAGCGACGGAATCGTATTTCCTGATCGATAAGGAAACAAACTTGCCGGTTCGCAGCGAGACAGTTTCGCAATCCGCTTCGGGCGGTAACGTGCAGGGCGTCAAGGGGGTTCGCCTGTTAACGGAAATGACGGACATTAAGCCCACGCCGGATCCGAACCTGTTCAACGTGCCGACGGATTACGCGAAGATCGACCCGGAGCAGGTGAAGGCGCAGGCGCAACTGCTGTTCAACGCGGCGGCGGCTGTGATAGGGCAGATGATCAATCAAAACAAAGTTTCACCGACGCCGGTGGCGAGTGCTTCGCCGATGGCGAACCAATAAGCCAATGGGAAGATTACTGATCGGATTGATAATCGGGCTGCTGATCGGCGGTGTCGCGACGTTCTTGTTGTTTGTCGGTGTTCCCCGGGCTGGGTCAATCCCGGGGACGCCGATTCTACCGCCAGACGCGAACGGAGTGCCGCCGGGCACGGCCCAGATCGTTCTTCGCCAAGACTTTTTTAACAACGTACTTGGAACGATATTCACTGAAATGAATGCACCATCGTTCGCACTTACGGGCGCCGGCTCGCAGCAGCCACTTCCACCCGACGGGTGCAGCAGCACGATCACCGTTCTGCCGGAAGGGAGCGGTCTGAGAACGGGTGTCAGCTTTGCAAATAACCGCCTCGAATCGCCAATGGCGTTCACGGGAAGTTACAGTTCGCCCTTCGGCTGTGCGCGGTTCACGGGATGGGCGAATTCCGTAATGGAATTGAGGTTCGATGCGGCGACACAATCGATAATCGGGCAGTTGAACGTGGAAACGGTGAACCTGGACGGGGTGAACCCGATAGTGAACGGCATCGTCACCCCGCTTGTACAGTCGACGCTTAATTCGCGTGTTAATCCGATCAAGATCATCGATGGCCGGCAATTGGCGGTCAACGCCCCGATCGCCTCGGCGAACGCAAATCTCGTCGCGACCGTGACGGATGCCAGAGCGGAGGTGAAGGACAATGCTTTGAACCTTTTCATTGTGTATGACCTGAGTGGCGGGGCGTTTACACCGCCTCAGCAACAGCCCCCCGCGGCTCCGCCGCTTTGAACCGGCGGCAAATCTCGCTTATCCTTTCGTCTTAGATCGGGGAGCTGAGATTTGATGAAAAACCTTTTTACCTTCGGTTTGGTTTCGGCGGGATTGGCCGTGACGCTCGGATGCGGCATCATTCAACGCGCGCAAGATGAGGTGACGGGCGGCAGCAACACCTCGAACTCGAACAGGACGATAGAAGACAAAGCGGTCGACGTAGCGGTGGGCGACACAAAGATCGGCATCAGGGAATGCGATGAAGTGGTCGAAATTCTTAATGAACAGATAAACAATCCGGAGGACAATTTCGTCACTAAAGCGCTGAAACGGACCATGCTAAATCAGTTCAGGGACCAGTTGAAGAAGAGCCTTGAGCAGAACCCGAACAACAAGCAAGCGGTGGGCGAATTCTGTGTTGAGTTTAAGAAGAATATTGTCGATTCGTTGAACGAGACGAACGCGAACAAGAAATAGATAGAGCTAATAACTAAAAGCGAAAAAAAAGCGAAGAACGGTCATCGTTCTTCGCTTTTAGTTATTAGCTATTCGCTATTCAGACGCTCATAATCTCGGTTTCCTTATTTTTCGTAAGCTCGTCGATCTTTGCGATGGTCGCGTTCGTGAGTTTCTGAACCTCGTCGAGTCCGCTGCGTTCGTCGTCTTCGGAGATGGCTTTGTCCTTCAGCATCTTCTTCAACGTGTCGTTCGAGGCGTGGCGGATGTTTCGCACGGCGATTCGGTGGTCTTCCGCGAACTCGCTGATCTGCTTTGCGAATTGTTTGCGGCGTTCTTCGGTTAACGCTGGAATGGAGAGGCGTATGATCTTGCCGTCGTTAGAGGGCGTAAGGCCGAGATTGGCCGCCATGATCGCCTTTTCGATCGCGGCGAGCTGCGTGGCGTCCCAGGGCTGCACGGTCATCAGTTGAGGCTCGGGCACGGCGACCGACGCCATTTGGCTGAGCGGTGTGGATGTGCCGTAATAATCCACGTGAACTGCATCGAGCAGTCCGACCGTTGCGCGGCCCGTTCGAACGTTCGCGAGCTTTCGTTTGAAGTCTTCGATAACCGCGTCCATCTTTGGTTTCGTATCTTTGATTACGTCTTGTGCGCTCATAATCTTGTTCTATGCTCCGGTCGCGGCACTGTCGCCCACGGTGACCAGGGTTCCGATGGATAGATCGCCGCCTATCGCCTTTTGAATGTTCCCCTCCACCTTCATGTTGAAAACCATGATAGGAAGACCATTGTCCATGCAAAGTGAGATCGCCGAAGTGTCCATCACCTTGAGCTGCTTTTCGAGAACCTCCTGGTAAGAGATCTTCTCGAATCGCGTAGCGTCCGAATGTTTTACCGGGTCGGCGGAATAAATGCCGTCCACCTTCGTCGCTTTGAATATCACTTCCGCTTCGATCTCAAGAGCTCGAAGTGCGGCCGCGGAATCGGTCGTAAAATAGGGGTTCCCCGTGCCGGCGGCGAAGATAACGACACGCTGCTTTTCCAGATGCCGCACCGCACGCCGGCGGATGAACGGTTCGGCAAGCTGCGGAATATCGATGGCGGACATAACACGCGTCTGCACCTCCAACTGTTCCAAGGCATCCTGAAGCACGACTGAATTCATCACTGTCGCCAGCATCCCGATATAGTCTGCCGCGGCACGGTCCATGTTTCCGGCAGATTCGGAAACGCCCCGGAATATATTGCCGCCTCCCACGACGATCGCTACCTCGACGCCTAGATCGTGGACAGCTTTGACTTCACGAGCGACCGACTGGGCCATTGCCGTGTCGATGCCGTAAGTTTGCGATCCCATCAGGGCCTCGCCGGAGAGTTTCAGGAGGATGCGTTTGAAGACCGGAGTCATAAGGTTGTCGAGTTGCGGAGTTGCAGAGACGCGACTCTGCTACTCCGC
>Ga0307409_100000995_pt1 | contig 13260 bp, 13 predicted proteins | sample 322Ometagenome_2_FD_203888 | JGI IMG/M metagenome (GOLD analysis project Ga0307409, IMG submission 203888) | Maize rhizosphere microbial communities from greenhouse at UC Davis, California, United States - 322HYB-O-2 | ecosystem: Host-associated > Plants > Roots > Rhizosphere > Soil | place...
CAGGAGGTGACTGGCGAACTGCCGGTCTGGGCCGGCCTGCTGACGCCGCAGGGCAAATGCCTGTTCGACTTCCTGGTGTGGGCGGATGGCGGCGACCTGCTGCTCGATTGCGAGGCCGAAGCCGCGCATGCTCTGGTCAGGCGCCTGGTCACGTATCGGCTGCGCCGCCCAATCCAAATCGCACCGGACGGCGATCTCGCGGTGCATTGGTCGGCCACGGGCGACGCCGGAGTAGCCGATCCGCGCCTCGATGCGCTGGGCCGTCGCTGGCTTGCTCCCGCTGCCGAGCCGGCGGCGGGCTGGCTTGAGCATCGCCTGCGCCTCGGCGTCTGCGAAGGCCGCGCCGAGCTTGGCGACCTTTTGTGGCTGGAGTGCAACGCCGCCGAACTGAACGGCGTCAGCTTCACCAAGGGCTGCTTCATTGGTCAGGAGAACACCGCGCGCATGAACTGGCGGAGCAAGGTCAACCGCCGGCTCGTCGTCGTCGACGGTGAAGGCGGGGAACGCACGCGCATCGCCTATCCGGAGCTCGGCCTAGCGGTGGTTCATGCCCGTTCCGGCGAGCTGCCGGGCACTGCCATCGTACCGGGCTGGCTCAGCGCTGTGCTCACCTAAGGGAAGCGAAAGCCCGCACCGGGAAAGTCCCCATGCCTTCGATCTTCGGCGGGACGGCGGTGAAGGAAAAGCCCTCGTCGGGAAGCGCGCCCAAGTTGGTCATATGCTCGCAGATCAATATGCCGTCGGCGAGCAAGCTCGTGTGGACCGGACGGCTCTTGGTCCGCGTATCGTCGATATTGTAGCTGTCGATGCCGACCAGGCGGACGCCGCGGTTGACGAGCAGCTGGGCTGCCTCGGCGGTGAGGAACGGATGGTCATCGAAATAGGCGTCCGTGCGCCAGTGGCGGTCCCAGCCGGTGTGGACGAGGACGGCTTTGCCGTCGACGTCGAGCGATTCGAAGCGCGCGGCATCGACCATGATGCCACTCTCCCACGGCTGGCGGACGACCAGGCCCGGAAGCGCCGCAAGCTGGTCCAGCTCCAGACCGGCAATGTCGCTTCCCTCGGCAAAGCGATGAAAGGGCGCGTCGAGGTAGGTGCCAGTATTCGCGATCATGTCGATGCGCCCGATCTGAAAGCTCGAGCCGTCATCGTAAAATTCCGCCGACGCCTGGCGCTCCCAGAAATCGCAAATGTGCGGGCCGGGAAAGTTCTTGTACGTCGTCATGCCCTCGACGATGACATGACTGAGATCGACGAGCTGGCTCATGCTTGGCGCTTCCGGCGCTTGAGAATGCGGATGGCCGCGAACAGCCCGATCATCAGCCACAACACGTTCAGAGTCGCCGACGGCAAGGCACCGTGCCACCAGCCGTTGATGACGAACCCGGCGGCGCCGACCACGTTCATTGCCTGATACGCCAGCGACTGTCCGGTAAACCTGCCGGCGGAAAGCAGCAGATAGGCGAGCAGGATAAGCACGGCGCCGGCCCAGCCGGCAACTTCGATCGCGAGCTCGGCGACCGTCACGCCGCTGCCAGCCTCCTCAACACGTAGGGCAGGATGCCGCCCGCGTGGAAATATTCCAGCTCGTTATAGGTGTCGATGCGGCAGCGGGTAGGGATGGTGCGGCTGTTCCCGTCGGCACCGGTGACGACCAGATCGACGTCCTGACGCGGCTTGATGTCGGTGAAGCCATGGATGGCGAAGGTCTCGGTGCCGTCGATGCCGAGGGTGTTCGCGCCCTGGCCGTCGAGGAACTGCAGCGGCAGCACGCCCATGCCGACCAGGTTCGATCGGTGGATGCGCTCGAAGCTTTCTGCGATGACGGCACGCACGCCGAGCAGCATGGTGCCCTTGGCGGCCCAGTCGCGCGATGAACCAGTGCCATATTCCTTGCCGGCGATGACGACGAGGGGCGTCCCGTCCGCCTTGTAGCGCATCGCTGCGTCGTAAATCGGCATCTGCTCGCCCGTCGGCGCGTAACGAGTCATGCCACCTTCGACTCCGTCGAGCATGCGATTGCGGATCCGGATGTTGGCAAAGGTGCCGCGCATCATCACTTCATGGTTCCCGCGCCTCGCGCCGTAGCTGTTGAACTCCAGCCGCGGCACGCCCTTCTCGGTCAGATACTTTCCGGCCGGGCTGTCGAGCTTGATCGATCCCGCGGGCGAGATGTGATCGGTCGTGATCGAGTCCCCGAACACCGCGAGAGCGCGGGCGCCGCTGAAGTCGGTCAGCGCGTCGGGAGTCATCGTCATCCCCTCGAAATAGGGCGGATTGGCGATGTAGGTGGAGCCGTCAGGCCAGGCGTAGGTATCGCCGCCGGTGATCTCGATTGCGCGCCAGCGCTCGTCGCCGTGATAGACGTCAGCGTAGCGAGCGCGGAACATGTCGGAATTGACGTGCGCGTCGATCAGCGCGCGGATCTCCTCGTTGGTCGGCCAGATGTCCTTCAAATAGACCGGTGCGCCGTTGCGGGCGGTACCGATCGGATCGCTGTTCATATCGCTGCGCACCGTCCCCTTGAGTGCATAAGCAACCACGAGAGGCGGTGATGCGAGATAGTTGGCACGGCAGTCGGGAGAAACGCGCCCTTCGAAATTGCGATTGCCGGATAGGACCGAGCAGACGACCAGGTCCTTGTCATTGATCGCCTTGCTAATCGGCTCGGCCAGCGGGCCGCTATTGCCGATGCAGGTGGTGCAGCCATAGCCGACGAGGTCGAAGCCGATGGCGTTCAAGTCTTCGCTGAGGCCGGCACGGTCCAGGTAATCGGTGACGACCTTGCTGCCCGGCGCCAGCGACGTCTTGACCCACGGCTTGCTGTCCAGGCCCAGCGCCCGTGCCTTTCGGGCGACCAGCCCGGCGGCGACCAGCACCGAGGGGTTGGACGTGTTGGTGCAGCTCGTGATTGCGGCGATGACGACGTCGCCGTTGCCGAGGTCGAAATCGGCATCCTCCACCGGCACGCGCGGGTCATTGGCTTTCTTGTAAGTCGCTTCAAGCTCGTCGTTGAAGCGGTTGTCGACGTCGCTCAGCAGCACCTTGTCTTGGGGCCGCCGCGGCCCGGCGAGTGACGGCTGCACCGTGCTCATGTCGAGCTCCAGCATGTCGGTGAACAGCGGCTCGGGCGAGTCCGCAGCGCGCCACATGCCCTGTGCCTGGGCATAGGCCCGGACCAGCGCGATGCGATCCTCGTCGCGGCCGGTCAGGCGCAAATAGTCGATGGTCCGCTCGTCGATCGGGAAGAAGCCGCAGGTGGCGCCATATTCCGGGGCCATGTTGGCGATAGTGGCCCGGTCGGCGAGCGTCAGTCCCTCGAGGCCCGCGCCGAAGAATTCAACAAAGCGGCCGACCACGCCCTTGGCGCGCAGCATCTGCGTGACAGTCAGCACCAGGTCAGTGGCGGTGATGCCCTCGGCAAGTGCCCCGGTGAGTCTGAAGCCGACGACCTCTGGGATCAGCATGCTGACCGGCTGGCCGAGCATCGCCGCTTCCGCCTCGATCCCGCCGACTCCCCAGCCGAGGACGCCAAGGCCATTGACCATCGTCGTATGGCTGTCGGTGCCAACCAACGTATCCGGATAGGCGACCTCCTCGCCGGCCTGGTCCTTCGACGTCCACACCGCCTGGGCAATATGTTCAAGATTGACCTGGTGGCAGATGCCCGTGCCCGGCGGCACGACCTGGAAGTTGTCGAAAGCCTGGCTGCCCCATTTGAGGAACTGGTAGCGCTCCCCGTTGCGGGCATATTCCAGCTCGACATTCTTCTCGAAGGCCTGCGGGTTACCGAACTCGTCGACCATGACGCTATGGTCGATGACCAGGTGCACCGGCACCAGCGGGTTGATCTTCTGCGGGTCGCCGGCGAGCTGCTTCATGGCATCACGCATGGCGGCCAAATCGACCACGGCGGGGACGCCGGTGAAGTCCTGCATCAGCACGCGCGCCGGGCGGTACTGAATCTCGCGGTTGACACGACGCTCCTTGAGCCAGTCGGCCATCGCCTGCAGGTCGTCGCGGGTGACCGTCACCCCGTCTTCGAAGCGCAGCAGGTTTTCCAGCAGCACCTTCATGGAGAAGGGCAGTCGGGAGATGTCGCCGAGAGCCTCCGCCGCTTTGTCCAGCGAGTAATAGGCGTAGGTCTTGCCGGCGGCCTCGAGCGTCGAACGGGTCTTGAGGCTGTCCTGGCCGGTCGGGATCATCGCGGTTCCTTGGCTTAGGCTTTTCGGGGCGCCAGCGCCCTTAACAACCTCCGCCCCGCTGTGAAAGGCCGCCTAGACGGCGGTGACCGCCATCGCCACCACCGCTGCTGCCATCACAAGCGTCGCCAGCCAGCCCAGCCAGAGGAGCGGGCCGCCGACGGTAAACACGCCCATCACGCGCTTGCGCATGGCCAGCAGCATCATGATCACCATCACCGGAACCGCGACGACACCGTTGATGACAGCCGAGATGACGAGCGCCCGTATCGGGTCGATCGGCGTGAAGTTCATCAGCGCCCCGATGGCCGTGGCGGCGATGATTGTCCCGTAGAACGCCTTGGCCCGGCTGGGTTTGCGGTCGAGGCCGACCGGCCACCGCTGTGCCTCGCCCAGCGCATAGGCCGCCGAGCCGGCCAGCACCGGCACCGCCAGCAGTCCGGTGCCGACAATGCCAAGAGCGAAGATCAAGCTCGCATATTCGCCGGCAAATGGCCGGAGCGCGGCTGCGGCGTCTGCCGAGGTGCGGATGTCGAAAACGCCATTATGGTTGAGCGTCGCTGCGGTGGTGAAAATGATCGCCAAGGCCACCAGGTTTGACGCCGCCATGCCGATGACCGTGTCGAGGCCGATGCGCTTCAATTCGACCCGGCCTTCCTGCGGATCGCATTTGAGCGGAACGTCCTCGGGATTGCCCTTGACTTCCTCGGCCTCCTGGCTCGCCTGCCAGAAGAACAAATACGGGCTGATGGTTGTCCCGAAGATCGCCACCACCATCATCAGGCTTTCCTGGTTCCAGACGATGCGCGGCAGCAGCAGGCCGTGCGCGGCGCGAACCCAGGGAATGTGCACCATGAACAAAGTCACAACATAGCTGAGCAGCGCCAGTGTCAGCCATTTCAGGATTCGCGCATAAGCTTGGTAGCCGAGCAGCACCTCGGCCGCCGCGCAGAACAGCGCATAGGCGAGCAGGAAAGCCGGTCCGGGAAGATGCGTGACCATGGCTGTCGCGTCGGCCATGGCGCCCAAGTTGGCCCCGATGTTGATGGTGTTTGCGGCAAGCAGAAGCGCGACCAGCACGTTGGCAAGAGCGGCCGGATAATGGCGAACCAAAGTGCCGGCCAGACCATGCCCCGTTACCCGGCCGATGCGGGCGCTGATCATCTGGACGGCGGACATCAACGGGAAGGTCAGGACCATCGTCCACGCCAGCCCATAGCCGAATTGCGCGCCGGCCTGGCTGTACGTCGCGATGCCGCTCGGGTCGTCATCGGAGGCGCCAGTGATCAGGCCCGGTCCGATGACGCGCCGCCAGTCCAGCTTGCGCTGCCGTGCGGGAACGCTGCTCGGCGCCGGGCGCACAGGACAGTCTTCGCTTGCGCTTGCCATCGCGTCTTAACCTATGATGGCGTGACAAGGTTGCGCCTCGGGCCTGCGGCGGCCAATCCAGCTGCCATGATGTCGAGACGAACCGCACTGCTCTCACTGCTGGGAGTGGCAGGCGCAGGGGCCATCCTGCTGGCCATGGGACGGCCGGCGATATGTACTTGCTCTGTGGTTGCACTGTGGGAACCCAGCGCCAACAGCGCCCGCACCAGCCAGATGCTCGCGGACTGGTACAGCCCGAGCCACGTCATCCACGGGCTACTCTTCTATTGGCTGCTGTGGCTGGCCTTCCGCCGCTCGTCAGTGGAATTGCGCTTCCTTTGCGCACTGGCGCTGGAAGCGTCCTGGGAAATTATCGAGAACACGCCGCTGGTGATCGACCGCTATCGCGAAGCGACGGTCGCGCTGGGCTATACCGGCGACAGCGTCATCAATTCCTTGAGTGACATTACCATGATGGGGCTCGGCTTTGTCATTGCTCGCAAGCTGCCGGTTTGGCTGAGCGTGACGCTGGCCGTCGCGCTTGAGCTCGCCGCGCTGGTCGTGATCCGCGACAATCTCACCCTTAATATCATCATGCTGCTCGCGCCCAATGACGCCATCCGGACCTGGCAAGCCGGCTGAGGGGCACGATTCTGTTGCTCGTGGGTTGGTGGCCGTCGTCCGCAGGCGGGAGTCGTATCCGTGTTTCGTATTGCTATTGCCGGCGCGCTGGCGCTGGGCGCGGCGGGGCCAGCCAGCGCCGGTGAAGTCTTTGGCGGCTTGTTCGTCCACGATGTCGACACCCCGCTGACCGCCAGCGGCATTGAAAGCGGCGTCGACTTGCAGCTCGGCTATCGCTGGAGTCCGCTGATGGGCGACAGGGGACCCCAGCCTTACGTCTTTGCAGCCGTAAACTCGTCGGGCGAAACCAATTATGCCACTGCCGGCCTGTCCTTCAAGTTCGGCGACAAGGTCTTCATGCGCCCCGGTTTGGGCATTGCCGTCCACACCGGATCGTCATCCAACTTCACTCATCCCGGCCACGATCATATCGACTTCGGCAGCCGCGTCCTGTTCGAGCCGGAGCTCGGCATCGGTGCCCGCATCAGCGAACGCGCGACGATCGAGGCGAGCTGGGTGCACATGAGCCATGCCCAGCTGTTCGGGCGGCAGAACCCCGGCATCGACAATTTCGGGGCGCGCTTCAGCCTGCGGCTCTAATTGCTTAGAGACTGCGCAACTCCGCGCCGCATGTGGAGGCTATGAACCGGGCCACCGGCCGCAACGTCGGACTGCTGCCGTTGGCCGCATAGCTGGCATTGGCCCTGCTGCAGGTCTCGACGGTCCTTTTCATTGCCCGCGAGAAAGTGTCGTCGAAGTCGGCGGCGCTCGCCAGGCTGTCGAGCAGCGCCTGGTCCGCCGCCAGCAATGATGGCGAAGGCAGCAGGTTCAGCCTGCGACCAGCCATGCTCAGCTGAGCCGCAATGCCCTCATGGTCGCCCTTGAGCTTGGCGGCCACGGCGAGGGTCTTGCTGTTGGTGGAGCGTTGCGCGGCGAGTTCCGCAGCCCGCACCACCAGCAACGAACGTGACGATTGGACTTTCACATAATCCTCGGTGCTGACCGGCAGCGCCCGCGGACCCGGTACGACGGCGGGGGGCACCGGACTTGGCGGCGGCGCTTCCCTGCGGCCGCAAGCGGCAAGCATGAGCGTTCCGAAGGCGATTGCTGCGAGATACGAAGTCGTCCGGCGCATAGGCTCGCCCTCCTGCCCGATGGTGTAACAGGAATTCAGCGGCCCAGCATCTTCTCCGGCTTCACCACCCGGTCGAAGGTCTCCTCGTCGACGAGCCCGAGCTCGATACCAGCCTCTTTCAAGGTCTTGCCGGTCGCGTGCGCATGCTTGGCGATGGCGGCGGCATTGTCGTAGCCGATCTCCGGAGCAAGCGCCGTCACCAGCATCAGCGAATTGCCCATCAGCTCGGCGATGCGGCCCTCGTCCGGTGCCAGGTCGTCGAGCAGGCGCTGGGTGAAGCTGTCCATGCCGACAGACAGCAGATTGATCGAGCGGATGACATTGGCGCCGATGAGCGGCTTGAAGACATTCAGCTCCATGTGCCCTTGCAGGCCGCCGACGGTGACGGCGACGTGATTGCCCATCACCTGCGCGGCAACCATCGTCAGCATTTCGGCCTGGGTGGGATTGACCTTGCCGGGCATGATCGAGCTTCCGGGCTCGTTCTCGGGGAGCTTTAGCTCGCCGAGCCCGCAGCGCGGACCTGAGCCGAGCAGGCGGATGTCATTGGCAATCTTCGACAGGGAAACAGCGATGGTGTTGAGCACGCCGGACAATTCGACCAGCGCATCGTGGGCGGCGAGCTCGGCGAATTTGTTCGGCGCCGAGGAGAAGGGCAAGCGGGTCAGGTTGGCAATTTCCTTGGCGAACGCCTCGGCAAAGCCGGCGGGCGCGTTGAGCCCGGTGCCGACAGCGGTGCCGCCTTGGGCCAGGCGCATGATGCGCGGCATGGCGGCTTCGACGCGCTCGATGTTGTCGGCCATCTGCGCCGCGTAGCCGGAAAACTCCTGGCCGAGCGTCAGCGGCGTTGCGTCCTGCAAATGCGTACGGCCGATCTTGACGATTGAATCCCAGCGCAGCGCCTGGTCTGCCAGCCGCTCCTGAATTCGCTTGAGCGCCGGCACCAGCTTGCGGCGCACGGCAATCGCCGCGGCGACATGCATGGCGGTGGGGAAGCTGTCGTTGGACGACTGGCCCTTGTTGACGTGGTCGTTGGGGTGCACCGGCGACTTGCCTCCACGAGTGCCCGTCAGCGTCTCGTTGGCCCGGCCGGCGATGACCTCGTTGGCGTTCATGTTCGACTGGGTGCCAGACCCGGTCTGCCAGATGACCAGCGGGAACTGGCCGTCGAGGTCGCCGCGGGCGACCTCGCCCGCGGCCTGCTGGATGGCCTCGGCGACGTCGGGCTCCAGCAGCCCTGCGCGCGCGTTCACCCGGGCCGCCGCCTGCTTCACATAGCCGAGGGCATGCACGATCTCGATCGGCATCTGCTCGCGCGGCCCGAACGGAAAATTGCCGATCGAGCGCTCCGTCTGCGCGCCCCAATAGCTGTCGCCCGGGACCTCGATCGGTCCGAAGCTGTCCGTCTCGGTGCGGCTATTGCTGGCCATGGCGCTACTTCTTGCGCGTAAAGTCGACGTTGACGACGTTGGAGCCGTCTTCGGCCGTCGCATTCGCCGGCACGTCATTGTCGGCGATATCGTGCTCCTCGTGCTCCTGCTCGGGCACGTTGGCCTGGAACTTCAGGCTGAAATCGACCGCCGGGTCGACGAATTCCGTGACCGCTGCAAATGGCACGGCGAGCGTCGTCGGCACGCCGCCGAACGACAGGCCGACCGAGAATTCGTCGTCCTCCACCTTCAAGTCCCAGAAGCGGTGCTGGATGACGATCGTCATCTCGTCCGGGAAGCGCTCGGCTAGGTGCCTGGGGATGACAACGCCGGGAAAGCGGGTCTGGAAGGTGATGTAGAAGTGATGGCCGCCGGGCAGGCCGCCGGTCTTCTCCACCTCGTGCAGCACGCGCCCGACCACGTCGCGCAGCGCCTCCTGGACGATTTCATCGTAAGGAATGAGACTCTCGGGCGCTTCGTCGGTCATCGGCTTTCGTGGTAGCAACCGATGCAAGCTGGTCAAGCGAAGACAAGAGGACGAGCCGAATGCCGATCGATTCCAAGCAGCCCTATGACGAGCAGAACGTCTTTGCCAGGATCCTGCGCGGCGAGCTGCCGTGCAATAAGGTGCTGGAAAACGAGCATGTGCTGGCCTTCCACGACATCAATCCGCTGGCGCCCGTGCATGTACTGGTGATCCCCAAGGGTCCCTATGTCAGCTGGGACGATTTTTCCGAGAGCGGCAGCGACGCCGAAATGGCCGCCTTGACGCGCGCCATCGGCGAGGTCGCGAGGATGGTCGGCGCCGACGCCCAAGGTTACCGCCTGCTCTCCAATGTCGGCAAGCGGGCTGGCCAGGAGGTTGCCCACCTCCACGTCCATGTCTTCGGCGGCCAGCCGCTCGGGGCGATGCTGAGCCGTTAGGGATTGCGTGCTGATTTTCTGCCGCTAGGCTCCGCATCGAACCGGAAATTGCACGCCAAGGGGATGTAAGCATGGCCACCGCCGCACCACGGAGGACCTTTCTCGGCCGGATCGGGCTGCGCAAGAGCGTATCGCAGATCCAGCAGGAGACGCGCGACAGCGAGCTGAAGCGTTCGCTCGGGCCATGGAACCTGGTCTTTCTTGGCATCGGCTGCATCATCGGCGCCGGCATTTTCGTCCGCACCGGTAACGCCGCGGCGCTCCACGCTGGTCCGGCCGTGCTTATCTCCTATGCCATCGCCGGCATCATCTGCGCCTTTGCCGGCCTGTGCTACGCCGAACTCGCCTCGACCTTGCCGGTTTCGGGCTCCGCCTACACCTACAGCTATGCAACCATCGGCGAGTTTGCCGCCTGGGTCATGGGCGCCCTGCTTGTCCTGGAATATGGGCTTGCCGCTTCCGTCGTCGCCGTCGGCTGGTCAGGATATGTGGTCAGCCTGCTTGCGGACTTCGGCCTTCACATTCCCGCTGCGCTGACCGGCCCAAGCGGCCATCATCTGCAAAAGGACGGCGTCGACGTGCTCGTCAACGGTGCTCCCGTCGTTTATCTGTTCAACCTGCCGGCGTTCCTCGTATCCGCCGCCCTGGCCATCCTGCTGGTCATCGGCGTCTCGGAGTCGGCCAAGTTCAACAACGCCATCGTCGCCATCAAGGTGACGGTGCTGGTTGCCTTCATCCTCGTCGGCGGTTTCATCATCCTCGCGAACCTGCCAGCCTATATGCCGAACTGGGATCCGTTCATCCCGCCGCCGACCGGCGACAAGGGCGAGTTCGGCTGGAGCGGAATCCTTCGCGCCGCATCGATCGTCTTCTTCGCTTACATCGGTTTCGAGGCGGTCTCGACTGCCGGCCAGGAAGCCAAGGACCCCGGCAAGGACATGCCGTTCGGGATCATCGGCTCGCTGGTCGTCTGCACGATCATATATATCCTGGTTTCGATCGTCATGACGTTGATCGTCCCTTACACTTCGCTCAACGTCCCCGATCCGGTGGCGGTCGCGGTCGACGCGTTCGGGCCGCAATGGGCTTGGTTCGCCAAGACCATCAAGGTCGGCGCCATCATCGGCCTGACCTCCGTCATCCTTGTACTGATGTATGGTCAGACCCGCATCTTCTACACCATGGCTCGCGACGGCTTGTTGCCGAAATTTTTCTCGCGGGTTCACCCGAAGCTTCGCACGCCCTGGATCAATACGCTGGTGGTCGGGCTGGCCGTGGCTTCAGCCGCCGGATTTTTCGACATCAACTTCCTGGGCGACGCGACGTCAGTCGGGACCCTGGCAGCCTTCGGCATCGTCTGCCTGACTGTCATCTGGCTGCGCCGGACGCATCCGGACATCAAGCGCGGTTATCGCGTGCCGCTCTACCCGGTCCTGCCTGCCCTGGGCATCGTCAGCTGTTTTGCTCTCATCTTCACGGTGGAGGCTCGGGTGCTGATCTTCTTCGGCTGGTACGTGGTCGGCGCGGTTGCGCTCTATTTCATCTACGGCATGCACAATAGCGAGCTGGCGAAGGGCCATCCGGTCATCGCCGATGAAGAGACGCCCTACTTCCCGGAGGACGCTCCGCGCGACGAAAGCGGCAGGCCAATAATCAAGCCCTAAGCTGCGGCGAGACGAAAAATGAAGGGCGGTGCCGGCAATGGCGCCGCCCTTTCCTTATGCGAGCAAGTTGCCGGCCAGCGCGCGCAGGTCCTTCTCGGGCCGGGCGCCGTAATGTTGAATGACCTCGGCGGCGGCGATGGCGCCTAGCCTCAGCGAATCCGCGAGGCTTTTGCCGCGCGCCTGGCCGGCGAGGAAGCCGGCGGCGAACAGGTCACCCGCGCCGGTGGTGTCGACCAGCCGCTCGATCGGCTCCGCCGGCACGTCTGCCCGCTCGCTGCCGGATATGGCGGTTGCGCCCGCCTCCGAACGCGTGACGACCAGCAGTGGCACGTCCTTGGCCACGCGAGCGATCGCGGCCTCCAGCTCGCTGTCCTCGGCCATGGCGGCGATCTCGGCCTCGTTGCCAAACAGGATGTCGATCTTCCGCTCCCTGATCAGCTGCCAGAAGCCATCGCGGTGGCGGTCGACGCAGAAGGTGTCGCTGAGCGTGAAGGCGACCTTGCCGCCAGCTGCGCGGGCAGCGTCGATCGCCTTTTCCATGGCCGCTCGCGGTGCCGGCGGGTCCCACAGGTAGCCCTCGAGATAGACGATGCCCGCCTCGCCCACTTCTGCCTGGTCGATATCCGACTTGTCGAGCATCTGGGCAGCGCCGAGGAAGGTGTTCATCGTCCGCTGCGCATCGGGCGTGACGAGGATCAGGCTGCGGGCGGTGGCGCCGACATCGGCGCGCGGCGCGACGATGAAATCGACACCGAGGCTCTGGATATCGTGCTTGTAGATGGTGCCGAGCTGGTCGTCGGCGACCTGGCCGATGAAGCCGGCTTTGCAGCCAAGCGCCGCCAGGCCCGCGGCGGTGTTGCCGGCCGAGCCGCCGGAGAGTTCGCGGCCCGGCCCCATCGCCCCGTACAGCCGCTCCGCCTCGCGCTCGTCGATCAGCCGCATCATGCCCTTGGTCAGCCCTTGGTCCTCCAGGAAGCGATCGTCGGCGTCAGCGATAACATCGACGATGGCATTGCCGATGCACAGCACGTCGAGGCGGGGTGCGGTCATGAACGGATCCTGCAGTGGATTGAAAGAGCGGCGCGCGTAGCCGCCAGACCGCTTGCCGGCAAGCTTGGCAGCCGCCATGACTTGGCCATGCGCCGCCTATCGCTCCTTGCCCTTACCCTCGTCCTGGCCGCCTGCGCGCCGCGTGTGCAGCAGCCGGCGCCGGTATCCAGGCCAACGGGCGAGCGGCCCGGCGGCGCGACCATGGTCGGCCTTACTGCCAACGACCTGATATCGCGGTTCGGACAGCCGAGCTTCCAGGTGAAAGAGGGTGTCGGCACCAAGCTGCAATGGTCGCAGAACGGCTGCGTGCTCGACGCCTATCTCTATCCGCCAGGAAATGGGCGCGTCGGCGACCGCATTACCCATGTCGACAGCCGCCAGCCGTCAGGCGCGGACCTGCCGCTCAACACCTGCCTCGACCTGATGCGCCGCTAGGCGCGCCAGCGCCCACTCCGCCGCCTCGGCGACTGTCGGATCGGGGTCCGCAGCCAAGGACTCCACTAGCCCGACCAGCCGCGCATCGCCACTGTTGCCGGCGGCGACCAGGCAATTGCGGATGAAGCGGTTGCGGCCGATGCGCTTGATGGGCGAGCCGGCGAACATCTCGCGGAAGGCGGCGTCGTCGAGCCGCAGCAGGTCGCCCAGGCGCGGCGCCGCAAGCTCGGCCCGGGGGAGGAAGGCACGGTTGGCGGCGGCGCTGTCGGCGAAGCGGTTCCACGGACAGGCCGCCAGGCAATCATCGCAGCCGTAGATGCGATTGCCGATTGCCTCCCGCAATTCGAGCGGTATCGGCCCCGAATGCTCGATGGTCAGGTAGGATATGCACCGCCGCGCATCGATGTGGTGCGGTGCGGTGATGGCGCCGG
>Ga0307409_100000997_pt1 | contig 13239 bp, 12 predicted proteins | sample 322Ometagenome_2_FD_203888 | JGI IMG/M metagenome (GOLD analysis project Ga0307409, IMG submission 203888) | Maize rhizosphere microbial communities from greenhouse at UC Davis, California, United States - 322HYB-O-2 | ecosystem: Host-associated > Plants > Roots > Rhizosphere > Soil | place...
CCGACGACGCATACCTCACGAACACGTTGAGCGTGGAGAATGCGGTGAGGATCGCGAATCGGTTGAAGGTACCGTTGCTCTACATCAGCACAGCGGGGATCTTCGACGGTGGGCAGGACACGTATGACGACTGGGACTTACCGAATCCGTTGGGACACTACGCCCGTTCCAAATATATGGGCGAGAGGTTTGTCGTCGAGAACAAGGATGAATACCTGGTGTGCCGCGCAGGCTGGATGATGGGCGGCGGGCCAAACAAGGATAAGAAGTTCGTTAACAAGATCCTTCGGCAAATAAAGGACGGCAAACGTACTATCGACATAGTCAACGATAAGTTCGGGACGCCCACTTACACGCACGACTTTGCGCGCAATGTAAAAGAACTCATTCAAGCTAGACACTGGGGTGTGTACAATTTGGTTTGCGAAGGGGTAACAAGTCGCTTAGACGTGACTCGCGAACTGATCAGATTGCTTGATCTCGAGTCTCGAGTCGAGATACGCGAGGTGACGTCGGATCACTTCCGCGAAGAGTATTACGCTCCTCGGCCTGCCTCGGAGAGATTGTTAAATACGAAACTCAATTTGCGTGGCCTGAATCATATGCGGAACTGGAAGATCTGTCTCAAGGAATATCTTGAGAATTACTTTGTTAATTATTTTGATCGGGCTTCAGAGACGGGTAACAGATAATGGACGAGCGACTAAACGCCAGAGTGGACAGTCCTTGGCGAGGAGAGCATTTTTTTCGTTACGACTATGTCGAACGATTTATAGAGCCGACAGACCGTGTGCTAGACCTGGCTTGTGGAGAAGGCTACGGTACTTACCGAATGTCACAACGAACATCGCGTGAAGTGATCGGCTGCGATATCTCCGAGGATGCTGTGAACTACTGTCGAGGTGCGTGGCAAAGTCCTAACCTCTCGTATCGCGTAGCCGATGGGACCGCCCTGGATTTCGCTGATGGACATTTCGACAAAGTAGTATCGTTCGAAACAATCGAACACACCACTGAATATGAGTCGATGCTTGGCGAATTCTATAGAGTACTTAAGCCGGGAGGAACTGCTTTTATATCGACGCCCAACTTTCCGATCAGCAGTCCACGGGGTTATATCGAAAACCCGTATCACACTCAGGAGTGGCGCGTAGACGAGCTAAGATCGATTTTGTCCCGCGTTTTCGATGAGGTCACGATCTATGGACAGCAATATTCCCGACACGAGAACGGCGGGGGCCTTAGTGCCGGGAAACTTACCGAATGGTTCTTTAACCAGCGCGTCATTCGACGATTGCCTATATCTTTGAAAAACCGGGTTTCGAACGCTACAAACGGAAAGCTGTTCTATCCGCAGGTAGATGACTTTCGGTTGGTGCTAGACGAACGAGAGGTAGAAACCTGCATTACTCTCTTTTGTGTATGCAAGAAAGAAAGGGACTAGTCACAGTCATAGTTCCAGTGTACCGGACCGGGCCGATCATTGCCGAGACAATTCAGTCGGTGCTGGATCAGACCTACGAAGAGTTTGAGATTATAGCCATAGACGATGGATCGGGCGACTCAACGATCGATATCGTGGATGCGTTCGGCGACGATCGAATCAGGACGATCAGGCAGCAAAACCAGGGAATGGCCCCGACTCGTAACAACGGTCTGGCCTTAGCTCAAGGAGAATTCGTACACTTTCTGGATCACGACGATGTTTTGGCGCCCGACTTCTTGGAAGCCCGTTTAGACATCATGTGTCAGAGGCCTGACGTTGGATTCGTTGGGGGCCCGGTTCAAAATATCCCTGCCAGCGACGAAGGGTTGCTGGTTGCGGGCGAAGACGTCGAGGAAGAATTGCTTTTCTCTAATCGATTTTCCGCAACGCCGTCTTGCTATGTGGTGCGCCACCGGGTTTTGGAAACGAACCGTATCCGTTTCAATCCCGTTCTCAACAACGGGGCAGATCGTTTTTTCCTGTTGCAACTCAACCGTGTTACTCGCGGGGCGATCTCCAAGGCGGGGACGCTTTACTACCGGGTTCTGCCCAATAGCTTTTCAAGAGTCCTTACTCCCGACCTAATGAGGGACGCCGAAAGATTGTATTTCGAGATCGAACGTGCCGGACTGACACCCGCTAAAAACGCCCGGTTATTTCGACACTTGTACTTTTATATGTTGGGCGGAGGGTTCTTCAAGGCCGGAATGTATAACCCCAGCCTTCTGTATCTTAGCCGATCGTTCATGTCGGACCCGCTGCGTTTCGCAGCTCTGGCGTTCCGGAAATCGGCCGGTTGGATAACCGGTCGAAAGAGCTTACCTAATTGATTCGATCACCTACATCCGTGATTTGGACAACTCCGGTGATCAGTTCGTCGGCCATCCGGCATTTTGTCGGTGTTCCTCGACGCTCATTAATAACGGTCGCCGATGAATTGGAGCGAGGACACGCGTGAATGCTCTTGTCTATAAGGAAGAAATCGTCTGATTTGATAGTGATCGTCGACTACGGTACCGGTAACCTTGTTTCGGTTAAGCGCGCCCTTGAACGAATAGATGTGAAATCTGTGTTTTCGTCAACTGCGGCCGATGTACTTCGTGCTGACAAGATCATTTTGCCGGGCGTTGGACATTTCGGTATGGCGATGGCGGAACTGGAAAAACTCGGTTTGCGAGGGGCACTTGACGAGGCGGTATTGGGCGCTCGGAAGCCGGTTCTCGGAATTTGTCTCGGCATGGAATTGATGGCCCACCGTAGTGAAGAGGGCGGTGCTGAAGGACTCGGTTGGATTAACGCGGAGGTTGTAAAATTCAACTTTTCAGACAAACGTCGATATAAGTCGCCGCACATGGGTTGGAACCGAACGTTCGTCAAAAAGCGGAGTGGTCTTATGCGAGGTGTCAATAATTCGGCGGAGTTCTACTTTGCGCATTCTTATTATTTAAATGTCCAAGATTCGTCCGACACACTGTGCGAGACCAAATATGAAACCTTATTCACCTCGGCGATTGAAAAAGATAATATCTTTGGTGTGCAATTCCACCCAGAAAAAAGCCACGACCCGGGCCGGCGGGTTCTACTAAATTTCGTGGAAATGTGATGTTTCGGCCCAGGATCATTCCCGTTCTCCTGCTCAAGGGCCGGGGGTTAGTGAAATCCGTCCGGTTCAAAGATCACAGCTACGTTGGCGACCCCATCAACGCGGTCAGGATTTTCAATGAGCTTGCGGCCGACGAGCTGGTTTTCCTTGACATCGACGCGACGAGAGAAAATCGTCTCGTCTCCCTCGATTTCGTCCGGGACGTCGGAGAAGAGGCGTCCATGCCGTTTAGCGTTGGGGGCGGAATTAGAACGCTCGCGGACATAAAGGCGGTCATCAGCGCCGGAGCCGAAAAGGTCGTTATCGGATCGCAGGCGGCGCGTGATCAGGATTTCGTCAGACAGGCGTCGGACGCTTTCGGGGCGTCGGCCATAGTCGTCTGTGTCGATGTGAAGCGATCCTATTTCAAAGGCCTGCGTGTCTGGTGCGTCAACGGCACGCGGCCGACGGGCCATTCGCCAACGGGCTTCGCGCGCGTGATGGCCGAGAACGGAGCCGGTGAGCTGATCGTCCAATCCATCGACCGCGACGGCACGATGAGTGGATACGATATCGACCTGATTCGAGCCGTTTCCGAAGTTGTCGACGTCCCCGTAATCGCGTTGGGCGGGGTCGGAAAAAAGGCCGATCTCGTCGCCGCGTACCGCGAGGGCGGGGCGAACGGTTTGGGAGCGGGAAGCCTTTTCGTGTATAAAGATAAGAAACGCGGAGTTTTGATCAATTATCCAGAGAAGGGCGATCCAGCTTTCGATTGACCTTCTTCACGATCTGCCTCAGGCAGGGGCTCACCACCCTTTCAAACATCCGCTTGAACCGCCGCCGACGCGGCCGTCCCAGCGCATGATCGCCTCGCGAAATCACATTCCCAACAGCTCGAGACCCTACCGCCAGTGCAGCCGCTGCGTGATGGACACCTCCGACCCGGAAATCATCTTCGACGCCGATGGTCGATGTAACCACTGTTCAGACTTTCTGGAAAAGCGGTCCAGACACGGTTATCGCGGCCGGGAGAGCGACCAAAGGTGGGACCGGCTCGTCGACGAGATCAAACGCTCAGGGAGGGGCAAGCCGTATGATTGTGTGATCGGCGTCAGCGGCGGGGCCGACAGCAGCTACCTTGCTTATCTCGCGAATAAACGCGGGCTTCGAGCTCTGGCCGTGCACCTCGACAATGGATGGGATTCGGAAAAGGCGGTCTCGAACATCAAAAAGGTCGTCGCCTGGCTAGGGCTCGATTACGAAAGTTTCGTTCTGGACTGGGAAGAATTCAAAGACCTGCAGCTAGCCTTCCTTCGCGCGTCCGTGCCCGAGGCCGAAACACCAACCGACGTCGCCATCCCCGCCGCACTTCATCGTTTTGCTGCCAAATACAAGGTCAAATACATACTGAATGGCGGCAACCTGGCGACCGAGGGGATGTTGCCGAAAAGCTGGCACTACGACGTGAAGGACCTGAAGTATTTCAATCACATCATCCGAACGTACGGGAGCGGCCGTTTGAAATCCTTTCCGACATTCGGCTACCGGAAAGAAGCGTATTACAAGGTCGTAAAGGGTATTCGGACCGTCTACCCGCTCGACCAGGTTCCGTTCGTAAAAAAGGACGCCGTGAATCGTTTGTCCGCCGAGTTCGACTGGAAGGACCCCGGCGGCAAGCACCACGAATCGCGATATACAAAATTCATCCAGTCGTTTTATCTATTTAAGAAGTTTGGTATCGATTACCGCCGCGTCGACTACTCGATGAGGATCTGCGACAGCTTAATGGGCCGCGACGAAGCCAAAGAGCAACTCGCTCAAACATCATACGACCCGCACGAGGTGGAAGAAGATAAGAAATACATCGCGAAGAAGCTTGGGATCACGTATCTCGAACTGGAGGAGATAGTCAGTTCGCAGCCGCGGTGGTACTGGCAGCTTCCCAACGATCAAGTAAAGCTAAGGCTGATCTACGATACGTATCGAATGGTTTACCGCAAGGAGAAGTTGGATCGTTTCTGACCGCTATGGAATTCACCGGCGGTTTTGTTTCCGTCGCGATCTCGACGCTGCAATTATAGCCGATTCATGGCCGAGGCGATCATAGGCGGATTGGCCCGAGGCCGACGACGGCAGACCGATGAAGCGAAATTGCCTCGAAGCGTTCGGCAACGGTTTCGAATTCAGGTGAATAGCGGTTTGGGGCTGCGCGAAGGAAGAGGTCGCAAATTCAGCCGGCGGCGTTGTCGCCTTAAGGTTTATGGCTAAGTCGCTTTACATTTGTTATTTCGGCGTCAACGAGCCGTTGGTACAGACGCAGGTGATTCCTTATCTGCATGAGTTGGTCCGAGACGGACATGAAATATCGCTCGTAACGTTCGAGGGAAAGACTGAGGAGTTATGGAATGACCAGCTAGGTGCCATAAAAAGAAGCCTTGCCGAAAAGGGAATCGATTGGCACTGGCTAAAATACCACAAGCGGTTCTCGGCCCTAGCGACGGCTTACGACATCGTTCGCGGGGCCTTTTTTGTCAGAAGGATGATCGGGCGGAAAAAGCTAGATATTCTTCACGGCCGCGTTCACGTGCCAACTCTAATGGGTGCTCTCGGCCGAAAGCTCTCACGCCGGAAACCAAAATTGCTTTTCGACATTCGGGGGTTTTTTCCCGAAGAATACACCGACGCCGGCATCTGGCCCGAAAATGGCTGGCTATATCGATCCGCGAAGCGTGTCGAGCGGTGGTTATTGAAGGAAGCTAACGGGTTCGTCGTGCTGACCGAAAAGGCCCGTCAGATCCTTTTTCCGGGGTCTGATTCGACCGGTGTGGATCAGTTCGGGCGGCCGGTGCAGGTGATTCCCTGTTGTGTCGATCTTGAAAGGTTCCAACAGCATGGAAAAGCTGAACGCAGCGATATGAGGGAACAACTCGGCACAGTAGGCCGGTTGGTCGTAGCGTATATTGGGTCTTTCGGAGGATGGTACCTAACCGATGAAATGATCGAACTTTTCGCGGCGGCGAGGGAATACCGACCAGATTCCTTCGCGTTGATTCTCACACAACGGGGTACGGAGAAAATATCGCAACGCCTTCAGAAAAGGGGGTTTTTGGAATCCGATTTCCTTGTACGCGCGGTGCCGCCGGGGGAGATAGCCGACTATCTTGCCGCCTCGGACATCGCAATCTCGTTCATCAAAGCATGCTACTCGAAGCTTTCTTCCTCGCCGACCAAAATCGCGGAATATCTCGCCGCGGGCCTTCCGGTCATCGCTAACGGTGGCGTAGGCGATGTCGATGATCTGATTATCGGAAACAAAGTGGGAACGATCGTCGAGGATTTTTCGAAAGGAAGCTACATTAAGGCGCTCCGCGAGGTGGAAGCTTTGGGAGACGTCCGTAATCGTTGTCGGGAGGTCAGCATAAAAGAGTTCGACCTTTCGATGGTTGGAGGAACGCGGTACCGTTTCATATACTCGAATTTGTTACATGAACAGAACGGAAAAGTACCTTAGTGCCCTTCGCCAAATATTCGAAGGCGCGCGAGACAAACACGAAGCAAACCTTAAGAGCGCCCAGGCGTTGTCAGAAATGTCCGGGGATGCCCCGTTTTTCACCGAGATTCTCACGGCCCACCTGCAAAAGGCTGGCAGCCTAAATACTCTTCATTACCCCGTCGTCGGGATCGATATCGCGCTAAACGAGTATTTCGGCTTGGTGGCGAATTGCTGGATCCCTTTGCCGGATCGTTCGACCGAACTCTCCACAAAGGCGATTCATCACCATGGGGACATGCTGCTGACGACGGTGACTGCTTTCGGGGCCGGTTATGAGCACTGGATGTTCAAAACTCCCGCGGTGGTCGATGCCGAAAAGGAGATCTACCACCTCGAGCTTATTGAGCGGGCCCCCCACCCACGCCATCACGTCGCGTTCGTGGACGCATATGTTGCTCATCTGCCTCTTTTTCCGCCTGATATGACGATAACCTACGCGCTGTGGAGCAGCCGCTTCCCCACGACTTGGAAGGATAAAGTCAAGAGGTTCCCTGGCGTCAGCCACAACAGCCGAAGACTCAAGGAATTGGCAGTTCGATTGAAGTTGGCGAAGCATCTTGAAATAAAGGTCGTCGAATACTTCGATTTTTATCCGACCGCAAACGGTTTCTGCGGTATCAGGAACCGGGAAGAATTCGAACTTACCTCGAACGAGGACTATCTGATGAGTTTGTTCCATGTCATCCAGCAGACCGAAAATGAAGGACTGGCGCCGGTCATTCGTAAAAAGTTGCAGTCTGGGGAAAAGGTGGAAAATCCAGGGCTTGTTTCTGAGCTCCTGTCGAATCTCGAGACCGGCCGGGAGATTCAGGGACGGCTCGCGCCCGCGCATTACCAAGTACCGAAGGCGAATTTCAGAAAAAATGAAATTTTGGCGGCGCTTGATGCCCAAGACCTCAGGTTTGGAGGACAAGTTTAACAGGAGGTCATGGATTGGGGGCTAATTCAACCATTCGCAAAGCCGTAAAGTCGCTGCTTTACCCTTTAGCTAACGAAACGACATACAAATTTGCTCAGGCAGCGTCCAAGGCGATGGACATCCGCCGCGGCACATGGGCGGAACCTGAACTGGACCTGCTCAGGTTCGGTTTGCGCCGCGGCGACACGTCACTGGATATTGGGGCAAATTACGGGGTCTACTCCTACCACATGGGCCGTGCGGTCGGACGCACAGGAAGGGTGTTCGCCTTCGAACCGGTGCCTTTCACTTTTGATACCTTAAAGCTCGTCGGCCGTTTACTAGGTTTCTTGCGAAACGTCGAGCTAATCCAAAAAGGCTGCAGCGACGAAAATGGAACGATCAAGTTCTCGGTGCCGGTCCAGAAGTCGGGTGCCTTTGCTGCCGGCCAGGCTTATATCTGGATGCGGAACGACGACCACGAAGGCCGGGACAACCAAGTCAAATGGAGCGCGACCCGTGAAATAGAAGCTGAAGTGGTGCGACTTGACGATTTCCTACCGCCGATCGACGACCTGCCAATGGTCAAACTAGATATAGAAGGTGCAGAGCTGCTTTGCCTTCGCGGGGCTGAGGCGCTGTTCCAAAAACACCTGCCGACAACCATCTGTGAGATTAATCCGTGGTTTCTGGAGGGGTTTGGAATAGAACTTAACGAATTGACAGGGTATTTTTTCCGAAAGGGGTACAGGCTTTATTCCTATCGGAAAGATCCCAAGCCGCGGCTAACCGAGCTGGGAGTTGAGGATATCGTCGAGGACAACTATGTTTTCCTTCATCCCTCCAGGCAACGGCTCTTTGCACCGCTTTTAGATTCACCTTAATTGATACGAATTTCGTTGTTGTGTGGAAAGTGTTCGTAGCGCGGAACGAATAAAGTTATTCAAGCTCGCTTTCTTGGTAAACGTAGATTATTCAACGTTTAGCCAGGGTTCCATGGGTCGGGCAGGCACACTGTCTACGACTGTTTCTCCGCTGTTCGATCGAAGGGAAGAGAATTACCTTAACGCACGGAAAAATGAAAGTTCTAACTTTAGTCCCAAATCAAAAAGGATACAGTCCCGGGCAACGGGGAAGTATTGAGTTGTGGGAAAAAGTTTTGGGCCCGGCGGGAATCTCTCTGGATTTCGCTCCTTTCGAGACCGAGAAACTGCGCCATATTCTACATACGCACAAAAGTCGCTGGAGCAAATCGGCTGAGATGATCCGCGCTTACTTCGATCGAATTGGTTTGATTTCACGCCTTGACAGCTACGACGCGGTTTTTGTTTACCGCGAAGCGGCATTGATCGGGCCAGCCCTTCTGGAGAAAATGATCGCCAGAAAAAAGCCGATTATTTACCAGCTCGACGACCCCCTTTTCGTACCGTACAAGAGTCCCACCAACGGTTTTTTTTCCTATCTGAAATTCTTCGGGAAGATCAAGGAGATAATTCGGATTAGCAAGGTCGTGATGGTAAATTCCACACCGATCGGTCAGTACGCGGAGCAGTTCAACGCAAATGTTTGGTACGTACCAAGCGTCGTTGATACGGATAAATTCGTTTATGACGAAAGCGACCAGGACCGCCGCCCGGTTTGCGTCGGATGGAGCGGAAGTCCAACGACCGCTAGGAACTTGAAAATGATCGAACACCCCTTAAGACGGCTGTCCGATAAAAGTAATTTGGGTTTCAAGTTTATTGGTGCCGATGACTTCGGGCTCACTGGCGTCAGACACGAAGCAAAGCGCTGGGATGTACTGACTGAGGTCGACGACCTGCGCACGATCCATATCGGCCTCGTCCCACTTCCGGACGACAATCCATGGAATCCATACAAGTTCATTATGAAGACGGCACAGTATATGGCGCTCGGGATCGTGCCCGTCGCGACGCCCAGCGCATCGAACCTCGAAGTGATTCGATCAGGAGAAAATGGATTTCTGGCAGCTACAGACGACGAGTGGGTAGATCGAATCGAACTATTGTCTACGGACCATGACCTTCGCAGGGGGATGTCCCGAACCGCTGTCGAGGATGCGAAAGGTCGGTACAGCTTGGCAGCGAATGCTGACAAAATCGTGGCAGCCTTCAGGTCCGCGGTGTAGGCAGGTTGCTCCTACCAGACCATTCCGAATAATCTATTTGATAGTGCCGGGTCATTTTGATGACGTTCTGCTGCCTATGAATTCGTACAATATCTTGGTTACCGGCGGCGCCGGTTTTATTGGGGGGCATCTCGTCGACGCGTTGATCGAGCAGGGCCACCGGGTCAGAATATTGGATTCGCTAGTGGACCAGGTGCACGAGGGCAGGATCCCAACGCATCTGAATCCGGAAGCCGAGTTCGTACGCGGCGACGTTTGCGATGCCGGCGTGGTTTCGCGGGCTTTAGACGGGGTCGACACGGTATTTCACGAGGCCGCCGAGGTGGGCGTCGGGCAATCGATGTACGAGATCGTCAGGTACGTGAAAACGAACGACCTCGGTACGGCCGTGCTGCTGGAGGAGATGATCAAGCGGCCCGGGCAATTCAGGAAGCTGGTGGTCGCATCGTCCAACACCATTTACGGCGAAGGGACGAGCGAATGCGAGGGCTGCGGCATTCGCATTTACCCCTCGCTGCGTCCGGACACGCAGCTTTGGGAAAAGAGTTGGGAATTCTCATGCGACGCATGCGGAGGATCGATGCGGCCGGTCGGTACGTCGGAGGACAAACCGCTTTATCCGACCACGGTCTATGCCGTAAGCAAGCAGGACCAGGAGCAATACTGCATTGCGGTCGGCCGCGCATACAAGATCCCGACCGTGGCGCTTAGATATTTCAACGTTTACGGTACGCGGCAAACGCTTTCGAACCCCTACACGGGCGTCTGCGCGATCTTTTCGTCACGGTTGTTGAACGATCAGCCGCCAGTTATTTTCGAGGACGGCGAGCAGTCGCGCGACTTCGTGCACGTCAGCGACATCGTCCAAGCCAATCTGTTAGCTTTGGAGACCGACAGCGCCGACTACCACCCCGCCAACGTGGCAACCGGGCAGGCGACCACGATCAAACAGATCGCGGAAACCCTAGCAAAGGGGTTGGGAAAATCGATCGCACCGGAGATAGTTGGCAAGTATAGAGAGGGCGACATTCGCCATTGCATTGCGGACATCTCGAGGGCTCGCGATCTGCTCTGCTACGAGCCAAAGATCGACCTCGAAACCGGTATGGCCGAGCTTTTGGAATGGGTCCGCGAGCAGAAGGTTGATGACAAGGTCCAAGCAGCCACCGCCGAGCTGGCTTCAAGAAGTCTGGTGAAATGAGGGAACGTCAAGAGGTTCAAGATGATAAATAAGGGCCGGCTGGCAGGCCTTGCCTTTGCCGCTCTTTTGCCGATGTTCCTTAAGCGCCCGTTCTATCGATTGTTCTACGGCTATCGGATAGAGAAAGGAGCCCGGATAGGGTTCAGCATAATCGACGCGAACGAATGTTCAATAGGCCAGGGAGTGACGATAGGGCACTTCAACGCGTTCGTGGGAATTGATAAGTTGATTATCGGTGAGCGGTCTCGTATAGGCTCTTTGAACATCGTGCGGGGCGGTGACGAGGTCCGAATCGGTCGTTACTGCGACATCCTGCGATTGAACGAGATCAACTCAATCCCCGAGCCCGACGTCGTCAATGAAACGGACCCCAGATTCCTGATGGGCGACGGTTCGATGATCGGGGCGTCGCACAAGATCGATTTCACCGACCGAGTCGAGTTTGGAAAAAGGGTAATTCTGGGAGGACGGAATTCTTCGGTCTGGACGCATAACCGCCAGATGACACGACCGGTTACAATCGGGGACTATAGCTATATCGGCTCGGAGATTCGCATGGTACCGGGATCTTCGGTGGCCGCAAAGTGCATCGTTGGGATTGGGACGGTGGTAACCAAACAATTTGAAACGGAAAACCGCCTAATTGCCGGGGTTCCGGCGAAAGAGGTCAAAGAACTCGGGGAAGAAGGTGCGTTTCTGACGGAACAGAAAACACGCAGGGACCTTCCCGACGATATTTAGGACGAGGTCGCCTAAAGGCTTCTGAAACGTAGAACGTATCTGAAATAGATGTACCGCTCCATCCTCGACAAATACTTCATAGGGACGTGCCTCTTCATTATATTCTTAGGCATGTTGACGACGGCCTTTCCCGAAGGGGCTGCGGCGATGCTGATTGTAATCCTTCCTTCGGCAGTTTTTCTTTACGTCTTCAGGCGGAACGCAGAGGATAAGGACTTTGTTTCAAAGCTGTTCCTGGCGGCGTTGATCGTTAGGCTCACTTTCGGCATTTTCATTCATATATACGATCTCCGGCCTTTTTTTGGGGGCGATGCCAATACCTACGACGCGTTGGGGCAACGCATTCTGGAATATTGGCAGGGTGTCGCGCCCGGCGATGATCCTTTTGTTTTGAGGGCTACGGATATGAGCTTGCCCGGGTGGGGGATGAACTATCTCACGGCGGCCATTTACGGGCTTCTGGGTCCCAACATCTTCGCCGCTCAATCGTTTTGTGGCGTGATAGGCGCGGCCACAGCCCCACTCGTGTATTTTTGCTCTCTCTCTATTTTCGCCAATGATCGAGTTGCTAAAGTTTCGGCCATTGCGATCGCGTTCTTCCCTTCATTCATTATTTGGTCGTCGCAGCTGCTAAAGGATGGCTTGATAATATTTTTACTGGTCCTCGCCGTCCTGATGGTCCTCAGACTCCAGGAGAAATTCGACTTTTGGGCTTTGTCGTTGTTGTTAGCCTCCCTTTTTGGAGTTCTCTCACTGAGATTCTATATCTTTTATATGTTGGCTGCGGCCGTTGTGGGGACCTTCATCGTTGGCGTCTCCAGGTCTTCAAATTCCCTAATCCGGCGGACATTGGCACTTGTCCTAATGGGACTCGGCTTGACTTATGTTGGGGCATTGCGCACGGCCAGTCTCAATTACGATAAGTTCTCAAACCTAGAGCAGGTGCAAATAAGCCGCTCAGACCTGGCTCAGTCCGCTGAGTCTGGTTATGGTGGTGACGTTGATGTGTCAACGAGCGAAGGCGCGATCCAGCAATTGCCCGTCGGTTTCGTTTATTTGATGTTGGCTCCTTTCCCCTGGCAGATGTCGAATTTTCGGCAGTTGATCACGCTTCCCGAAGTTCTGCTTTGGTGGGCGCTGATACCCTGGATGATATTTGGCATCGGATTCACCCTGCGTCGTAAGCTAAGGGCGGCGTTGCCGATATTGATCTTCAGTCTGATGCTTACACTCGCGTACTCTGTTTTCCAGGGAAACGTCGGCACGGCCTATAGGCAGCGGACCCAGATTCAGGTCTTTCTTTTTATGTTCATCGCGGTAGGCTGGGAACTGCGAAAGGAAAAAAAGGAGGACGAGCGGGAGCTGAAGCTCGCCAAACGACGCGAATTCGAGGATCGGATCAGGGGCGGAAGAGTTTTGAGTAATTAAGATGTGCGGGATTGTTGGGGTCGTAAATAAGAACGAATCGCCGGACCGGGGCGTGGTGGAGCGGATGAATGAGTCGATCCGGCACCGCGGGCCCGATGAGGAGGGTTTCTATTTTGGGGAGACCGCAGCGCTCGCGATGCAGCGGCTGGCGATCATCGATCTGGCCGGCGGGCAGCAGCCCATCCACAACCACGACCGGTC
>Ga0307409_100000998_pt1 | contig 13235 bp, 10 predicted proteins | sample 322Ometagenome_2_FD_203888 | JGI IMG/M metagenome (GOLD analysis project Ga0307409, IMG submission 203888) | Maize rhizosphere microbial communities from greenhouse at UC Davis, California, United States - 322HYB-O-2 | ecosystem: Host-associated > Plants > Roots > Rhizosphere > Soil | place...
TCGTCACGCGCTCGCTCGACTTGTTCCTGACGACACCGCTCTCGATCGTCGGCGAGACCAGTCTCTACGTGCGCCACAACCTGCTGCGCAAGGTCGACTCGCTCGACGGCATCGGCGCGGTGTGCGCCCATCCGCAGGCGCTCGCCCAATGCCACGCCTGGCTCAGCCATCACCTGCCGAACGCCGAGCGTCGCCCGGTGGCGAGCAACGCCGAAGGCGCGCGCCTCGCCGGGCTCGACGCCGCGCTCGCCGGCATCGCCAGCGAGCGCGCAGCGAGCGAGTACGGACTCTTCGTCGTCGCGCCGGCGATCCAGGACGACGCCCACAACCGCACCCGCTTCGCGATCCTCGCCCATCCCGGCACGCATCCGCGGCCGAAGGCCTCCGGGCACGACTGCACCAGCCTCGTCGTCTCGGTCGCGAACCGGCCGGGCGCGGTGCACGACATGCTGCAGCCGCTGAAAGCGCACGGCGTGTCGATGACGCGCTTCGAGTCTCGGCCGGCGCGGTCGGGCCAGTGGGAGTACTACTTCTACGTCGACATCGACGGCCATCCCGACCAGCCGAACGTCGCGCGCGCGCTCGAGGAGCTGCAGGCCGCGTGCGCGTTCTTCAAGCTGCTCGGCACGTACCCCGTCGATTCGCACTGATGGCGCCCCCGCGCTCTCTTCGTTCGCTGCCCCGCGAGAGGGCGCGGCCGGGCTCGCGGCGGCCCGGCGCCCGGCCGGGCCTTCGCTGAGATGTTCGAGCAGCTCGCCATCATCGGCTGTGGCCTGATGGGCGGCTCGTTCGCGCTCGCGATGAAGCGTGCGAGCATGGTGCGGCGCGTGGTCGGCTACAGCAAGTCGCCGTCGACGACCGAGCAGGCGAAACGCCTCGGCGTCATCGACACTGCGGCGGAGTCGGCGCTGCTGGCCGTCTCCGGCTCCGACATCGTCCTGATCGCCGTGCCGGTCGCGGCCACGGAGGCGACCTTCAAGGCGATCCGCCACCTGATCGAGCCGAGCACGCTCGTGATGGACGTCGGCTCGACCAAGCGCGACGTCGTCGACGCCGCGCGGCGCGTCCTCAAGGATCGCATCGGCTCGTTCGTTCCGGCGCATCCGATCGCCGGCAAGGAGGTGTCCGGCATCGGCCACGCCGACGCTTCGCTCTACCAGGGCCGTCAGGTCATCCTGACGCCGTTGGCGAAGACCTCGCCCGAGCTGATCCAGAAAGCGACCGATGCGTGGGCCGCGATCGGCTCGCAGGTCCTGCGGATGACGCCGGAGGACCACGACGCCGCGTTCGCCGCGGTCAGCCATCTGCCGCACATCCTTGCCTTTGCCTACTTCAACGCGGTCGCGCGGCAGCCCGCGGGGCGTGACTATCTCTCGCTCGGCGGCCCGGGGTTTCGCGACTTCACTCGCATCGCCGCGAGCAACCCCGCGGTCTGGCGCGACATCCTGATGGCCAACCGGGAGGAGATCCTGAAACAGACGGCGCGCTTTCGCCACACGCTCGATGCCCTGGAGCACGTCATCAAGACCGGCAACGCGGAAGCCCTCGAAGCCCTCATCCGCAGCGCCAGCGAGGCACGCGGCGCCTGGCAGATGAACTCGGCGACGCCGCACACGCATCGCTGACGACCCGAGCGCAGCGCGCGCCATGTTCACGACCCGCTTCCTCGATCTGCCGCCGCTCTCGGCGGTGGCCGGCACGGTGCGCGTGCCGGGCTCGAAGAGCATCTCCAACCGCGCCCTCCTGCTCGCCGGCTTCGCAGCGGGCGCGACGACGATCGAGGGCTTGCTCCACTCCGACGACACCCAGGTGATGCTCGAGGCGCTGAAGCAGCTCGGCTGCCGTCTCGAGGGCGACGCCGGCAGGATCGTCGTTCACGGCCTCGGCGCGCGGCCCCTCGCCCAGCAGTCGACGCTCTGGCTCGGCAACGCCGGCACTGCGATGCGGCCGCTCGTCGCCGCGCTCGCGCTCGGCGCCGCCGGCAACGCGCGCTTCGAGCTGCGCGGCACGCCGCGCATGCACGAGCGACCGATCGGCGATCTCGTCGACGCGCTGCGCTCGCTCGGCTGCGCGATCGACTACCTCGGCCAACCGGGCTTCCCGCCGCTCGCCGTGCGCCCGGCAGCGGGGCCGCTCGCGCTCGACCGCCCGATCGGGGTCCGCGGCGACGTCTCGAGCCAGTTTCTGACCGCCCTGCTGCTCGCGCTGCCGCTGCGCGCCGGCGGCGGCGTGACGATCGAGGTCGCCGGCGAGCTGATCTCCAAGCCCTACGTCGACATCACCTTGCGCCTACTCGAGCGCTTCGGCGTCGACGTCGCGCGTGAGGGCTGGCAGCGCTTTCGCGTCGCCGCGCCCGAGGGGCTGCGCTCGCCGGGCCGCTTCGTCGTCGAAGGCGACGCGTCGTCGGCGTCGTACCTCATCGCCGCCGGCGCGATCGCCGCCGGCGACCAGCCGTTGCGCATCGAAGGCGTCGGCAGCGATTCGATCCAGGGCGACATCGCGTTCGTCGACGCGGTGCGCGCGATGGGCGCGACGGTCGAGGCCGAGCCGCACGCGCTGCTCGTGCGGCGCGGCCGCTTCCCGCTCGCGCCGATCGCGCTCGACTGCAACCACATTCCCGACGCTGCGATGACGCTCGCAGCGCTCGCGCTCTTCGCGGACGGCACGTCGCGGCTCGCCAACATCGCGAGCTGGCGCGTCAAGGAGACGGACCGGCTGGCGGCGATGGCCGCCGAGCTGCGCAAGGTGGGCGCGACCGTCGTCGAGAGCGCCGACAGCCTCGCGATCACGCCGCCCGAGCGCTGGCGCGCGGCCGCGATCGAGACCTACGACGACCACCGGATGGCGATGGCGATGTCGCTCGCCGCCTTCAACGACGTTGCCGGCCTGGCCGCGGCGCAGCCGATGCGAATCGCCGATCCGCGCGCGGTCGCGAAGACCTGGCCCGACTACTTCGAGGCGCTGTTCGCGCTCGCGCGGGCAGGCTCGAGCGACATCCCCGTGCTCACCATCGACGGGCCGACCGCGTCCGGCAAGGGCACCCTCGCGAGCGCCGTCGCCGCCGAACTCGGCTACGTGCTGCTCGATTCCGGCGCTGTCTACCGCGCGGTGGCGATCGCAGCGCTGCAGGCCGGCGTCGAGGCCGAGGACGAGGCCGCGCTCGAAGCGCTCGCGCTGACGATGGACTTGCGCTTCGAGTCCGGCCGGACCTTCCTCGCCGGCGCCGACGTCAGCGACCTGCTTCGCCTCGAGTCGGTGGCGGCGATGGCATCGCGGATTTCCGCCTGGCCCAAGGTGCGCACCGCGGTGCTCGGCGTGCAGACGGCGTTCCGGCGCCTGCCCGGGCTCGTCGCCGACGGCCGCGACATGGGCACGGTCGTCTTCCCCGATGCCGTGCTCAAGGTGTTCCTCACCGCGAGCGCCGCCGAGCGCGCCGAGCGCAGGTACAAGCAATTGATTTCAAAGGGAATTTCCGCTAATATCGATAGTCTTCGTGCCGATCTCGAGGCCCGGGACGCTCGCGACATCCAGCGCAGCGTCTCGCCCTTGAAGCCGGCCGAAGGAGCGTTCCTCCTGGACAACTCGGCGCTGACGATCGAAGCTTCGGTCGCTGCGGTGCTCGAAGCCTGGGAAGAGCGCCGGCCTTTCGACCGACCGCAGGTCTGAAGACCGTCCGGCCCGCCGCTTCCCCGCCTCGTGCCTCCTGGCACACCGGAGCGTCGGATCATTCACTCAACCCGCGGCAGCTGCCGCCAGAGAACTCAGTCACATGCCTCAAGCCCAAGTCGCCACCTCGTCCGCGCCCGAGTCCTTCGCTGCGATGTTCGAGGACTCGCTCAAGCGCGCCGAGATGCGCAGCGGCGAGGTCATCACCGCGGAAGTCGTCCGCGTCGAGCACAGCTTCGTCGTCGTCAACGCCGGCCTCAAGTCGGAGGCCTACGTTCCGATCGACGAGTTCAAGAACGACCAGGGCGAGCTCGAAGTCCAGCCCGGCGACTTCGTCTCGGTCGCGATCGACGCCGTCGAGAACGGCTACGGCGACACCATCCTGTCGCGCGACAAGGCCAAGCGCCTCGCCTCCTGGCTCTCGCTCGAGAACTCGCTCGAGTCGGGCGAGTTCGTCACCGGCACGGTCAACGGCAAGGTCAAGGGTGGCCTCACCGTCCTCGTCAACGGCATCCGCGCCTTCCTGCCGGGCTCGCTGCTCGACACGCGTCCGGTCAAGGACATGAGCCCGTTCGAGGGCAAGACGATGGAGTTCAAGGTCATCAAGCTCGACCGCAAGCGCAACAATGTCGTGCTGTCGCGTCGTGCCGTCGTCGAGGCCTCGATGGGCGAAGAGCGCGCCAAGCTGATGGAGACGCTGCGCGAAGGCGCGATCGTCCACGGCGTGGTCAAGAACATCACCGAGTACGGCGCCTTCGTCGACCTCGGCGGGATCGACGGCCTGCTCCACATCACCGACATGGCGTGGCGGCGCGTCCGCCATCCGAGCGAGGTCGTCCAGGTCGGCCAGGAGCTCGACGCCAAGGTGCTCAAGTTCGACGCCGAGAAGAACCGCGTCTCGCTCGGCATCAAGCAGCTCGGCGACGACCCCTGGCACGGCGTCTCGCGCCGCTACCCGCAGGGCACGCGCCTGTTCGGCAAGGTCACCAACATCGCCGACTACGGCGCCTTCGTCGAGATCGAGCCCGGCATCGAAGGCCTGGTCCACGTCTCCGAGATGGACTGGACCAACAAGAACGTCGCGCCGTCGAAGATGGTCTCGCTCGGCGAGGAAGTCGAGGTCATGGTGCTCGAGATCGACGAGGAAAAGCGCCGCATCTCGCTCGGCATGAAGCAGTGCAAGCCGAACCCGTGGGAGGAGTTCTCCTCGACCGTGCAGCGCGGCGACCGCGTCAAGGGCCCGGTCAAGTCGATCACCGACTTCGGCGTGTTCGTCGGCCTCGCTGCCGGCATCGACGGCCTGGTGCACCTCTCGGACCTGTCGTGGAACGAGCCCGGCGAAGTCGCCGTTCGCAACTACAAGAAGGGCCAGGAGGTCGAGGCGGTGGTGCTTGCGGTCGACGTCGACCGCGAGCGCATCTCGCTCGGCATCAAGCAGCTCGACTCCGATCCGTTCACGAGCTTCACCGCCGTCAACGACCGCGGCGCGACGGTGACCGGCAAGGTCGTCTCGGTCGATGCGCGCGGCGCCGAAGTGCAGCTGAGCAACGACGTCACCGGCTACCTGCGGGCCTCGGAGATCAGCCGCGACCGCGTCGAGGACGCGAGGAACGTCCTCAAGGAAGGCGACGAGGTGGCGGCGCTCATCATCAATGTCGACCGCAAGGCGCGCTCGATCCAGCTCTCGATCAAGGCCAAGGACAACGCCGACAACCAGGAGGCGATGCAGCGCCTGGCGCAATCGAGCGAGCGCGAGAACGCGGGAACGACCAGCCTCGGCGCGCTGCTCAGGGCCAAGCTCGACAACAAGAGCGAGTAAGCGGGCCGCTGCGCATGACGCGCTCGGACCTCGTCGTCCAGCTGGCCGAGCGCTTCGGCCAGCTGACCCATCGCGACACCGAGTTCGCCGTCAAGACGATCCTCGACGCGATGGCGTCGGCGCTCGCCAAGGGCCACCGGATCGAGATCCGCGGCTTCGGCAGCTTCTCGATCAACCGCCGGCCGCCGCGCGTCGGCCGCAATCCGCGCTCGGGCGAGCAGGTCGTGATCTCGGAGAAGCTGGTGCCCCACTTCAAGCCCGGCAAAGCGCTTCGCGAAGCGGTCGACGGCCGCGTCGGCGCGTTGCGCGCCGCCGCCGAAGCCCAGGCAGCTGCGAACGCGACGGGCACCGCCGGAGCCGGCAGCACCGAAAGCTGACGCTTGCCGACGATGAGAACGATCGTCTGGCTCGTCCGCGCCGCCGTCTTCTTCACGCTGTTCGCCTTCGCCCTCAACAACCAGCACGCGACGAGCGTCTACTGGTTCTTCGGCCACGAGTGGCGCGCGCCGATGGTCTTCGTCGTCCTCGCCGCGTTCGGCCTCGGCTGCGCGTTCGGCATCTTCGCGATGGTGCCGAGCTGGTGGCGGCACCGCCGCATGGCGCGCACGCACACGCGCCGCGCCGAGGACCGCGAGCGGCTCGCCGCCGTCACCTCACCCGCGGGCGACGTCGTGCCGCAGCACCCGCCGCGCGATGGACTTTGATCCCCAGTGGCTGGTCTGGCTGGTGGTCGCCGTCGGCGTCGCGTTCGCCCTCGGCTGGCTCGCCTCTCGTCTCGACGCGCGACAGTCGCGGCGCGAGCGCCAGGAGTCGCCCAAGGTCTACTACAAGGGGCTGAACCTGCTGCTCAACGAGCAGCACGACAAGGCGATCGACGCCTTCATCGAGGCGGTGCAGCAGGATCCGGACACGTCGGAGCTCCACTTCGCGCTCGGCGACCTGTTCCGCCGGCGCGGCGAGTACGAGCGCGCCGTGCGGGTCCACCAGCACCTGCTCGGCCGCGCCGACCTGACCAAACACGAGCGCGACCAGGCGCAGCACGGCCTGGCGCAGGACTACATGAAGGCAGGGCTCTTCGATCGCGCCGAGGAAGCCTACCGCGCGCTCGCCGGGACCTCGTTCGACACCGAGGCGCGGCTCGCCCTGCTCGATCTGCACGAGCGCTCGCGCGACTGGCGCGCCGCGATCGAGGTCGCCGAGCAGCTCGAGAAGAGCGGCAGCGGGTCGTTCGCCTCGCGCATCGCCCATTACCACTGCGAGCTGGCGCTCGAGACCGACGCGTCCGGCCAGCACGAGGCGGCCGAGGCGGCGCTCGCGCGGGCACGCGAGGCCGCGCCCGGCGACGCGCGGCCGCTCGTCGTCTCCGGCGAGAACGCCGTTGCCCGCGGCGACCACGCCGGCGCGCTGCGCTGGTGGAACCTCCTGACGTCTGTGCGCCCGGCGGCGTTCAGCCTGGTCGCGAAGCGCTACGCGGCGAGCGCGCGCAACGTGGGCGAGCCCGGGCCGGCGCTCGCGCGTCTGCACGCGCTCTACGACAAGGCGCCGACCCTCGACCTGCTCGAGGCGATCGCCTCGCTGCAACCCGACGACCGCGGCCGTCGCGACCGGCTGCTCGCGCACCTGCGCGAGCATCCGACGCTCGCCGCCGCGCAGGCGTTGCTCGCGCTGCCGGCGACCGATGGCGCGGCGACGTCGGCGAACAGCACTGCGTCGGCGACGGCCGAGACCGTGGCCGTGCGCGACGCCGTGCGTCGCGCCGCGCGGCCGCTGCACCGCTATCGCTGCGCCGCCTGCGGCTTCGAGGCCGAGCACTATTTCTGGCAATGTCCGGGATGCCTCGGCTGGGACACCTACCCGCCGCAACGGCTGGAGGATCAATGAACGCCGCTGTCCCCACCCGCGAGCAGCTGAAGGAGGCACGCGTCCTCGTGGTCGGCGACGCGATGCTCGACCGCTACTGGTTCGGCGCCGTCGAACGCATCTCGCCCGAAGCGCCGGTCCCGATCGTTCGCGTCCATCCGGCGAAGGAGCAGGAACGCCTCGGCGGCGCCGCCAACGTTGCCTGGAACGTCAAGGTCCTCGGTGCCCAGCCTCGTCTGCTGACGGCGATCGGCGACGACGAGCACGGCCACCGCCTCGAGAGCCTGCTCGAGAAGCGCGCCATCGAGACCCTGTTCAAGCGCGACCCGCGGCTGACGACGACGGTGAAGCTGCGCGTGATCGGCCGCTCGCAGCAGCTGCTGCGCGTGGATTTCGAAGAGGAGCCCGACCACGAGGTCCTGCAGGAGATGCGACCCTTGTACGACGGCGCCCTGGCGAGCTCGAACGTGGTCCTGTTCTCCGACTACGGCAAGGGCGGACTCACCCACATCCCGGCCATGATCGAGGCCGCGCGCGGCGCCGGTCGCGCCGTTCTGGTCGACCCGAAGGGCAGCGACTACGCTCGTTACCGGGGCGCGACCGTCATCACCCCGAATCGCAACGAGCTTGCCCAGGTGGTCGGCGCCTGGAGCAGCGAAGCGCAGCTGCACGAGCGAGCGCAGGCGCTGCGCACGGCGCTCGGCCTCGAGGCCCTGCTGCTCACGCGCGCGGAGGACGGCATGTCGCTCTTCGACGGCGCCGGCCACGCGCAGGTGCCTGCCGAAGCACGCGAGGTCTTCGACGTCACCGGCGCCGGCGACACCGTCATCGCCACGCTCGCGGCGATGCTCGCCTGCGGGATGAGCGTTCGCGACGCGATGCCGATCGCCAACCGCGCCGGCGGCATCGTCGTCGGCAAGTTCGGCACCGCGAGCGTCTCGTACGACGAGCTCTTCGCCGCCGGAGCCGCGTCGTGAGGGTCGTCGTCACGGGCGCGGCCGGAATGATCGGCGCCAACCTGCTGCGCGGCCTCAACGCGCTCGGCATCGACGACATCGTCGCCGTCGACGACCTCCACGACGGTGCGAAGTACGCCAACCTGGCGGGCGCTTCGATCAGCGACTACTTCGACCGGCGCGACTTCTACCAGCGCTTCGAGCGTGGCGAGCTCGGCCGCGTCGATGTCGTTTTCCACGAGGGCGCCTGCTCCGACACGATGGAGCACGACGGCCGGCTCATGCTCGATCTCAACTACCGTGCCTCGAAGACGCTGCTCGACGCCTGCCTCGCGCAGGGCACGCGGCTGCTCTACGCGTCGTCGGCGGCGGTGTACGGCGGCGCCGACACGTTCCGCGAGGAGCCCGCGTTCGAGCGACCGCTCAACGTCTACGGCTACTCCAAGCTGCTGTTCGACAACGTCGTGCGCCGCATCCTGCCGAGCGCCGACACGCAGATCGCGGGCTTTCGCTACTTCAACGTCTACGGGCCGCACGAGCAGCACAAGGGCCGGATGGCGTCGGTCGCGTTCCACCACTTTGAGCAGTTCCGCAGCAGCGGGCGGGTTCGCCTGTTCGGCGAGTACGGCGGCTACGGGCCGGGCGAGCAGTCACGCGACTTCGTCTTCGTCGACGACGTCGTCGCCGTCAACCTGTGGTTTCTCGCCCACCCCGAGGCGAGCGGCGTCTTCAACGTCGGCAGCGGCCGCGCCCAGCCGTTCAACGACGTCGCGGCGGCGGTCGTCAACGCGATGCGGGCCGGCGCCGGCGAGGCGCCGCTTCCGCTCGCCGAGATCGTCCGCGCCGGCTGGATCGAATACATCGAGTTCCCGGCCGCCCTCGTCGGCAAGTACCAGTGCTTCACCGAGGCCGATCTCAGCCGCTTGCGCGGCGCGGGCTGCGAGCACGCGTTTGCCGACGTCGCCACCGGCGTCGGCCGCTACGCCGCCGCGCGCGCCGCCTCGACACCCCCCTGATCCCCCTCCGCGGCGGGACAACTCGCGGGCACTGGCCGCCGTTGGATTCGGGCGATCGCGCCGGCAACGACGCGTCGCACCGCGGCCGTCCGGCAGGCGGTCCATCCATGCATCGGAGGTGTCCTCATGTTCAAGAGCATCCTCGCCGCCCTCGCGGCGATGTCCCTCGCCGTGGCTGCGCACGCCGCGGTCGACGCCAACCAGGCGAGCCAGGCCGAGCTCGAAGCCGTCAAAGGCATCGGCCCGGCGCTCTCGACGTCCATCGTCGGCGAGCGCAAGAAGGGCGAGTTCAAGGACTGGAGCGACTTCATGGGTCGCGTCAAAGGTGTCGGCGAGCGCAGCGCCGCGAAGTTCTCCGACAGCGGGCTCACCGTCCAGGGCAAGCCCTACGCCGGTGTCGCGTCGGGCGCGGGCCGGACGTCGACGACGACCGGCGGCCGCTCCGGCAAGAAGGCGGAAACGCCGGGGAAGGCGGAGAGAGCGAAGCAACCGCGCTCGACCGGGGCCGGCGCCAGCGCTGCGAAGCGGTAAGTCACCGGCTGGCGCCGGCGGCCCGCGGACTGTCGCTGCCGCCCGCCGGGGCCGGCCGCAGCGGACGTTCTCTTCTTCAGGAGGCGACGTCCGCCGGCACGCGCGCGTCCTCCCAGGCGAAGAACGTGCGCACCTCGTCGCGCCGCGCCATGGTGTCCTTGACGCCGAGCGCGATCAGCTCGCGCGTGTACGGCGCCTCGAACAAGAGATAGCTCGCCAGGGCGGCGCCGCGCGCGTCCTCGCCCTGACCGGACACGCCGACGCTGCGCAGCATCGCGCGGATCGGCAGCGGCAGGCTTCCCAGATGGCGCGACGCGATGTCGTCGAGCCGCTCGCTGGGCGAGATGACGAGCACCTTGATCGGCTTCAGCGACGTCGCGGCGAGCGCCTGCGGCGGCAGCAGGGCGAGGGTCGCGTTGATGCGCTGCAACCGCTCGACGTCGACCGCGAGTGCGTCGAGGAAGATGCTCGACATCGCGTGGCCGGCGATCTGCGCCAGGTTCGGATACTCGCTGCTGCCGGCGCGCTCGCCCGGCGGCTCGTGCATGCGGCCGGCGCCGACGACGAGGATCCGGTCGGCACCGAGATGCACGGCCGGCGAGATCGGCGCTGCCTGCCGCATCGAGCCGTCGCCGCAGTATTCGGCGCGGCCGGCGATGTCCAGCTTGATCGCCGGAAAGACGAACGGGATCGCCGACGACGCGAGCAGGTGCGGCACGGTGATCGGGCAGCGCACGGCGAGGCGCTGCGACCGCGTCCACGGGACGATGTCGCGAAACGAGTCGTAGAACGTGACGTGCAGGCCCGAGCCGTAGCTCGACGCGCTGACCGCGAGTGCCTCGAGGTGGCCGCCGGCCATCATCTGGGGCAGCCGCGAGGTGTCGAGCAGATGCCCGAGGAGCGCTTCGAGCGGCGAGTTGTCGAGCAGCGAGCGCGGCCTGGCGCGCCGCCAGCGGGCGATCACCCAGCCGATCGACATCATCGTCAGCCAGCGCGCGCCGGTGCGGATGACGCCGAACGAGTCGGAGCGGTAGACCTGCTCGGCGTGAAAGTTGCGCCAGACGTCGACCAGGCCGACGACCGCCTGGTCGAAGACGTCGGCGCGGCAGGCGAGCGCCGCGGCGTTGATCGCGCCCGCCGAGGTGCCGGCGATGACCGGGAAGGGATTGCCACCGGCAGCTCCGCTTTCGCGGCGGATCTTCGCGACCGCCTGTAGCACCCCGACCTGGTACGCGGCGCGCGCTCCGCCGCCGGTGAGGACCAGACCGGTTGTGCCTCTCGATTCCTTCATCGCCGCGCCGGATCGGCCGTGGGCCGTCGGGCGCGATGATAGGTCGCGCGAACGCGGGCGACCTTGCGGCGATCGACGCTGCGACGGGCCGGCGTGGCGTCGGTCACGCCGAGCGCGCGACTCACTCGTAAACGATTGCAATCCGGCCGTGCGCGGCCCCTGTCTGCCAGCGCTCGAGCGCACCGTCGCTCGGATAGAAGCGCACCGCGTCGCCGAGGTCGAGCTCGCCGATGGCCTCGCGCCGATGCAGCTGCAGGCGAACGCGCAGCCCCTCCTGGACTTCGCCGTGCTCGCTCTGCGAGCGGCGCGGCGGAAAGTCGCGCAGCACCTCGGAGACCGGTGGGACGCTGCCGTTGACCTCGACGCACAGGTACTTGCCGAAGCGGCAGCGGGCACCGGCGAGGTCCCACACGCTCTGCACCTGGAAGCGAACGCCGCCGCTGAAGCGGTCGGGCTGCACCCGGCCCTGGACGATGACGAGCTCGTCGTCTTTCAGCAGCTCGCGGTTGGCGACCAGGAGCTCCTCTTTGGCGACCGCCTCGACGGTGTCGCTCATGTCGTCGAGCTTGAACAGTGCGACCCGACCTCGCATGCCGTTGACGACGCGCAGCTCGCCGACGATGCCGGCGAGCAGCAGGGTGTCGCGGCTGTCGGTCAGGTCGGCGAGCCTCTGGATCGGCAGCTTGACGAAGCGCCGCACCTCGGCCGCGCTCTGGTCGAACAGGTGACCGGAGAGATAGAAGCCGAGCGCCGACTTCTCGAGGGTCAAGCGTTCCTTGATGCTCCATTCGCGGACGGCTGCGAGCGGCGGCTCCTCGCTGCTCGCGCCGTGCGATGCACCGTCTTCGAACAGGGCGTCGAAGAGACCGCCCTGGTCGGCGTGCGCGGCCTGGGTCTCGGCCCAATCGAGCGCCAGCCCGGCGCTCGCCAGCAAGGGCGCGCGCGCCCCGTGAACGCCGTCGAAGGCACCGGCCTTGACCAGCGCCTCGACGACGCGACGGTTGATCCTGCCGCGGTCGACGCGGCGACAGAAGTCGAACAGGCTCTTGAACGGACCGCCGGCCTCGCGCGCGGCGACGATCGCCTCGATCGCGCCCTGCCCCGTGCCCTTGATCGCACCGAGGCCGTAGCGCACCGACGTCGCCGACAAAGGCTCGAAGCGGTAGGTCCCGGCGTTGACGTCCGGCGTCTCGACCGTCACGCCGAAGGTCTTGGCGTCGCCGACCAGCGCCTTCAGCTTGTCGCTGTTGTCGATCTCGACCGACATGTTGGCGGCGAAGAACTCGGCCGCGAAGTGGGTCTTGATCCACGCGGTGTGGTAGGCGAGCAGCGAGTACGCGGTCGCGTGCGCCTTGTTGAAGCCGTAGCCGGCGAACTTCTCCATGAGGTCGAAGACCTCGTCGGCGACCGCCGCGGAGATGCCCTTCTTCGCCGCGCCCTCGCGAAAGATCGTCCGGTGCGTCGCCATCTCCTCGGGCTTCTTCTTGCCCATGGCCTTGCGCAGCAGGTCGGCGCCGCCGAGCGAGTAGCCGCCGAGGATCTGCCCGGCCTGCATCACCTGCTCCTGATAGACCATGATCCCGTGGGTCTCGCCGAGCACGGTCTCGAGCAGCGGATGCGGATAGCGCACTTCCTCGCGGCCGTGCTTGCGCGCGCAGAAGCTCGGGATGTTCTCCATCGGCCCCGGCCGGAACATCGCGTTCAGCGCGATCAGGTCCTCGAGCCGGTTCGGCTGCGCGTCCTTCAGCATGCGCCGCATGCCGGCGCTCTCGAACTGGAACACCGACTCGGTGCGGCCCTCGGAAAAGAGCTGGTAGACCTTGGTGTCGTCAAGCGGCAGCGTCTCGTAGGAGAAGTCGCGTCGCTCGGGGTGGCGAGCGACGATGAAGTCCTTGGCGAGCTCGAGGATCGTCAGCGTGGCCAGGCCGAGGAAGTCGAACTTGACGAGGCCGATCGCCTCGACGTCGTCCTTGTCGAACTGGCTGACCGCGCTCGCGCTGCCGGGCTGCATGTAGAGCGGACAGAAGTCGGTGATCCGGCCCGGCGCGATCAGGACGCCGCCGGCGTGCATGCCGACATTGCGGACCAGACCTTCG
>Ga0307409_100000999_pt1 | contig 13234 bp, 11 predicted proteins | sample 322Ometagenome_2_FD_203888 | JGI IMG/M metagenome (GOLD analysis project Ga0307409, IMG submission 203888) | Maize rhizosphere microbial communities from greenhouse at UC Davis, California, United States - 322HYB-O-2 | ecosystem: Host-associated > Plants > Roots > Rhizosphere > Soil | place...
CTGACCGCGCGCGACGGCACGACCCAGGGGGCATTCGACCCTGTCCGACCCCGCCGTCGGCTCCGAGGCTCGAAGCAAGCCTCCTCCAGGAGCGTGCGATGGACCGTCCCTCCAGGTCAGCAAAGCCACCGACCGGTCAGGGTGACCGCGACACGACGACTGAGGGTGCCCTCACCCTGGCGACCTACTTCGCGGCGTTCGGGCGGGCGCCCGCGTGGGAGGAGCTGCCAGCCTGGCCACCGGACGTCTTCTGCCTCTGCAACCTGTTGCTGGACCACAGCGAGGCGTACCGGTTCGCCGTGGCACCCCCGAGCGGACGCCACTGGCCGCCCGCCCCCGACTGGAACGCGGGGATCGCCACCGCGGCCCGCGCCTGGCGTGACGCGTGCGCGGGCGCCGCGCCCGGAAGCAACGAGATCGTCCTGCCCGCGGGGCTCCCCGGGCTCCTGACCCGGCACTGGTCGGTGGTCACCGCAGCCCGAGACCTCCCCGTGTCGCAGGTGGCGAGCGGCGAGGCCTGGAAGGTCTGCGAGTCACTCCTGACCCTCCACGCCCTGGCCGACGAGGCGTGTGCGAGCCTCGAAGCCACCGAGCCGCCGTCCCTGCCTGATGCCATGGAGCGCCGCGCCTGGGCCCTGCTCTCGCGCGGGTCGCTGTCGCGGGTCTCGCCCCGCCGGGTTCGCATCGTCCCGAAGACGAACCTCACGCTCCGCGGGATCACCATCCGGTCGATGTCGCGCTACCTGGCGCTCTTCTACGAGTCCGTGGACGTCCGCTGGAAGCGGGTCGAGTCGGAGCCTGCCAGGGTCACGCCCCCGGTTCGGCAGCGCGGCTACAACGTCCTCCTCGTGCCGTGGCCCCTCGAGGTCCACGCGAGCGACTTCCGCCCGGTGCCCGGCCCGCTCGAGAACATGGATCCCGACCTCTTCGGCTTCTTCGAGTTCGCCCCGCGGCAGCGGCTCGACTGCGCGCGGGTCAGAGATCTGCTGGGCGCTGCGCAGTCGCGCGTGGGGCAGGTGGATGCCGTCGTCCTCCCCGAGTCGGCGGTGACCGCCGACGAGGTCACCCTGCTCGAGGACGCGCTGCGCGAGTTCGGCGCCACCTTCCTCGTCGCCGGGGTCCGTCAGCCGGCCTCGGAGGAACAGTTCGGGCGCAACTACCTCCACTTCGGCGTCTGGACCGGGGACGGCTGGGCGCGCTACCAGCAGGACAAGCACCACCGCTGGTGCCTGGACGGCAACCAGATCCGCCAGTACCACCTCTCCCGGAGCCTTGACGCCCGAAAGCTGTGGTGGGAGGCCATCGACATCCGCAGCCGCGCGATCCACGTGATCGATGTCGGCGGTGGCACGACGGCCGCACCTCTCGTCTGTGAGGACCTGGCCCGGATGGACGAGGTGAACGACCTGCTGCGCCGGATCGGGCCGAGCCTCGTGCTGGCCGTGCTGCTCGACGGCCCCCAGCTGGTCTCCCGGTGGCCCTGCCGGTACGCCAGCGTCCTGGCCGACGAACCCGGCTCCACCGTGCTGACCGTGACGTCTTTCGGGATGGTGCGCCGGTCGAGACCACCGGGCCTGCCACCCTCGCGGGCCATCGCCCTGTGGAACGACAGCCAGCACGGCGTCAAGGAGATCCAGCTCGGCGTCGGCGCCGGCGCGGTGCTGCTCGAGACCTCTCTCGAGGGCAAGACCCTCTGGACCGCCGACGGCAGGCGGCACACCGGCGTGCCGGACCTGGTCCTCTCCGGAACACGCCAGGTGCGGCTCTGAGGAGCGGTGGGCTGATGCGACGCACACGACACGGACCGCGTTGCGGGCGAAAATCGCACGCGGCATCCCACGCCGTCCTTACGCTGGCGGCCCCGGCCTCGTGGGGCCGGCACAGCAGGGGGATGCAGGTGCCACAACGCAGGACCGCCCTGGGCGTCGTCGCCGCGGCCACGCTCACGACCGCAGGGGCGCTCAGCGCGCCCGCGCCGACCCATGCCGCCTGGCAGGAGAACGTCCGGGTCGTCTCACCGGACCGCACCTGGCAGGTGGCCCGCAGCGGCGGCGTGTGGCTGTACGGCGACTCCATCACCGCCTCGGACGCTCCCGACCTCGCGGTGTCGTTGCGCCGCCGGAACCTGGTGCTGGCCTGGGACGCCACGCCTGGCATCCCCACCGAACCGGCGGTCGACCGCCTCGTCGACCGCCTCCACGAGTCGCGTCCCCCGAGCCGCCTCGTGATGGCCCTGGGCACCAACGACAGCGACGCCCGACTGGTCACCTCCCAGGTCGAGCGGGTGATGCACGCCGTGCCGGCGACCACCCGGGTCTACTGGGTCAACACCTGGAAGGCGCGGTGGCTCGTCACCGGCGCCGACAGCGACCGCCGGGCCGCCGCCGCGGTCAACGCCGCCCTCACCCGGGCCGACCGGCGCCACCGCAACCTCGAGCTCGTCGACTGGGCAGGCACGGTCGCGGCCACTCCGCGCCGCTACCTGCGCGACGGCGTGCACACCCTCCCGGCCGGACGCAGCGTCCGCAACGCCCTCATCGCCGATGCCTTGACGCACTAGCGCCGGACGCGGCCCGACAGCCCGACACCCGGCAGCGCCGACGACCTCAGCCCTCGGCTCGACGCGGCCCGGGCCGCGGGGTTGAATGCAGCCCCCGGGCCGAGAGTCCGGCCCGATGTGCCCGACGTGTGAGGAGAACGGTGGACGACTACAGCCGCGAGCACGAGAGCGAGGCGGAGAAGCTCGACCGCAACTGGAACGAGCTGCTCCAGGAGCTGCGCGTCTCGCAGACCGGCGTGCAGGTGCTGACCGGCTTCCTGCTGACCCTGCCCCTGCAGCCGGCGTTCCACGACATCAGCACCCTCGAGCGCAACCTCTACGTCGCCGCGATCAGCCTGAGCATCCTGGCCACCGGCCTGTTGGTCGCCCCGGTCAGCATGCACCGGGTGCTCTTCCGCAAGCGCCGGAAGGAGTCGCTGGTCGAGGTCGGCAACTGGGTGGCCAGGGCCGGGCTGGTGGCCCTGGCGCTGGCCAGCGCCACGGTCGCGGCGTTCGTGTTCAGCCTCGTGTTCACCGAGACGGTGGGGATCTGGGTGGGGGCAGCGACTCTGGCCGTCTTCGCGCTGGCCTGGCTGGTCCTGCCGCTGGCGATGACGGCCCCCGACCGCGACTGAGAGCTGACGCTCTGGACGCGCGGACTCGCGCGTGGTCTGTTGTGATGGTGGGAACACCACTGACCAGGAGGTTGCATTCACCATGATGGGCAAGGTGTCTTTCGTTCTCGGCGCGGCCGTCGGCTACGTCCTCGGCACGAAGGCCGGACAGAAGCGCTACGAGCAGATCAAGGGCAGGGCCACGCAGCTGTGGTCCAGTGAGCCCGTGCAGAGCAAGGTCGAGACGGCGCGGCAGACGGTGATGGACCAGGCGCCGGTCGTCGCCGCCAAGCTCGGCGATGCCGCCAAGACCGCGGGTTCGACGATGAAGGAGAAGGTCGGCGGCGAGCACCTGCCACCCTCGTTGCACCGCGGCACCGACGGCCACCTGCACGCCGACACCACCGGCTTCGGCCCCGGTCCCGGCAAGCTTCCCTGACCGATCGCGGCGCCGAGGCGCCGCTGCACGACGAGAGGCACGGCATACACCTGGTATGCCGTGCCTCTCGTCATGTGCCCCGCCGCAGGAGTCCGCGCTGGAGCGCGCTCAGATCCAGATGGCGGGATCCTTGAACATCGCCTCGTAGGGGTCCTCGTTCCCCTGCGGGAACCGAATGGTCGCCGGCACGCCGGTGGCGATGGCGCCGGCCGGGACGTCCTTGACCACCACCGAGTTGGCGCCGATCTGCACGTCGTCGCCGATGTAGACCGGTCCGAGGATGCGAGCGCCCGCCCCGATCGTGACGCGGCTGCCCACCGTGGGGTGGCGCTTCTCGCGCTTCAGCGACCGACCACCCAGCGTCACGCCGTGGTAGATCATCACGTCGTCGCCCACCTCGGCGGTCTCGCCGATCACGACACCCATGCCGTGGTCGATGAAGAACCGGCGGCCGATGACCGCCCCGGGGTGGATCTCCACCCCGGTCAACGAGCGCGACAGCTGCGAGACGAGCCGCGCCGGCAGCCTGGTGCCCGGGTTCCGCCAGAGCCGGTGGGCGAGTCGGTGGGTCCAGATGGCGTGCAGACCCGGCGAGGCCAGGGCCATCTCCAGCCGCGAGCTCGTCGCGGGGTCGCGCGCGATCGCGGCGTCGAGGTCCTCACGCAGCACGGCGAGAGCGGAACGAAGGGTCACGAGGGTCCGATCAGTCGAGCAGGTCGGAGAAGAGGATGGTCGACAGGTAGCGCTCGCCGAACGACGGGATGATGACCACGATCGTCTTGCCGGCGTTCTCGGGCCGGGTGGCGACCTGGTTCGCGGCGGCGAGGGCAGCACCCGAGGAGATGCCCACGAGGAGGCCCTCCTCCTTGGCCGCCCGACGCGCCCACTCGACGGCCGTGTCGGCGTTGATGTCGATGACCTCGTCGTAGATCTCGCGGTCGAGGATCTCGGGGATGAAGTTGGCGCCGAGGCCCTGGATCTTGTGCGGCCCGGGCTGGCCACCGGTGAGAATGGCCGACTCCTCGGGCTCGACGGCGATCATCTGCACCCCGGGCTTGCGCTCCTTGAGCACCTGGCCGACGCCGGTGATGGTGCCGCCGGTGCCGATGCCGGCGACGACGATGTCGACCTGCCCGTCGGTGTCCTTCCAGATCTCCTCGGCCGTGGTGGCGCGGTGGATCGCGGGGTTGGCCTCGTTGGCGAACTGGCGGGCCAGCACGCCGCCGCGCTCGGCCGCGATCTGGTTCGCGCGCTCGACGGCGCCCTTCATGCCCTCCGAGCCGGGGGTCAGCACCAGCTCGGCGCCGTAGGCGCGCAGCAGCGCCCGGCGCTCCTTCGACATGGTCTCGGGCATGGTGAGCACCACGGTGTAGCCGCGGGCCGCACCGACCATGGCCAGGGCGATGCCGGTGTTGCCGGAGGTGGCCTCGACGATCGTGCCACCCGGCTTCAGCTCACCGGACTGCTCGGCCGCGTCGATGATCGAGACGCCGATGCGGTCCTTCACCGACGACGCCGGGTTGTAGAACTCGAGCTTGGCGGCCACGGTCGCCTCGCTCTCGATCAGCCGGTTGATCCGCACGAGCGGGGTGTTGCCGATGAGCTTGGTGACGTCGTCGTAGATGGGCACTGCGCAATCCGCCTTCACTGATGTCGGGTCCGGGCTGCGGGCACGCCCGCTCCACGGTGGATCAAACACTTTTGTGTTCAACAAACACTGTCTTATGAATGTTCCAATGGCAGGTTATCCCGGCGCAACCCGCGTCCATCGTGAACCGCCCGGCCTTTCGCCGGTATGCCGCGCCGTTGCCAGCGACTTCTGGCCGCCGAGTCGGCACACCGAGCGGAAACAGCGCAGAGGTCGCGACTGGGTGGCCAGAAGTCGGGGAGGTTGGGGCGAGCCCGGGTGACGGGCCGCTGCCTCGCGACCGGGGCACGCGGCATACCGGGCATTTGACGCTGCTCACACACAGGTATGCGGGCGCTTACCTGTCAGTAGACTCGCGCTCATGTCCCCTTTGCAGATCGTCGCGCTCGTCGTCTGTCTGGCCGTCACGGCCGTGGCCATCGCCTTGTTGGTGCGGACGGTCCGCCGGTTCCTGGCGACCTTCCGGCTCGGCCAGCCCGACACCACGCGACGCGACAACCCGGGTGAGCGCACCCGCACGCTGGTGCGCGAGTTCCTCGGCCACACCCGGATGTCGCGGCTGCCCGTGGTGGCGGTGGCGCACTGGATCACCATGATCAGCTTCGGGGTGCTGTTCTTCACGCTGCTGAACGCGTTCGGGCAGCTGGTCGACCCGGAGTTCGTGCTGCCGGTGATCGGCCACTTCTTCCTCTACGAGTGGGTCACCGACGTGTTCGCGTTCGGCGGGTTCTTCGCGATCCTGGCGCTGATGGCGATCCGCCAGAAGAACCACCCGCGCAGCGCGGCCGGGGTCGACGGCCGCCGCTCGCGCTTCTTCGGCTCCACCTGGTGGCAGGCCTACTACGTGGAGCTGACCATCCTCGGCGTCACGATCTGCATCGGCCTGCTGCGTGCCCTGGAGTGGACGCTGGCCCGCAAGCTCGGCACCGGCATGGACACCGCGCTGCACTTCCCGCTGACCGGGTGGATCGGCAACTTCTTCACCGGCCTGTCGGTGGGCACCATCGAGAACCTCATCGTCGTCATCGCGGCGGTCAAGATCCTCATCTCGTTCGCGTGGATGATCACCATCGCGCTGCAGCCGACCATGGGCGTGGCCTGGCACCGCTTCCTGGCGTTCCCCAACATCTGGTTCAAGCGGCACGCCGACGGCCGCACCTCCCTGGGTGAGCTGCAGCCGCTGATGGTCAAGGGTGAGCCGGTCGACTTCGAGAACATCGAGGAGCTCGACGAGGACGCCGCGCTCGGCGTCGGCAAGGTCGAGGACTTCACCTGGAAGGGCCTGCTCGACTTCACCACCTGCACGGAGTGCGGCCGCTGCCAGAGCCAGTGCCCGGCGTGGAACACCGACAAGCCGCTGTCGCCCAAGATGCTCGTGATGACGCTGCGCGACCACGCGCACGCCAAGGCCCCGTGGCTGCTGGCCACCGAGGAGGAGCGCGAGGGCCTGGGTGAGGATGCCGCCAAGCTGCAGGACCTCCCGCTCATCGGCGAGACCGGCTACGACCTCGACCACCCGCTGACCGCCTACAACCCGCACGGACCCGACGCCGTCATCGACGCCGACGTGCTGTGGTCGTGCACCACCTGCGGCGCCTGCGTGGAGCAGTGCCCGGTCGACATCGAGCACGTCGACGCGATCGTCGACATGCGCCGCTACCAGAACCTCATCGAGTCGGCGTTCCCCAACGAGCTCGGCGGCCTGTTCAAGAACATGGAGAACAAGGGCAACCCGTGGGGCATGGCCGCCCGGGCCCGCCTCGACTGGGCCAAGGACCTGCCGTTCCCGGTCAAGATCCTCGGTCAGGACGTCGACTCCGCCGACGACGTCGACTACCTGTTCTGGGTCGGCTGCGCCGGGGCCTACGAGGACCGCGCGAAGAAGACCACCCGCGCGGTGGCCGAGCTCCTCGACGCCGCCGGCGTCACCTTCGCGATCCTCGGCGACGGCGAGACCTGCACCGGCGACTCGGCCCGCCGCGCCGGCAACGAGTTCCTCTTCCAGATGCTGGCCCAGCAGAACGTCGAGGTGCTCAACGAGGTCGGCGCGACCAAGATCGTCGTCACCTGCGCGCACTGCTTCAACACCATCAAGAACGAGTACCCCCAGCTCGGCGGCAGGTACGAGGTCGTCCACCACACCCAGCTGCTCAACCGCCTCGTGCGCGACAAGAAGCTGGTGCCGGTGGCGCGCCCGGCCGAGCGCCCGGGCATGTCGAGCAACAAGGACGTCGCCTCCACCGCCGAGACGGTCACCTACCACGACCCCTGCTACCTCGGCCGCCACAACGGCGTCTACTCCCCGCCCCGCGAGCTCATCGGGGCCCTGCCCGGCGTCGAGCTCAAGGAGATGGAGCGCAGCAAGGAGAAGTCGTTCTGCTGCGGTGCCGGCGGCGCCCGCATGTGGATGGAGGAGAAGCTCGGCACCCGCATCAACATGAACCGCACCGAGGAGGCCCTGGCCACCGGCGCGGAGCGCATCGCCATCGGCTGCCCGTTCTGCCGCGTCATGATCTCCGACGGCCTCACCGCCAAGCAGTCCGAGGGACAGGGCGAGCAGGTCGAGGTCGTCGACGTCGCCCAGATGCTGCTCGCCGCCGTCCGCCGCGGCCAGGAGGGTGGCGAGGGCGTCACCGCCGCGGTGGGCGAGCCCACCCCGGACCCGGAGCCTGCACCCGCGTCCTGACCGGACGCAGGCGTGAGGAGGGCCGGTATGCCGCGCGGGCGGCATACCGGCCCTCTTTCGCGTGTCAGGCGTGGTCGACCATGAGCGCGGCCAGCCGCGCCCGTGAGCTGATGTCGAGCTTGCGGAAGATGTGCGCCAGGTGGGCGTCGACGGTGCGTGGCGAGACGAACAGCTGCTCGGCGATCTGCCGGTTGGTCAGGCCCTGGGCGACCAGGCTGGCGACCGTGCGCTCGGTGCGGGTGAGCTGCGCCAGCGGTGTGTCACCCATCTCCCCGAGGCCGCTCTCGGGGCCGAACAGCGCGGTCACGGCGGCGAGGCCGGCCTCGGTGAACTGCCCGTCGGACAGCCAGTCGGACGGCACGCTGCGGTGCGGCGCCCCGGAGGGCACGCACTGCCCCGGCCGCTGGCGAGCGACGGCACGCCGCGGTGCGCGCAGCGCCCGGGCAGCGGCCGAGCACCGCCCCGCAGCCGAGCTGCCCTCCGCGACCAGCGCCCGGTCGAGCCCGTCGAGCGCGTCGGCCGCGCGCAGCGGGAAGCCGCACTCGGTCGCCTGCCGGAGGGCACCGAGGTAGGCCGCGACGGCCTGAGACGTCTCATCGCAGGCCGTGAGCGCGTCGCCGAGCAGCAGCCGTGCCTCGACGCCGTCGCGGCCGAGCCGGATGCTGTCGGCGAGCACGATGATGTCTGCGGCCAGACCCGCGGCCCGGCGGCACTCGTCGGCGGCCACGAGGTCGCGGGCGTCCTGCAGCTGCACCCCGAGGCGCACGCCCCACGGCAGCCAGTCGTAGTCGATGGTGGGCGACCGCGGGCTGTCGGAGACCGCGCGGAACAGGGTGTCGGCGAGCAGCGCGATCCGGTCCTCCGCCAGGTCGACGGCCTGGTCGCGGGCGGCCCGGGCGATGGCGGCGGCCTCGACGGCTCGCCCCTGCTCGGCCGCGATGACCCCCATGAGGATGCGGGCCGACAGCGCCAACCACTGCTCCTCGGCCGGCGCGTCGGTCATCACGGCGTCGGCGAGCGCCTCGGCCTCGTCGAACTCGCCCCGGCAGACGTGGATGTCGACCTGCGTGCGGCGCAGCTGGCGGAGCACGTAGTCGTCGCCGACCGCCAGGCGCAGGCCCGCCTCGACCTCCCGCTGGGCGGCGTCGAGAGCTCCGGCGTCGAGGTGCATCTCGGCGCGGATCGAGGCGTTCCGGGCCCGCTGTCGTTCCGGGTGCGGGTCGGTCAGCGCGTGCTGCTCGGCGCGCTCGAGCAGCGCCATGCCCTCGTAGGTGCCCCGCACCTCCGAGGCGCAGATGCCGGCCCGGCGCGCGAGCTGCGAGCCGACGTCGGCCGGCCCGTCGCCGCTGGCGAGCACGGCCTCGAGGATCTCCACGGCCTCCCGGGCGCGCATCGCCGTGTAGAGCGAGGAGAAGATGTTGTTGGCCAGCCGGTAGGCCAGCGGGCGGGTGCGCGCCTCTGCGGAGGCGGCCGTGATCGCCTGACGCATGACGCCCATCTCGCGCAGCCAGCTCTCGTCGGCCGCCCCGCTCATGCCGTCGGAGGGCGTGACCCGCTCGGCCCACCGCAGCAGTCCGGCGACGGCCTCCTGGTGGTCGACGGTGCCCTCCGTCAGGGCCACGCCGTGCCGGCGGATCGGGGCGAGCATGTCGAAGCGACCGTCGGAGTGCACCTCGACCAGGCTGCGCCGGGCCAGGGCCGAGGCCAGCTGGGCCGCCTCGGCACGGGTCACCGCGGTGATGTCCGCGAGGACGTCGAGGCTCACCGGGTGCTCCATGACCGCGAGCCGCCGGAAGCAGCGCTTCTGGTCGTCGTCGAGCAGCTCGTAGGAGGCGTGCACCGCCTGGTCGATCGAGGCGGTGGGGGTCACGTCGGAGACGCCCACGAGCGCGATCTGCACCCCGAGGTGCTCGATCAGCAGGGGCAGCCCGCCGCTCGCCTGGAGCAGCCGGCGGACGGTGCGCTCCTCGCGGCGCAGGTCGACCGGGTGGCCCCCGGCGCCGGCGATGCGGGCGAGGAACAGCTCCACTGCCGGGCCCTCGAGCTCCTCGCCCCGCTGCGGGACCCGCAGCGGGCCCAGCCGCACCACCCGCTCGTGCGAACGGCCGGCGACGGTCGAGGCCGTGCACAGCAGCCGGAAGGTGGAGGTCGACTCGATGAGCTCGTCGCAGAGCCGGCCGAGGCCGTCGACGCTGTCGACCCCGTCGAGGACGAGCAGGACGTCCTCGTCGTCGAGGGCACGCCGGAGCGCCAGCGACGGTGAGTCACCAGGGGCGACGTCGGCGCCGAGGGCGTCGAGGCAGGCCATGACGATCGAGTCGGTGCCGGGCACATTGCGTCCCGAGACCCAGACGACCCGTGGGTGTGCGCTCGCGGCATGGCGCGCCAGCAGCGTCTTGCCGCATCCGGGGGCACCCGTCACCGTCACCCACCGACCGTCGTGGAGGAGGCTGCGGACCCGGTCGAGGGCGTCCTCACGCCCCACGCATGGAGTCAGCACCAAAGCAGGCTATCGGCACCATCGGTGAATATCGGTGGTTTCACCGATGCCCGGCGCCCCACCGCACCGCCACTCTTGATCCAGCAAGCCGGGGCCGGCAGGCGGGAGACGTGGAGGGGCGCCTCCCGCGGGCCGGACCCGGAGGCACCGGCGGATCGGGGGACCCGCCACAGAAGCCGGGTGTGGTTCGGGGGAGCCACATCCGGCTCTTCTGTGTGCGGGTCCCTCGGGTCGACCGCCGTCAGCCGCCGAGGCCGTTGGACTTCAGCCACTCCTGGGCCACCGCGTCCGGGTCCTTCTTGTCGGTGACGACCTGGGAGAGCAGGTCGGTCAGCGTCTTGGTGTCGAGCTTGGCCGAGACCGCGTTGAGGGCGCCCGAGACCGTGTCGTTCACCTTGGCCTTCGTCGCCAGCGGCACGACGTTCTGGGCCGCGAACAGGCTCTTGGGGTCCTCGAGCACCACGAAGCTGTTGGCCGGGATGCTCGGGTCGGTGGTGAAGATGTTGGCCGCGTCGACCTGGCCGTTCTTCAGCGCCTGCACCGAGAGCGGGCCACCGGCGTCGAGCGGGCGGAAGGACTTGAACTCCAGGCCGTAGACCTTCTTCAGGCCGGGCACGCCGGTCTCGCGGGTCTTCCACTCCGGCGGACCACCGAGCACGAGGTCCTTGGACTTGCCCTGCAGGTCGGCGATCGACTTCAGCTGCAGCTTGTCGGCGGTGGCCTTGGTGACCGCCACCGAGTCCTTGTCCTCGGCAGCCGACTTGTCGAGCACCGTGAGCTCGGCCGGCAGGGCGGCCTGCAGCTCCTTGTAGACGCCCTCGGAGTCGGTGGCCTTGGCGCTCTTGTCGAAGTACTGCGCCAGCACACCGGTGTACTCCGGGATGAGGTCGATCGAGCCGTCCTGGAGCGCCGGGATGTAGGCCTCACGGCTGCCGATGTTGAGCTTGGTGGTGACATCGACGCCCTTCGCCTTCAGCGCACCGGCATAGATGTTGGCGAGCAGCACGCTCTCGGGAAAGTTGGCCGAGCCGACGGTGATGCTCGAGCCACCCCCGGAGGAGCTGCTGCTCGAGCTGCTGCCCGTGGCGAACACGTCGTTGTTGTTGTCGCTGCCGCCGCAGGCGGCCAGCGACATGAGGGCGATGGCGGTGCCGAGGCCGACGGCGATCCTGGGTGTTCTCACGAGCCTGCTCCTTGCGGTTCCTTGATCGGTCAACTGCCGTGCTGGGGTTCAGTCTTGCCTGCCTGCCGCTGAACCGCGACCTCCTCCTCGTGGCCGGGCACCGCGTTCGCCCGTGTGCCGCGGGCGGACGACCGGCCACCGGCGGCTCCGGCGCCCCTCCCCGTGAGGCCCGGCGACACGGCATACCGCTGTACTGCCGCGAAGGCGAGGTCGACGAGGAGCGCGAGCGCCGCCACGAGCAGCGCACCGGAGGCCATCTGCGGGAAGTCGCGGATCGCCTGGCCGTCGATGAGGAACCGGCCCAGGCCGCCGAGGCCGGCGATGGCGGCGATGGTCGCGGTCGCCACCACCTGGAGGGCGGCCGAGCGCACCCCGGAGAAGACGAGCGGGAGGGCACAGGGCACCTCGACCTTGCGCAGCACCTCCCACCCGGTCATGCCCATGCCGCGGGCGGCGTCGCGGGCAGCGGGGTCGACGCCCTCCACCCCGGCGTAGGCGCCGGAGAGGATCGGCGGGATCGCGAGCACGATCAGCACGACCAGGCTGGGCCACAGGAAGGCGGCGTCACCGGTCAGTCGCGGGCCGAGCAGCAGCACCATGATGAAGAGCAGGCCGAGGCTCGGGATCGCGCGGGCGGCGCCGGCCAGGTTGACCACGAAGACGCGCCCCCGCCCCGTGTGGCCGATGACGAGGCCGGCGGGGACGGCGATGACCGAGGCGATGAGCAGCGAGATGGCGGAGTACCAGAGGTGCTGCCCGGTGCGCACCGGCACACCGTCGGGCCCGGTCCAGTGGGCAGGGTCGAGGAGCCAGGAGGCGATGTCGTTGATCACGACGCGGCCCCTGCCCGCTGCCACGGCGTGAGCGCCCGGGCCAGCACCAGGATCAGCAGGTCGAACGCCAGCGCCAGCACGATGCAGGCGACGATGCCCACGACGATCGGGTCGTAGAACGTGCGCGCGAACCCGTCGGTGAACAGCAGGCCCAGCTGCGGGATGCCGATGATCGCCGCGACGCTGACGATGCTGACGTTGCTCACCGCCGCCACCCGCAGGCCGGCGGCGATGACCGGCACGGCCAGCGGCAGCTCGACGGCGAAGAAGCGGCGCGCTCGGGTGAAGCCCATCGCCGTCGCGGCCTGGTTGACGTCGTCGGGGACGGCCGCCAGCGCGTCGGCGACCGTGCGGACCAGGAGGGCGACGGTGTAGATCGTCATGGCCACGAGCACGTTGTTGCGGTCGAGGATGCGGGTGCCGAGGATGGCGGGCAGGAGAATGAAGAGGGCCAGGCTCGGGATCGTGTAGAGCAGCCCGAAGCCGGCGGTGAACGGGGTGTACAGCGCGCGGTGGCGCCGGGCCAGCCAGCCGAGCGGCAGGGCGACGAGGAGCCCGATCACCAGGGGCAGCCCGGCGAGGTAGACGTGCTGCCACGCGAGGTCGAGCACGTCCTGGACGTGGTCGAGGAACCAGGTCATCGCAGGTGCCCGGTCATCGTGCCGGCGCCCCGGGGTTCGTGTGGTCCTCGACCTCGGGCCGTTCGGACTCCTCGATGGCGGTGAGCACCTCGTGGGCGCGGACGGTGCCGACCAGCGAGCCGGAGTCGTCGACGATGACTCCCCGCCGACT
>Ga0307409_100001000_pt1 | contig 13232 bp, 13 predicted proteins | sample 322Ometagenome_2_FD_203888 | JGI IMG/M metagenome (GOLD analysis project Ga0307409, IMG submission 203888) | Maize rhizosphere microbial communities from greenhouse at UC Davis, California, United States - 322HYB-O-2 | ecosystem: Host-associated > Plants > Roots > Rhizosphere > Soil | place...
GACACCACCGTGACTGGGACGCACGAGCTGGTGACGCTCCAGGATGCGAAGGTGCAGCACCTGTACCTCAACGCAGTCCGGTGGGCCGCGGGCTCCGCTCAGGATGTGGCGGTGCCCCAGACCATTACGTTTGAATCGTTAGGTGACAAGGTCTTTGGTGACGCGGCGTTTTCGATCAGCGCATCGGCCAGCTCAGGTCTGCCGGTGAACTTTACCGGCAGCGGCCAGTGCGCCGTCGTAGGGTCCACAGTATCGATTACCGGCGCGGGTTCGTGCAGCATCACCGCCCACCAGGCGGGCAATGATGCCTATGCTCCGGCTGATGATGTTTCGCGGTCATTTGACATCCTCAAGGCTCCGGCCTCGATCACGGTCGGGACTGAGTACTTCTACGACGGGACGGTCAAGAGCGCGAGTATCACTACCAGTCCGGGCGCCTTGAGCGGCGTAACCGTGACGTATACGCTGAACGGGACGCTGGTGTCGCAGCCGATCAACGCTGGTGTGTATCAGGTTGTCGCGCGCTTGGACAACCCCAACTATGCTGCGGAGCCGGCTACCGGCACGCTCACCATCAAGCCGGCGACGCCAGTCCTCGAGTGGCAGCCTGCACGTATCTCGGTGGGGACTCCACTCAGCGCGGCGCAGCTCAATGCCGTGGCTCGGGGGGTCAATGGTGCGAGCCTGTCCGGCAGGTTCATCTACACGCCGGCCATGGGAACTCGGCTGAAGGCAGGGGTCCAAACGCTGTCAGTGACGTTTACCCCCGCAAGCGACAACTATATCGGAGCTCGGAAGAGCGTCGAGATCACGGTGGAGCTGGGCAAGAGCGACAAACCCGGCAAGAAGGCTGCTGTAATACTGAAGCGTAGTCGCTAGGACAATGCGCCCGAGCCAGCAGTGCTCGGGATAGCACGACGAGGCCAGGTCGCCAGAAGATCGGCGGCCTGGCCTCGGTCTTTACCTTTCGCCTAAGACCTTGATGACGACGCGCTTCCGACGCTGGCCATCCCACTCCCCGTAGAACACGCGCTGCCACGGTCCGAAATCGAGCTTGCCTGCGGTAATCGGGATGATGACCTCGTGGCCTACGGTCAAGCTCCTCAGGTGGGCAGCGGCGTTGTCCTCTCCGGTTTCATTATGGCGGTAGCGCTCCGGCTCCCACGGGGCGATGGTGCCCTCCAGCCAGGCCAGGATATCGTGCCACAGCCCGGACTCGTGGTCGTTGACGAAGACCGAAGCGCTGATGTGCATGGCTGACACCAGCACCAGCCCCTCCCGTACCCCGCTGAGACGGACCTGCTCGGCCACTTGATCCGTGATGTCGATGATTTCCTGCCGCTGCTTGGTCTCGAACCAGAGGTAGTGGGTGTGACTCGTCATCTCAGCATCTCTTCCAGCTTCACCCCGGTTTCTGTCTTCTCATCCCGGTACTTCACAATGACCGGGGCATAGAGGCTTATCCCCGCCCTGGCGCCGGCACCTGCCTTGACCGGCCGAGTTCCCGGCACCACCACAGCGCCGGCGGGAATCTCCAGGGGCTGGTCGCCATCCCGCCGGTAGACCCGGTCGCGCACCAGATCAAATACACTGGTTCCGGCCGACAGAATCGTGCCCGGCGCCAACACGGCACGCTCCCGTACGAGAGTGCCTTCATACACGCCGGAGTTTCCTCCTACCAGCACATCATCCTCGATGATGACGGGGAGCGCCCCGACCGGCTCCAGGACGCCGCCGATTTGTGCCCCGGCCGAGAGGTGCACCCGCCGGCCGATCTGGGCGCAGGACCCGACCAGTGCATGCGAATCGATCATCGTGCCTTCGCCGACATAGGCACCGACGTTGACGTACATAGGAGGCATGCACACTACGCCGGCTGCGACGTGACAGCCGTCTCGAATGGCCGACCCGCCCGGCACGATGCGTACTCCATTGCCCTCAGCGAAATCGCGCAGAGGATACGTATCCTTGTCGAAGAACTGGAACGGCGCTCCGGCGCTCACCGGAACCACTCGACCCAGCCTGAAACCGAGGAGAATGCCGGTTTTCACCCAGGCATTCACTCGCCAGCCCCCATCAGCGTCGCGTTCAGCCGCGCGCACTGTCCCCGCGTTGAGCGAGGTCTTGAGCCGCTGGAACGCCTCTAATGCCTTCGCTTCCTGCCCGCGCGGAACCCCCCCAGCGTAGGCCTCGATCGTCGAACGCAGCTCAGACACCAGCTACCCCGGCGTCTTCCAGCGCTGCGCGGAGCGCCCCAAGCGTTGCCTCACTCACCGGGAGCAGTGGCAACCGGAGCACGTTTTGGATCCGTCCCATGCAGTGCAGGGCCGCCTTGACTGGCGCTGGGTTGGTCTCCAAAAAATTGGCGTCCATCAGGGGGAGCAGGCGGTAATGCAGCGAGCGGGCGTTGTCGATGTTGTCCGAAAGCAGCAGGTGCACCAGCGCAGTCATGGCGGCCGGAACCTCGTTCGATGCAACGGAAATGAGACCATCCCCGCCGGCCGCCACAACCGGCAGGGCCAGCCAATCGTCGCCCGAGAGCACCGCGAAGTCATCCGGTCTGGATTCCAGGAGACCCATGATTTGTCGTAGGTCGCCGCTCGCTTCCTTGATCCCCAGAATGTTGGGATGGCCGGCCAATCGCAGGGCAAGCTCTGGAGTCAGGTTCACAGCCGTTCGGCTCGGAACGTTGTAGAGGCACACGGGTCGGGTGGCTGCCTCCGCCACTGCCATAAAGTGGCGGTACAAGCCTTCCTGGGTGGGCTTGTTATAGTAGGGTGACGCGCTGAGGATGGAGTCGGCTCCGAGCCGGCACATCCGTTGAGTCTCGTCCACTGCCTTGGCAGTATCGTTGCTGGTGGCACCTGCCATGACAGGAACCCTGCCTCGGGCCACCTCGACCACCGCCGCAACCACCCGCTCCCGCTCCGAGTCGTCCAGCGTCTGGGCTTCACCGGTGGATCCGCACGCCACCAGAAAGTCGATCCCTTCTGCGATCTGCCAGTCCACCAGCGCGCGTAGAGCCGGAAAATCCACCGCTCCCTGTTCGGTAAATGGCGTGACGAGCGCCGTCCCGCAGCCTTGCAGCCGAGTCATGCCGAAGCCTCGAACAGCATCTGCTCGAAGGTGAACACCCCCGAGTGATCCGGCAGCCACTCGGCTGCGGAAAGGGCGCCGGCGGCAAAGACATCTCTGCTCTGGGTGACGTGGCTCAGGCTAACTGTTTCGTGCTGCCCCTGATAGCGCAGTGTATGAGTGCCCAGCGCATCACCAGCCCGTATCGACGTGATGGGAAACTTCCGTCCCGGCTCCTCCGCCCAGAGCCGGCGCTGAAGGACCAATGCCGTACCGGATGGAGCATCGACCTTGGTCTGGTGGTGCTCCTCGTGGATTGATACGCTGAACTCATCCCGGTCGCGGAAGGCCCGGGCCAGTTCCCGCGCCGCACGGAAGAACAGGTGTACGCCGACTGAAAAATTGGCCGCATGGAGCAGTGCGGCCCCGCGCTGCCGGACAAGTTCGGTGATCCGCGGGAGGTCCTCGGCCCAACCGGTTGTACCGGTTACGACCGGAATCCCGAGCTCGATCAGCCGCTCCAGGTTGGGGATAACCGCATCGGGCCGGGTGAATTCCAGGGCAACATCGGCGCCCGCGAGTCGTTCACCGGTCAGGGCCTTGCCGTCCGGATTCTCCATGCGGTGAACGACAGTGTGGATGGTATGTCGGCGTTGCTCGGCAAGCGCAATGATCGCTTTGCCCATTTTGCCGTGTCCAACGATGGCGAGACGCACTCAGTCCGATCCGAAGAATTCGCGATGCAGCCTCCGCACCACATCAGGGCCGTCCTCTTCCCGGACCACGAACGTCATGTTGATGGACGAGCAGCCCTGCGAGATGACCTCCACGTTGGCCGGCCACACGGCATTGAAGACCCGGCCCGCGAGCCCGGGGGTGTTTCTCAGCCCGATCCCGACAACCGCCACGATCGCACGATGTTCTTCCACCCACACTTCACCCAGCTCCTCGAGATCGTGGAGCAGCGGCGTCAGCCGGGACCGATCCTCGATGGTGATAGAGATGCTGACCTCGCCGCTGGCCAGTACGTCAACCACCGTCTCGTGCCGCTCGAAAATTTCGAACAGGGCGCGCAGGAAGCCATAGGTACCCAACATTCGGGGCGCACGAATGTTGATCACGGTGATTGCTTGCTTCCAGGAGATTGACCGAATGGGCGAATCACCCACTTGCTCCACCACCGCCTCAGGCTCGATGGTGGTGCCGGTGCGATCGGGATGGCGTGAGTTGAGAATCACGATCGGGATGCCTGCCCTGACCAGGGGAACCGCAGTGGCCGGATGCAGGATCTTGGCTCCGAACGTGGCTAACTCGGCGGCCTCCTCATAGCTCGCCGCCTTGAGCGTACGGGCACTGGGCACGATGCGCGGGTCGGCGGTCATCAAACCGTCCACGTCGGTCCAGATCTCGACCCGGCTCGCGTCCAATGCGGCCCCCAAAAGGGCAGCCGTGAAATCGGATCCGCCGCGCCCCAGCGTGGTGGAGGCGCCGGTGGCCGTGGCGCCGATGAATCCCTGGGTGACCGGGATCTTTCCAGCTTCCCAGAGCGGCCGCAGGCACTGGCGCGCTCGGGTGTTGAGAACCTGGACATACGGAGTGGCGCGGTTGAAGCGTGCATCCGTCACCATGATCGATCGGATGTCCACCCACGCCGCATCCATGCCGGCACCGGTGAGGGCCGCGGCCACGAGTCTCGAGCTCCAGAGCTCACCACGTCCCGCGATGGCATCGAGCTGCGCTGCGGTCGCCCTCCGGTCACCGAGCGCATGAAGCTCCTGGCGCAGCGCCTCGGCTTCCGCCCCGATGCTCTCGAGGGCGGAGTTGCCGCCGGGCAGACCGCGGGCGATCTGCTCGTGGCGGTCGAGCAGGTCTCCCAGGGCCCGGTCGAGCAACTCGTCGCTCTCCGGCTGTATCGCCAGGTTCAGGAGTGCATCGGTCACTCCGGCAAGCGCCGAGACAACGATCACCGGCTGCTCCGGCAGCCTGCCTCGAACGATGTCGATCAGTCGGCTGATGGCCGGTGCATCGGTCACGGACGTGCCGCCGAACTTGGCAACGATCATCGAGATTGCCCAACCCGCCGGCCAACTCTGCCTTGGGCCACCAACAGCTCGGCGATCTGCACGCCCTGTCCCGCTGCTCCCCGTACCGTGTTGTGTCCCAGAAGAGCCAGACGTAAATCCAGAACGGGACAGGGCCGGACCCGACCGACCGTGACCGCCATTCCTCTGCCCCGTTCCACGTCCAGCTTCGGCTGGGGCCGGTCCATCCGCTCATCGACTTCGATCGGTGGCGCGGGCGAAGAGGGAAGGTCGGTGACTCGGGGCGATCCCCTGAATGCGCGCAGCGCCTCGGTTGCCTCCCTCGGATCAACCCGGCGGCTGAACTCGACTGAGACCGTTGCCATGTGGCCGTCCACCACCGGCACCCGGTTGGCATGAACGCTGGAGGAGAAAGAAGCCGGCTCGATGGCGCCGTTGGCCAGCGTGCCCAGGATCTTGCGGCTCTCGCGCTCGATCTTTTCCTCTTCGCCGGCAATGAACGGGATCACGTTCCCCACAATGTCCAGCGCTGCCACGCCCGGATATCCCGCCCCCGAGATAGCCTGCATTGTGGACACGAAGAGCCTCTCGATGGTGAAGGCTCGATGCAGCGGTGCCAGCGCGAGCGCCAGCGCGGCTGTGGAGCAGTTGGGATTCGCCAGAATGGCGCCGGTCCAGCCCCGGGTCTCCCGCTGACAATCCACCAGTTGTAAATGGTCCTCGTTGACTTCCGGGATCAGGAGCGGAATATCCGGGTCCATCCGGTGGGTGCGGGTGTTGGTCACGACGATGGCGCCACTGCGGGCAAAGGCCTGCTCGATGGGGCCCGCGACCTCTGCGTCCAGAGCGGAGAACGCAATTGCCGCCGAAATGGGCGGGGTGCATTCGCCCACAGTGAGCCGACCTATGTGCGGCGGTATGGGCACGGTCTCGCGCCAGCGGGCGACCTCCTCGTATGGACGCCCGGCGCTGGTCGATGAGGCTGCCACCGCCACCAGCTCAAACCATGGATGCTCCGCGAGCAGGCGGACGAACTTCTGGCCGACTGTCCCGGTGGCGCCGAGGACGGCAACTGGTATTCTCGCGCTCATGCTGGCCGGGCGAGCAGATCTGAGGCCAGCCTGGTATAGAGCTCGACGCCCCGGAGCAGGTCGGCCTTTCGGATGTGCTCGTGGCTCGTGTGAGCGACGCGTATGCTGCCGGGTCCCAGCTGGTACCGCTCGCCCCAAGCCGAGAGAAACGGCAAGTCGCTGGCATAACTCACCACCGTAGTCTCCCAGCCTTCCGGAGCGTTCCCTCCCTTGTGGAATGGCAGCTCGACCGGAAACTCCACCGTCACCCCCGGAGCCAGCAGCGACCGGATCGCCGACTTGAGCGGCTCGGTAGGCTCCACGGTCCGGATCAGGAGCTGAGCGGTGGCGGCCGGGGGGATGACGTTGGGGGCGACGCCGCCGGCGATCAAGCCGAGATTGAGCGTGGATGCCCCGAGCAGCCGGTCGGTCGGCAACGGCATCCGGCGAATGCGTTCGATGCTGTCCAGCAGTGCCGCGATCGCACTGACACCCTCGTCGGGGTAGGCTGAATGCGCGGCTCTGCCGGTAGCCGCTAGATCGACGCGGAGCGATCCCTTTTGCCCGATCGAGAGCCGGTTCTCCGTGGGCTCGCCGTTGATCAGGAACCGGCCTCTGGGGGCGAGGTCACCTGCCGCCCGTGCCCCGTCCGATCCGTTCTCTTCGCCGACCAGGAAGAGAAGCCCAATGCGGCGCTCGCCGAGGCCCGCCAATCGCTCCGCGGCGGCGACCATGGCCGCGGCCAGGCCCTTGGCGTCGCAGCTGCCCCGGCCGTGTATCGTGTCCGGGTCCTCCGACAGCGGGATGTACGGCGGCACCGTGTCGAGGTGGGTGGAGAAGACCACCACCGGGGCGTCGCGATAGGCGTAGAGATTCTCTCTGCCCTTGGTCACGGGCTGCCGCACGGTGTGATACCCGGCCCGGCGCAGTGCGGCGTCCAGGAAGTCGGTGGCAGCCCCTTCGGAGCCGGTTGGTGTCTCCAGGGCTACCAGAGCTCGAGTCAGTTCCAGTGGATCCATGAACGAGACGCCCCGCCGGCGACTGACGCGGCGGGGCTCCTGGTCGTGAGAAAAGTCAGAGCGCTGCGCTAATGCACGCCCTAGAGGTGGATGAGCCGCTGTAAGCTAGAAAGGGAGGTGGGGGGCTGCAAGATCGCTCAAGATTCACGGGTCGTTCACGCTCGATCGGTAATCTCCAGGACACAAACTGAACGACAGAAGCTTTACCGCTGGAGGTTACAATGCGCGCCATCGTCCTGTCCCGTCTGATCGCAGTTATGGGTTCTGTCGCGGCCATGGTAGCCTGCGAAGACACCCTGTCCCCCAGGCCGCCTCTCGGTAGTCCTGCCGCCGGCATCACCGTGGTTCCCCGCTCGGCAACAATTCGTGCCGGCCAGGTGGCCACGCTCCAGGCCCGGCTCATCGATGAATTTGGCCAGGACCTGGAGGGTGGCTTCAGCTGGAAGAGCAGCAACGATGCAGTTGCCACGGTCAGCACCACCGGTCAGGTCTATGGGCGTAGCGAAGGGACTGTCGTGGTCACCGCCAGCGCGCTGGGGAAGGCGCAGACCTCCACCATCCGGGTGCTGCAGCGAGAGTCGAAGCCGGACAGCCCTGACGGCAAGGGCGGCAAGCCGTTGCTGCTGCGCGGTCAACTGCAATGAGTCAAAGGCCGGCTAGGCGGGCCGAACCGCCTGGTCGGCCGCCCGGGCCGCCCGCTGACCTTCGTGGACATCGAGTGGCCAGAGCAGCAGCCCGCCAACGGCAAAGAAGAGGATGACCGAAAGAATTGCGTTGCGGCTCGACCCGGTTGCCGCGATGGTGCCGGCAAAGATGAGCGGTCCAAAGATTCCCGCGAACTTCTCGAACACACTGAAGAACCCGAAAAATTCTCCGGACTTGTGTTGCGGAATCATACTGGCAAAGAGTGAGCGGCTGAGCGCCTGGGTTCCCCCCTGTACCGTCCCAACCAGCGCAGCCAGTACGTAAAAATGGGCAGCGGTCTTCATGAAGTAACCCAGAACGCTGATCGCCGTATACGTGAGGAGGCCGAGGAATAGCGCGCGCTTGGCACCGATGCGTCCGGCCAGCATGCCGAACAGGAACGAGCAGGGAATGCCAACGAATTGCACCAGCAGAATGGCGCCGATCAAGGCGTTCTGGCCGATGTCCAGCTCGGTGCCGTAGGCGGTGGCCATCTTGATGATCGTCTGGATTCCATCGTTATAGATCAGAAATGCCAGTAACATGAGGAAGGCCTGCCGGTAGCTTCGGAGCTCCCGGAATGTCTCGCCCAGCCGGACGAAGGCCATCCGGATGGGGTTCTCCCCTCGACGCTCGTCCGTCTCCAGCCGCGGAGCAGGTTCCCGAACCCGGCGGAAAAGTGGCAGGGAGAAGATCACCCACCAGATCGCCACTGAGACGAATGCCAGTCGCACCGGCAGGGTGGCCTGCGAAGGGGTGAGTCCGGCTCCGGAGGGGAGTCCGAACCAATCGGGCCGCTGGATCCATGCGAGATTGAACGCGAGGAGAATTCCACCCCCGACATAGCCCAGTGCGTATCCCGCCGTCGAGACCCGATCGATCTCGTCCGGACGGGCAATATGGGGGAGCAGAGCCTCATAAAACACGAAGCTTCCTGCCACACCGATGAGCGACACCACGAGCAAGGCGGACGCCAGATCCAGATCTCCCCGTCCCACGAAAAACATCCCCAGGACCGCCAGGACCCCGATCAACATGAAGGCCGCCAGGAACCGCTTCTTGGTTCCCCTGTAGTCCGAGATGGCACCCAGAACCGGCGAGAGCAGCGCGATAACGACGAGGGCCAGCGTGTTCATGGTGGCCAGGCGCTGGGTCGCACCGCTTTCAACCTGCCCCGCCCCGGCCACCTTGACGAAATAAATCGGGAACACGGCCACCATAATGGTGGTCTGCATGGCCGAGGCGGCCCAGTCGTACATTGCCCAGGCTCGGAGCTCCGGGCGATCGAGCCCCAGCCGGGCTCCCACTGCGTCGAACGGCATGGTCGGAGAAAGTAGGTGGGGCCGCGGCCCCGGGTAAGAGGCGAAGCAACCATTTGCCGGTGGGCTCAGTCAAACACCACCATGAACACCGCATTCTCCAACGCAGCAGTCGCGTGCGCCTGTGCCTTCACCTTCGGAGCGACCTCGGTCGGTTCCCAGGTACCTCCCTCGGCGCACCGGCTCCCGGATAGTCTGGTAGTTCCCTGGCGTGAGGATCTGGCTTTTATGGCCCGGGAGATGGCGCGACGCCATCGCAACCTGTACCACACGATGCCCCGGGCCCGGTTTGATAGCGCAGTGGCCGCACTTCAGCAGCGAATCCCGGCACTGGAACGGCACCAGATCATCGTGGAAATGGCTCGCATCGTGGCCCTGGTCGGCGATGGGCACACCAACATCGCTCCGACCAGAGACTCCGCCATCGGGTTCAGGAGCCTCCCGATCAAGCTGTACTTCTTCAAGGACGGGCTCTTTGTCCGCGCCGCGGACCAGGATCACGCGGGGCTCGCCGGCGTACGCGTCATGCGCATCGGACGAGCGACGCCGGAGGAAGCTTACCGAAGGGCTCGGGAGCTGATCGGCCGGGACAATGAGATGGACGCCCGTTTCTTCGCTCCGTTTCTCCTGGTGATGCCTGAGGTGCTGCACGCACTCAAGCTGAGCACCGACCAGGACAGCGCCACATTCGTGGTCGAGCGAGACGGACGCCCGTCAACAGTGCGGCTCGGTGCTCGAGGCCCGGCTACTCTGATGCCCTCCGACACCGACGTGAGCTGGTGGCCCGACAGCGGATGGGTGGACATGCGCTCTTCCCGGCAGCCCCGGCCGCTCTGGCTTCGGCGCAACCCGTACGATCAGTACTGGTTCGAGTATCTCCCCGACAGCAACCTGGTCTATCTCCAGTTCAACAAGGTGGGTGACAAGCAGGACGAAAGCCTGGAGGATTTCTCCCGGAGATTGCTCGCGCTGCTCGACACGGCGGATGTGCGCCGGGTGGCGTTGGACCTGCGGCTCAACCGCGGCGGGAACGGAGAGCTGAACCGCCCACTCCTGCTGAGCCTGATCAGGGCGCGAAAGCTGGACCGCCCCGGATCTCTGTTCGTGCTCATCGGCCGCAGCACCTTCTCGGCCGCTCAGTTTCTGGTGAATGAGTTGGAACGCTATACCAACGCGCTTTTTGTGGGAGAGCCATCGGGAGGAAAGGCGAACTCGTACGGCGACTCGCGGAAGATCATTCTGCCTCACAGTGGCATCACCGTGCGGGTCTCCACGCTCTGGTGGCAGGAAGATCCGCGAGACACACGGCAATGGAAGGCTCCGGACATTGCGGCCGAGCTTACCTCTTCGGACTACCGCGACAACCTGGATCCCGCGCTCCGGGCCGTACTCGCCTACCGGACGGAACCGTCGCTCAGCGACCGCATGGCAGAGGCATTGGACGCCGGTGATGTTGCCGAGGCAGTGCGCCGCTACCGCTCATACCGGGCAGAGGCCCGGCACGCCTACGTGGACACCGAGAACGAGCTCAACGCTCTGGGATATCGCGAGCTGAAGCAGAAACGCTACGACCGTGCTATCGCGCTGTTCCGGCTCAACGTGGCCGAGCACCCCAGCTCGGCCAACGTCTACGATTCTCTGGGTGAGGCATTGCTGCTGGCGGGACAGCGGGACGCCGCTATCCGGCAGTATCGGAAGTCGCTCCAGCTCGATCCGCGCGACGAGAACGCCCGCTCGGTGCTGGATGAGCTGCAGCCCTGAGCTGCGGCCGGTCAGGTGGCGAGCCGAGCCTGCCTGGCGGTGTGGCGAAGGGAAACGACAATAGCGGTGGCAAGCGTCAGGACAATCACGGCCAGCGACAGGGCCGTGGGAATGTGCAGCCAGCCGCTTATTGTCATCTTCAGACCGACGAACACCAGAATGAACGCTACCCCGGTCTTGAGATACACGAACCGGTCCAGCATCCCGGCCAGCACGAAGAAGAGCGCCCGAAGGCCGAGAATGGCAAAGATGTTGGAGCTGTAGACCAGGAAGGGGTCCCGGGTCACTGCGAAGATGGCCGGGATGCTGTCGATGGCGAACACCAGATCGGACCACTCGACTACCAGGAGCACCAGGAGGAGCGGGGTCGCCAGCACCCGACCGCGGCTGGTCCGGGTGAAGAACTTGGAGCCATCGTAGTAGTCGCAGACCGGGAGAAATCGTCGGGCCAACCGCACCACCGGATTCCGCTCCAGATCCATCGTCGCTTCCTTCTGGGCGAACATCCGGATGCCGGTCACGATCAGGAGCCCACCGAAGACATAGATGATCCAGTGGAATCGCTGCAGCAGCAGAGCCCCCAGCCCGATCATGATCATGCGCATCACGATGGCTCCCAGAATTCCCCATTTGAGGACCTTGGGCTGGGCATCGGCCCGCACGCCGAAGTAGGAGAAGATGAGGAGAAAGACGAAGAGGTTGTCGACGCTGAGCGACAGTTCGATCAGGTACCCGGTGTAGTACTCCAGCGCGTGCTGGGTGCCCTCCTGCCACAGCACGAAGAGACCGAAGAGCAGAGCCAGCACAATCAGCCCGCCGCTCCAGCTCATGGCCTCTCGCAACGTGAGGACATGGGACCGGCGGTTGAGTACTCCCAGGTCCAGAATCAACAGGGCGGCCACCAGCCCGGTAAAACCGAGCCAGACGGCCAGGCCGTGGGAGCCCACTAGCGGCCCACGGCCATCGCCTCGAGCCGGGCCACCCGCTCAGCCGTCGGCGGGTGAGTGCTGAACAGCTTGGCAACCCCGCCACCGTGGTAGGCCAACGGGTTCACCTGAGCCAGCGGAGCCGCCGCCGGCGCTACCTGCATGGGGATCCGATGGGCCAGGGCGTCGAGCCGCACCAGAGCGTTGGCCAGCGGCTTCGGGCGACCCAGGATCAACGCTCCCACCCTATCGGCCTCGAACTCCCGCTGCCGGGAAACGGCAAACTGGATCAGCATGGCCCCGATGGGCGCCAGCAGCAGCAGAGCCAGCTGAGCGAAGGGATGCCCGCCTTCATCGTCTCGCCCGCCACCGAACATGAGCAGGTACGGTAGGTTGCTCAGCGCACCGGCAATACCTGCGGCCACTGTCGAAATCAACATGTCCCGATTCTTGATGTGGGCCAACTCGTGTGCAATGACTCCTTCGAGCTCCTCCTGGGGCATGTATTTCAGGATTCCAGTGGTCACTGCAACCACGGCGTGCTCGGGGTTTCGACCGGTCGCAAAGGCATTGGGCTGCTCGTGCGGCGCCACGGCCACCGTGGGCATAGGCAGCCCAGCCCGTTGCCGCAGCCGGTCAACCAGGGCATAGAGTTCCGGTGCCTGTTGAGCATCCACCACCTGGGCGCCATACATCCGGAGCACCAGCCGGTCCGAGAAGAAGTACATCACGAAGTTGAACAGACTGCCGATGACCAGGGCCACGAGCAGGCCGCTGGATCCACCGATCAGCTGGCCGGCCAACAGGAAAAGTGCCAGCAGGCCAGCCATGAGTACGAATGTCTTCAGATTGTTCATACGTCCCCCTGATGGGGTCTAAAAAAAGAGCGAGACCCCGTCCGCTCCGCTTTCGCGTGGACGAAGGTCTCGCTCTAAGGCCTGCGATGCCTTCCGAATGAACCGTGCTCGCACGGGCGAACAGTCTTGACGATTCATTCGTCCGCCGATCAGGCGGATAAGCTACTCCCCTTCTCAGGGACAAAAACTAGTGCCTTAAGCGATTACCGTCAACAATCTGGTTAGGTTGCGAGAGGTGCCGGCGCTGGACCAGCCGGCCAGGTCGGGCACTCATCAGGAGGAGGTGGATATGGCGGATGCCGGTCGCGGCATAGGAACTCAGCGGGAAGGCCGTCAGCAAAGAACCCGCCAGGCAAAACAGCCGGGAGCCAAAGCGAAGGGTGGCAAGAAGGCCTCGAAGTCGAAGGCGGCAAACAAAGCCGTGCATCGGCTGGGGAAAACCGGGAAGCACACCAGCGGCTGAGAGTGGAGCGCGGGGG
>Ga0307409_100001001_pt1 | contig 13228 bp, 13 predicted proteins | sample 322Ometagenome_2_FD_203888 | JGI IMG/M metagenome (GOLD analysis project Ga0307409, IMG submission 203888) | Maize rhizosphere microbial communities from greenhouse at UC Davis, California, United States - 322HYB-O-2 | ecosystem: Host-associated > Plants > Roots > Rhizosphere > Soil | place...
TGGTCCACGCTTCTGCGGTCGGCGTCGTTCGCAGCGACGGCGGCGCCGCCGGCGCGCTCCTCGTCGAGACGAAGTCGGGCCGCTTCGCGATCCGCGCGCGGACCTTCGTCGACTGCTCGGGAGACGGCGACCTCGCCCACTTCGCCGGTGCGGCGATGGAGCACGGCGGACCGATGCTCTTCCCGACGCTGATGTTTCGCGTCGGCGGCGTCGACGACGCGCGCGCCGGCGACGCCTGGCGCACGATCCCGGCGCGCATGGACGAAGCCGAGGCGGCGGGCGAGTTCCGCTTCCCGCGCCGCGGCGCGATCGTCCGCCCGCAACGCCACGCCGGCGAATGGCGCGTCAACGTGACGCAGCTGAAGAACGCCGACGGCAGCGCCGTCGACGGCACCGATGCCCGCTCGCTCTCGGGCGGCGAGCTCGACGGCCGTCGCCAGGCGGTCGACTACCTGCGCTTCCTGCGCGCTCGCGTGCCGGGCTTCGAAGGCGCGTACCTGCTCGAGATCGCGCCGCAGCTCGGCATCCGCGAGACGCGTCGCCTCGTCGGCGAGCACGTGCTGAGTGGCGACGAGGTGGTCGGCTGCGCGAGCTTCGCCGACACGATCGGCGTCAACGGCTGGCCGCTCGAGCTGCACGTCGCCGGCGACGTCGAGTGGCGCTGGCAGCCGATCCCCGGGTCGCGCGGCTTCAACCAGCTGCCGTTGCGCATGCTGCTGCCCCGCGCGACGGCGCGCGCCTGCCCGCCCGACAACCTGCTGGTCGCCGGCCGCTGCGCGTCGATGACGCACGACGGGCAGTCGGCGGCACGCGTCTCGGGCGCCTGCTTCGTCATGGGGCAGGCGGCAGGAACGCTCGCCGCCCTGGCGTTGCGACGGTCGGAGTCGCTGCGTGCGGTGCCGGTCGACATCGTGCAGGCGGCCTTGCGCGAGGACGGCGCTTACCTGGGGACTGCGTTGCCCGGCGCGCCCTAGGAGGGATTTCGCGCTGCCGTCCTGCATGGCGCGATCGACTCTGTAATGATCCGCGCGATGTCGCAGACCTAACGGCATTCGACCCGACGGAGCCACGACCATGACCCGACGCTTCTCCTCGTTCTCGCCGGCGCGCCGCGCCGGCGTGCTCGCCACGATCGCCGCCGCGCTCGTCGCCGGCGGCGTGCTGCCGATCGCGACGAGCGCCGGCGAGGCTGCGGTCAAGATCGCGCCGCCGGCCGTCGACACGACGGCGAGCGCGACCGGCATGCAGACCGCGGTCTTCGCCGGCGGTTGCTTCTGGGGCATCCAGGGTGTCTTCCAGCGCGTCCACGGCGTCGTCCAGGCGGTCTCGGGCTACTCCGGCGGCGCCAAGGAGACGGCGGTCTACGAGCTCGTCGGCAGCGGCCTCACCGGCCACGCCGAGGCAGTGAAGATCACCTATGACCCGAAGAAGGTGAGCTACGGCACGCTGCTGCAGATCTTCTTCTCGGTCGCCCACGACCCGACGCAGCTCAATCGCCAGGACCCCGACAGCGGCCCGCAATACCGCTCGGCCATCTTCTACGCCGACGCCGCGCAGAAGGAAACGACCGAGCGCTACATCGCCCAGCTCGACGCCGCCAGGTCGTACCCGAAGAAGATCGTCACCCAGGTCGTCCCGCTGGCCGCGTTCTATCCCGCGGAGGCATACCACCAGGACTATCTGACGCTGCACCCGACGTCGGGCTACATCGCTCGCTTCGACATGCCGAAGATCGCCAACCTGAAGACGATGTTCCCGCAGCAATTCCGTGCCGAGCCCGCGCTCGTCATGGCGCGCGCCAAGTCGCAGTAGCAGCTCCGCAATTCGCGCTTCAGGTTAGGGAGACGTCCCCATTGCCTTAGGGTGCCCTCCCCAGAGCGCTTGACTAGAGTTCTCCCAGCAACTGCACCAGCGCAGCGGCATCACACGACACGGAGGACCTCAGCATGGTCAAGAAATTCAAGGCCGACAAGAAGAGCAGCGGCGGCGCGGGCCTGTTCGACAGCGCGCTCGCCAGCTCGGTGAAGGACTCGGCGCAGCAGATCTGGCTCGCCGGCCTCGGCGCGTTCGCCAAGGCGCAGGCTGAGGGCAAGCAGGTCTTCGATGCCCTCGTCAAGGAAGGCACGAACCTGCAGAAGAAGACGCAGACCGTCGCCGAAGAGCGCTTCGGCGAAGTCACGAACAAGATGACGAGCATGGCCGACGACGTCACCGTCAAGGCGGGCAAGCAATGGGACAAGCTCGAATCGATCTTCGAGGAGCGCACCGCCAAGGCGATGAAGAAGCTCGGCGTTCCGTCGGCGAAGGACGTCGAGGCGCTGAAGGAGCGGATCGAGGAGCTTTCGGCGCAGGTCGCACGCGGTGCCCGCTCGGCGGCGCGCAAGACCGCGGCCAAGAGCGGCGCCAGGTCTGCCGCCGGGAAGACCGCCAAGCGCGCGAGGAAGAGCGCTGCCTGAGCGCCGTCCGCCGCGGCCAGCGAAGAGGACGCCAGCGGCGTCCTCTTTCACTTTCCGGGCTCAGCGCGTGAACTGGCCGGGGAAGAACCAGAGCAGCCCGGCGGTCATGAACAAGTAACGAGCGAACTTGCCGATCGTCATGTAGGCGACGCACGGCCAAAACGGCAGCTTCAACCAGCCGGCGACGGCACAGAGCGGGTCGCCGACCAGCGGCAGCCACGACAGCAGGCACGCCTTCGGACCGAAGCGCTCGAGCCAGCGCAAAGCGCGCACGCTCGGGCTCTTGTGCGTCATGTGCTCGTAGGCGCGCTCGGCGCCGTAGCCCATCCACCAGGTGATCGCGCCGCCGAGCGTCGCGCCCACCGTCGCGGCGCCGACTGCCGGCCAGAACATGTCTGGATTCAGCTTGACGAGGGCGAACACCGCCGGTTCGGAGCCGAGCGGGATCAGCGTCGATGCGACCAGAGCGATGAAGAAGACGGTGGAGAGACCGACCTGCGGCAGCGACATCGCCGTCATCAGCCAGTCGATCAGCGCGTCCATCGACAAGATTATCAAGCCCTCGCGCGCGCCGGTTCCGCGCGTTCCGACGCACGGTTCGCGCCGCTATACTGCTGCCTCGTTTTTCAGCACCCGCGGCACCCTCCATGGACATCGGCCACATCACGCTGGCGAATCGCCTGTTCGCGGCGCCGATGGCGGGGGTCACCGATCGGCCGTTCCGGCAACTCTGCAAGCGGCTCGGCGCCGGCTATGCAGTGAGCGAGATGGTGACATCGCGCAAGGATCTATGGGCGACGCTGAAGACGAGTCGACGCGCCGATCACGACGGCGAGACGGCGCCGATCGCGGTCCAGATCGCCGGCACCGACGCTGCCATGATGGCCGAAGCCGCCGCCTACAACGTCGCCCGCGGCGCCCAGATCATCGACATCAACATGGGCTGCCCTGCCAAGAAGGTGTGCAACCAGTGGGCCGGCTCGGCGCTCATGAAGGACGAGCCGCTCGCGCTCGCGATCGTCGACGCGGTCGTCGCCGCATGCGCGCCGCACGGCGTGCCGGTGACCTTGAAGATGCGCACCGGCTGGTGCGCGAGCGAGAAGAACGCGGTGCGCATCGCGCGCGCCGCCGAAGACGCCGGCATCGCGATGGTGGCGGTGCACGGGCGGACCCGCGAGCAAGGCTACAAGGGCGAGGCCGAGTACGACACGGTCGCGGCCGTCAAGCGCGCCGTCAGGATTCCGGTCGTTGCCAACGGCGACATCGACTCGCCCGCCAAGGCGCGCGCCGTGTTCGCCGCCACCGGCGCCGACGCGATCATGATCGGCCGCGCCGCGCAAGGCCGGCCGTGGCTGTTCGGCGAGATCGCACACCACCTCGCGACCGGCGAGGCGGCGGCGCCGCCGCGCACTGCCGACGTCAAGTCCTGGCTGCTCGAGCATCTCGACGACCACTACCGCCTCTACGGCGAGTTCGCCGGCGTGCGCAGCGCGAGGAAGCACATCGGCTGGACGCTGCGCGGCCTGCCCGGCGGCGAGACCTTCCGCACCGAGATGAACGCGATCGAATCGTGCGACGCCCAGGCGCGCGCGGTCGGCGCCTGGTTCGACCGCCTGGCCGACGACATGCCGCTGATGCCGGCGTCCGATGCCGATGCCGGCCCGAGATCGGCAACCCACTGAAGCGAGAGCGCATGGCCACCACCAACAAGAAGCACATCGAGGAGTGCGTGCGCGAGAGCCTGGAAAGCTACTTCCGCGATCTGCGTGGCGTCGAGCCGACGGCGATGCACGAGATGATCATCCGCGTCGTCGAGCGGCCGCTGTTCGAGGTGGTGATGAAGGAGGCCGGCGGCAACCAGAGCCGGGCCGCGGAATGGCTCGGCATCAACCGCAACACGCTGCGCCGCAAGCTCCTCGAGCACAAGCTGATCAAGTGAACGCGCGCAGCCGCGATCGGTAGTCCAGTGGCAGGACCGCGATGCACGCGTTGATCTCCGTCTCCGACAAGACCGGGGTCGTCGAGCTCGCGCGCGAGCTCGCGGCGCTCGGCGTGCGCCTGCTCTCGACCGGCGGCACCGCGAAGCTGCTCGCCGCAGCAGGCCTCGAGGTGACCGAGATCGCCGCCCACACGGGGTTTCCCGAGATGCTCGACGGCCGCGTCAAGACGCTGCATCCGGCAGTCCATGGCGGCCTGCTCGCGCGCCGCGACGACCCCGCGCACATGAAAGCGCTCGCCGAGCACGCGATCGCGACGATCGACCTGCTGGTCGTCAACCTCTATCCCTTCGAGGCGACCGTCGCGCGCGCCGACTGCACGCTCGCCGACGCGATCGAGAACATCGACATCGGCGGCCCGGCGATGGTTCGCTCGGCGGCGAAGAACTGGAATCACGTCGCCGTGCTGACCAACTCCTCGCAGTACGCCGGCGTCGTCGCCGAGCTCAAGCGCGACGGCGCCATCGGGAAGACGACGCGTTTCGCGCTCGCCGTCGCCGCCTTCGACCGCATCGCCCAGTACGACGGCGCGATCAGCGATTACCTCTCGTCGCTCGCCGGCCCCGGCGACGGCGTTCCGGAGCGGCACGAGTTCCCGGCGCAGGCGAACGGCCGCTTCGTCAAGCTGCAGGACCTGCGCTACGGCGAGAACCCGCACCAGCGCGCCGCCTTCTACCGCGACCTGGTGCCGGCGCCGGGATCGCTCGTCACCGCGACGCAGCTGCAGGGCAAGGAGCTCTCCTACAACAACATCGCCGACGCCGACGCCGCGTGGGAGTGCGTCAAGTGCTTCGCGGCGCCGGCGTGCGTCATCGTCAAGCACGCCAACCCGTGCGGCGTCGCGATCGGCGACGATGGCGCCGCGGCATACGCGAAGGCGTTCAAGACCGACCCGACCTCGGCGTTCGGCGGCATCATCGCCTTCAACCGCGAGGTCGACCGCGCCGCGGCCGAGATGGTCGCCAGGCAGTTCGTCGAAGTGCTGATCGCGCCGTCGTACAGCGCCGACGCGCTCGCCGTCTTTGCGGCCAAGGCGAACACGCGCGTCCTGCGGATCGCGCTGCCGGCGACCGGCGCCGGTCGCAACACGCACGACCTGAAGCGCGTCGGCTCGGGGCTGCTGATCCAGACCGCCGACAACGTCGCCATCGGCGAAGGCGACCTGAAGGTCGTCACCGCCAAGGCGCCGACGCCGGAACAGACGCGCGACCTGCTGTTCGCCTGGACGGTGGCGCGCTACGTCAAGAGCAACGCGATCGTCTTCTGCTCGGGCGGCATGACGCTCGGCGTCGGCGCCGGCCAGATGAGCCGGCTCGACTCGGCGCGGATCGCGTCGATCAAGGCCGAGGCCGCACAGCTGTCGCTGGCCGGCTCGGCGGTCGCGAGCGACGCGTTCTTTCCGTTCCGCGACGGCCTCGATGTCGTCATCGACGCCGGCGCCGCCTGCGTCATCCAGCCCGGCGGCTCGATGCGCGACGACCAGGTGATCGCGGCCGCGAACGAGCGCGGCATCGCGATGGTCTTCACCGGCGTGCGCCATTTCCGCCACTGAAGCGTCGGCACGCCTGACGCCAGGGGCGCGATGAAGCTTCCCGAAGCCGCCGGCCTGGCACTCGCCTTCATCGCCCGCCTCATCACCGGCGCGCAGGGACATTGGCACGGCTCGACGCCGAAGGCCGAGCAGCGGATCTACTTCGCCAACCACCAGAGCCACTTCGACTGGGTGCTGATCTGGGCCGCGCTGCCGCACGACCTGCGCGCGGCGACGCGGCCGATCGCGGCTCGGGACTACTGGACCGCGTCGCCGTTCAAGCACTGGCTGACGCGCGAGGTCTTCAACGCGGTCTACGTCAGCCGGCAGCGCGCCAAGGATGGCGTGGTCGAAGAGGAGGATCCGCTCGAGCCGCTGATGGAGGCGCTCCGGCACGGCGACTCGCTCGTCATCTTCCCGGAAGGAACGCGCGGCCACGCCGCCGACCCGGCGCCGTTCAAGTCGGGTCTGTACGCGCTGGCGCAGGCGTTCCCCGACGTGCAGCTGATCCCGGCCTGGATCGACAACGTCCAGCGGGTCATGCCCAAGGGCGAGGTCGTGCCGGTGCCGATCCTGTGCACCGTCGTCTTCGGCGCCGCCGTCGCGCTCCAACCGGGCGAGGAACGGCGCGCCTTCCTCGACCGCGCGCGCCGCGCCGTCATGGCCTTGCGCGAGGTCGCGTGATGGCTGCGCTGCGCGCGAAGGCGTGATGGGCGATCTGCGCGATCTCAGCGTCAGCCAGCAGGTCGGGCTGCTGTTCGTCGTCGTGTTCGGCCTGCTCGCGCTGGTCACGATCGTCGCCTTCGGTCGCTCGCTGCGCGACCTCACGCCGGAGCAGACGGCGCTGCGCGAGCGCTTCGCCCGCGAGCTGCGTGCCCTCTGGTTCGCCGCGGTGCTGTTCTGGATCGCCTGGGTCTCCGGGCCGCTCGGCTCGACGCTGCTGTTCGGCTTCGTCTCGTTCGTCGCGCTGCGCGAGTTCGTCACCCTCACGCACACCCGGCGCGCCGACCACCGCAGCCTGCTGCTCGCGTTCTTCGTCGTCCTGCCGCTGCAGTACGTGCTCGTCGGCCTGCGCCTCGCCAACGCCTTCACCGTCTTCATCCCGGTCTACGTGTTCTTCGCGATCCCGGTGATCAGCGCGCTCGCCAACGACCCGTTCCGCTTCCTCGAGCGGACGGCGAAGATCCAGTGGGGAATCACCGTCACGGTGTACGGCATGAGCCACGCGCCGGCGCTGCTGCTGCTTGATCTGCCGCGCTACCGCGAGCGCGGCGCGTTCCTCGTGCTGTTCCTGGTGTTCGTCGTCGTCGCCGCGCAGCTCGGCCAGGAGGCCGCGACGCGGCGCCTGCGAAGGCGGCCGGTGGCGCGCGCGATCAGCCGCTCGTTCTCGTGGCGCGCGTTCGGCGCCGGCGTCGCGGCGTCGGCTGTCGTCGGCCTGCTGCTGTCGTGGGTGACGCCGTTCAATCCGCTCGCGGCGATCGCGATGGCGGCGATCGCCGGCGCTGCCGGGACGCTCGGCGAGTTCGTGATGAAAGCGCTCAAGCGCGATGCCGGCGTCCGCAGCTGGAGCGGAGCGTCTTCGGTGACGGGTGCGGTCGGCCTGCTCGATCGCGTCGCCCCGCTCTGCTTCGCGGCGCCGGTGTTCTTTCACTCGGTGCGAGGCTATTTCGGCATCTGACTGGCGCCGGCGTCGTCGCCGGCCCGGCTTCGGTTCCAATGGCGGCATGCGCGTTCTCGGCATCGACCCCGGACTTCGCACGACCGGCTTCGGCGTCGTCGACTGCGACGGCAGCCGGCTCGGCTACGTCGCCAGCGGAACGATCCGCACCGCCGCCGTCGCGCTCGCCGATCTTCCCGGCCGACTCAAGATCATCTTCGACGGCGTGCGCGAGATCGCGGGGCGCTACGGCCCGACCTGCGCGTCGATCGAGATCGTGTTCGTCAACGTCAATCCGCAGGCGACCCTCCTGCTCGGCCAGGCGCGTGGCGCAGCGCTCTCGGCGCTGGTCGCCGACGAGCTGGCGGTCGCCGAATACACCGCGCTGCAGATGAAGCGGGCGATCGTCGGCCACGGGCAGGCGAAGAAGGAACAAGTGCAACAGATGGTGATGCGTCTGCTCGCCCTGCCGCGGCTGCCGGGTCCGGACGCCGCCGACGCCCTCGGCCTGGCGATCTGCCACGCCCACGCCGCCGGCAGCTTCGCCGCCATCGGCAAGAGCGCCGTCCTCGCGCCACGCACGTCGGGACGCTACAAGAGCGGGCGAACCTACTGATTAGTGCGCATCCGCGGATGGCCGTGGCGGGCGGTGGACGCGGGTCCCCAGGCGACAATCTGCGCCCCATGAATGCCCTCTTCGAAGACGGCGGCAAGTTCCACGTCGGCCGCGTGATGAGCGAGACCGATGCCTCGCTGCAGGTCGAGCTCGGCTCCGGCAAGCGCGCCAAGGTGAAGTCGGCCAACGTCCTGCTCCGCTTCGCGCAGCCCGAGCCGGAAACGCTGCTCGCGGCAGCCGAGCGAGTGGCGGGCGAGATCGATCTCGACCTCGCCTGGGAGTTCGCCCCCGAAGGCGAGTTCACGTTCGGCGAGCTCGCGCGCGACTACTTCGGCGCCCAGGCCGGGGTGACCGAGGAAGCGGCGGCGCTGCTGCGCCTGTTCTCGGCGCCGCACTACTTCCGCCGCATCGGCAAGGGGCGTTTCCGCAAGGCGCCGGAAGAGATCGTCAAGGCGGCGCTGCTCGGCATCGAGCGCAAGAAGCAGATCGCCGCGCAGGTCGACGCCTGGGCCGAGGCGTTGGTCGCCGGGAGCTGCCCGGCGCCGGTGCGAGAGCAGATCTATCGCATCCTCTTCAAGCCGGACAAGAACGCCATCGAGTACAAGGCGGTCGTCGAGGCATCGCGCCGCTCGGGCCGCGCGCCGCTCGACCTGCTGCAGGCCGCCGGCGCGATCGAGTCGCCGTACGAGTTCCACTGGCGCCGCTTCCTGTTCGAGGAGTTCCCGAAGGGCACCGGCTTCGGGGACGTCCCGGTGCCGCAGGCGCCCGGCGATCTCGAGCTCGCGCCGGCGCAGGCGTTCTCGATCGACGACTCGTCGACGACCGAGATCGACGACGCGCTCTCGGTGCAGGGGCTCGGCAGCGGCCGCGTCGTCGTCGGCATCCACATCGCGGCGCCCGCGCTCGCGTTCGCGCCCGGGACGGCGGTGGCCCAGATCGCGCGCGACCGGCTGTCGACGGTCTACATCCCGGGTCACAAGCTGACGATGCTGCCCGACGCGGTGGTCGCTGCGTTCACGCTCGCCGAGGGCCGCGACGCCGCGGTCGTCTCGCTCTACGTCACGGTTGACGAGGCGACGCTCGTGACGCTGGCGAGCGAGACCAGGCTCGAGCGCGTGCGGATCGCCGCCAACCTGCGCCACGACGTCCTCGAGGCGGCGATCCACGACGACACGCTCGCCGCGGGCCTTCCCGCGACGCTGCCGTTCGCCGCCGAGCTGAGCTTCCTGCACGCGCTCGCGAAGAAGCTGAAGGAGGGTCGCGAGCGGGTCCGCGGCAAGCCCGAGAACTTCAACCGTCCCGATTACACCTTCCGGCTCGAGCTCGCCGAAGGCCGGCCGATCACGGGCGACGAGCGCGTCGAGGTCGTGCCGCGCAAGCGCGGCTCGCCGCTCGACCTGATCGTCGCCGAGGCGATGATCCTCGCCAACAGCACCTGGGGCGGCTGGCTCGCAGCGTGCGGGGTTCCCGGCATCTACCGCAGCCAGGCAAGCCTCGCCCCGGGCGTCAAGGTGCGCATGGGAATGCAGCCTGCGCCGCACGCCGGCATCGGCGTTGCCCAGTACGCGTGGGCGACGTCGCCGCTGCGCCGCTACGTCGATCTCGTCAACCAGTGGCAGATCGTCGCCTGTGCGCGCGCCGGTCGCAGCGCCCCCTTGGTCGCGCCGTTCAAGCCGAAGGACGTGCAGCTGCTCGCGGCGATCGCCGACTTCGACGCCTCGTACTCGGCGTACAACGCCTTCCAGGCCCAGATCGAGCGCTACTGGTCGCTGCGCTGGCTGCAGCAGAACGACGGCGGCGAGCTCGACGCGACCGTGCTGAAGGACGGCCTCGTTCGCGCCGATGCGCTGCCGCTCGTCTTTCGCGCCGTCGGCACCGAGCAGCTCGCGCGCGGCAGTGCCGTTCGCGTGCGCGTCGGCGCGATCGACCTGCTGACGCTCGACGTCGCCGCGTCGGTCGTCGCGCGCCTCGGCGACGCAGCGCCGGCGGCCGCCGACGTCGCCGGCGCCGACGACGACGATGCCGACGCCGCCGGACCGCTGGCGATCGCGATCGACGTCGCCGCCCCCGAGGCAGGGCTCGAGGCCGATCCGGTCGCCGCCGCACCCGCGTGAGACTCGCGCTGCCGACCCGGTTCTCGACGCTGCAGGTCGCCCTCGGCGTCTCGGTCGCCGTCCACGGCGCGCTGCTCGGCGTGCGCTTCGTCGATCCCGAAGGCTTCAACCGCATGTTCGAGGATTCGCCGCTCGAGGTCATCCTCGTCAATTCGCGCTCGGGCGAGGCGCCGGAGAAAGCGCAGGCGATCGCGCAGGCGAGCCTCGCCGGCGGCGGCGACGCCGCGACCGGCCGGGCGACGTCGCCGCTGCCGCCATCGGCGCTGACCGAGATCGGGGATGCCAACGAAGACACGAGAAAGCAGATCGAGCAGCTGCAGCAGACGCAGCAGCAACTCCTGATGCAGCTCCGGCGCGAGCTCTCGCTGCTGCCGCCGACGGACCCGCTCCGCGAGCAGGGCACCCCCGAGGAGCGCGAGCAGGAGGACCGACGCCGCCAGCTGGTCGAGATGCTGGCCGCGATCGAGAAGCGGATCAACGACGAGAACGCGCGGCCGAAGAAGCGCTACATCAGCCCGGCGACGCGCGAGGAGGTCTACGCCCTCTATTACGATCACCTGCGGAGAAAGATCGAGGACCGCGGCACGCGCAACTTCCCCGAGAACCAGGGCAAGAAGCTGTACGGCGAGCTGACCATGGTCATCACCGTCGATGCCGAAGGTCGCGTGCTCGACACCGAGGTCGTTCGCGGCTCCGGCAACAAGGTGCTCGACCGGCGCGCGGTCGCGATCGTGCACGCCGCCGGACCGTACGGCCGGTTCACGACGGCGATGAAGCGGCAGGCCGACCAGCTCGCGATCCCCTCGCGCTTCCGCTTCACGCGCGAGGAGGGCCTCGAGACGACCTTGAGCAGCGGCAGGTGATGGGCACGCCAAGCCGCTACGTCGTCGCCGGCAACCCGGTCGCGCACAGCCAGTCGCCCTTCATCCACGCCGCGTTCGCCGCGCAGACCGGCGAGCCGGTCGTCTACGACCGACTGCTCTGCCCGCTCGACGCGTTCGCCGCCACCGTGCGCGGCTTCGCGGCCAGCGGCGGCAGCGGCTGCAACGTGACGATGCCGTTCAAGTTCGAGGCCTGGTCGCTCGCCGGCCGCCACACCGCCCGTGCCCGCGTCGCTGGCGCCTGCAACACGCTGCGCTTCGATGCCGACGGCTGGCACGGCGACAACACCGATGGTGCCGGCCTGGTGCGCGACATCGAGAACAACGCCGGGGTCGCCCTGCGCGGCGCCAGCGTCCTGCTGGTCGGCGCCGGCGGCGGCGCTGCCGGTGCGCTCGGGCCGCTGCTGACGAGCGGGGCGCGCGCGGTCGTCGTCGCCAACCGGAGCGTCGAGCGCGCCCGCTCCCTGGTCGAAAAGCATCTGCAGACCCTCGGCGCCGCCGTCCACGCCGAGGTCGTCGCGGCGCCGCTCGACGCCTGCGGAAGCGGCTTCGACGTCGTCGTCAATGCCAGCGCGAGCAGCGTCACGGGCGCGCCGGTGCCGGTCGCCGCCAGCGTCCTCAAGCGCGGCGGGCTCGCCGTCGACATGATGTACGGACCGCCGGCGCAGCCGTTCATCGACTGGGCCGCGACGCACGGCGCGAGCGGCCGCGACGGCCTCGGCATGCTCGTCGAGCAGGCGGCCGAGGCGTTCGCGTTCTGGCGCGGCGTCGCGCCGGCGACCGCGCCGGTGCTGCGGGCGCTGCGGGCGCGTCTCGCGTCGCCATGACGGCGTCGTCGGCCGGCCGGTCGCTCGGCCGCTTCCTGCTGCTCGTCGTCGTCAGCGCGATCTCGCTGCAGCTCTACTTCCTGGCCAGGATCGCGATGATGGCGGTCGTCGAGCCGCGATCGACGACGTTCCAGCGCTCGGAAGCGTGGCGCCTCGCGCGCGAGACGCGCGGCCACCGATGGCGCCAGCAGTGGCTCGACTACCCGGCGCTGTCGTCGAACCTGAAGCGCGCCGTCATCGCCGCCGAGGACAGCGGCTTCACCGAGCACAGCGGCGTCGAATGGGATGCGCTCGAGAAGGCCTGGGCGAAGAACGAGCGTGCCGAGAGCAGCGCCGAGCAGGCGGCGCAGCGTGCCCATCGGCGCGAAGCGACGCGGGTCGGCAAGGGGGGCGCCACCCGACCGGCCCCGGCACCGAAGGTCGTCGGCGGCTCGACCATCACCCAGCAACTGGCGAAGAACCTGTTCCTGAGCGGCGAGCGCAACTTCGTCCGCAAGGGCCAGGAGCTCGTCCTCTCGTACGCGCTCGAGGCGATTCTCGGCAAGCGCCGCATCCTCGAGATCTATCTCAACGCCGTCGAGTGGGGCGAAGGCGTGTTCGGCGCAGAGGCTGCGGCGCAGCGCTACTTCGGCGTTTCCGCGAACCAGCTCGGCGCCCAACAGGCCGGCCAGCTCGCGGTGATGCTGCCGGCTCCCAAGCGCTTCGAGAAACGTCCCGGTTCGCCCTACGTCGTCGGCCGCGCCGCGACCATCGTCGCCCGGATGGCAAACGTCGAGTTGCCGTAGTCCGACCCCGGGCGCTGCCTAGAATGGCCCGATGGCAGGCACGCACACCGCCGCGATCGCCGTCGCCGCAGCGCGGCTGATCGTCGAGGAAGGGCTGGAGTACGGCGCCGCCAAGCGGCGTGCCGCGCGCGACCTGGGCTTGCAGGGCCGCAACGGCGAGCTGCCCGGCAACGACGAGGTCGAAGACGAGGTCCGCAGCTACCTCGATCTCTTCCACGCCGACACCCAGCCGACCGAACTCGCCGAGCTCCGCCGCATCGCCGCCGTCTGGATGGAGAGGCTCGGAGAATTCCGGCCGCATCTCGCCGGTGCCGTCTGGCGCGGGACGGCGACGCGTCTCAGCAGCATCGCCATCGACCTCTAC
>Ga0307409_100001004_pt1 | contig 13213 bp, 12 predicted proteins | sample 322Ometagenome_2_FD_203888 | JGI IMG/M metagenome (GOLD analysis project Ga0307409, IMG submission 203888) | Maize rhizosphere microbial communities from greenhouse at UC Davis, California, United States - 322HYB-O-2 | ecosystem: Host-associated > Plants > Roots > Rhizosphere > Soil | place...
CTCGCTCAGCGCGCCGCCGGCCGCACCGCTTCGCCGAGCGTCAGCACGGCCATCGCGTAGTAGCTCGACCAGTTGTAGCGCGTCAGCGCGTAGAAGTTGCTCGTCCCGGCGACGTAGCTCGGCGCGGCGTCGCCGTTCTCCAGCTCGACGAGCGCGAACAGGCTGTCGACGCTCATCGCTGCTTCCGGCAGCCGGGCGCCGCGCTCGACCATCTCGGCGGCGGTGAAGGTCGGCACGATGTCGGGGGCGAGGAGGGCGGCGCGCGCGCTCGTCTCGGTCGGCGGCTCGACGTCGAAGCGCGCCGGCAGGCCGCGCTTCCAGTCGAACTCCGCGAGATAGTGGGCGACGCTGCCGACGACGTCGGCGGCGTTCGCGTGCAGGTCGACGTGGCCGTCGCCGTCGAAGTCGACGGCGAAGCGGTTGAAGCTCGACGGCATGAACTGCGCCATTCCGATCGCGCCCGCGTAGCTGCCGCGCCACGCGAGCGGGTCGATGCCTTCGCTCTTGCAGAGGACGAACCAGTTCTCGAGCTCGTCCTGGAAGAACGCGCTCCGGTCCCTGCGTCCGCTCGGGAAGTCGAAGGCGAGCGTGGCGAGCGCGTCGATGACGCGAAAGTTACCCATCTGGCGGCCGTAGATCGACTCGACGCCGACGATGCCGACGACGATCTCGGGCGGCACGCCGTACATCTCCTCGGCCTGCGCCAGCCAGCGCTCGTTCGCGCGCCAGAAGGCGACGCCGGCGCGAATCCGGACCGGCTCGACGAAGCGCGCGCGGTAGGCGTTCCAGTTCTTCGCCGCGCCGCTCGCGCCGGGCATGATGTAGCGCGCCACCAGCGGCTGGAAGCGCGCCTGCGCGAGCGACTTGCGGAGCCAGTCGGCGTCGAGCCCGCGTCGCTCGGCGACAGCGTCGGCGAAGCGGGCGACGTCTTCGCGCGTGCCGTAATTGACGACGTCGGGCGCGTCGTCGTCGACGAGCGCGACGCGCTTGGCGGCGGCGCGCTTGCTGCTGCGCGTCGCCGCGGTCGCGGCGGGCGCGAGCAGCCAGGCGGCGCTGGCGAGGACCCATCGACGGCGCGGATGCGAAGACATGCGAATCTCGAGCGGCGGCTTGCGACGGCGGTGTCGGCCGACGCCGATTATCGAGGCGCCAGCGCCCGCAGCCGGCGCGTCTCGGCCGTGAAGTCGCGCGTCATCGCCGGGTCGGGACGCCTGGCCGCGGCGCGGCCGTAGCGGCGCGCCTCGAGCGCGTCGAGCAGCGCGGCGAGCGTCTCGCCGGTGCTGCCGAGCTTGCCTCGGACGCGCATCGCGAGCGTGCGCGGCGCCTCGTGCGGCGCCGCGGCGACGCCGATCGTGCGCAGCGCCCGCTTCATGCGCTCGAGCTGGCGCACCCACGGATCGATCCGGTGGCGGTCGAGCCAGGCCCAGACCGCGCCGGCGAGCGCGAGACCGCTCAAGGTGCCGATCAAGAGGAGCGCGAGGTCCTCCCAGCTCGGCGTGTCGAAGCCGATCTGCTTCAGCACGTCGAGCTGCTGGCCGCGCGAGTAGTTCAGCACCCACTGGTTCCAGCGGTTGTTGACCGCCTCCCAGGCATTGCGCAGCTGCGCGAACAGGCGCGGATTCATCGCGTCGAGCGTGCCGGCGACGAAGCCGGGCGGCGGCGCGAGCCGGTTGCTGCGGCCGATCCGGTCGGGCGACACCGCACCGGTCGGATCGGCGCGCACCCAGCCGGTTCCAGTCTGCCAGAACTCGGCCCAGGCGTGCGCCGAGCTCTGGCGGACGACGTAGTAGCCGTCGACCGGCGGCAGGTCGGTCCCCTGATAGCCGGTGACGACGCGCGCCGGCACGCCGGCGGCGCGCAGGATGACGACGAACGCCGCGGCGAAGTGCTCGCAGAAGCCCTCCTTGCGATCGAGCCAGAACTCGTCGATGGCGTTCCTGCCGTAGTCGCCCGGCGCGAGCGTGTAGCTGAAGCCGTCGCTACGGATGTGCTGCAGCAGCGCGTCCGCGAGCCGGGTCGCGCTCGCGCCGCGGCGCGCGTCGCGGAAGGCACGCGCCCAGATCACGGTGCGCGGGTTGAAGCCGACCGGCAGCTCGAGGCTGTCCTGCAGCTCGCCGAAGCGGCGCGGCGGACCGAGGACGAAGCTCGTGTTGGCGCTCGCCTTGAACCGCAGCCGCTCGAGGATCGGCTTGTCGGCCAGCCATTGCAGATCGTCGCGCGCGACCAGCCGGTAGCCGTCGATGGCCGCCACCTCGGTCGTCGCTTCGAGCAGCGGCACCGAGGCGAGGCGCAGCGGCTCGAGCGTCACCTCGTAGCCGAGCGGCGTTCCGCTCGTCTGCAGCGCCGGCAGCCGCGCCGGCAGGCTCGCCGGCGCGAACGTCAGCCCGAGCTGCGTCCATTCGAAGCCATCGAAGTGGGTCAGCACCGGGCCCCGGAAGTACATCTGCGACGGGGTCGGCGCCGGGCCGTCGAAGCGGATCCGCATCGCGACCGCGTCGTCGCGCGCGACCTCGGTCATCGAGCCCAGCTTCATCGTGTTCGACAGGCCCGTCTTCGAGATGCCGTCTTGCGGCACGCCCCAGAGCGGGCCGACACGCGGAAAGAGCAGGAAGAGCAGCGCCATCACCGGCGCGCCGAGCATGGCGGTGCGCGCCGCAAGACCGCCTGCCTGCGCGAGGCTCGGCTGGCCGACCGGCATGTGGGCGAGGACGAGCGCGGTGAGCAGGCCCCAGACCGAGACGAGCATCGCGATCGCGACCAGCATCGACTGCGAATAGAGGAAGTGCGTGAGGATGATGAAGAAGCCGAGGAAGAAGACGACGAAGGCGTCGCGGCGCGCGCGCAGCTCGAGCGTCTTCAGCGCCATCAGCGAGACGGCGAGCGTCACCCCGGGCTCCTTGCCGAGCAACGTCCGGTACGACCAGAACGTCAAGCCGATCGCGGTGATCAGCACCACGACGAGCACCCAACGCCCGGGCAGCGCCGCATTGGCGAGCGCGAGGCGGCCGCGCCAGAGCAGGACCAGCGCGGTCAGCGCCAGCGACCAGGCCGGCAGATGCGACGCGTGCGGCAGCACCGTCCAGGCGATCACCGCGAGCAGGAACAAGGTGTCGCGGGCCTCGCGCGGCAGCCGCTGCCAGCCCGGCCAGCGCGGCATCGCGCGCCGCGTGCTCGCCGCCAGCGTCGCTGCGTTCATGATCGCCAGAGGGCGAGCGCCTCGAGGCAGCGCACGCGCTGCGCGTCGCCGTCGCCGGGATCGATCTCGACGCCGGGCAGGCGCAGACCATAGTCGGCGTCGGCGCGATCGGCGGCGAGTGTCCACGCAGCCAGGCGGGACAGGCGTTGCTCGGGGTCGAGTCTCGTGCACGCCGCCCAGTCGAGCCAGAGCTCCTGGCGCGCCGACGTGCTGGTGTCGCGGCTGACGAGCTCGGCGCCGGTCTCGAGCGCCTGTGCCGCCTTCTTCCAGGCGATCAGCTTCAGCGGATCGCCGCGCCGGTAGGCACGCACGCCCTCGATCTCGCCGCCTTCGCTGCGCCGTGCCTGCGTCGCGCCGCTGGCGACCGGCCGGGCGGCGGGCAGCGCGGGCGCATCGGCCTCGACCTCGGGATAGACGAGCAGGCGCGCCGACGGCCGCCACACCGTCCAGGCGCGGAACAGGCCGAGCGGAAAGCGCGTCTCCGCGCTCAACGTCGGCACGTCGTGCAGACCGCGCAGCGGCGGAACGTAGCTGACGTGCGCGGTCGCCTGGCCGCCGGCCGGCACGTTGGTCCAGGCGAGGGTCGACGCCGGCGCCTCGAGCATGCGCAGGCCGATGCCGAAGCGCGGCGACGTCGGGCTCGACATGACGATGTCGAGCACCGCCGGACTGCCCGCGAACGCCGGCGCCACCGGCCGCAGGTGCAGCGTCACGCCGCGCAGCGTGCCGTGCGTGATGTGCATCGAGACGATGCCGCTGCCGGCGAGCAGGAAGGTGAGCACGTAGCCGAGGTTGAGCTGGTAGTTCACCGACGCGAGCAGCAGCACGATCAGCGTCAGCGCGAACATCCAGCCGGCGCGGGTCGGCAGGATGTAGACGTTGCCTTGCGTCAGCAGCTGGTTGTCGGTGCGCGGCAGGCGCGAGGTCAGCCAGCGGCGCACGCGGGCGCGCACGTTCCACGGCGCCGTCAGCGTCGAGCTCACGGCAAGGGAACCGCCTCGACCATCGCCCGCACCTGCTCGCTGCGGCCGCGTCCGGCGCCCGCCACCGGCACGAGCCGGTGCGCGATCGTCTGCGGCAGCACGTACTGGACGTCGTCGGGAGCGACGTAGTCGCGGCCGCCGAGGAGCGCCCGTGCGCGCGCTGCGCGCAGCACGGCGACACCGGCGCGCGGCGACAGCCCTTCGACGAACCAGGCGCCCGATCGCGTCGCCTGGATGAGCGCCTGCAGGTAGTCGAGCAGCGCCTCCGAGGCGTGCACCGACTGGACGGCGTGCTGCGCAGCGATCAGCTCGGCAGGCGTCATCACGTGCGACAGGCGGCCGATCGCTTCGCGCCGGTCGCCGCCGAGGAGCAGCTCGCGCTCGCTCTTCCTGTCCGGATAGCCGAGGGTGATGCACATGAGGAAGCGGTCGAGCTGCGACTCCGGCAGCGGATAGGTGCCGAGTTGGTCGGTCGGATTCTGCGTCGCGATGACGAAGAACGGCGACGGCAGAGCGCGTGTCTCGCCCTCGATCGTCACCTGGTGCTCCTCCATCGCCTCGAGCAGCGCGCTTTGCGTCTTCGGCCCGGCGCGGTTGATCTCGTCGGCGAGCAGCACGTGCGCGAACACCGGGCCGGCGTGGAAGACGAACGCCTCCTTGGTCCGCTCGTAGATGCTGACGCCGATCAGATCGGAGGGCATCAGGTCGGCGGTGAACTGGCTGCGCGAGAACCTGAGCCCGAGCGAGACCGCGATCGCGTGCGCCAGGGTGGTCTTGCCGACGCCGGGAACGTCCTCGATCAGGAGATGACCGCCTGCGAGGAGGCAAGCGACGCAGTCCTCGATCTGCGCCCTCTTGCCGACAATGATCGTGCTAATCTGGTTGACGAGGTCGGAAAGTTGGGCGGCGAGGGGTCGGCTCATCGACCCGACATTACTCGAAAATCTTCGCGCCCCAACGACCGATGAAGACGGCCTTCTACAGCCACTCCGACTGCCGCGGCCACGACATGGGCGCGCACCACCCGGAATGTCCGGAGCGACTCGACGCGATCGAGGATCACCTGATCGCCTCCGGACTGGACGCCGCGCTCGAACGGCGCGAGGCACCGAGCGTCCAGGACGCCGACCTCGCGCTCGCGCACAGCAGCGGCTATGTCGGCGAGCTCCGCGACGTCCTCGAACGCGTCGCCGCGGCCGGCGGCCGTTGCGCGATCGATCCGGACACGGTGGCGTCGCCGGGAACGCTGAACGCGGTCCTGCGCGCCGCCGGCGCGGCGGTCGCTGCGACCGAGGCGGTCCTCGACGGCGAGCTGGCCAACGCCTTCTGCGCGGTGCGTCCGCCCGGGCACCATGCAACCCGCGGCCAGGCGATGGGCTTCTGCTTCTTCAACAACGTCGCCGTCGCGGCGCGCCATGCCCTCGACGTGCGTGGCCTCGAGCGCGTCGCGATCATCGACTTCGACGTCCACCACGGCAACGGCACCGAGGACATCGTCGCCGGCGACGAGCGCATCCTGATGGCGAGCATCTTCCAGCATCCGCTCTACCCGTACACCGGAGCGGTGCCTCTGGGCGACAACATGGTCAACGTGCCGGTCCCGCCGTACACCCGCGGGCCGGCGGTGCGCGCGCTGATCGAGGCGAACTGGATGGAGCGTCTGCACGCGTTCCGGCCGCAGATGGTCTTCGTCTCGGCCGGATTCGATGCCCACCGCGACGACGAGCTCGGCCAGCTCGGCCTGGTCGAGGACGACTACACCTGGATCACCGAGAAGATCCGTGAGGTCGCCGACCGCCACGCGAGCGGCCGCATCGTCTCGTGCCTCGAGGGCGGCTACAACTTGCGTGCGCTGGCGCGCAGCGTCGCCGCACACCTGCGCGTGCTCGCCCAATGACGCCCGGCGGCGCCTCGCTTCGTCCGCTGCTCGCCGAGGCGGCGCCGGGATTGGGGCGGCCCGGCGCCCGGCCAGCCTGTCCTCGGATCAGGTGATCCGCGCCTTCAACAAGGCCGAGCTCGCGGAGCTGGTCGACGAGCTGACGCGGCCCGGCGTCGTCGCCGAGCTGGCGATCCTCGCCGGGTGTCTGGTCGCCGCCTGGATCGTCGTCCGGCTCGTCCGCGGGCGCGACCGACCGGTCGCATCGGTCTGGTTCGGCAACCGGATCTTCGACGGCGTCCTCTTCCCCGTGCTTGCGCTCGCCTTCGCCTACGGCGCGCGGGTCGTGCTCGCGGGAACCGTCAAGCCGGCGGTGTTCAAGGTCGCCATTCCGATCCTGATCTCGCTCGTCGTCATCCGACTCAGCGTTCGCGTCCTCAGCCGCACGTTCCCGGGCGTCACCTGGGTGCGCACCGTCGAGCGCAGCATTTCGTGGCTGGCCTGGATCGCCGTCGTCCTCTGGGTCACGGGCATCTCGCCGATGGTGCTCGACGCCATGGAGGAGGTGCAGTGGAAGGTCGGCAACTCGCGCATGACGCTGCGCAACCTCGTCGAGGGCGGCGTCACGGCGGCGATCGTTCTCGTCCTCGCGCTTTGGGTCTCGGCGGCGATCGAGAGGAAGCTGCTGTCGAGCGGCAGCGGCCACGACCTCTCGATGCGCAAGATCGGCGCCAACGTCGTCCGCGTGCTGCTGCTGTTCTTCGGTCTGCTGCTCGCGCTGTCGGCGGTCGGCATCGACCTGACGGCGCTCTCGGTGCTCGGCGGCGCGATCGGCGTCGGCCTCGGCTTCGGCCTGCAGAAGATCGCCGCCAACTACATCAGCGGCTTCGTCATCCTCGCCGAGCGGAGCCTGCGCATCGGCGACATGGTCAAGATCGACGATTTCGAAGGCCGCATCACCGACATCCGCACCCGCTACACGGTGATCCGCTCGCTCGGCGGGCGCGAGGCGATCGTCCCCAACGAGACGCTGATCACGACCCGGGTCGAGAACTCGTCGCTCGCCGACCCGCGCGTGGTGGTGCAGACTGCCGTCCAGGTCGCCTACGGCAGCGACATCCGTCGCCTGCAGCCGCTGCTCGAATCGGCGATCGCACAGGTGCCGCGCGTCCTCGCCGACCCGGGGCCATCGGTGCAGCTCGCGGCGTTCTCCGCCGACGGCATGGACCTCGCGATCAACTTCTGGATCCGCGACTCGGAGAACGGGCAAGGCAACGTCAAGTCGGAGGTCAACCTCGCGCTGCTCGACGTGCTGAACCGCGAGGGCATCGAAATCCCGTTCCCGCAACGCGTCGTCCACGCGATCGTCTCGACCGAGAACGCGGCAGCGCAGGTGACGAAGGCGAGCACCTGAGATCGAGGAGCAGCGATGGGCATCTCGTTTCCGAACGAAACGGCGCTGTACCGCGCCGAGCGCGACCGGCTGCTGGCGCGCGAGATCGAGCTTCGGCGAACGATGGAAGCGGTCGCCGAGGCGAGGCGGCGACTTCCTCCGGGCGGCACCGTCCCCCGCGACTGCGTGTTCCGGGGCCTGGGCGTCGACGGCGAGCCGACGGAGGTCCGGTTGTCGGAGCTGTTCGCGCCCGGCAAGGACTCGCTCGTCGTCTACCACTTCATGTTCCCGCGCGCATCGAGCGATTCGCGGCCTGGCCCTGCGGCCGGCGCGACGGCGCTGCTGCCGCTCGCCGAGGGTCCGTGCCCGTCTTGCACGGCGCTCATCGACCAGTTCGAAGGCGCGGCCGAGCACGTCGGGCAGCGACTCAACCTGGTCGTCGTCGCCAAGGCGCCGCTCGATCGTCTGCTCGCGTTCGCCGGCGAGCGCGGCTGGCGCCGCCTCCGTCTGCTCTCGTCGGCAGGCAGCTCGTTCCATCGCGACTACCACGGCGAGACCGCCGACGGGTCGCAGATGCCGATGCTCAACGTGTTCCACCGGGAGAGCGGCACGATCCGCCATTTCTGGGGCGCGGAGCTGCTGTACGCGGCGGCCGATCCGGGGCAGGACTGCCGGCACATCGGCACGCTCGAGCCGCTCTGGAACATGTTCGACCTCATCCCCGAGGGCCGCGGCAGCAACTGGGACGAGCAGCTCGCCTACGGCTGCTGCGCTGCGGCGCGCTGACCGTATCGCCCGTCGGTCGCGGCGGCGCGATCGCGCCTAGTCCGCGAAGACGAACTCGACCCTGCCGATCTGCGCGAACTCGGCGCGGTACGCGCCCGGCCCGGGCAGCGCCGGTGCGCCCGTGCACGAGCCGGTCGTGACGATGTCGCCGGCGACGAGCCCTCGCGTCGCGTCGGGCGGCGCGTTGGCGAGCAGGACGACGGCGGCGAACGGGTCGCCGCCGAGGATCGCCTTCGCGCTGCCGCGCGCGACTTCGTCGCTGCGACCGGCGTGCGTGCGCGTGAGGACGATTCCGAGTTGCGCGAAATCGACGGCATCCCAGGCGGCGAGCGCCGGTCCGGCGACGAGCGCGCCGTTGTTGAAACCGTCGGCCAGCTCGGCGAGCGCGCCGAGGCCGCGCGGCAGCCGCGAGTCGACGATCTCGACCGCCAGTCGCAGTGCCGCGGTCGCTGCGCGCACCTCGTCGCGCGAGTAGGCGCGCCCGCGTCGCGGCGGCAGCTCGCTGCCGAGCTCGAAGGCGATCTCGCACTCGAGCTTCGGAGCGATGAAGTCGGCGCCGCGAAGGCGTGCCGGAGCGCGGCGCGCGTCGTGCAGCCAACGGCGCAGAAGCGCGGCGCCGATCGGCCGATCGACTGCCAGCGCGGTCCGCTGTGCGGGCGTGACCGCCGCCACCTTCCAGCCCGCGACCGGGCCGAGCTCGCCGACCACCGCGGCTTGCAGCCGGTACGCTTCGGCGAGGTCGCGCGGCAGCCTCTCCTCGGGCCAGTCCTGGATCGATCGTGCTTCGCGCCGTGCGGCCGCGAGCGCCAGCGACGCGGCTTCGAACTGCGCGTCGTTCATCGATCTCGCGTCACTTGAGCCGATACCCGCAGACGCCGCAGAAGGTGTCGTCGGCGGCCACCGACGACAGGCACTGCGGGCATGTCGTCGCCGGCGGCAGCGGCGCCGCGGGCGGCAACGGCGCCGCGGCAGGCGACGGCGTCGCGCCCGGCGTTTGCGCGGGGAAGGGTGTCCACTCCGACGGTCCGGGCGGCACCTGCGGCGCGAGCACCCCGTCGTCGAACGGCAGCGCGATGTCGGGCTCGCGGAGAGCGGACGAGCCCAAGGGCGGCAGCGTCGTCTGTTCGCCGCGGCCGAGGCGGTAGGGATCGCTTGCGCTCGGCTCGAACGCGGTCGTGGGAGCGGCCGCGAATGCTGGCGGCGGGTCGTAGACCGCCGCGCCCGCCGTGGCGCCGCCCGCTGCTGCTGCAGCGCCCGCTGCGCTCGTGCCAGCGGCGGCGGGCGGGGTCTCGCGGTGCGTCGCGTGGCGCGCCTTTTCGCCGAGCTCGACGGTGCGCCGCTTGGCATCGTCGAAGGTGGCGCGCAACGCCTCTTCCGACGCGGTGAGATCGAGCCCCTCGGTGACGCGCAGATAGACCAGCGACAAGCCGAGCAGGTAGACCTGGCCGACGAGCGACGCGGCAATCGCCCAGAGCAGCGCGACGCCGATGATGCCGGCGATCGCATGACCGCCGCCGCCTTGCGACATCGCCATGATCGATCCCATGCCGAGGCCGCCGAAACCGACGATCGACAGCGACATGCCGAGCGTCGGAAACAGGCCCGCGACGAGGACGCCGAAGACGATCAGGCCGACCGCGAAGCTGACGAAGCCGAGCAGGACGAGCAGCAGCACCGCCTCGACGAGCCTGCTCTTGACGATCGCGAGGGTCTGCGCCAGGGCGCGCGTGATGCTTGCGCCTTGCCAGATCGCCGGCAGCGACAGCAGCATGCAGATGAAGAGACCGACGATGGTCGCTCCCGCGACGACGACCGAAAGCGGGAAGACGACGACGAAGAGCAGCGGCCCGAGGAACGGGATCTTGCAGATCACGAGCAGCAGCGCGATGACGATGAACACCGCGATCTCGACGGCGATGAAGGCGAGGGCGAGGACGATCAGCTTCGGAATGCACATCAGTCCGTAGACCAGCGCATCGGCGGTGCTGCGCGGCGAGATGCCGCGTGCGTGGTCCATCTGCAGCAGGCCGGCGGCATTGACGCCGGTGCCGATCGCGACGACCCAGACGACGAAGGCGAGCAGGCCGGCGAGGAAGCCGAGCGTTGGCGTCATCGCGAGCAGGAGCCCGGCGACGAGGACGCCGACGAACATGCAACCGAGCATCGCGACCACGGCGCGCCGGTTGCGCAGCCCGGTGACCGCCTGGAACAGGCTGGTGAACGCTTGGCCCGAAAGGCCCGCGGGCGCTGCGTCGGACAGGGGCGTGGACATGACGACTCTCCCTCGGTAGGGCGCGCGCCTTCCGTCGCGAGCGCCGGTTCTCGGCCGTGCGGGGCCTAGTTCTGGTAGTTGCGCCGTCGTTCGTCCTGCTCGCGCAACTGGCGGCAGATCGGTTCGTTGGCGTGCTGGGACTGGCCGCACTGGCGCGACTGGCAGACCGCCTCGGCAATCGTGCCGCGGCCGGCGCAGATCTCGCGCACGCCGCGCGGCTGTGCCGCGACGGGTGCAGGAGGAGGCGGCGACACCGCGGCGGCCGGCCGCGCGCGCTGCGCCTCCTCGCCACGCCTGCGCGCTTGCGCTTCCTGCTCGGCGCGCTGCGCCGCGGTGGCGCTCTGGTCGCGTTGCTCGGTGAGCGCTTTCGCCTCGCGCTCGGCCTTCTCGCGCGCGAGCCGCTCGCGGCGCCGCTCGGCGGCGACGCGCTTGGCCTCCGCCTCGGCGCTTTCCGGCGACACAGGATCGGTCACCTGCGGCAGCGGGGCCGCTGCGGCAGGCGGCGCGCCGCGCGTGCCGGCCGTCGTCGCGGACGGCACTGCGGCAGGGCTCTCGGCCACCGCCGCGCTCGCCGTCGTCGACGGCACCGAGGGCGCTGCGTCGACGACGATCGGCGCCGGTGCGGCCGACGCGGCGGGCGTCGTCGCGGCGACCGGCGGCGTCGTCACGCCCACCGCAGGCGGCGAAGGATTCGACTCGCGCATGAACATCCACGCGAGGGCGCCGCCGACGATGAGGGCGAGCGCGACGATGCCGATCACGAACGGCCCGCGGTTCGCGGGCGGTGCGTTCTCGAACATCGCCGCGCTGCCTTGCTCTTCCGCCTCCTGTTGACGCAACGCGATCGCGGCGTCGGGGTCGGGGATGTCGGGCGCGCCGGGTTCGGTGGGGGCAGGCGGATACGGCCCGACCGTCGCAAACGACGGATACGAGATCGGCGGCGGGCTGGCGCCGGTGTCCGATCCGGCCGCGCCGTACGTCGCGCCGCCGCCGGCGTCGGGCGCCGCGCCGGCGAGGCTCATCCCGCAATTGGCGCAATAGCGCAAGCCGAGCTTGTTCTGGAAGCCGCACTCGCTGCAGACGTTGAGTCCGTTGGCGCCATCGCTTGCGGTGCGCGCCGGTGCGCTGAATCCGGTGCCGCAAGCGCGGCAGAACTGGGCCTCCTCCCGGTTTTCGGTTCCGCACACCGAGCAGAGCTTCGTCATTCGGTCGGCCTCCGCGCGCCCTCTGATGGTCGAACGACGATACCGCGGTTTGTGGAGCCTCGCAATTTGGTGCGACCCGCTGTCGTCGTCGATGGACAATGCGCACCACCTTGCCGCGACCGAAAGAGCTTGATCGTGCTGTTCGCGACCCTGAAGGCGTTCCACCTGCTTGCCGTCATCGTCTGGGTCGGCGGCATGGCATTCGTGCTGTTCTGTCTGCGGCCGGCAGCGCGCGTCCTCGAGCCGGCGCCGCGCATCACCCTGATGCACGCGGCGATTCGGCGCTTCATCTCGGTCGTGATCGTCGCCATCGCCGTGATCCTCGTCTCGGGCGTCGCGATGATCGCGATCGCCTGGTCGACGTCGGCCCGCGCGGGCCTCGCCTTCAACATGCCGCTCAACTGGTACACGATGATCGCCGTCTTCTTCGTCATGCTGGCGGTCTTCGTCCACATCCGCAACGTCCTGTTCCGCCGCCTCGATGTCGCCGTGCGCGAGCAGCGCTGGGCCGACGGTGCCGCGGTGCTCGGCGCGTTTCGCTGGGAGGTCTCGATCAACCTCGTCCTCGGCGCCTTCGTCAGCGTCTTCATCCGCCTGGGCGGAACCGCCTGAGGTCCGGCGCCTTCGCCTCACGCCTTTCCTCAGCGCGCGGCGAGCGCGGCGTCGACCGCGCGCATGGCGGCGGCGAGGCGATCGCCGCCGATGCCGGCGATCGTGGTGAACGCGATCCCGCCGCGGGCAAGTGCGCCGCGCAGCATCGCATCGACCGGCTCGCGAACGTGCGCGCCGTCGCGCTGCAGGCCGTCGGCACGCCATGGCAGGTCGAGCGCGGCGAGGAGCGTCAGATCGACGCGCCGTTGCGCCGCCAGCGCCGCCTCGACCAGGCTGTCGTCGCCGAACACGAAGCCGCTGTAGACCGCAACCATCAACGCGGTCGTGTCGGCGACGACGATCTCGGCGCGACCGGCCGCGACTTCGATCCGTGCCGTCTGCGCTGCCGCGAGCGCCGCCTGCTCGTCGCGCCGCGGTGTGCGCGCGTGCGTGTCGCAGAACTCGCGCAGCGCCTCGGCGACGACTTCGACGCCGAAGCCGCGCGCCGCCAGGGCGGCGCCGATCTCGCCGGCGAGCGTCGTCTTGCCGCTGCTCTCGGCGCCGAGCAGCGCGACGATGAAGGCGCGCGCGTTCATCGGGCCGGCTCGGGCGCGACCGCTTTCGCGCGCCAGCTCCGCCAGCCGACCAACGCCATCGCGACGAAGACGAGATACAGGATCGTCGTCAGCCACAGCCCCTTGTAGGCGAAGAGCGCCGCCGCGACGACGTCGACGACGATCCACACCGGCCAGTTCTCGACGTACTTGCGACCGAGCAGCCATTGACCGACGACGCTCGCCGCGGTCGGGAACGCGTCCCACCAGGGCACGTCGGTGTCGGTGAAGCGGCGCAGGAAGAGCGCGGTCGCCGGCCAGGCGATCGCGATCGCGACCAGCACCCCCACCCGGCCA
>Ga0307409_100001005_pt1 | contig 13210 bp, 12 predicted proteins | sample 322Ometagenome_2_FD_203888 | JGI IMG/M metagenome (GOLD analysis project Ga0307409, IMG submission 203888) | Maize rhizosphere microbial communities from greenhouse at UC Davis, California, United States - 322HYB-O-2 | ecosystem: Host-associated > Plants > Roots > Rhizosphere > Soil | place...
CATGAAGATCGCGCTCGACTACGCTGCCCGCTCCGACGTGGGGCTGGTCCGCTCGGAGAACCAGGACTCCGGGTATGCCGGCCCGCACCTCCTCGTCGTCGCCGACGGCATGGGCGGCCACGCCGGCGGCGACATCGCCAGCTCGATCGCGATCGGGCGGATGGTCTCCCTCGACGGCGAGAGCCACGGCGGCGACGACGTCACCGACCACCTCGTGCGCACGCTGGCCGCGGCCAACGCCGAGATCCAGTCACAGGTGGAGCACAGCCCCGAGCTGCAGGGCATGGGCACGACCGTCACGGCCCTGCTCCGCGCCGGCAACAAGGTCGCCCTCGCCCACATCGGCGACTCCCGCGCCTACCTCCTGCGCGGCGGCACCTTCTCGCAGATCACCCACGACCACTCCTTCGTGCAGTCCCTCGTCGACGACGGGCGCATCACCGAGGAGGAGGCCGACAGCCACCCCCAGCGCTCGCTCGTCACCCGAGTGCTCACCGGTGCCCACGACGACGAGCCCGACCTCATGGTCCGCGAGGTGCGCCCGGGCGACCGGTTCCTGCTGTGCTCCGACGGACTCTCCGGCTTCGTCGCCCGCGACACCATCGAGGAGGTGCTCTCGGGCGGTCAGCGCGTCGGCCCGACCGCCGACCGCCTCGTCGAGCTGGCCCTGCGAGCCGGCGCCCCCGACAACGTCACCGTCGTGGTGGCCGACGTCGTCGACCTCGACCGCGCACCGGCTCCCTCGACCGCACCCCAGGTGGTCGGCGCCGCGGCCCAGCGCAACAAGGCGACCCGCGCCGCGCCGGAGACCCCCGCCGCCAAGGCGGCCGCGCTCTCCCGCAAGGCGACCGGCGCCGCCGACGACGACGAGGTGACCCTCGCCGAGGAGACCCCCCGATCCGGCCCCACGAAGTGGCTGCGCCGGGCTCTGGCCCTCCTGCTGGTGCTCGTCGTGCTCGGCGGCGGCGCGTATGCCGGGTGGTACTGGGTGCAGCGCCAGTTCTACGTGGGCGTGGAGGACGGCCAGGTCGCCATCTTCCGTGGGGTCTCCCAGGACCTCGGGCCGATCCGGCTCAGCCGCGTGGAGCGGATGTCGTCGATCTCCACCGAGGACCTGCCCGACTTCTACCGCACGCAGGTGCAGAACACGATCACCACCAGCACCTTCGCCGACGCCGAGGAGCGCGTCGACCGGCTCCGTGAGGAGGCGGTCCGCTGCGTCTCGCGCAAGGCGGCCGGTGGGACGTGCGGTGTCGGCGAGAGCGCCTCGGCCACGACCACCAGCCCGACGACCACCCCCACCACGACGGCGCCGACCACGACACCGCCGACCAGCCCGACGAGCACCCCGGCGTCGACGCCATGACGACCGTCTCCTCCCTGCCCCCGCGCAAGGGCCGCAACGTCGAGCTGGTGCTCCTGCTGCTCGCCGTCGGCATCGTCGTGCTCGCCTACCTCAACGTCGGCCTGGCGACCTCGGGCTCCTTCCCGCCCGGCCTGATCACGCACGGCGCGGGGCTGCTCGTCATCAGCCTGGCCTTCCACCTGCTGCTGCGCTGGCGCGCCTCCTACGCCGACCCGCTGCTGCTGCCGATCGTGACGCTGCTCAACGGCCTGGGCCTCGTGATGATCCACCGCCTCGACATCGCGGCCGGCAAGGACGTCGCCGAGGGCCTGGCGCTCAAGCAGCTCACCTGGAGCGCTCTCGCCGTGGCCATCGCAGCGGCCGTGCTGTTCTTCCTCAAGGACCACCGCACGCTGCGGCGCTACACGTTCACCGCTGCCGCCGTCGGTTTCGGGCTCCTGCTCCTGCCGCTCGTGCCCGGCCTCGGCCGGCAGGTCTACGGGTCGCGCATCTGGATCGGGCTTGGCCCGTTCTCCTTCCAGCCCGGTGAGATCGCCAAGATCGTGCTGGCCGTGTTCTTCGCCGGCTACCTCGTGCAGACCCGCGACGTGCTCTCCCTCGCGGGGCGCAAGGTGCTCGGGTTCACGCTGCCGCGCGCCCGCGACCTCGGCCCGATCCTGGTCGCCTGGGTGGCCAGCCTCGGTGTGCTGATCTTCGAGAAGGACCTCGGCTCCTCGCTGCTCTTCTTCGGCCTGTTCGTCGCCATGCTCTACGTCGCGACCGAGCGCACCTCGTGGATCGCCATCGGCCTGCTCCTGTTCTGCGGCGGCGCCTACGTCGCCTACCTGCTCTTCGGCCACGTGCAGCAGCGCGTGCTGCTGTGGCTGCACACCTTCTCGCCCGAGGCGCTGGCCGTCTCGGACCAGCTCGCGCGCGGCCTGATGGGCATGGCCAACGGCGGCCTGCTGGGTGCAGGACTCGGCCGCGGCCGGCCCGACCTGACCTACTTCGCCGAGTCCGACTTCATCGTCCCCAGCTTCGGGGAGGAGATCGGCCTGTTCGGCGTCTTTGCGCTGTTCATGCTCTACCTCCTGCTCGTCGAGCGGGGCATGCGCACCGCCCTCGGCGTGCGTGATGGCTTCGGCAAGCTGCTCGCCGCCGGACTGTCCTTCTCGGTGGCGCTGCAGTGCTTCGTCGTCGTCGGTGGGGTCACCCGCGTCATCCCGCTGACCGGCCTGACCATGCCGTTCCTGTCCTACGGCGGCTCCTCGCTGCTCGCCAACTGGTCGCTGGTCGCCCTGCTGCTGCGCATCAGCGACCAGGCCCGCCGCCCCCTGCCCGAGGTCGAGCTTCCCGGCGCCCGCGAGGCCGAGGCGACCGAGGTGGTGAAGATCCGGTGAACGCCCCCATCCGCCGCCTCTCCGGCGTCGTCGCCCTGCTGTTCATGATCCTGCTGATCTCCTCCACGTGGATCCAGTTCGTCCAGGCCAAGGAGCTGCAGGAGCGGCCCGACAACCGGCGCACCCTGCTCGCGACCTACGCGCGCGAGCGCGGCCAGATCCTGGTCGACGGGACCCCTGTGGCCCTGTCCAAGCCCAGCAACGACGAGCTGAAGTGGCTGCGCACCTACCCCGAAGCGCGCCGCTACCCGCATGTCACTGGCTACTACTCCTTCGTCTACGGACCCGGTGGCGGGCTCGAGGCGACCGAGAACGCCCTGCTCTCCGGCCAGTCGGACAAGCTGTTCTACCGCCGGGTCTCCGACATGCTGACCGGCCGCACGCCGGCGGGAGCGAGCCTCGAGCTCACCCTCAACCCTCGGGCACAGGAGGCCGCCGACAAGGCCCTCGGCGACCAGCGCGGGGCCGTGGTGGCCCTCGACCCCAAGACCGGGGCGATCCTGGCCATGGTCAGCAACCCGGACTATGACCCCGGCTCACTGACGGTCCACGACACCAAGAAGGTCGTGGCCACGTGGAAGAAGCTCAACGCCGACCCTGCACGGCCCCTCGTCAACCGGGCCATCGGCGGCAACCTCTACCCGCCGGGCTCCACCTTCAAGATCGTCACTGCCGCCGCGGCTCTCTCCTCCGGCAAGTACACCGAGGAGACCAAGATCCCCGGCCCCGCCGTCCTCGACCTGCCGCAGACCAGCGCCGACCTGCCCAACAGCAACCGGCAGTCGTGCGGCCCGGACGACAAGACCACGCTGAAGCACGCGCTCGAGGTCTCCTGCAACACCGCCTTCGGCTGGCTCGGCATGCAGCTCGGTGCCGACCAGCTCCGCTCGCAGGCGGCCAAGTTCGGGGTCGGCGACACCCTGTCGATCCCCATGCGGGTGACCCCCAGCAGCATGCCGGCCGAGCTCGACAAGCCCCAGCTGGCCCAGTCGGCCATCGGCCAGTACGACGTCCGAGTGACGCCGCTGCAGGTCGCCATGATCTCGTCCGCTGTCGCGAACCGCGGCATCGTGATGAAGCCCTACCTGGTCAAGAGCGTCCTCAGCTCTGACCTCGACACGATCGAAGAGGCGACGCCCTCGCAGCTGTCGCAGGCCATCTCGGCCGACGATGCCAGTGCGCTCACCCGGATGATGGAGGCAGTTGTGCAGAGCGGATCGGGCCAGGCGGCCCAGATCGGCGGGGTGAGCGTGGCCGGCAAGACCGGCACCGCCCAGCACGCGAAGGGCGCAGCGCCGCACGCGTGGTTCACCGGGTTCGCCCCCGCCGACGACCCCGAGGTCGCGGTGGCCGTGGTGGTCGAGGACGGCGGCAACGCCGGCAACGAGGCGGCGGGTGGCCGGGTGGCCGCCCCCATCGCCAAGGCCGTCATGGAGGCGGTGATGCAGAAGTGAACTACGAACCAGGACTGCTGGTCGCCGGCCGCTACCGCCTCGAGGAGATCATCGCCACCGGCGGGATGGGGCAGGTCTGGCGGGCGACCGACGAGACCCTCGAGCGGCACGTCGCCGTGAAGGTGCTGCGTCCCGACACCGCGAGCGAGGAGGGCTTCCTCGAGCGGTTCCGCGCGGAGGCCAAGCACAGCGCCGCCCTCCAGCACCCCAACATCGCCACGGTGCACGACTTCGGCGAAGGCGCCCACTCGGCATACCTCGTCATGGAGCTCATCGACGGCAGGCCTCTCTCGGAGATCATCAAGGAGCGTGCGCCGCTGCCCCCGGAGGAGGTCACCGAGATCCTCTACCAGGCGGCCCTCGCGCTGAACGCCGCCCACGAGGCGGGGGTGGTCCACCGCGACGTCAAGCCGGCCAACATCGTCGTCGACGAGCACGGGTACGCGCGCCTGACCGACTTCGGCATCTCCCGCGCGATCGCGGGGGCGCAGCTCACCCAGACGGGGGAGGTGCTGGGCACGCCGCACTACCTCGCCCCCGAGCAGGCGCAGGGCCGCCCGGCCGGGCCGGCCAGCGACCTCTACGCGCTGGCGGTGGTCGGGTACGAGCTCATCACGGGCAACCGGCCGTTCGCCGGCGACTCGATGATCACCACCGCGCTGGCCCACGTCAGCCAGCCGGCTCCGCAGCTGCCGGAGGACGTGCCCGACCCGCTGCGCACGACCGTCATGGCCGGGCTGGCCAAGGACCCGGCCCACCGCCCCGCCACCGGTGAGGCGATGGCCGAGGCGCTGCACCTGCCGGTCGGCACCGTGCCCGAGGAGCTCGTGCCGGGCGCACAGTCGGCCGTTGCCCCGGTCGTCGGCGGGGCCGGGCTGCTCACGCCCGACCCGTCCGTGCCGACCGGTGCGATGTCGCTGGCCCCCCAGACGCCACCCGCCCCGGCGAGCGTGACGTCCCCGAGCGAGCCGAGCACGCTGCGTCGCTGGCTGGTGCCCGGCGCGGCGGTGGTGGCTGCCCTGGTGCTCATCGTCGTCATGGCGGTGTCCACCTCGGGTCGCGCCGGCGCCCTGCCCTACCCGCATCTCCACGACCGGCAGCTGACCACCACGCTGGCCGCCGACCAGGACCAGCCGGGGACCCTTCCCGGCACCACGACGACGCTTGACGGAGGCAACACGCAGTGACCGCGACACCGCAGATTCTCGGTGGCCGCTACGAGGTGGGTGAGCTGCTCGGACGTGGCGGCATGGCTGAGGTGCACCTCGGCCACGACACGCGGCTCTCCCGCCCGGTGGCCATCAAGATGCTGCGGAGCGACCTCGCGCGAGACCCGTCCTTCCTGGTCAGGTTCCGCCGCGAGGCCCAGTCGGCCGCCGGGCTGAACCACGCGTCCATCGTCGCGGTCTACGACTCCGGCGAGGACCACGCCGTCGAGTCCGGCGGCTCGCGCGTCGCCATCCCCTACATCGTCATGGAGTACGTCGAGGGCCAGACCCTGCGCGAGCTCCTCAACGACCGGTCCCCCCTGGAGCCGGCCGAGGCCGCCCGCATCACCGAGGGTGTGCTGGACGCGCTGGCCTACAGCCACCGCATGGGCATCGTGCACCGTGACATCAAGCCCGCCAACGTGATGATCGGCAAGCACGGCGAGATCAAGGTCATGGACTTCGGCATCGCCCGGGCCGTCGCCGACACCAGCGCGACGATGACGCAGACCCAGGCCGTCATCGGCACCGCCCAGTACCTCTCGCCCGAGCAGGCGCAGGGCCTCACGGTCGACGCCCGCTCCGACCTCTACTCCACCGGCTGCCTCCTCTTCGAGCTCCTGACCGGCCGGCCGCCCTTCAGGGGCGACTCCCCCGTGGCGATCGCCTACCAGCACGTGGGTGAGGCGGCCCCCCGGCCGTCGACCTTCAACGCCGACGTCGACGCCGCGCTCGACGCGGTGGTGCTGCACGCCCTCGTCAAGGACCGCGAGGCCCGCTACCAGGACGCCGCGTCCTTCCGGGCCGACCTGCAGGCAGCCCGGCTCGGCCGCCCGATCAGCGCGGCCGCGCGTGGCACCGCCGCCGGTGCGGCCGGTGCCGCAGGCCTGGCGGCCGCCGACCAGACCGTCGCGCTCGACACCCTCACCGGCGAGCGCACCACCGTGCTCGGAGCGGGAGCTGCGGCCGCCGCGGCCGGTGCCGGGGTGGCCGCAGCAGGCGGACCGGACTCCTCCGGCGAGGTGGGTGCCCACGGCAACACGGCGACGCTCCCGGCGATCGGGCACGACCCCGACGAGGAGGAGCCGCGCCGGCGCCGTGGCCTCGGCTACGTGCTGCTCGTGCTGGCGGTGCTGGGCGCCATCGCGCTGATGGCCGTGGCCGGTCGCTCGCTCTTCGACAACAACCCCAACGGTGCGCCCACCGTGGCGGTGCCGGGGGTCATCGACATGCCCGTCGCCACCGCCGAGGCGAAGATCCGGGCCGCGGGACTGGTGCCCGAGGTGCAGGAGGTGCCGTCGACCAAGGACGAGGGCACGGTCGTCGAGCAGAACCCGCAGGAGGGCGAGAAGGTCCAGCGGGCGTCGAAGGTCACCCTCAGCGTCTCGGGCGGCCCGACCACCACGGAGGTGCCCAACCTCACCGGCTTCACCCTCAGCGAGGCCGAGCAGGCTCTCAAGAACGTCGGGCTGACCGTCGGTGGCACCGAGAAGGTGAACAACACCCGGGTGGAGAAGAACAACGTCATCGAGACCGACCCCGCGGCGGGCACCAGCGTCGACGTCGGCTCGGCGGTCACCCTCAAGGTCTCGAGCGGCAAGGTGGAGGTGCCCGACGTGGTCGGGATGACCCGCGACGAGGCGGCCAGCACCCTGAGCGACCTCGGCTTCAGGAACAAGACGACCTACGTCGAGAGCGACCAGCCCGAGGACACCGTGCTCAAGCAGAGCATCCGCAAGGGCGAGCTCGCCGACTACGGCGACCAGATCACGCTGACGGTGGCGCGACCGGCTCCGCCGACCCCCACCGAGACGCCGACGACGCAGGCCCCGAGCACCACGGCAGCGCCGACGGAGACGCCGTCGCTGCCGGTGCCCACCTCCGCCACCGCGCCGACGACGACCGCCACCACCCCCTGAGGCCGTGTGCCGCGTGCGGGCTTCCGGTTCAGCCGGCGGCCACCATCCGGGCCACGCCCTCGGCGTCGCGCACCAGCGGGCTGAGGCCGTCGGCACGCTCCAGCGCGTCGGGCATGCCACACAGCGCCAGCCAGTTGGCCAGCATGCGGTGACCGCCCTCGGTCAGCACGCTCTCGGGGTGGAACTGCACCCCGTGCAGCGGGAGGCTCGTGTGCCGCACCGCCATGATGACGCCCGACTCGGTGTGGCCGGTGGCGACCAGCTCGGCCGGCAGCGTGGGCGGGTCGATGGTGAGGGAGTGGTAGCGCGTGGCGGTGAAGGGCGACGGGAGCCCCTCCAGCACACCAGTGCCGTCGTGGAAGACCTGCGAGGTCTTGCCGTGGAGCAGCTCGGGGGCACGCACGACGGCCGCCCCGAAGACGGCTCCGAGGGCCTGGTGGCCCAGGCAGACACCCAGCATCGGCTGCGCCCGCTCCGCGCACGCCTCGATCATCGCCATGGAGACGCCCGCCTCCTCCGGAGTGCCCGGCCCCGGTGAGACCAGCACCCCGTCGTACCCCTCGGCCTCCGTGGCCGTGACGGCGTCGTTGCGCAGCACGGTGCACTCGGCACCCATCTGCTGGAGGTAGCCGACGATGGTGAAGACGAAGCTGTCGTAGTTGTCGACGACGAGCACCCGGGTCATGCGGCCTCCCAGACCAGCGCGGAGGGCGTCGACGCCGCGTCGACGGTGTTGTCGTTGAAGGGCATGTAGGGCGCGACGCGCGGGAACACCCAGAGGAACAGCACCGCCACGACGAGCGCCGCCAGCACCAGTGCCTGCAGCGCCTTGAGCAGCGTCGGCCCGGGCAGGGCCCGCCAGATGGCGCCGTAGATCATCAGGACACCCTTCTCGTCAGGACTTCTTCGGGGGCACGTCGAGCGTGCCGGACGGCAGGCCCTGCGCGCGCGGGTAGGTCCGCACCAGTTTCGCGAACACGACGTAGCGCTCGGCCGCGCTGTACTTCGGGTGGCACGCGGTCAGGGTGAGCCAGGCGCCGTTGGGCTTGGCGCCGGGCTTGTCCGGCACCGGGGCGATCACCTCGACCTGGGTGGGCAGCACGATCTCGTGCCGGTCCACGGCATACACGGAGTAACCGGTCCTGGTCTCCACCACGACCTTGTCGCCCTTGCGGAGCGTGTCGATGTCGTGCAGCGGGCGGCCGTAGGTGGTGCGGTGCCCGGCGATCGCGAGGTTGCCCATGGCGCCCGGGGCGGCCGTGCCCTGGTAGTGGCCCAGCCCCTTCTTCAGGACGTCGTAGCCGGTGCCCTCGAGCAGCGGCCGGGCGTAGTCGGCGCCGAGCCGGGGGATGCGCACGATCGCGAACGCCTCACCGAACTTCACCGGCTCCGGCTTCTCGTTCGGCGCCGTCACCGGGGCGGTGGGGTCCGAGCGGCTGAAGTCACGGCTGAGCGCCTGGACGGTGCCGCCCTGGTCGCGGTTGGCCTCGACGTCGGTCCACCACAGCTGCCACGCGACGAAGAGCAGGAGCACGAGGCCGGCGGTCACCAGGATGTCGCCGAGTCCCCCGATGACCCAGCGGAGCGCGCGGTGCCTCACCGCGGCACCGACGCGTACTGGAGATTCACGGAGCCAGCGTAGGCTGGGAATGTCCGCTCTGGGCTGGTTCTGACCTCATAGCCCAGGCCGATCGCGTCGACGTACTGCTTGTAGATCTGCACCTGGGGGCTCGTGTCGAGCGCCTGGCGCAGGGCAGCCGGGTCACCCATGGCGGTGATGACGTAGGGCGGCGAGTAGACCCGGCCCTGGAGGATGAGGGTGTTGCCGACACAGCGCACCGCGCTGGTCGAGATGACCCGCTGGTCCATGATCATCATGGCCTCGGCCCCGCCGGCCCACAGCGCGTTCACCACGCCCTGGACGTCCTGCTGGTGCACCACCACGTCGTCGACCGTGATGCCCTCGGGCAGCTGGTCGGAGGGGATCTGGGCGTCACGGAGCTCGACCGAGACCGTGGGCCCGCGCACCTCGCGGGTGCCGGCTGCTGCCGACAGCTGGAGCGCCTTCTCGGTCAGCTGCTTGACCTCCACGTCGCCCGGCGCCCGCGAGGCCGAGAGCCGGTCGACGTCGCCCTGCAGGCTGCGCACCTGCGCGGCCGCCTGGGCGTTGCGCCGGGTCTGCTGGCGGATCAGGTCGGGCATCTCCTGGGCACTGGAGCGCAGGTCGGTGCCGCCGGCCGTGGAGGCGCTGGTGGCGAACAGCACGCCCGCACCGAGGGCGACCAGCGGCACCGCGGCGGACCAGAAGGTCGGGCGCCGCGTCAACCACGTCAGGCGCTGGTGGGGCATGGCACTACGCTATGCCAAAGCCCCGCCGCGTCGTTCACGCGTGGCTGTCCACAAACCGCATGACAACGAGGAGTGCCCGGTGCCGGAGTCCAAGGGCCGCGAGAAGCGCGCCTACACCCCGCCCGCCAAGCCCGCGAAGCCCAAGGTCGGCAACCCGCCGTGGTTCGTGCCGGTGATGCTGGGCCTGATGATCCTCGGCCTGATCTGGGTCGTGACCTTCTACATCACCGGTCAGCAGTACCCCGTCGAGGCGTGGGGCCGCTGGAACCTGGCCGCCGGTTTCGGTCTGATGATGGCCGGCTTCGCCATGACGACCCGCTGGCGCTGACGCCCCGTCCCGCCCGACTCACCGAGGGCCCTGTGTGCCGCCGCCTCGAGCGGCGGCACACAGGGCCTTCGTCGTGGCAGGCGGCTGGTCCCGGCGCACCACCGGCTCCTGCGCGCTTCGCACGAGAGCTGCCCCCAGGTTTTCCACAACTGGGTATGCCGTGTGCACAGTTATCGGGGTTGTCCACAGACTTGTCCCCAGCTGGGGACAAATCACAGGCGTGTAATACGGCGATCGGACGAGGGATCGCTCCGTACAAAGACGTAGGCCCCGACGTATCCGCCGGGGCGTGTCCTGTCTGCGCCTGTCGCGTCTGCGGGTCATCCTGTTCACCCGCCGAGGGCGAACGTCACCCCCAGGTCCGGGGCCAAGGCGTACTTGGCCAGTGCGGCCACGACCAGGAGCGCCCCCACCGCCGCCACCGCGGGCCACTGCCAGCGGCGCCGGCTGCGCTCCTGGGTGGACGCGAGCACGAAGGCGACGGCGACGCCCGTGAGGAAGCCGCCGAGGTGCGCCTGCCAGGCGACGTTGGGGATGACGAACCCGAGCACCGCGTTGATGACGAGGGTCGCGTACATGCCCGACGACGACCGGCCCAGCTTGCGGTTGAGCACCAGCAGGGCGCCGAAGAGCCCGAAGACCGCACCGGAGGCGCCGACGGCCGGGGTGCCCCACGAGCCGAGGTCCTGCCAGGTGAGCACCGGTCCCGACGGCGGCTGCGCGAGCAGCAGCAGCATGACCGACCCGCCGAGCGCGCTCAGCAGGTACAGCGCGGCATACCGAGCCCGACCGAGCAGCGGCTCGAGGTACTGCCCGCCCACCAGCCACAGGGCCAGCATGTTGAACAGGATGTGCATGACCTGGCCGGGCGAGTGGGCGAAGGCCGAGGTGAGGAACCGGTAGGGCTCGGACTCGCCGAGCGCCGGGATGAACCAGATGTCGGAGGTGAGCCGGCTGCTGGCCTGCTGTCCGAGCCAGACCAGCACGCACAGCACGATGATCGAGAGGGTCACCACCGGCCGGTCGGCGACGCGGCCGCCGAAGACGGTGGTCGCGGAGCGCGAGGCCGCCGCTTGCGCCTTCACGCAGTCCACGCACTGGACACCCACGGCGGCCGCCCGCTGGCACTCGGGGCAGGTCGGGCGGCCGCAACGCTGGCAGCGGACGTAGGAGACACGGTCGGGGTGGCGCGGGCAGACAGGCGGGGCCTGCTGTTGGTATGCCGTGGGCTCACTCATCGATCGATCTCACCTTGGTCTGCTCGGCTTCTCAGGGTCGGTGGGAGCCCGTTCTCACTGGTTGACGGTCACCCTCTCGATGACAACGTCCTGGACCGGCTTGTCGTTCGCACCGGTCGGCACGCCGGCGATCTTGTCGACGACCTCGCGGCTCGGGGCGTCGGCGACCTCGCCGAAGATGGTGTGCTTGCCCTGGAGCCAGGTGGTCGGGCCGACGGTGATGAAGAACTGGGATCCGTTGGTGCCCTTGCCCATCCGCTTGCCGGCGTTGGCCATGGCGAGCATGTAGGGCTTGGTGAAGTCCTTGTCGGGGCTGATCTCGTCGTCGAACGCGTAGCCCGGGCCGCCCATGCCGCGGCCGAGCGGGCAGCCGCCCTGGATCATGAAGCCGGGGATGATGCGGTGGAAGACCAGGCCGTCGTAGAAGGGCGTGGGGTTCGTGCGACCCGCGTCGTCCTTGTACTCCTTCTCACCCGTGGCGAGGCCGACGAAGTTCTGGACGGTCTTCGGCGCGTGGTCCGGGAAGAGGGTGACGTTGATGTCGCCGTGGTTGGTGTGCAGGGTGACGTTCATAGGCGGCATCCTCGCACGCCAGGACCGTCGTGGCCCGGGTCACCCTGGGCCCTCGGATCACCGTTCCGGGGTTGCCCAGCGAGTGAAACACGGCAGGATGGGCGTCAGACGCAACGAGCTCACTCAAGGAGGCATGGTGTTCCGCACCAAGAGCAGGTCCGAGAAGGTTCAAGAGCAGGCGCAGGCCCAGGCACAGATGGCCGCGGCCCAGGCGACTGCCCTCAAGGAGCGCGTTGTGCCGGCCGCGGAGGCCGCCGCCGAGGCCGCCCGGGAGCGGGCGACGCAGGCCAAGGACTGGGCCATGCCCCGCGTCGAGCACGGCATCGAGGTGGCCGCCCCGAAGCTGGAGAGGGCCGTCGAGGGGCTCGCGCCCAAGGTCGACACCGCCCGCGACAAGATCGTCGACGACCTGCTGCCGAAGGTGGCCGAGGCCATCGCAGCGGTCGCCGCGGCGTCGGCTGCGGCCCGCGCCAACGCCAGTGACCTGACCGACCGCGGTGGCGACGCCCTGGCCGTGCTCAAGGGCGAGGCCATCGTGAAGCCGAGGCGCCGCAAGGGCAGGGTGCTGCTGACGCTGGGCATCCTCGCTGCCGTCGCGGCGGCCGCTGCCGCGTTCTTCAAGAAGTCCGCCCCGCGTGAGGACCCGTGGGCGACGCCGCTGGGCGACACCTACACCGCCCCCGGCACCACGGGGCCCGGCTCTGCCGCCTCGACCGCCAAGGACAAGGTGACGTCGCTGGCCGAGACGGCCAAGGACAAGGCCGCTGCCGCAGCGGGGACGGCCAAGGAGAAGGCGTCCGACCTCGCCGAGGCCGCCAAGCAGAAGACCGGCGGCGCCAAGGACGAGGACACCACGGCGATCACCGCGGTCGACGACGTGACGGGCCAGCCGACCGGCGCCACCGACACGCCGTTCGAGTCCACCCCGGAAGGCACCACCGGCACCGAGCCCGGTGGCGACCTCGGTGGCCCGGCCTCCGGCAACGGCGGCAAGGGCACGACCAGCTGACGAAGGTCTGTGAAGGCAGTGCGGAACTGCACTGCTGACCGGCACGGGGCCGGGCGCCACCACGGCGCCCGGCCTCGTCGCATCTCCCGCCCCGTCCATCCCTGGGGGTAGGGTCTTGGCCCATGTCGGGTGAGCTCGCTCCGCCGTTCCTGGCGGCCTCCGCGCTCCTCGTGGGGGCGGGGGTCCCGAAGCTCGGCGACCCGATGCCGCTCGTGCGGGCGCTGCGCTCCACCGGGCTGCCCGCGGGCCGCGGGCTGGTCCGCGTGGTCGCCGCTGTCGAGGTGGCCCTCGGGCTCTGGGCCGCCGTGCGGCCCGGCGCCCTCAACGCCGCGCTGGTCTGCGCGGCATACGTCGTCTTCACCGGGTTCGTCGCCCTCGCACTGCGTC
>Ga0307409_100001007_pt1 | contig 13200 bp, 10 predicted proteins | sample 322Ometagenome_2_FD_203888 | JGI IMG/M metagenome (GOLD analysis project Ga0307409, IMG submission 203888) | Maize rhizosphere microbial communities from greenhouse at UC Davis, California, United States - 322HYB-O-2 | ecosystem: Host-associated > Plants > Roots > Rhizosphere > Soil | place...
GGGGCCGAGGTCGTCCGCGGCCCCGAGGGTGGCGACCCGGCGGCGGTCGCGTTCGACGCCGTCCGGCGGGGCATCGCCGACAAGGCGGACGTCGTCGTGATCGACACCGCCGGCCGGCTGCAGAACAAGGTCGGGCTCATGGACGAGCTGGGCAAGGTCAAGCGCGTGGTCGAGAAGCATGGCCCCGTCGACGAAACCCTGCTCATCCTGGACGCCACGACCGGCCAGAACGGCCTGGAGCAGGCCCGGGTGTTCACGGATGTGGTCAAGGTGACCGGTGTGGTGCTCACGAAGCTGGACGGGACGGCCAAGGGCGGTATCGTGATCGCGGTCCAGCGCAAGCTCGGCATTCCCGTCAAGCTCGTGGGCCTGGGCGAGGGGCCCGACGACCTCGCGCCGTTCGAGCCGAAGGCGTTCGTCGACGCGCTTCTCGGGGACGACTAGGGGTTGGTGGTGCGGCCAGGGGTGGTCCAACCGGGAAACGCCAATGCCGGAGTGGCGCAACCGGGTGCGCCGGCGGTGGGTCAGGCCAGTGTGGCGCCGGCGGTCGGTCAGGCGGCCGTGGGTCAGGCCGCGGTCGGCCAGGCGAGCGTGCCTCCGGTCAGCGCCCGGCCGTCGGCGCCGCCGGAGATCCCGCTCATCGGGGGCAACACCAGCACGGTCGTCCGCGTCGGGGACACGGTGCGGCGCAACTCCGGCCCGTGGACCCCGGCGGTGCACTCCCTGCTGCGCCACCTCGAGAAGGTCGGCTTCACCGGTGCTCCGCGGGCGCTCGGCGTCGACGAGCGGGGCCGGGAGGTGCTGTCCTATCTGGAGGGTGAGTGTGGCTCGTACCCCCTGCCCTCCCACTGGGTGACCGATCCCGCCCTCACCGCGGTCGCCACGATGCTGCGGCGGTTCCACGACGCGCAGTACGGCTTCCGTCCGGCCAGCGGCGCCGTGTGGCGCTCGTTCGGCCCGCCGCCGCCGGGTACCGAGGTGATCTGCCACCACGACGCCGCGCCGCACAATGTCATCTGGCGCCCGGACGACACCCTGGCGTTGATCGACTTCGACCTGGCCTCACCGGGCGCCCGCATCTACGACGTGGCCTACGCGGCCTGGACCTGGGTTCCCCTCTTCTCCGACCGCGACTCGGTCACCCTCGGATGGCGCAAGCCGGACCGGCCGCGGCGGCTGCGGCTCTTCGCCGACGCGTATGGCCTGATCCCGCGCGACCGGCACCGACTCGTGGGCACGATCCGGGCGCGCATCGTCGACCACGTCGAGGGCATCCGTCGCATGGCCGCGGCCGGCGAGCCGGCCTTCGTCCGTATTGTCCACAGAGGACACCTGCGCCGGCCGATGCGCGACCTGCGCCTCATCGACCACGAGCGCGCCCTCCTGGAACACGCCCTGCGTTGACCAGGCCGGTGTCGCTGTCGTTCGAGGTGACGCTGTGGCGCGCACTGGCGGTGTTCCGCCTGGCCACCCTCGCGTACGCCACGCTCCTGGTCGCCCGCAACTTCGGCCGCTTCGACCATCCGTACGCGGCCTGGGTGGTGGTCGCGCTGATGGGCGGTTGGAGCGTGCTGACCATCTCCGGGTACGCCTCCCCGCGTGGCCGGGCCGGACCGCTGCTCGCGGCCGACCTCGTGGTCACGGCCGCCATCGTGCTCTCCAGCAAGTGGGTCGAGGGTGCCGACCTGCTGGCCCACGGGACGCCGACGCTGCCGGTCACCTGGATGGCCTGCCCGGTGCTGGCCGTCGCGGTGTCCCGCGGCCGGTCCCAGGGTGCGGCCGCCGCGGTCGCCATGGGCGCCTGCGACCTTGTCGCCCGTGGGGTGTTCAACCAGGCCACGTTCACCGGCACGGCGATCATGGTGATGGCCGCGCTCGCGGTCGGGCATGTGGCGGGGCTGGCCAGCCAGACCCAGGAGCAACTGCGCCTGGCGGCCGAACGGGAGGCGGTGACCCGCGAGCGGGAACGGCTGGCCCGTGGTATCCACGACTCGGTGCTGCAGGTGCTCGCGCTGGTGCAGCGCCGCGGCGCCGAACTGGGCGGGGAGGCGGCCGACCTCGGCCGCCTGGCCGGCGAGCAGGAGGCGGCACTGCGTGCGCTGGTCGGCCCGTCCTGGAACGGGGATCCGGTGCCGGTGGGGCTCGACGACCTCCGGATGGTCCTCGGCCGGTACGCGGCCCACGATGTGTCGCTCTCGGCGCCGGCCACCGGCGTCTGGCTGCCGGCCCGGACGGCGCACGAGCTGTCCCTCGCGGTGGCCGCGGCCATCGAGAACGTTCACCGCCACTGCTCCGACGGCGCCCGGGCCTGGATCCTCATCGAGGACGAGCCGGGGGAGGTGACCGTGACCGTGCGCGATGACGGGCCGGGCATCCCGGCCGGCCGGCTCGAGCAGGCGGCGGCCGAGGGTCGCCTCGGCCTGGCCCAGTCGGTGCGCGGGCGGATACGCGATCTCGGCGGCGCGGTGACCGTGACCAGCGCGCCGGGCGAGGGCACCGAGATCGAGATCAGGCTGCCCCGCGTCCGCTCCTGAGGCGCGTCCATTCCTCGCCGGCCCGCTACGGTGTAGCCGTGGTGTCGCAGGTCCGCGTGATGGTGGTCGATGACCATCCGATGTGGCGCGACGGCGTGGCCCGCGACCTGGCCGAGGCCGGGTACGACGTGGTGGCGGCGATCGGCGAGGGAGCGCAGGCCATCCGGGTCGCCGCCGCGGTCCGGCCCGACGTGGTCGTGCTCGACCTGCAGCTGCCCGACGTTTCCGGGGTCGAGGTGATCCGGGAGCTGCTGCCGGCGCATCCGGCGACGCGGGTGCTGGTCCTGTCGGCCAGTGGCGAGCAGAGCGATGTGCTCGAGGCGGTCAAGGCCGGGGCGACCGGCTACCTGCTCAAGTCGGCCAACCGCGACGAGTTCGTCGACGCGGTGCGGCGGACCAACGAGGGCGAGGCGGTCTTCACGCCGGGCCTGGCCGGTCTGGTCCTCGGCGAGTACCGGCGGCTGGCCACCGTGCCGGCCGGAAGCGGCCCGACGGCGCCGACGCTCACCGAGCGGGAGACGGAGATCCTGCGCCTGGTGGCCAAGGGCGTCTCGTACAAGGCGATCGCGCAGCGCCTCGGCCTGTCCCACCGGACCGTGCAGAACCACGTGCAGAACACGCTCAACAAGCTGCAGCTGCACAACCGGGTGGAGCTGGCGCGGTACGCCATCGAACAGGGCCTCGACTCCTGACGGCCTCCTGATCGCCTCTCCCTGGACGCTCGGCGTGTCGCCTCGTTCGGGCGTGTCGGCCGGTTGGCGGTATACCTCTTCTGTCGCATCTGCACTGCGCACCCGGACGCACTGGTGTGTCGAGGGATCCCCCGCCACGCCGGCTCCGGCGGGATCCGGCACCGCCCGCCACCCGGGTCCCCGGCGACACGCCGGACGCGCATAGGTGCGCAAAGCAGATGCCGCGGGGACACATACCTCCCCCGGCTCCGACACGCCGACGCAGGCCGACACGCCGACCAACGAACCGGATCGCGCAGGCGCGAGGACCAGCGCAGAGGATCAAGCCGCGTGGCGGGCCGTCTCGTGGCGGCCGAGGGCGAGGCCGATGAGCGCGGCGAGCACGCACAGCATCGACGTGACCTGGAAGATCTCGTGGTACTCGCCCAGCAGCGCCGCCTGTACGGCCCTCTCGTAGTCCTCCACGGCCTTCTGGTACTCGGGGGTCAGCCCGGCGGTCGGCAGCGGCGGCACCAGGTTCGCGGTCAACTCCTGGAACCGGTGCAGGCCCCACGAGGTGAGGGCGGCGACACCGATGAGCATGCCCATGGTGCGGGCGACGACGACCGCGGCCGACGCGATCCCGTGCTGGACCGCGGGCACCACGCGGAGGATGACCGACGACAGCGGGGCGATCACCAGGCCCAGACCGAGGCCCGCGATGGACAGGTCGATGTCCATGCGGGGCATCGTGTACGTCCCGACGGTGTACCGGGCGGCGAGCACGTCGGCCGGCCAGCCCGAGATGAGCCAGTAGCCGCCGGCCGCGATGGCGAAGCCCACGAACGTGATGCCCCGCTCGCCGAGGCGGTGCGCGAGCCAGCCGCCCAGCACCGCGCCGACGGGCAGCGCGATGAGGAACCGGGCGAGGATCAGGGAGCCGGCCGCCGCGTCCTTGGCCAGCAGAGTCTGGGCGACGAGCTGTACGTCGACGAGGGTTACCATGAGCGCCGCGCCGGCGATCAGGCTGGCCGAGAGCGTGGCCACGAACGGAGCCTTGTCCACCCCGGTCAGGTTGATCAGCCGGGTGCGGGCGAACGCCTCCCACAGCACGAAGAGCACGAATGCCGCCCCGCCGGCGGCCACGGTCGTCGGCCCCCAGGGTGGCAGGACCGAGGCCTCGGGGTCGGGGTTGTAGAGGCCGACCACCAGCAGGCCGAGCGAGATCGAGAGCAGCAGGCCACCGATGACGTCCACCCGCCGCGGCGGCTGGTTCGGATCGACGGCGCCGCGGCGGGGCAGGGCCCGGTGCACGGCGACCATGGCGAGGATCGCCAGCGGCACGTTGACCCAGAAGATGCCGCGCCAGCCGACGATCAGGGCCAGGCCGGCCCCGTACAGCGGCCCGAGCACGCTGCCCAGCTCCTGGGCGCCGCCGACGGTGCCGAGGATGACCGGCCGCCGCCTGGGCTCCCAGAGGTCGCCGACCAGCGCCATGGTGACCGGCAGCAGCGCGCCACCGGCCAGACCCTGCAGCGCCCGTCCGGCCACGACCTGGGGCAGGTCGGTGGCGATCGCCGTGACCAGCGATCCGACCGCGAAGCCGGCCAGGCAGATCTGCAGCACCACGCGCCGGCCGTACCGGTCGGAGAGCCCACCCAGCAGCGGCATGCCCGCGACGTACCCGAGCAGGTAGCCGGTGATGATCGGCGTGGCCCGCTCGAGGTGGTTGATCGGGATCGTGAGGTCCTCGGCGATCGTGACCAGGACCGTGACGACAACGTAGGCGTCGAGCGCGGCGAGCAGGACGGCCGCTCCGCCGACGCCGATCGCGGTGCCGCGCCGGCCCGGGACCGGCACCGGGCCGGTGGCCGTGGTCTGCGTCGTGGGCTCAGACCGGGGCACTGACGGTCACCGGCACGTCGATGGCCGAGACGTTCACAGTGATCGTGCCGGGCGTACCGGTGCGTCCGGGCACCGTGAGGATGCCCTTGAGCAGGTGCTTGGTCTGGGCGTCCAGCCAGAGCTTGCCGGTCACGCCGTCGGGCACCCCGGGCACCAGCGAGCCGACCAGGGCGCTGTCCAGCTTCACCGACACCCGGTAGGTGTCCTTGCCGTCGACCGTCTCCTTGGCCTCGGTGGTCGGCTGGCCCGCGGTGGCGATCAACTTCGGGATGCCCCGCTGGGCGTCCAGGATCGCCGACGGGTCGTAGATGGCCGCCGCCTGCGCGGCCGGCACCTCGTTCCAGCCTCCGGTCGCGCCCTTGAGCCAGACCTTGTCGCCCAGCACCACGAACTCGAACTCGATCAAGGCCGTGCCCTGCTTGAGCTGGACCGAGCCCTTGGCGTCACCGGTGTTGATCAGGTCGCCCTCCGCGCGCTTGATCGGCAGCGTGGAAATCTCTCCCTCGACCTCGATGCGAATGTGCGCGAACTTGACGTTCTGCATCGCGGTGGCCGACTCGCCGACCAGGGTGGCCCCGTTGGGCAGGTCTGAGGGCGGTGGCGCTTCGTCCTTGTCACAGCCGGCCAGGCCGACGGCGAACAGGGCGAGAAGTGCGACGAGAGCCCGGGGTCGTGGCATGGCCCGAACTCTAGCGGGGCCAGGCAAACCGGGTCCAACTCCACTGTGCCGACTCTCAGGTTCGGCCACACGTGGGTTCACACGTACGAAACACGCGGTGATGGGTTGGAAACCACACGGTGACCTTGCGCGAAACAGGGGTGCGCCAGGCTTCCGCGCAACCGGCGTACGGCGACGCAGCCAGCGCCCAAAGACAGGTACCAAAACCGAGGGAGGGGGCAGCGTGGCTGCTGAAGAAGTCGTTTTGAGCGCCGGCGACACCGCCTGGTTGCTCGTATCGAGCGCGCTCGTCTTGCTCATGACGCCCGGTCTGGCGTTCTTCTATGGCGGACTGAACCGGGCCAAGGGCGTCCTCAATATGATGATGATGAGCTTCTCGTCCATCGCGCTCATCTCGATCCTGTGGCTGTTCTACGGGTTCACCGTCGCGTTCGGCCAGGACCAGCCGATCGGGGAGACGCCCGGGTTCTTCGGCGACCTCACCCAGTACCTCGGCACGAAGGATCTGTCCGGGGAGTTCGCCTTCCCGCCGTTCCCGGCGACACCCATACCCACGTACGTGATCATGGCCTTCCAGATGATGTTCGCGATCATCACGGTGGCCCTGATCAGCGGGGCGATCTCCGATCGCGCGAAGTTCCTGGGCTGGCTGCTGTTCGCGACCGGCTGGTTCACCCTCGCGTACCTGCCGATCGCCCACATGGTCTGGGGCGGCGGCTTCATCGGTGCCAAGCTCGGCGCGCTGGACTTCGCCGGCGGGTCGGCCGTGCACATCAACGCCGGAGCGGCGGCGCTGGCCCTGGCCATCATCCTCGGCCGGCGGGTCGGCTGGCCGAAGGAACCCTTCCGCCCGCACAACGTGCCATTCGTGGCGCTCGGCGCCGGCCTGCTGTGGTTCGGCTGGTTCGGCTTCAACGCCGGATCCGAGCTGACGGCCGACGGCATCACCGCCCTGGCCTTCATCAACACGCAGCTGGCCACCGCGGGTGCGGTGCTCGGCTGGATCTTCGTGGAGTGGGCCAAGAACGGCCGGCCGACGCTGGTCGGCGCGTCCTCCGGCGCGGTGGCCGGCCTGGTCGCCATCACCCCGGCCTGCGCGTACATCATGCCGTGGTCGTCGGTGCTGCTGGGCCTGGTGGCCGGGGCGGTGTGCGCCCTGGCCGTGAGCCTGAAGTACAGGTTCCGGTTCGACGACTCGCTCGACGTGGTCGGCGTGCACTTCGTCGGCGGCTGGATCGGCTGCCTGTGGATCGGCTTCTTCGCCACGACCGGCGCCGACGCGGTCGGCTCCAACGCGGCCGACGCCGAACCGGCCTCGTACGTGCTGCGGGAGGGCCTCTTCTACGGGGGCGGGGTCACCCAGCTCGGGGCCCAGATGGCCGGCGCCGCCATCGTGTCGGTGTGGTCGTTCGTCATCGCCCTGGCCATAGGCTTGGTGCTGAAGTCGGTGGGTCTGTTCCGGGTCAAGGCCGAAGCGGAGCTCGAGGGCATCGACATCTCTGAGCACAAGGAGACCGCGTACGACTTCCACACCGGCACCGGTGGCGGCGGGGGCGGAGCCTTCGCGGCCGCGGGGATCGGTACCGGAAGCAGCAGCACGCCGGCGACCGCGCCGGCGCCGACGCCGGCGCACAGCGCGAATGTGTAACCGGCTAGCGTCGACGGAATGGAGGGTCTGAGCATGAAGCTGGTGACCGCGGTCATCAAGCCGCACCAGCTCGACGCGGTCAAGGAGGCGCTGCACGCCATGGGCGTGTCCGGCATGACCGTCGGCGAGGTCCAGGGTTATGGGCGCCAGAAGGGGCACACCGAGGTGTACCGCGGCGCCGAGTACACAGTGGAGTTCCTGCCGAAGATCCGCGTCGACGTGCTCATCGACGAGATCGACGCGCAGAAGGTGGTCGATGCGGTCGTCGCCGCCGCGCGGACCGGCAAGATCGGCGACGGCAAGGTATGGGTCACGTCCGTCGAGGAGGTGGTCCGGGTCCGCACCGGCGAACGCGGCCTGGACGCGCTGTAGGAGCAGAAATCCAGATCTTGGATGGTTTGTGGGGCCTCGCCCCCGCAAACCATCCAAGATCTTTAGGGGCAGAGGAGGTCCGCGGGCATGGTCGAGCCGCCGGCGATCCTCCAACTGCCGACGGGGGTGGGCGTCGACGCGCGGGAACAGCGGGCCGCGGCGCTCGACTCCTGGCTCGTCGACCTGTTCGCCAAGGCGAGCGCCCCGGTGGACGGCGGCACGCGGATCAGCCTCGTCGCGCTCGGCGGCCTCGGCCGGCGCGAGTGCGCCCCCAACGGCGACATCGACCTGGTCCTCCTGCACGAGGGCCCCGCGGACATGGCCGAGGTGGCCGAGCGGATCTGGTACCCCATCTGGGACGCCGGGCTGACCCTGGACCACTCGGTGCGCACCATCGACGAGGCCCTCGCGGTCACCGCCGAGGACACCAAGGCCGCGCTGGGGCTGGTCGACGCCCGGCATGTGGCCGGCGACGCCGACCTGACCACGCGGGTGCGCGAGGTGACGCTGAGTCAGTGGCGGCAGCGGGCCCGGGCGCACCTGCCCGTGCTGCGCGAGCTGACCACCCAACGGTGGCGTCAGCACGGCGAGCTGGCGTTCCTGCTCGACGGCGACATCAAGGAGGCGCGCGGCGGGCTGCGGGACGTGCGGGTGCTGCGCGGTGTCGCGTACGCGCAGGTCTCCGACGCCTGGAGGCCGCCGGTGCGGGCCGCCTACACCCGGCTGCTCGACGTGCGCGACTGCCTGCACCTGGTCTCCGGCCGGCGGCGGGACCGCCTGTTCGTCCAGGATCTCGACGAGGTGGCGACGCTGCTGGCGGTACCCGGACCGGAGGCGCTGCGCCGGCGGGTGGCCGACGACGCCCGGGCCATCGCGTACGCCGTGGACGACTCGCTGCGGGCGGCCGAGCGGTGGCTGGCCGCCCAGCGCCACGGGGCGGGCCGGGCTCCGCAGGCGGTACGGGTGCCGGTGGCGCCCGATGTGGTCGCGCAGGACGGGGAGGTCGTGCTCGCGCGGGCGGCGATCACGCCGGTCGTCGACCCGACGCTGTCCCTACGGGTGGCCGCGGCGGCCGCCCGGCACGGCCTGCGGATCTCACCGGGCACGCTGGAGTGGCTGGCCCGCCGCTGCCCGCCGCTGCCCCGCCCGTGGCCGGAGCCGGCCCGGTCGGCGTTCGCCCAGCTGCTCAGCTCGGGCCCGGCGCTGGTGTCCACATGGGAGGCCTGCGACCGGTTCGGCCTGATCACGGCGTGGCTGCCGGAGTGGGCCCGGGTGCGCAGCGCGCCCCAGCACAATCCGGTGCACCGGTACACATTGGACCGCCATCTGATCGAGGCGGTCGCCGCGGCGGCCCGGTACGCCCGCGACGTGGCCCGGCCCGACCTGCTGTTCACCGGCGCGCTGCTGCACGACATCGGCAAGGGCCTGCCGGGGGACCACTCCGTGGTGGGGGTGGAGGTGGCCGGCGCGTTGGCCGAGGCGATGGGCCTGCCGCCCGACGACGTGACCGCGATCGGCCGGCTCGTGCGGTGGCATCTGCTGCTGCCCGAGGTGGCCACCCGGCGCGACCTCGGCGACCCCCAGACCGTCCAGCACGTGGCCGACACGGTCGGCGACACGGAGATGCTCGACCTGTTGCACGCCCTGACCCGGGCCGACGCCGTCGCCACCGGGCCGGCCGCCTGGTCGGCCTGGAAGGAGCGGCTGGTCGCCGATCTCGTCGGCCGGGTCCGCGCGGCGCTGGTCACCGGCTCGGTCGCGCCGCACCCGCCGGCGGCGGTCCGGCACGCGACCCTCCTCGCCGGCCCCCTGCCGGCGGTGGAGATCGGCCCGGACCGCGTGGTCGTGGCGGCCGCCGACCGCATCGGGCTGCTGGCCGCGGTCGCCGGCTGCCTGACCCTGCACCGGCTCGATGTGATTTCGGCCGACACCGAGACCGTGACCGCCGACAGTGCCGCGTTGGCCGGCTCCGCGGGCGTCGCCGGCGGTGCCGCGTTGGCCGGCTCCGCGGGCGTCGCCGGCAGTGGCCCGGTCGCGGTGCTCGCCTGCCGGGTGCAGCCGCGCGACACCGCCGGGCCGGACCGGCAGCGGCTCGTGGCCGACCTGCACCGGGCCCTGGACGGCGAGCTGCGCGTGGAGGACGCCCTGGCCGCCCGGGTACGCAGCACCGGGCGCCTGCGCGGCGGGCCGGGTCGCGACGCCGCGCCACCCCGCGTGGTGTGGGCCGTCGACGGCGCCACGGACGCCACCATCATGGAGCTTCGGGCGGCCGACGATGTCGGGCTGCTCTACCGCGTCGCCCACGCGCTCGAGCTGGCCGGCGCGAACGTGCGGGCGGCCCGCATCTCGACCCTCGGCTCGGACGTCGTGGACGCGTTCTACCTGGTCGGCGACTGGTCGCAGGCAACCGGGCGCCACGATGTCGAGCGCGCCGTGCTCGCCGCGGCCACCCCCGGCCCCTGACCCACCCGCCGCCCGCCCCCTTGTAAGCGGGGGCACCCTACTGTCACTTCTTGATATGTAGGGTGCCCCTGCATACCGGCGGGTGCGCGGGCGTCACGCGGCCGACCGGTCGCCAGCGGCGTGTATCAGGGGTTCGGGCGGGTCCCCGATACCCTGGGACGCGGGCCGCGACGGCCCGGCCACAGGACCTACCTCGAGGACATTTCTGCCGTGTTTGACACGCTGAGCGACCGTCTGTCCGGAATCTTCACCAAGCTGCGCGGCAAGGGCCGCATCTCCGACGCGGACATCGACGCCACCGCGCGCGAAATCCGGCTGGCCCTGCTCGAGGCGGACGTGGCCCTGGCCGTGGTGAAGGGCTTCGTGGCCCGCGTCAAGGAGCGGGCCCGCGGCGCCGAGGTGTCCAAGGCGCTCAATCCGGCCCAGCAGATCATCAAGATCGTCCACGAGGAGCTGGTGGGCGTGCTGGGCGGCGAGGCCCGCCGCCTGCGGTTCGCCAAACACCCGCCGACCGTGATCATGCTCGCCGGCCTGCAGGGTTCGGGTAAGACGACGCTGGCCGGCAAGCTCGCCCTGCACCTGCGCGAACAGGGCAGCCAGCCCATGCTCGTCGCCGCCGACCTGCAGCGGCCCAACGCGGTCACCCAGTTGCAGGTCCTCGGGCAGCGGGCCGGCGTGGAGGTCTACGCCCCCGAGCCGGGCAACGGCGTGGGCGACCCGGTGGCCGTGGCCCGCGACTCGATCGAGCACGCCCGGCGCCAGATGCGCGACGTCGTCATCGTCGACACCGCGGGCCGGCTCGGCATCGACGCCGAGATGATGGCCCAGGCGGCCGCCATCCGCGACGCCGTCGACCCCGACGAGGTGCTCTTCGTGGTCGACGCGATGGTCGGCCAGGACGCGGTGGCCACCGCCGAGGCGTTCCGCGACGGCGTGGGCATCAGCGGCGTCGTTCTGTCGAAGCTGGACGGCGACGCCCGCGGTGGCGCGGCGCTGTCGGTGCGGGAGGTCACCGGCCAGCCGATCCTGTTCGCGTCGACCGGCGAGAAGCTCGAGGACTTCGACGTCTTCCACCCCGACCGGATGGCCAGCCGCATCCTCGGCATGGGCGACGTGCTCACCCTCATCGAGCAGGCCGAGGCCGCCTTCGACGAGGAGCAGAAGGAGCGCATGACCGCCAAGCTGGTCGGCGGCGACTCCTTCACGCTGGAGGACTTCCTCGAGCAGATGACCGCGTTGCGGCGCATGGGCCCGATCGCAAACATGCTGTCGATGCTGCCGGGCATGGGCCAGTTCAAGGATCAGATCGCCGAGGTCGACGACAAGCACTTCGACAAGATCGCGGCCATCATCCGCGGCATGACGCCGGCCGAGCGGCAGAACCCGAAGATCCTCAACGGGTCGCGGCGGGCCCGCATCGCCAACGGGTCGGGCGTCACGGTCATGGACGTCAACCAGTTGCTCAACCGCTTCGCCGAGGCGCAGAAGACCATGCGCCAGATGACCGGGATGATGGGTCTGCCCGGCATGAAGCGCAAGGCCACCAAGTCCCCGAAGAACAAGCGCAAGGGCACCAAGGGCGGCGGTCGGCCCCGCACCGGCGGCGGTGGTCTGCCCGCCGGGATGCCGAAGCTCCCGCCCGGCCTCGACCCGTCCGTCCTGGACCCGAGCTCCGGGCTGCCGCCCGGCGTCACCCTGCCCAACATCGACTTCTCCAAGTTCGGCAAGCGCGACGGCAAGGACGGCACGTAGCCCGGCTACGGTACGGACGTGGCCTGGCATGTGCGGGGTGTGGTCCTGCCCGATGACGAGGTACGGGATCTGTGGCTGGTCGGCGACCGGGTGACGTACGAGCCGGTGGCCGGGGCCGAGACGCTGGCCGGCCGCGGCTTCGTGCTGCCCGGCCTGGTCGACGCGCACTGCCACATCGGCATGCGTCCCGGCGGAGCGCCGATCGAGGCGCTGGACGAGGCGCGGGAGCTGGCCGCCGTCGAGCGGCGGGCCGGGGTACTGGCGATCCGTGACGCGGGCTCGCCCTACCCGTACCCGGAACTCGACCACGACAACGACGTGCCGCGGCTGATCCGCGCGGGCCGGCACGTGGCTCCGGTCCGGCGTTACCTGCGCGGCATCGGCGTCGAGGTGGAGGCGGCCGAGCTGGGCCGGGCGGTCAAGGAGCAGGCGGCCGCCGGCACCGGCTGGGTCAAGCTGGTCGGCGACTGGATCGACCGGAGCGTCGGGGACCTGGCCCCGGCCTGGGACCTCGGGGTGATGGCCGCCGCGATCGCCGACGCCCACGCCGCCGGGGCGCGGGTCGCCGTGCACACGTTCGCCGAGGAGTCGGTGGCGGCGCTCGTGCGGGCCGGCGTCGATTCGGTCGAGCACGGCACGGGCCTGTCCGAAGAGGACATCTCGGAGATGGCCCGGCGGGGTACGGCGCTCGTGCCGACGATGACCAATGTGGCCACCTTCGGCGACATCGCGGCGGGGGCCGAGGCCAAGTTCCCCTCCTACGCCCGGCACATGCGCGACCTGGAGCGGCGCCACCCGGCGATCGTGGCCGCGGCGTACGAGGCCGGCGTGCCGATCTATGTCGGCACCGACGCCGGCGGGACGCTCGCCCACGGGCTGGCGGTCTCGGAGATGATCCGGTTGCACGAGCGGGCCGGGATGTCCACGGTGGACGTGCTGGCCGCCGGCTCGTACGGTGCGCGGGCCTGGTTGGGCGTCCCGGGGCTCGTCGAGGGCGGCCCGGCCGACCTCGTCGTGTACGAGCGCGACCCGCGGGCCGACCTGACCGCCCTGCTCGACCCGCGGCTCATCGTCCTGCGCGGCACCCCCCGGTGACGCGGCCTCCTCTCCACCCGTCCGCGATCATGAGGTTGGGCCCGTGAAAACCCGCCGATCATGGACCTAAGTCCATGATCG
>Ga0307409_100001008_pt1 | contig 13181 bp, 10 predicted proteins | sample 322Ometagenome_2_FD_203888 | JGI IMG/M metagenome (GOLD analysis project Ga0307409, IMG submission 203888) | Maize rhizosphere microbial communities from greenhouse at UC Davis, California, United States - 322HYB-O-2 | ecosystem: Host-associated > Plants > Roots > Rhizosphere > Soil | place...
TGCCGGCGGAGGAAGCGTGAGTTCTCAGAAGGTCATGGCCGTCATGGCCAATCTCAAAGCTCCAGCATGTGCGCGACGTGTGCGGCGGTGAGCTCGCCCATGCTCTGGCAGTCGCGGAAGATGTCGGTGTGGTGATACTTCGCAAGATCGGCGGCGAGCGACGCGACGTGGTGGCGCGGGGCGAGTTCCTCGCGGCGCATCACGCCTAACAGCGCCTTGAGGCGCGAGCCTTCCACCTTGGCCCGGCGGGTCATCTGGGCGTGCTCCTCGGCGACGTACTGGTCGATGGTCTTCCGGTTCAAGACGTCGAAGGCGAGCTTGGTGACCGTCTTGTTAGAATCGAAGCGATAGGCGAGGTAGGTCTTGCCGCGGCGCTCGTAGCTCTGCTGGTCGAAGTCGATCGGGCGGACGCGATACTGCACCTCCTCGAAGTCGGGGGTGATGTCCACGACGTAATTCACGCTGCGCATGTCGCCGAGCAGGCGGATGAAGCAGCGCTCGTTGAACTTGGTGAACTCCTTCGCGATGCGGACCTTATTCAGCTCCGGCCGTGGCAGGTGGTTCTGCAAGAACACATCGCCCGGAACGCCGGCGATGTGCTCCTCGATCAGGGTGTTGCCGTTGACCAGGTAGTTGATGCGGTTCGGCGACAGGATGTGCTCCAGCTCCAGACCGAAGATGCGCGAGGCATCGGCCTGCTTCACGTAGAAGTAGTCGGAGTTGTCGTTGTAGAGGTTGGTGATGCGGATGCGGAACGGCTTGGAATTGCCGAAATCGCCGAAGTCGATGCGGTCCACGGTAAGGTGCTCGTGGAGGTCCGACTCGCCGCCGATCTTCAGTTCCGCGTAGATCTTGGTGAGCTTCGGCCGCAGCTCCAGCATCAGCTCCTGCGGGTAGAAGACGGTGAGCCACAGCGTCTCCTTCCCGCGCGGGTCCTCGTAGGGCATCGATCCGGCGAAGCGCGTCAGGTCATCGTAGACCAACGGGATATCGCGCAGGCGATCGAAGTGATAGAGATACTGCCGGAGCGTGGGGGAAACGTCGTACTTGATCTTGCGGCGGGAGATCACGGCGGGAGGATGCACGATCCATCGGACGATGCGATGGAAATGCCGTGCTTGGCTTCAGGTAGCGGAAGGGCTGCGCCCTTCCGGCGGGGCAGGATGGAAGATGAATCGACGCTTGGATTCGAAGTTCGGTCTGAACCCAGCCGGAACGTCGCAGTCGTTCACTACTCTCGAGGCGCGCTTAGTCCGTCTTCAACACCAGCTCCTTGAACTGCACCACCATCGCCGGGCCGGCGTGGATCTGCAGCGCGAGAATGCCTTCCTTGGGCGCGTTCTTGGCGTCGTTGTCAGTGACATCCACGGTCTGCTTGCCGTTGATGAAGTGCTGCACGTGGTTGCCCTTGGCGACGATCTTGTAGTCGTTCCACTGCTCATCCTTGATGGCGGCCTGGATCTCGTTGGAGTCTCCCACCTTTCCCGCAAGCTGGGGCTTGCCGTTATCGCCGACCTCGGTCTTCTCACCGCGCTGGGCGAGGATACCGCGGCCCTTTTCCTCATAGAGGATGCCGCTGTAGGTCTTGCCGGCTTCGAAGTCAGCCTGATAGCCGCTCACCACCGGACCGAATGGCCCCGGCTCGATCAGCTTCGAGCGGTACTGCACGCCGCTGTTTCCTTTCTCGATGCGGTATTTGAAGGTGAGCTCGAAGTCGCTCACCTTGCCGTCCTTCCAGACGAGGAAGGTATTGTGGGAGATCTTGGTGTCACCGCTATCCGAGGTCTTGCCGGTGATGGCGCCGTCTTGCACCGACCAGAGCTTGGGATTGCCTTCCCAGCCGGTGAGGTCCTTGCCATTGAAGAGTTGCTTTTCGCCGGCGTGGAGCGTGGCGACGAACAGGAAGAGCGGAGCGATGAGTTTCATGGAGATAAGAACACTATCTCTCCGCCAAACGGTGTCGAGCCAAGCCCTAAGGTTCGGGTAGTTTGTCACCCGAGAGCCTACGGGCAGAATGATAGGGCTTCCGATAGGCCGCGCTTTGCGGTGCTCTCCGGCATGTCGTCAAGCCGGGTGCTATCGATGCTCTTCCATGCGGGAAATCGCGACCGCCTGGTGGAGGAGTCCTACCGCTTCCTCGGTCTCGATCCGGAAGACCTCAGTGCCCACTACTATCTGGTGATGGGCCTCTGCGAGCTGCGCCAGCTAGCGGCGGCGGAGCAGCATGTGCAGCAGCTCCTCCATCTGGCCCCGGAGTCGGTGGACACGCACTCCGCGGCCATCCGGTTTCATCTGGCGAAGAAAAAATGGAAGAAGGCCCTCCACTTCATCGAGGCCGGGCTGCAGATCTCGCCGGACTATCCCTACTTCCACTATACGGCGGCCATCGCCGAATCACGCCAATACCGTCCGGCGGAAGCCCGGAAACGCATCGCGCGAGCCCGTGAACTGGCTCCCGACGATCCGGAAATAGCGAACCTCTACATCCAGCTCCATGCCGCGGCGGAGGCTACCAAGAACGACGCATGGAAGCGCCTGCGGGAATACGAGGCGGCCCTCGCGCTCGATCCCGCCAACAGCTCGCTGCACAACAGCATCGGGGACGTTTACCTCGAAGAGTTGGAAAACCCCTTGAAGGCCGAGGAGCACTACCGGATGGCGCTTCAAGCCAAGCCCACCAACCGCGAGTATCAGCGGGATCTCTTCAATGCGGTGGCGCGGCGCAGTATTCTCTACTGCCTTTTCAGCCTGCCCTCCCGGACTTTCCAGTCGATCCGCGGGGGCCTTGCCATCCTGCGCGCCAACTGGTGGATCGCCATCGTCCTCCTGGTAGCAATGAAGTTCGTGGGAGTATTCATCGCATGGCTGGTGGTGGCGACCGTGCTGCTGTGGCCGGGCTGCAAGGTTTACGAATCGTTCGTGGTTTCGGAGCTACGTCGTGGCTCGGATACTCCGATCCCGATGCTTTCCCTGTGGCTGAAGATCCGTCGCATCCCGCTGTGGCTGCGGTTCGGGATCTTCCTCCTGCTCAGTTGCCTCATCTGGGGTCTGCTCTTCTTCCTTACCGGGATCCCTCTGGAGTGGGGTTTTGGCTTCGTGGGAATCTTCGTGGGAGTTCACCTCGTGGTGCTGCTGGCCCTCCGGTGGTTCCGGAAATTCGAGGCATGGTTAGCGGGCCGCAAGACCCGCGGCCGGTCACCTTCCTGATCCCCGCACTCCGCAGGCAGGATTACGTCATTTAGCCGATCGCCGGCTCAAGAGACCTGCGCAAGCCAAGTCCGAAGGTTATAGTAGTTGGTCACCCGCGTGATCTTGCCGAGGCGTGCCTCGAAGAAAGCGCCGACGCGGAGGCGATAGGTCTGGCCCTTGGCCTCGGGAAGACCGTCGTCGGTGGCCAGGTATTCGCCGCTGATGTAGAACTCGGCGGCCGCGCGATTCTCGGCGCCGGTGAAGATTGCCAATTCCTCAACCGTTTCGCGGTAGCTGCGATCCATGCGTCCGAGAAAGGTGCGGAAGGCCTCCTTGCCTGTCTCGGCCTGGCCCTCGTTGACCTCGTGAACGACATCTTCGGCCAGCAGCTCGAGCAGGGCTTCGCGGTCGCCGGAATTGAAGGCGGCGTAGTAATTCTCGATCAGCGATTTCATGGGGAGAAATGGTCCCAGCCACCAGTGAGCGACGTCCCTTGGCCGGGGGGGAGGAGTTTGCCGACGATCGAGAGCGAAGGGAAGTCCTTTGGCCAGAGGGCGCAAACCGCTTTCCAGCGCCGTGGGGAGACGGTGAAGAGGAGCTCGTAGTCCTCGCCATCGCCGAGCGCTTGGGCGCGAGTGCAGCCACGGCTCGCGGGGACCTTACCGAGCTCAAAGCCGCAGCCACTCGCCTCGGCGAGGCGCGGCAAGTCTTTCGCGAGGCCATCGGAGAGGTCCATCATGGCGGACGGCCGCAGGTGACGGACCAGCCACGCGGCCTCGGCGAGCCGCGGGGTGAAATTCAGGTGCTTGCCGCGGATCGATCCGCCGAGGCGGCCGGTGACGACGACAAGATCGCCCGGCTTGCCGCCGCTGCGGAGGACGAGGTGCTTCCGCTCGACCCGGCCTTCACCTGCCACGGAAATCAGCGCGCCCGAAGGCAGCCGCGAGGTCTCGCCGCCGGCCAGCACGCCGCCATGGGTCGCGAGGCACTTGCGGATGCCGCGGTAGAGGCCGTCCATCCACTTGACCGGTTTTTCGGGATCGACCGCCACTGTGACCAGCAGGTGGTCCGGCACGCCGCCCATCGCCGCGAAGTCGCTGAGAACGCGGGCGACCGACTTCCAGCCGACCTTTTCCGCGGGAGTATTGGGCAGGAAATGCACGCCCTCGACGATCGCATCCGTCTTAAGCAGGCGCAGTGGACCACGACCGGGATCGACCACGGCGCAGTCATCGCCCGGGCCCACGAGGAGCTGATCGCCGCCGGGAAAGCCACGCAGCAGGCGGGCAATCAGGGCGTCTTCGCCGAGATCGCGCAGGCGCTTCATGAGTCGGCCGGCATGTCGATGATGCCGGAGCGTGCGAGGAGTTGGATGGTCACCGTGGCCGTATTGAAGAGAAAATGCACCGACATGCAGGCCCAGATCGATCCCGTGAACTCATAGAGCAGGCAAAGGATCACCGCCAAAACGAACAGCGGGAGCAAGGCGACCACATGCCCGTGGGCCGCGGCGAAGACGAGCGAGGAAAAGATGATGCCTCCCGCCGGGCCGCAGAAGCGCTTGGCCGCGGGGTAAAGGTAGCCCCGGAACACCACTTCTTCCGCCATCGGGGCGACGACGGCCGCGGTCAGCGCCATCAGGGCGATTACCAGCGGGTCCTTCACCTCCTTGAAGACCTTCACCGCCTCCTGCATGGAGTCGGTGCCGAGGCTCTCTTCCAGCCACTTGTTCCAGCCGGTCACGAAGAGCACCCCCATGAAGCACCACATGAAGAAGACCGTGACGGGAGCGATGGCGAAGACGAACGGCCACTTCCGCCAGCGCAGGCCCAGCCACTCGACGATCTTCACCCGCCAGGTGACGAAGGCGAGGACCATGCCCATGATGAGGAACTGGAAGATCATCGAGGCGACCAGCACCCCCGGCGTGTATTTCTTGTCGAGCGGCGTTTCATCCGCTCCGGCATTGGCCGCGGTGAGACCGGCGAAAATCAGGAAAACCAGCCCGATCAGCGGCAGGTCCAGCAGGCGATAAACCGCGGTGCTGACTTTCAGGAGACCCGTGGCCGGTGCCACCGCCACAGTCTCCGGAAGCGGCGGCGGGACCGTGCCGGGAGGCGCATAGGGCGAGTCGGCATCCGGTCGCGAGGGCGGTAGCAGCGGAGGAGCATCGGTTGCGGGGATGAAGAGCGCGGCGTCTTCCGCAGACATCGCCGGCTCGGGTGGTTCCTCAGAGAGCTTGAATTTCCCGAGCGCCATCCGGACGCCCCAGCTCACGAAAAAAACCAAGGCCGCGACCGCGAAGGTCCACAGGATGATGTCATCCGGATTTAGGGCGGGGGGCGTGGTAGCAATGAAAAATCCCATTCGGCGGCGGCAATGTGGCGGCGAGACAGAAGCGGAGCCAGCGGGAAATCGGAGGGGAAATTTTAGTTAATATATGGTGATGATCCGATAAGCTTGCGATTTTCCAAAAAATCAGGATGGTCGCGGCACCGCATCTCCTTCGTGTCCAAGCAGGCCGCCAACCCCTACCGCTCGATCCTGCGCAGGCACATGCCAGAGCCCTTGCTCGCGCTGCTGATCTTCGTGATGGGGGTGTGGCTGTGGGACAATCACTTCGGCCCGAAGTATGGCTGGGAAGACGGAGTCGGGCGCATGGCGCTTCGGAAGGCCGACCGCGAGCTGCGGCTGGCCGAGACCGCAGGCGAATTGCCCGAGTTGCCACGAACGCTGCTCGGGATCCCGGACCGGGACCGGGCGCTCAAGCATGCCATCTTCTCGCTGGAAATGCTGGAGAACGACCGCTCGCTTGATGACGATGGGGCCTTTGCCTTGGGCGTGCTGCGTTCCGTGCGGAAAAACGACGGATCCATTATGCCACCCCCGCCGGAGCCGGACCTGATCTTCCGGAGGGTGGCGCAGGGAACTGATTTCTGGTGGGACCGCGAATATCTGACGCAGCTAGGGAGTGTCCGGCACGATGGCACCGTCCAGCCCGTCCCCGAGCGCTCGAAGGATCCCCGCAGCCGTGAGGTCGCCCTCCGGGCGGTCCTTTCCCGCGGCGCCGTGTGGCTGCTGGCGCTCTGCGGCTTGGCATTCCTGCCGGCGGTCGCGCGCGGCTACGCGGGGGCCCTGCGCAGCGAGCCGCGGGGCTACGTCGGACACTGGCCGACGGCCTTGGGTCTGGGGATCTTCCTGCTCGCCTACCTCGCGTCGATTGGCTTCGGAAAGGCGCTCGATATCCTCATTTCGCAAAAATGGACCGGTGAGGGCGGCCAGCCGGTCTTGATCGCGCCCGGGCTTTTCACCCTGATCGATGCCGCCACGCGCTTCCTGCCGGCCTTGCTGGCGTTCGCCTTCCTGTTTCGCAGGGGCCGCCACGTGTGGACCCGCCTCGGGCTAAACTCGGCCCCGGACGGCAAGCTGGTGCTCGGCAGCTTCGCCCTGCTGATGATTGCGGACCAGGTGCTCCGTCATTTCATGCTCGGGGATGACATCCCGGACGACCCCGCTGGCGGGCTTTCCGAGATGGAGGAAGGCCCGTGGGGGCTGGTGCTCGCCCTCACCTCGGCCTGTCTCGCCGCCCCGGCCGCGGAGGAAATCCTCTACCGCGGCGTACTTTTCCGCTCCCTGGCAAATGGCCTGCGGGTTCCGGTCGCAACCTTGATCTCCGCCGCGGTGTTCGCCGTGGTGCATTTTTACGATGCCTACGGCTTGAGTTCGGTCGGCTTGCTGGGCATTGCGTGTGCACTTTGTTACGCGGCCTCCGGCAGGCTAGTGACAGCGATTTGCCTCCATGCACTTTATAATTTCGCGATCAAGGTTCCTGAATGGATCGTTTATCATGCGCCGCTATGATTTCCTGACAGGGTTCCACTCGCCATTGTCACATCAAACCTGTATTGCAGCCTCCCGAGATTCATGAGTTCCACTTCCTTCGAAGCGCCGTCGCTGGAAGTCCTAGCCGGACTACTGCCTGCGTACGAGTTCGAGTCTTTCATCGCCCAAGGGGGCATGGGAGCCGTCTACAAGGCCCGCCAGCGGGCGCTTGATCGCGACGTTGCGATCAAGATCCTGCCTCGTGAACTGGGGGAGGATCCCGATTTCCGGCAGTCCTTCGAGACCGAGGCACGGGCCATGGCCCGCCTCAACCATCCGAATCTCATCGGTGTCTACGACTCCGGAGACATCGATGGCATGCTCTACATCGTAATGGAGTATGTGAACGGCAAGTCGCTCTACCACTCCGCCTACAACTTGGCGGTGGATCCCGAGCAGGCGGCCGCCCTGGTGAAAGGCATCTGCGACGGCCTCGCCCACGCCCATGAAAATGGCGTCATTCACCGCGACATCAAGCCGGCCAACATTCTCCTCAACGAGAAGGTCGTGCCCAAAATCGGCGACTTCGGTCTGGCCCGCCCGGCCGACTCCGCCAGTCCCGGACTGATCATGGGGACGCCGGGCTACACCGCGCCGGAAATTTACGACAATCCGGAGCACGCGGACGTCCGGACCGACATCTACGCGGTCGGAGTGATCCTTTATGAGCTCCTCACCGGCCACAAGCCGGAGGACGAGGACATGCAGCCGCCGTCGACCTTGGTCGCCTGCGACAAGAAGCTGGATGTGATCTGGCAAAAGTCCACCGACCCGGAGCCATCCCGCCGTTATGAAAACGCCGAGGACATGGCGAAGGACTTGGCAGGCTGGGCGAACCGGGCACCGGAAACTTCCACCCTGCGGATTTATCAACGCCCGGCGGGCGGGCGGCCCATTCCCAATGCGCCACACGTGCGAAGCGCTCAGGCCGCCATGCCGCGCCGCGCACCCGTGTTGATTCGCCAGAAGAAGAAAGCGGACCTGACCATTCCGATCATCCTTATCGCCATTTTGGCCATCGGTGGCGGACTCGTCGCCTATCAGAAGCAGAAATCGGAAGAGGAGAAGCGCAAGATCGACGCCAAGCGTGAGGAGGTGGAGAAGGAAAACGAAAGGATCCGCGCGCTGAACGAAGCCGAGAAGAAAAAGAAGGTGAAGGAAGAGACCAAGCCTGACCCGAGCACCATCCGCTTCGCTCCTGAAACCAAGCCGGAACCGCCGCCGTCGTCGCCTAACCTGCCGAAGGGCGCAGAACCCCCTCCACCTCCGCCTCGCTGAGGCACCGTTGTACCTCCCATGAACGCGGAATCCTTTGATCCTCCGTCGCTGGAAGACCTTGCATCCTTGCTGCCGGGCTACCAGCTCATCGCTTTCATTGCCCAAGGTGGCATGGGAGCGGTTTACAAGGCACGCCAACGCAGCCTCGACCGGGATGTTGCCATCAAGATCCTCCCTCGCGAGTTCGGAGCCGACCCGGAATTCCGGAGTTCTTTCGAGACCGAGGCCAAGGCGATGGCCCGGCTCAACCATCCGAATCTGATCGGGGTCTATGACTTCGGCGACGCCGATGGTATGCCTTACATCGTGATGGAGTACGTGCCGGGCAAGTCGCTCTTCCATTCCGCGCACAACCTCGCGGTCGAGCCACGCCAAGCCGTCACCATCGTCAAGGCGATCTGCGACGGCCTCGCGCACGCCCACGAAAACGGCGTCATTCACCGCGACATCAAGCCGGCGAATATCCTGTTGACCCCGAAGGCTGAGCCGAAGGTTGGCGACTTCGGCCTCGCCCGCCCCGCCGGGGAGGGCTCCACCGGCCTGCTAATGGGCACGCCCGGCTACAGCGCGCCGGAAATCATCCGCCAGCCGGATCACGCCGATCATCGCTCGGACATCTTCGCGCTGGGTGTCGTTCTCTACGAGCTGCTGATCGGCAAATGCCCGCCGTATGACGTCCCGCCGCCTCCGCCGTCCTCCACCATTGGTTGCGACAAGGATCTCGACGTGATCTGCGCGATCGCGATGCATCCTGCGGCCAGCATGCGCTACTCGAGCGCCGAGGTGATGTCCGCCGCGCTCGACCAGTGGCTCCGTGGCGGCTCTCGCGTCCCGGCTCCGCGGACTACCGGCAGCATTCCCTATGCGCCAGCCCGGGCTCCGGGTGCCATGGAACCTGCAACGGTCGTGGTGGAAAAGCGCAGCAACGCTGGCAGCCTCATGGTGCAGGCCGCGGTTCTAGCCGTCCTGATCGTCATCACTGCCGTCGCGTGGAAGCACCTCAAGGGCATGGAGGCGGAAAACGCGGCCAAACAAGCGGCCTACAAAACCTCACAGGCGAATCAAACCACGACTTCCGAGTCGAAGCCGGCAAAGCCCAAGCCGGAGCCGAAGGTAACTGAAAAGCCGAAGTGGGTCCCAGACCCCAAGGTGGCTGACGGCGACGCAACCTCGCCTGCGAAGCCTGACCCCGCCGCTCCCACGACTCCTGACGCCGGCACGGCGCCCGAGCCCGATATCGCATCGTCCGGCAATCACATGCCGGACAAGGGAGCTTCCATTCTGAATCTCGAGGAAGAGATCAAGCCCGAGGACCTGAACAAGCCGAAGGTCGATCTGCCACCCGCCATCGTCGAGCTGGAGACCAAGGCCAAAGCCTTGCTCGAGGGACTGGAGAAGGATCGCGACAAGGAACTGGCCGCCAATGCCAAGACCTTCACTTGGGATCTCGATTCGTGGCTGAAAACCCTCAGCAAGGGCGATCAGCTCTCCTGGAAGAATCACGTCGAGCGGCTGAAACGGCAGGCGACAGTCACCCGGGTACCGGAGAAGGTCGATACCGCCAGCGGTATCAACATGTCCGAGCGCATGGCCAGGATCGCCGAGTTTGGTGCCCGCAAGCAAAAGGCCATCGACGACGGCTTTGAGAGCAAGGCAGCCAAAATTCGCGACGCCTACGTCACCCGCGTCAAGGAAGCGGCGGTCAAGGCCCGCGAAGCCAAAGACGTGACCGTTGCCGATGCCCTCGATGCGCGCGTTACGGACTCAGCCGAACTCAGCGCTTGGATCAGAATCATTCACCCGGACGAGAATCAAAACCTCGCGTTCGTCCTCGACCAGACCGGTGTGGCACCCGCCGCCCCGAGCGCCTCTTTCAAGATCCTCTCCGCCACCTACGGCAGCGGCGGCAAGGACGCCGACGTCACCGAGAAGGTTCGCGAGTGGCTCACGGTCAAAAAGGCAACGTTCCGCGTGACGCCTCCAGACCTCGGAGCGGATCCGAATCCGGGATGGAACAAGGGATTGACGGTCACTTACATCATCGACGGCACGGAGGCTAAAAAGAGCTGGGGCGAAAACTCGCAGGTCTCGCCTTCCGATTTCGTTCCGGACGAGTCCGCCAAGGCTACCCTTCCTGAATCAGACGATCCCATGCTTGGCCGGTGGGTCCTCAACCGGACCGTCACCTTCATCGCCGAAGCGGATGGCACCGCTACCAACCACAAGAACCATTGGGTCGGTAAGTGGAAGTTTCTCCGCGATGGCCCCGGAGGCCGGGTGTACGAGATGGCATGGAAGGACGGCCGCTGGATCGACACGGTCACACTTTCCAAAGACCGGAGTGAACTCAAGGGAGCCAATCAGGATGGCGATCGTTTTGAAGCCGAACGCGAACCGGTGGGTACGGAGCCCTTGATCGGAGCTTGGTATTGGGACGATGGAGGAGGCCTCTTCGCATTCCGCGCAGACGGCACCTCGTTTACCTCGAGCGACACCGGCAAATGGAAAATTTCCGCCAAGACTGTCGGAAAGCGCATCTACGCGGTGACCTGGGGTTCAGGCACGGTCGATGAACTGATCATCGAAGAGGATCCGAATCGCGTCGCAGGCACCAACAGCGTGGGCAAGAAAGTGGGCGCGAAGCGCGCCGGCCGCTGAGTGAACCTCACCGGTTCTTCAGGAACTCCGCGACCTGCGCGAAGAACGGTGACATCACCGACCACGCCTCGCCGCTGATTTCACACTCGGCCATCGCCGCTTCCATCAGGTCCACCCAGCGGGCCGCTTCCTTCTCGCCGATCGCGAAGGGGAAATGGCGCATGCGCAAGCGCGGATGGCCTCGGTTTTCCACGTAGGTCTCGGTCCCGAGAAAGCGGAACTGCAGGAACTCCCGCAGCCGCTTTTCCGCGCCTTCGAAGTCCTGCTCGGGGTAGAGCGGGCCGAGCACGTCGTCGGTGCGGACGCGCCGGTAAAAGGCCGCAACCATTGCTGCCAAGCCATCTGCCCCGACCTCACGGGCGACGATTTCCTCCATCGATTCCACGCCCGCGTCATGGCACCGCCCCCTGCCCGGCGCAAGCCCCACTGAGTGCCACATTTCTCCAATAGGCGTTCAAACGCACAATATCCACTAGCGCCCCGGGCAGTCCTGCCTACTGTCCACGCCGTGCCCGCGAAGAAGTCACAACTCTCCCGTCCGCAAGCCGCCATCCAGATTCGTGGGGCGCGCCAGCACAACCTGAAGGGCCTCGATTTGGACATCCCGCTCGGCCAACTCACCGTTGTCACCGGCCCGTCCGGATCCGGGAAATCCTCGCTCGCCTTCCACACCCTCTACGCCGAAGGCCAGCGTCGCTACGTCGAAACCTTCTCACCGTACGTCCGGCAGTTCTTCGACCGCATGGACAAGCCGGACGTCGATCACATCGACGGCATCCCGCCGGCCATCGCCATCGAGCAGAAGAACAACATCCGCACCACTCGCTCGACTGTCGGCACGCTGACCGAGATCAATGACTACCTGAAGCTGCTCTTCGCCCGCTCCGCCAAGGGCTACGACCCGGATACGGGTGAAGAGATCTTTCCGGACTCTCCCGAAAGCGCGACCGCCTGGGCTTTCGAAAACCTCGCCGGCCAGCAGGTGCTCGTCACCTTCCCCGTCGCGATTCCCGCAGACACCCAGAGCGAGGACCTGTTTCCTTTCTTGAGCCAGCAGGGCTACCTCCGCGTTCTGATCGGGGATGAAATCGTCCGCACGGACGACCCCGGGAACGCCAGTCTCCAGACCCGCACCATCAGCGTCATTCAAGACCGGGTCACCGTCGCGGATAGCGACCGCACGCGGCTGCTGGAGGCGCTGGAGCACGCCTTCACCCTCGGCAAAGGCCACGCGACCCTCTCTCTCGCCTCCAAGCCGCAAGCTTCGGCGAAAGGGTTCTCCGCGAGCTGGACCAACCCGGCCACCGGCAACTCGCTCCGTGCCCCCTCCCCCGCGCTCTTCTCCTTCAACAATCCTCTCGGCGCCTGTCCCAAGTGCCGCGGCTTCGGCCGGGTCATCGGGCTCGATCTCGACAAGTCCGTCCCCGACCCCTCGCTGACCATCCGGCAAGGCGTCATCAAGCCCTTCCAAGGTGAACGCGGCGAAGAGTGCCAGCGTGACCTGCTGCGCTGCTGCAAGGAGCGTCGCGTCGACATCGACACGCCATGGGAAGACATGGACGGGGAGACCCGCGAGTGGATCTACTACGGAGATCGTAAATCAAGCGGCTCCGAAGACCTTGAAGAACTCTGGCGCTCCGGCGGCTGGTATGGGGTGAAGGGCTTCTTCGACTGGTTGGAAACGAAGGCTTACAAGATGCACGTCCGCATCTTCCTGAGCCGCTACCGCTCCTACACCACCTGTGCCACCTGCCGCGGCAAGCGACTCCAGCCGGAAGCCCTCTGCTTCAAGATCGATGGCAAGACATTGCCCGACCTCTGGACGCTTCCTCTCACGGACCTTTCTTCGTGGTTCTCCACACTGATCACGGATCAGCGATCACTCGGTACTCAGGATGCTTCTCTGAAGCTGATCCTCACCGAGATCACATCGCGCCTGAAGTATCTCGATGAAGTCGGCCTCGGCTACCTCACGCTCGATCGTCCCGCTCGCACCTTGAGCGGTGGCGAAATCGAGCGAGTCAATCTCACGACCTGCCTCGGTGCTTCTCTAACAAACACCCTGTTCGTTCTCGACGAGCCCACCGTCGGGCTGCACCCGCGTGACATTCACCGGCTCGTCGGCGTGATGCACGGCCTGCGTGACAAGGGGAACACGCTTGTCGTCGTAGAGC